>ERZ894236.9-NODE-9-length-350512-cov-59.5947_pt1 | contig 350512 bp, 293 predicted proteins | sample MGYA00380297_ERZ894236 | MGnify/ENA primary metagenome ERZ894236 (study PRJEB32331, sample SAMN06328420) | human gut metagenome | biome: human gut microbiome; feature: stool | host: Homo sapiens | collected 2014-08-04 ... | reverse complement strand
TATAAGAAATTTACTCCCCCATAAATGGCAAAGGTAGCATCGCGGAGACGATTACATAACTATCATGGGTAAAAGTGATAATATGTTATATATCAATATTTTATCAAATGTCAGATGTGTTCTGAAGCTGATACAAAATAGATTAAAGAGGCTCGTTTTTTCATGAAGACAAGCTACTTTTTTGGTGAAAACAACTTGAAAAGTTTCTTCAGACCCGGGTGGAAGGGCATGGGAGATCCGGGTGTGGAGGAGGTGGAGACCCGGATCTTCGTGAAACCGGAACGGGGATGTGGAGCTGTTTATCTGCCTTGTTTGAGGAGATTTTATGCACTGTTTCTGATTATAATCCAGTGGAATACCTGCTTTTTAAACACAAACAGTTCCTTATACTTGTAGATGGCCATTATGAATCAAGAATGCATAAATAACTATTGTCAATGATATTTGATCACGGTTTTGGTGCGGTTGCCCTGAAGAAACTACTTGAAACTATCATATTTGAATAATTATTTGTACTTTTGTCCGTCAATTTGGCGTAGGCCGGACGGCCCCGTCTCTTTACTGAATAAATTTTAAAGCGATGAATATATCTTACAATTGGCTGAAAGATTATCTTGATTTTGATTTACAGCCTGATGAAGTAGCAGCAGCACTTACCTCTATTGGTTTGGAAACCGGAGGGGTAGAAGAAGTTCAAACCATCAAAGGTGGATTGGAAGGACTTGTCATCGGTGAAGTTCTTACTTGCGAAGAACATCCGAATTCCGATCACTTGCACATTACAACCGTGAATGTTGGCGGCGCGGAACCCTTGCAGATTGTTTGTGGTGCGCCGAATGTAGCTGCCGGACAGAAAGTGGTTGTTGCTGTAAACGGTACTAAATTGTATGATGGTGATGAGTGCTTTACGATCAAGCGCTCTAAAATCCGTGGCGTTGAATCGAACGGTATGATTTGTGCTGAAGATGAAATCGGTATTGGAACAGATCATGCAGGTATAATCGTACTGCCGGCCGATGCGGTAGTCGGTACTCCGGCCAAAGAATATTATAATGTGAAGAGCGATTATGTGCTGGAAGTTGATATCACGCCGAACCGTGTGGATGCCACTTCTCATTTCGGTGTAGCTCGCGATCTGGCCGCTTACCTGAAACAGAACGGTAAGCCTGCCAACTTGAAACGTCCGAGTGTGGATGCTTTCAAGATTGATGATGAAGTTCCGGCTATCGAAGTTGTCGTTGAAAATAAAGAGGCCTGTCTGCGCTATTCAGGTATTACGATTAAAAATGTAACTGTAAAGGAAAGTCCGGAATGGTTGCAGAACCGTTTGAAGGTGATCGGCCTGCGTCCCATTAATAACGTGGTGGATATTACGAACTATATCTTGCACGGCGTAGGACAGCCTTTGCACTCTTTCGATGCCGATAAGATCAAAGGTAATAAAGTCGTGGTACGCTCGGCGACGGAAGGTGCCAAGTTTGTGACGCTCGATGGTGTGGAACGTACGTTGACCGACCGTGATCTGATGATTTGCAATGTGGAAGAGCCGATGTGTATCGCCGGTGTATTTGGCGGACTCGATTCCGGTGTGACGGAACAGACTAAGAATGTATTCCTGGAATCGGCCACTTTCCATCCGACTTGGATCCGTAAGACAGCCCGTCGCTTCGGTCTGAATACGGATGCTTCTTTCCGCTATGAACGCGGCTTGGATCCGAATCAGACGGTCGAAGTGATGAAGCGTGCCGCTCTGTTGATTCAGGAAGTGGCAGGCGGAACGATTACGGGTGCTATCCAGGATATTTATCCGGTTCCGGTTGCCCCCTATCGTGTGGAACTGACTTACGATAAGGTCAATACATTGATCGGCAAGGTGATTCCGGTTGAAACGGTCAAGAGCATTCTGGAAAGCTTGGAAATGAAGATCGTTTCCGAAACTGCCGAAGGTTTGGTGATTGATGTGCCTGTATATCGTATTGATGTACAGCGCGATGTCGACGTGATCGAGGATATTCTCCGTATTTACGGATATAATAATGTGGAATTCAGTGACAATGTAAAGTCTAATCTGAGCTATCAGACTCCGACTGACCGCAGTTATAAATTGCAGAACCTGATTTCCGAACAACTTTGCGGTTGCGGTTTCAACGAGATCCTGAATAACTCGCTGACACGCTCGGCCTACTATGACAATCTTTCCACTTACCCGGTTTCTCACTGTGTGATGTTGATGAATCCGTTGAGCGCAGATCTGAATTGCATGCGCCAGACGTTGTTGTTCGGAGGCTTGGAAAGTGTTGAACATAATGCGAAACGCAAAAATGGCAATATCCGCTTCTTCGAATTCGGAAATTGCTATGATTACAATATCGACCATAAGAAGGAAGGTGAAACATTAGCCGAATTCTCGGAAGATTATCGTTTGGGCTTGTGGGTAAGCGGCAGCCGTGTGGATAACAACTGGGCGCATCCGAATGAAAAGTCTTCTGTTTATGAATTGAAGGCATATGTGGAAAACATCTTGGTTCGTCTCGGTGTGAATTTGCAGAAGGTCCTTTTTGGTAATCTGGCTAACGATATCTATTCGGCAGGTTTGAGCATTACGACTTCGTCCGGGCGCCAGTTAGGTACGATGGGTATCGTCAGCCCGAAGATCTGTAAGGAATTGGATATTGAAACGGATGTCTATTATGCGGAACTTTCCTGGACATTGTTGATGAAGGAAATCAAGAAGAGCAAGGTTACCTTCTCTGAAATTTCCAAGTTCCCGGCAGTGAAACGAGATCTAGCCCTGTTGTTAGAGAAGAATGTTCAATTTGCCGAAATAGAAAAGATCGCAACGGAAAGTGAACGTAAACTGTTGAAAGACGTTGCTTTGTTTGATGTATACGAAGGAAAGAATCTGCCGGCTGGCAAGAAATCATATGCCGTCAGCTTCTATTTGCAGGATGAAGGAAAGACTTTGAATGATAAGCAGATCGATGCTATCATGAAAAAGATCCAGACAAATTTGGAACAGAAGTTAGGTGCACAATTGAGAGGATAAAAAACATAAATCATAAATCATAAGATCATAAATTATGGGAAGAGCGTTTGAGTTTCGTAAAGCGAGAAAGTTTAAGCGTTGGGGTAATATGGCCCGTGTATTTACTAAGTTGGGTAAAGAAATTACGATAGCTGCAAAACAAGGTGGACCGGAACCTGAAAACAATCCGCGTTTGCGTGTATTGATGCAGACTGCTAAAAAAGAGAACATGCCGAAAGATAATGTCGAACGTGCTATCAAGCGGGCTGTCTCTAAGGATTTTACCGATTATAAAGAAATGAACTACGAGGGATATGGTCCTTTCGGTATTGCTATTTTTGTGGAAACTGCGACAGACAATACGACTCGTACTGTAGCAAATGTACGTAGTTATTTCAACAAGAACGGTGGTTCTTTGGGTACATCCGGCAGTTTGGAGTTCCTGTTCGAGCATAAATGTGTTTTCCATATTGCAAAAAAGGATGGCATGTCGTTGGAAGATCTTGAGTTGGAGCTGATAGACTATGGAGTCGATGAAGTGGATGAAGATGAAGACGAAGTGGTTCTCTATGGTGAATTTGCCCAGAATTCGGCTATTCAGAAATATCTGGAAGAGAATGGATATGAAATCACCAGTAGCGAATTTGTCCGTATTCCGAACGATGTGAAAGAAGTGACTCCCGAGCAGCGTGAATCGATTGAAAAATTGATTGAAAAGTTGGAAGAGGACGAAGACGTTCAGAATGTGTTCCACAATATGAAGGAAGACGAAAACGGAGACGAAGAATAAGTTCGTATTTGTTATAGAATAAAAAAGAGAGTACAAGGACTATAACCTTGTACTCTCTTTTTTATTCTATATCAGTATTTATATCAAAAAATCTTCTTTTCTTTGCTGTACTTTATTTCAATACAAATACATTTTTTAGTGGTTATGAAAGGTTTTAGAACTCTACTTTGTGTTATTTCGTTAGCCTTATCAGGCGTAATTGTGAGTGATGTTATGGCCCAGAAAGAATTGGGTGTGTTTAATTCTTTGGCAGTAGGTGTGGGCGTCGGTACTACCGGTATCGACGTGAATGTGGCAACTCCTATCACATCTCACTTTGATTTACGTGGTGGTTTTTCCATTATGCCAAATTTCAGCATGAGTACGGATGTAGATGTTGATGTGGAAGCTATGGAAGGCGTGAGTGTTCCCTCTACGATTGGTATGGAGGGAAGTATCAAGCGTGTTTCCGGTGAATTACTTGTGAATTATTATCCGTTTAAAAAAGGTTCTTTCTTTTTGAGGCGGGGGAACTTTATTAAAAATAAATGGGCATAGTGATGAATTGAAGGAATTGGTAGCCGAAGCCGGTAAGGCCGGTGTTGTTATCGGCGATTATACGATTCCGGTAGACAAAAACGGTAATGTGTCAGGTGGCTTGAAAGTTTCGAGTTTCCGTCCGTATGTGGGTTTGGGGTTCGGCCGTGCCGTACCGAAGAAACGGCTTGGTGTAATGTTCGAGCTAGGAGTCCAGTTCCACGGCAAACCGGATGTTTATACGGACTATGGTAATGTCAACAATTTGTTGGATGAAGTCGATCCGGACGATACGTTTTCGAAAATCATGGATAAGCTCACTGTTTATCCGGTTATGAAGATACGTCTGTGTGGACGGATTTTCTAATCGTACGTAAATATATATTAAATGAAAGCCTGGCTGTGGGGAGTCAGGCTTTCATTTTTACTATAAATAAGACCGGGTTGTCTTTGTTTGTCAGGTCAGGAAAAGAGTAGGCAAGTTCTTTGCCGCTTTTATAATAACAGTAGGTGTTGCTTTGAAGGTCCATGGATTGAAGTTCGAGAATCTTGCCTGTCTTGTAAAAGTTGTCATCCAATCCTCCTTGCACGTGATAGGCTTTTGTTCTTCGTTGGTCGTAACAAAATGTATAGCTACGTTCCGGTAGAGTAGGATCGTAGTGTGTTGAGATTAAAAAACGTGTCCCGATCTGTAAAGGGAGAATTTTTGCGTAGTCCTCAGTGATGGTCAACTGGTTGCTATTGATGAGATAGAGCGTGTCGTTTAAGATATGGGCTGGCTGTAAGGATGGCGCTTGTACATAAACGTGCCCGTTCTTGACGGCTATTTCGGTACCTGTCTTGTAATTGATATCCATTCTTCCCAAATCGGCAACATCCAGTTTGCGCTTCCCGACTTCATTAAAGTAGAGATCAAATTTATAGAGCCATTGTTCGATTGACGGAGCTTGCTTGTTTTCTGAATTAACCAAGTCTATTGTTGTCCACAGATGGTTGTTATAATAAGCCATATGCCCGAAAGTTTTCCATGAAGCATCTTGAGGGAGGATACTCTGAAAAAGGAGTTGCCCGTCGTAATCATAATAGTATACCTCATGTCCGGTGCCGATCACGACCAGCCGGTTGTGGACAGGATCGACCGCATAGTCAACCAGTTCGACTGGCTGTCTCGTTCCTGGCAGATGTGCCGTTATTTGTCCGAGAAATTGGCCGGAACTGTTGAAATGATAAAGTTGACGATCACTGACAAGGAAGATGTCTTCCCGGTCGCGCTTGATCATTTTAATCTTGTTCAAAGAACAATGTCCGTTTGTTTTCAAAGGGATGGCGATCACCTCCTCGGCGACATCGGACAGACTTCCTTCCGGTTGACATTGAGGCAGATCGGTAGTATGGATCACTTGATATCCGATCCAGCCGTATAAGGCTATCAGACATATGAATAAAAGATTAAAGGTTTTTCTCATTTCATTTCTAATTAAAAAATTCCTTTGTATAAACGGACGATACTGTCGGTTTATTGCAAGGATCTCTTAATCCTGCAAGAAAATCCAGTTGTTTTCGGAGGAGATATCTTCTCTGTACCGGAATCCTTCCCAAGTAAAATCTTTTAATGCATCCGGATTGGTAATCCGATTTTTAACGATGTAACGGGTCATTTGTCCACGTGCCATCTTGGCGTAGATTACGATTGTTTCGGCTTTCCCGTTTTTCCAGACTTTAAAATCCGGTGTTATTACACGGACTGATTGTTCTACCTTTTTCCAGTCGAATGATGGTTGTAGGTCCATGCTCCCCAGGTTGATCAGTAGGTTATCGTCGGCTTTCACTTCTTCAATAAGCGGTTCTGTTTGACGGGCACGCCAGTAAATATACATATTCCCTTCTCCTAATTCGGGTAGTTTCACATCATATTCCATCCGGTAAGGTTTGATCAGGTCCAGCGGGCGAAGGAGACCATAACAAATGGAAATGAGCCGCAAATGATCCTGGGCAAAGCGGAAGTCCGCCTCTGTAAAATCTTTGGGATTGATATTCTTGAATACGACACCCGTATAAGCCAACAAAGCTTGTAGCGGTTCTTCTTCCGCAGAATGGAAATTCTGAAAACGGTGGTAACTTTCCAGCATCAGCTTGGGACTGAGCTTTAACATCCTGCCTAATTCTTCGGCGGGATATTGAGCCATGTGCAATGCGATCTCGATTGCTTCCTGGTTGAATCGGGGCGTTGTACCTGCAGGCGCTTTTATTTTGGATGTTCCAGCCATTGTCTTGGCTGGAGATAAGATGATATGCATATTTGTGAATATATTGTTTTTATTATGTAAATATCTCGTCATTTATATCCGGTGCATAAATAAAAGTCGGATATCCCGCACCCATTTCCTGATATAACTGCCTGATATCACGATGCAGACTGCTGATAGCACTACTACTATTCCTCCGATCTGCATCGGTTGCAGATGCTCGCCTAAGAAAAGGACGCCCATGCATACGGCGGTAAGCGGCTCCATGCATCCCAAGATCGCAGTCGTTGTCGAACCTATATAACGAATGGCCAGTATCAGTGTAAGGTCGGATACCAACGTCGGGAGGAAAGCAACCATCAGCACGTCTATCGTTGTGGCCAGATTCGGCATCGGGTCGGGAAAATCACCTTTTATCGCCAGATTTACCAGAAAGACAATTGCTCCGGAAAGCAGAATATAGAAAGTGGCTTTCAAGCTGTCGAGCCTGGCGATCCGGCTTCGGTTCATACCTACGATGTAGGCTGCATAGGCAATCACTGTAGCCAATACCAACATTAATCCTTTTATATTGATAGAACCTCCCGGCGTATTTCCTCCGCTTAACATATAGACACCGCTTACCGCCATCGCCATTGCCAGCAGTATCGGCATTGTCAGCTTGTCCTTGTAAAATACAAACATGATCAGGCTGACTACCACCGGATAAAGGAAATGGATCGTTGTCGCCACCCCGCTCGGAATATAAAGATAAGCCTCCGTCAGCCAAAGCGCCGTGATGGCATAAAGTGTACCTAAAATAAAAGCGATCCCGAATTCGCTTTTCTGTATATCGAACGGAATCTTTTTCACCCACATCAGTACGGCAACCAGTACGGATGCTAAGGAAAAACGGTAGAACAGCAACGAGTCCAAACCTACGCCGTTTTCAAGCGCCGGAATGGAAAAAAGAGGAATCAATCCGAATGTGGCGGATGCGATAAGTCCGTACAAAAATCCTTTTACCTTCATGTAAATTCACTGTCTGTTGAAATGAGGGGACAAAAGTAGCAAATCTTTCTGAACCTTTTCTAATGAAATGGGAATCATGCTTTGCTATTCTTTTCGATTAATTTTGTATGTTTACGGCGTATTAGAAAATGATGGACAGCTAATTATGTCCGGGAGCATGATGAATAACCCTTGTTTAGGGTGTGTGGAAATTAATACAAACTTTATATTATATGAAAATCGGAATCGGTATTTTACTATTATTCTTTGTTACCTCTTTGCAGGCACAGAACATTATAGGAAAGGTCATAGACAATAAAAAACAACCGGTAGATGGTGCAACCATCGTTTTGCAGGCAATAGATTCTACTTATATAAACGCTTCTATTTCAAATGTAGACGGAACTTTTGTGTTGGATAGCCAGCCTGAAGAATACCGCTTGATCGTGCAGCATCTCTTGTACAGGACTAAGGAAATCGAGGGAAAGGGCAGAGATGTCGGTGTCATTCAACTTGATCCGCAGGATTATGCTTTGGATGAGGTCGTGGTAAAAGCGGAGCGTCCTTTTGTGAAGGTGGAAGAAGGGCGTTTGGGATATGATCTGTCCGTTCTTGCCGGCGACGGAGTGGTGAACAATGCATACGAGGCTCTGACTAAACTCCCCGGTGTAAAAGAGACTAAAGGTGTATTAACTTTGGCAGGTACGGGAAATTTGACAGTCGTCTTGAATGGAAAACCGACAACAATGGACGCCGGACAACTTGAGACGCTTTTGCGCAATACTCCGTTGGATAGAGTGGAAAAGGCGGAAGTCATGTACAGTGCGCCTCCCGAATATCATGTAAGATAATTTGGATGATGAAGATCATTTTAATCTCGCTTATACCAGCAGTTTTACACCTGAGCAGCATAGCAATAGCCTGACTTCCGGTAATTATCAGGCAAGCAATGTTGACAAATATGTCGAAACCCGTATGCACAATGTCACTTTGCAATATCATTCCGGATCTGGATTTGATGTCGGCGGAGATTACACGCATTATACGTCAGATAATAACCAAACTTTGTTTGCGGATTATGCGGATGGTGCTCAAAGCGGTTTCTCTATAATCGGTGGTCAAAAGATAGACCGTTATTCTATTTATGTTGACCGGAAGCGTTCTTTGGCTAAAGAATGGGATTTGGGGTACGGTATGTCTTACCGATTTGCAAAAGACCGTGACTTTCAGACCTATGATAAGGTTACAGGTGATATCCCGACCGAAAATACGGATTCCCGGCTTCGTGAGCAGACTGCCAATGTCTATGTTTCCTTGAGCAAGAACTATGCGACTGGTACATCGGTTTCTATCTCTGCTACAGGTGAATATTATACCATCGGCAATTATCGTAAGTGGGCTGTCTATCCGCAAGCATCTTTGACGTATGTAAAATCTTCCGAACATTTATTCCAGTTTTCGTTATCGACGGATAAGACTTATCCGGGTTATTGGGATATGCAGTCTTCCGTCAGTCATCTGAACGGATATACCGAGCTTTGGGGGACGCCGGGATTGAAACCTTCGACAGCCTATAATTTGAACGGCAATTATATATGGAAGCAAAAGTATATTTTCGGTCTGTTCTTCATGCATACGTCTGACTTTTTCGTACAGACGGGCTATCAATCGACTGACCGTTTGGCATTGATTTATAAGAATACGAACTGGAACTATATGCAGATGTGGGGGACAAACGTCATCTTACCCTTTAAAGCCGGAAATTGGCTGGATTCACGACTTACTTTGGTAGGTATGCAAGTTCACCAGCGTTGCGATGACTTTTTTGATATCCCGTTTAACCGGAGGAAATGGATGTTCAACAGTTCGCTGGATAACACGTTTAAGATAGGTAAGAATCTGGCTTTCGAATTGATAGGTAGTATACAAACCCCGATGATCCAGGGAACTTTTGACATTGAAACAGTCTATAACCTCACTGCCGGATTGAAATGGAGTTTTGCTAGCGATAGGATAAATCTGTCTGCCCGTTGCAGTGATCTTTTCAACTCGGGCATGCCCAATTTGAAAGTTCGTTTTAATGGGCAACACTTGGATATGAACAACGATTTTTATTCGCGCTCTTTTACCATACATTTCAGCTACCGCTTCGGTGGATATAAGAAGAAAGAAGCCGGGAAGATTGATACCTCAAGGTTCGGACATTAGCATGAGCCTTGTTTATCTTTTAGGATTGTGTGTCGAATGTACTTGTTTCCGTCTTTATGGATAGCATACTGGACAAGTTACAATTTGTCCAGTATGCTATTTATTTTTTGTAAATTATTTCTACATGAGACAATTTGCCGGGAAGGCATTTCATCTCCTATCAGACCGTATATTCCATGCAACAGAGGTTTTACCCGGAGAGCGAGCCGTTCGCCCTCTTCTGTCAGGTAAATTTGTTTGTTACGCCGGTCCGTCGGGTTTCCTCGACGTTCTACCCAGCCTTTCTTTTCCAGATTATTGATAAGATTGGTCAAGCAAGCTTTGTCTTTAGCTGTCTGTTCTGCCAGATATTGCTGGCTGACTCCGGGTTTCTTCCATAAACGATGCATCACCTGGAGCATCTCGAATGTCATGTCGACATTATTGGTTCTCAATACTCTTTGTATGGTCTGGCGAAAGGTCATTCGCGTTTTCAGAATTTGGAGTATTAGTTCGTGTGCCGTTTCGTTATTTGCCATTGCTGTTTACTTTTACGGCACAAAAATAGTGAATATCCTTGAGATATCGGTTAAATGTTTGATTGTCGATTAAAGAATGCGCCGTTCCAATTCGTCCAACATATTCACGCGTTCCAAAGAAAATGTGTTGTCGTGCGTTTGTATATATTCCAAGATTGTCTTGGCTTTTTGCAACATCGCCTGCTCCTCGTCGGGATAGAGATAACTTTCTTCGATCAGGGTCTTGACGGCTATCTCAAGACGGAGGATTCCGCCGTTGTCATCACTGTCGAGTCGACGGACAAGCTCTTCGGGCTGGGCCGTCATAAGGGTAGGACGGTCCAGTTTGAGGGAACTGTATATGGTTTGGATCAACTCTGGAGTATGGCGAGCCGCATTTGTGTTGCGATTCATAATGATCTGAAGGACTACTTTAGCAAGTTCTTCGATCTGTATCATGATGAAGTCTCTCTTAAGCATAAGAAATATTAGCTTTGAAAATTGTCAATTTTCAATTGTCAATTGAATAATGCGGATATCCTTTTTAGGGCGGTCATATTCGTCGCGAGGTTGTCCGGCGATGATATCGAGCACATCGAATCCTTCAATGAGTTCGCCATATACGGTATAGTTGCCGTCCAGATGGTGACAACCGCCTTCTGTGGTGTAGGCTTTTCGTTGTTCTTTGGTGAACAGCAGATGTCCGGGTGTAGCACGTATCATTGAGTCTACTTGGGCGTTGATTTTACGCAGACGTTTTTGGTATTCGCGTTTATTGCTGGCTTTCTGCATACGTAGTTCGGCGCGGACGGGATAGAAGAACTTCTGCATAGCCTTTTCCTTGATATCCTGGTTGGCAATCATTTCCAGCGTGTCCAGTTCACCGCTGGTATAGACTTTTCCTTGTACGATATAGAATTGCGACATATCCGATTTCTTTTGCGGGTTGATGTCGTCGTTCTGGCGAGGAGCAGCCAACGCGCCGCGTTTGTTGAAATGGTGAGGCCGTATCTCCGGCATGATCTCCGAATTTCGGTCTCCGAAACCACAGCGGGCACCGGCGGGAGCATTGCGCGAATCAGGAGCACCGCCCTGTATCATAAATTCAGGGAGTACGCGTGTGAACAGCGTTCCGTTGTATTCGCCCCGTTTGGCACGTTCAATAAAGGTGCGGACGTGGTTAGGGACATCGTCATATAGTTTTGCTTTTAGGGTTCCGACGCTCGTGTTGATGGTGACTATTTTCGCAGGAACCTGTTCAGATGCAGATATTACGGTGTCCGCATCGCCCTGTCCGAAGACAGGAGAGAGGCAGGCCAACAAGCCTAATAAGATACAATAGCTCTTTTTCATCTTTTAAAATATTTGGTGGGTAAAGATAGTATTTATGTTGTTAAACACAAAGTAAATGGCTACCTTTGCAGCCTTTAAGGCAAATTTAAGATTATAACTACACGTATTATTATGAATTGGATTAATGATTTGTTATGGGGCGAGGGCATTGGCCACTCCATACTTCTGCTTTCCTTTGTGATCGCTGCAGGCATACAATTAGGCAAGATCAAAGTCTTCGGCGTATCTTTGGGAATTACTCTTGTGTTGTTTGTGGGGATCATTTTAGGACATTTCGGTTTTACGATCAACCACAACGTGATTCACTTTTTTAAAGAGTTCGGATTGATACTTTTTGTCTATTCTGTAGGTATGCAGGTCGGACCGGGTTTCTTTTCTTCTTTCAAACAAGGAGGGATTACGCTGAATATGCTGGCGTGCGGTATTGTGTTCTTAGGTGTCTTGACGGCTGTCATTCTGCATTATGCGACCGGTATTCCGATGCCGACAATGGTCGGAATCTTGTCGGGTGCGGTAACGAATACACCGGGATTGGGGGCTGCCCAGCAAGCATTTTCCGATATGCACGGAGTGTCTGACAATACGATTGCTTTGGGATATGCTGTCGCTTACCCTTTAGGGGTGATCGGTATTATCTTGTCTATTATCTTGATTAAGTATATTTTCCGTGTAAGTTTCGATAAGGAGAACGAGCAGTTGAACAGCGAAGATTCTTCTCATACCAATGAGGCCAAGCCGATCTCGTTGATCGTGAAGAATCCCGCTATCTTCAATAAGACGGTTGCCGAATTATCGAACCTGCTGGAACATCGTGATTTTGTTATTTCCCGTGTCTGGCGTGATAGTAACAAGCAGATCGAAATAGCTTCGGCCAATACCGTATTGCAGGAAAACGACAAGGTTTTTGTTATCACGACTGAGACGGATGCCGAGACGATCAAGACCTTTATCGGAGAAGAGATCGATATGGAACGTAAACAGTGGATCCGTATGGAAAGCCAATTTATCAACCGCCGTATCCTGATCACGAAACCGGAGTTGAACGGTAAGCGTCTGGGACAATTGAAATTGCGGAAATTATATGGTATCAATATCACCCGTATCAATCGTGCTGGTGTCGATCTTGTTGCCAAACCTGGGTTGACTTTGCAGGTAGGCGACCGTGTGAACGTAGTCGGTACCGAAACAGCGGTCTCCAATGTGGAAAAGGTTTTGGGTAATTCGATGAAGCGTCTGAATGAACCGAACCTGATTACTATCTTCGTCGGTATTGCGTTGGGTATCGTGCTGGGTAGTATTCCAATTTCCTTCCCTGGTATTCCGCAGCCGGTCAAGTTAGGTCTGGCGGGCGGTCCGCTGGTTGTGGCTATTCTGATCAGCCGTTTCGGTTACCATTATAAATTGATTACTTACACGACACAGAGTGCAAACTTGATGTTACGTGAGATCGGTATTACACTTTTCCTTGCTTGCGTAGGTATTAGTGCTGGTGACGGTTTTGTCGATACGATTGTGAATAATGGCGGTTTTGCTTGGATAGGCTACGGTTTCATCATTACGTTTGTGCCGCTGATGATCATTGGTTGTATCGGCCGTTATTTCTGCAAGGTCAATTACTTTACGCTTATGGGGCTCATTGCCGGTAGTACGACTGATCCGCCTGCATTGGCCTATTCGAATGCGACAGCCGGAAACGACGCTCCGTCGGTTGGGTATGCGACTGTCTATCCGTTGACTATGTTTCTCCGGGTATTGACGGCACAGTTGTTGATTCTGTTCTTCGCGTAATCGTACTAATTAATATTATGAAAACGGGGGCTTGTATTTCTATATATGCAGGCCCCCGTTTCATGATGTGCCAGTCTTCTTTTATAGAAACGTGGCCTCTTCTTTCATACATATGAAATCCGGATTACTTTTTTGTATGTTCTGTTGCTGTCGGAATTTGCTCTGTGGTTACCGGTGTTTGCTGTGTGCTGTCTGGTACGGTGGGGCGCAGGGGGATCAGAGGATATTTCTTCCGTCGCCGGAAAATATCGGAGAAGCGGGTAAAGTCTTTCTTATACATGATACCTACGCCCTGTGTTGTCAGGGCTTGTTTTAGAATCATATACATGTCGTTGGCATGGTTGTAGGCTTTCAGGCGGATATCACCGCTGGGCGTCAGCAGATATTCGAGGTCGAATTCACCGATGAAGGCATTCTTCTGATTGTTGATCGTACTGTTTTTGTACCCGAAGTTTCCGTTGAATATGAGGCGGTTGTTTAGTAATTGGCTGGACAGCAGCATTTCTACTTCCGTATCTTCGATACCGTCCTGGCTGGTCCGGATATTTGTACCGAGTTGCACTTTGTCGGTGAAGCTATTCATGATACTGGATATTTGGGAAGAAAGGGCGGATGAGGCCACTGCGCTGAAATCGTTCGATTTATATTGCGCATTGTATTCCGGCGTATAGAATTTGTTCAGAACCAGCAGATAGATAATTTGCCGGGTCATCATGTCTTCTGTATCAACCAGACTTTTGACCTGCCGTTGGAGCTCTTCGTTGGAGCTCGGCAGTTCGAGGTCGAACGAAATGGTTGGGTTCCTCAGCACACCGTCTAATTTCAATACGCAATTGACCGGCGTATTGCGTCGGGAGCTTTCGTACGTCAGACTGGGATCCAGGTCTTGTATGTTGGCTGTTACGTTATAGATGGCATTTACATTCATCGTTGCCTCGAAGGGATCTCCCCGGAAGTTGATAATACTGCCATCCCGTATCTTGAAGTTTTTATGGATGAGTTGTTGTAGGCTGAAATTATAGTTTCCTTGTACGATCCCGATGTTTCCATACATGCGCAAGTCGGTTTTCGTCCCGTACTGTATCTGGAGGCTTCCGTTGCAGTTACCTGTTATTTTATCGCCTGCGACCGGATCCATAATCAGCTCTATATCGGCATCCGGTGTGATGTCGAGAAGGAAGTTCATGCGCAATTCCGCCCCTTCGTCTTCGTTTTTGAAGATAAGAGGTTTAATGGAATCGACCGGTTTGGTAAGTGCCATTTCCCGCAATTCTTTTTTATTCACGAAAGTGATGAAATCATATTCTGCCGCGGAAGAGTTGTTCATGAAGTCGAGTTTGACGGATGTCTTGGGATCACTTCGCATATTGATATCGAAGTTGATCAATTGCCCGTTCCCTTTTATGGAGGCTGTTCCGGTTCCGAAAACGGTTCCGAATATCAGCGGATTCTGCTTTTGAGGCGCATCGAATACCAACATATTGTTTGTCTGGACTCCTACATCGAAGCTGACATCTTTGAAATGTTTGTGATTGACGGTCAGATTAACCTTTGCCGAGTTGCCGAATTTGTCATGCACCGTTACGTTGCGTCCGATGATCGCCCCCGGTGTCAGATGGATGGAGTCGGAGAAAGTGTAGTAGGTGTTCAGATATTCGATACCCAGCCCACCATCGAGAACAAAGGCGTCCCCCTCTACATTCAACGCCTTGAACGGCCCGTGCAGATGGATATTCCCGAAGCCCCGTCCTTGCATGTTCTTAGCGATATTTTCGACGAAAGGATGCAGGAAAGCCAAGTTCAGGTCGTTTGCCCCGAAGAAGAGGGAAAGGCCTGCGTTTTTGCCGACCGGATAGACATAGCCGCTCACATCAGTCCAAGTCGTATCGTTCTTGTAGATGCAGCCTAACATCAGAATGCCTTTTTGCTGGTCGTCCCATTCGCTAAAAAGGTTGAGGCGTCCTAATTGTACTTGGTTGAACGAGAAGTTTTGTACTTCGAGATCGGTGTTTAGCATCCGACTGCCGTAGAGGTCGGTAATGTTGAAGGTTCCGGTAGCCTTTCCGGCAAATTGAAGTACTGGGATATTCAGAATGTCAAAGATATAGCTCAGTTCTACTTGTTTCAGATCCAGTAACAGTGTATCGGCCGGATCTTTTGAAACTGTTCCTTCCATGTGGAGATATTCGGTGCCGTTGGAGACGGAAAAGTCTTGTATCCCAATCTTGCCGTCTGCAATGGTGATAGTAGACGGGGCTATGTGCCAGGTGGAATCGTTCAGGATCAGCGGACTCTCGTTCAGCGAGATTTCCGTACGCAGTTTGGCCGGCCCTTTTTCCTGTTCTTCCTCGATGAAGAGTGTGGAGGCGGAGAGGTCTGCTTTAAACAAGCGTTCTTTGTTGTTGGCCCAGCTGATCTGCGTCTGTATCCGGTTGTCTTTGGCATCGGCTTTCAGGTCCATATAGTTGCGCAATCCTTTGGCATTGTAGTTGGTTGCCTTGAGCTTCAAGTTTACCCTGTCTTCCGGGTTGTCACAGGTCAGATAGCCGGATTCGAACATGGACTTGCCGATGTTGAATTTAGGCAGATAGGCCTCGAAGCGGAAGCGGTTGTACAGGTTATTGTAATGTCCTGTGATACGTCCTTGGGTCAACATCGTAAAAGGCAGTTTCAGGGTGTTGGATATGGCTTCCGTATTTTCGATAGTCAGCAAGAGGGAGAAATTGTTTTCCATCACCTTCTGTTTCTTTTGCGTGACGTTGATCAGAGCCGGGATATACCCCTTTAATGTTTGCATAAGGCTGGGAACGATTGTCGTGAAGGAATAAGCACCCGTCACTTCGCCGTTCAAGACGTCGGAGGTGATGGCCAGATGACGGTCCAGTGAATGCCCCGTAGCCTCTACCTTGAACTTTTTCAGGAAAAAGCTGTCTGGCTTGGTCTTGAAGGAGAGGCTGTCAAGCGTAATGCTCCCTTCTAGGTTGTCGATATTGTTTCCCGTGAAGTCGGCATTCAGTGTGCAGGAGATATCCGGAGCCTCGTATTTATTCGTCAGATGGAGGCTGTCCGGATGGAAATGTTCCAGACGTGAAGTGAAGTTGAACATAGAATTTTTGCCTTCATGCAGGAATAGCCCTTCGGCATACAGTTTGCCGTTCGGATCGTTGATGTCCAACACTCCGTTGAACCCGTTTTTCTGGAAATTACCTGACAGGAGTATGTTTTCATATTTGTAGCCTTTGTATTCGAACTCGTCTATATTCGCCTTTATGTTACCTGAAAACGACCCGTTGGCAGGACGGTGTGTGTCCAGCGTAACGGCTAACTTGGCTGTTCCATACGGATTACCGTCCGGAAAAAGTTCATTCAGGTGCAAGGGGGAAGTCGAAAGGTGTCCTTTCAGGTAGGCGGCGATATTCTTCTCCTTGTCGTTTCCGAATATCAGGTCGGTCTGGACGGAACCGATCGCCGACGAGAACTTGCCGAAAGCGACCAGGTTGTCGAAGAAACCGGATATCTCTCCGGTAAAGTTGATCGTGCCTAACTTGACGATCGCATCCGGCAGCTTGACTGGGCGTTCGTTGAAGTTGTTAGCAAGGCCCGAAATTCCTTCGGTCGTGATATACATCTTATTGACTTGTCCGAAGATATAGGCGTCTTCCGGGTGTGTTATTCCTTTCATCTCCATCTTGCCGACAAAAAGCATCTTGTCGCTGTATTTCAGTGTCAGCCGTTTCAAGCCGATATTGTTTATGTAGCCCGATGCCTCGGCCGAAAGTTCGATGGTTTCCGAGAAGTTGCGGAATGCCGGGACGAAAGCGGAGAGGTCTTTCAGGCAAATTTGCGAAGGTGCGATATTCAGTTCGACTGGCGAATGATCCAGTAAATCGGATGCACTAACTGCTTCTCCGGTATGGATATGGGCGCGGTCTATTTTAAGATCTGTTTCTGGCAGCTTGATTTCAAAGTTGTTAATGATCGCGCTGTCTTTGTTGGCTACGATGTTGAGCGAAAGCTTGTTCAGCGAAAAGCCCGAAGCCTCGTCGAAACTCATCTTCTTGATATTGGCATTGAGGCTGTCCTTGTTGAATGCCTTCATAGAGATTTTGGCACTTATATTGCGGATGTCAATATGCTTGGCATTGAACTTTCCGGGGGTAGTGGCTGCATTCTTCACATCGTAACGGAAATTTCCCCGGCGTATTAAGATCGAGTTGAAACGCAGGTCGATATTGGATTGCTTTTTTACGGTGTCTTTGCTGGCGAAAGCATCGATGACGAATTGCAGGTTCAACTTATCTGCCGGCGTTTCCTTATGCAAGTTGACGGAGAAACCGAACAGGCGGACTGTCGAGAACACGATCCTGCCGTTTAACAAAGGCAGGATTTCGAAACCTGCCGACACATGGTTGGCATCGAACAGTACGGTTCCGCTTTCATCTTCGAGATACAGATTTTCCAGTACCAAGCGGTTGAACCATTCGATGTCTACATTCCCGATCCGTACGGGCACACCTAAACGCTCGGATAATTCTCTCGTTGCCGTCGTTGCCACTTTTTGCTGCACATAGGGAATGCGCAATAAGATGGCCGGAGTTGCATAGAATATCCAGAACAGAGTGAGCAGGGTGACAATTATGTATTTAAGTCCTTTGATATCTTTACTATAATTTAAGCACAAAACTACAACAATATCCCGATAGATTTCGTTAATTTGCACAAAAATTAAAACGAAGATATGAGTGTGACAATCTTAGGAATCGAATCATCGTGTGATGATACTTCCTCATCTGTAATACGCGACGGCGTGATGTTGTCGAATGTAATTGCCAGTCAAGCTGTTCACGAAGCCTACGGCGGTGTTGTTCCCGAATTGGCTTCCCGCGCACATCAACAGAACATTATCCCGGTGGTTGCCGAAGCGATCAAGCGTGCCGGTATCGATAAATCCGAATTGAGTGCCGTTGCTTTCACCCGTGGGCCGGGTTTGATGGGGTCGTTGTTGGTCGGAACTTCTTTTGCCAAAGGTTTGGCGGCTTCGTTGGACATTCCGATGATCGAGATCAACCATTTGCAGGCGCATGTGTTGGCCCATTTCATCAAGGAGACGCCGGAAGACGATCATGCTCCTTCGTTCCCGTTCCTTTGCCTGTTGGTATCTGGTGGGAACTCGCAGATTATCAAGGTGAACGCATATAACGATATGGAGGTGATCGGACAGACGATCGACGATGCTGCCGGTGAAGCGTTCGACAAATGTGCGAAGGTGATGGGGCTGGGGTATCCTGGGGGACCTGTCGTGAATCGCCTTGCCAACGAAGGAAACCCGAAGGCTTTTACATTTAGCAAACCGCATATCCTCGGTTACGACTATAGTTTCAGTGGGCTGAAAACCTCTTTCCTTTATACCTTGCGTGACAAACTACAGGAGGAACCTGATTTTATCGAAAAGAACAAGCAGGATCTTTGTGCCTCTTTGCAAGCGACGGTGATCGATATCCTGATGAACAAATTGCGCCGGGCGGCAAAAGATCTGGGCATTAAGGAGGTTGCCGTAGCTGGTGGCGTATCGGCCAATTCCGGCTTGCGGGATGCATTTCTTGACCATGCGAAACGTTTTGGCTGGAAGGTGCATATCCCGAAATTCTCTTTCACGACGGACAATGCGGCAATGGTTGCCATAACGGGGTATTACAAATATCTCGACAAGCAATTTTGCCCGATGGATGCGGCTCCCTTTGCAAGGGTAGAGGTGAAACTAAGGTAACATGTTGGTCGTTTCATGGGCATGAAACAAAAGTTTCCCCTGCATGAAACAAAAGTTTCCCCTGCATGAAACAAAAGTTTCCTACAGGGGAAACTTTTTATAAGATATAGGAACAAGGTAAAGAAGATACGAATGGTTATAGAAAAAGAAATAGGCGAGTTGCTTCGTTCCCGCCATCTGACGATGGGAACGGCTGAAAGTTGTACCGGCGGATATATTGCACATCTGATTACACGTGTGGCTGGCAGTTCAGATTACTTTTGTGGAGGAGTCGTTTCCTACAGCAATGAAGTGAAGCACCATGTTTTAGGCGTTTCGGAAGATAGCTTGGCGCAGTACGGGGCAGTCAGTCGTCCGGTCGTCGAGCAGATGGCGTTAGGAGCGATCCGTGTGTTAGGTTGCGACTGTGCGGTTGCCACTTCCGGCATTGCCGGTCCCGGTGGAGGTACGCCGGAAAAGCCGGTCGGAACTGTCTGGATTGCTGCCGCCCTGAAAGACATGGTCGTATCAGAATGCTGTCATTTCGGGACAGAGCGTGAAGATAATATCCGGTTGGCGGCGAATACGGCGTTGAGGATGCTGCAGCAGTTGCTATAAAATAATATGTTTCTCGTTATTTATTGGCCCTTAGCTGTGAAACATCCTGTATAAAACATCCGGTTGTTTTCTCGTGCCGTTTGGTTGGACACTTTGAATTGCGGAAAGGCCTGTTCCAGCCTTAGCACCAATGTGTCGCCTAAAGATGTATATAAACTGTCGGCGGTCGAATTATAGGGAAGACTGCCGAAATAGCAAAGATGATTTTCATTCATGAAAAGATCGGCGCCTAACCAACCTTTTCGGATACCCCATTCGGTTGAATCGGGGAGGGAAACATAGAGGTCGAGACTGTCCGATTGTACCATCAGGTTCAAAGGGGCGTTTTTGTCGAATGACTTGCGCAGGCGGTCTTGGTCGGGTAGCAGGTAACTTTGCCGGTTTCGTTGGATTTGGGCGACTTCTTCGAGTAGTTTCTTGCTGTAACTTGCCACCCATATGCCCTCGTGTTGATAATAACCGAAAAAACGGTTTCCGGTATCCGGGTAATAGGTAAAAGTGATGCCGTCCCTTTTTTGTTTCTGCGGAGCGAACGAGCCGAAAGCCTTTTGCAATGTGTTTTTCTCTATCCGGCCGACGAGGTTGTTTCCCGCTTGTGCATAAAGGATAACTCCCTGTGGATGGAAAGATAGAAGTAACCACGGGATATTCCGGTTGTTTTGGATGATGGAAAGGTAGATATCCGGAATCTTCGAGGCGAAAGCATCCCGTTCCGAGTCTCGGGATAAGATATATTTGGTGAAAGCGGCAGGGCGATTTACACTTAGGATCGCATCCGATGCCGGGGCGACTAAGGTATATAGATCAGTCCGCACCGTATCTTTCTCTTTTTGCATTTTGCCTAAAAAGAACCAGACTGCCACCAGTGTAGCGAGAGCAGCTATAACGAATGTCACTATTTCTCGCTTGTCAGCTTTCATTGTACGTTATGTTTTCTTGGGACTCAGGAAATATTTACACCAAGGTTTGAGACCACATTCTTCGCATTTGGGCTTGCGGGCGATACAGGTGTAACGTCCGTGCAGGATCAACCAGTGGTGGGCGATCGGGATTTGTTCCTCCGGGATATGCTTCACCAACTCCTTTTCCGTTTCCAACGGGGTTTTGCTGTTGTTTGTCAGGCCGATGCGGTTGGCTACGCGGAACACATGTGTGTCGACAGCCATTGCTGGCTTGTTGTAGACGACCGAGGCTATGACGTTTGCCGTCTTGCGGCCTACGCCGGGCAACTTTTGCAACTCGTCTATATCGGATGGTACGACACCGTCGAAATCGGACATCAGCATCTTCGCCATGCCGACTAAATGTTTTGATTTATTGTTGGGATAAGATACGCTTCGGATATATTCAAAGATCACTTCCGAAGTAGAAGCGGCCATGACTTCGGGGGTCGGAAAATCCCGGAAGAGGGCAGGAGTGATCATATTCACCCGTTTATCCGTACATTGGGCGGACAGGATCACAGCGATAAGCAATTGATATGGGTTGTCGTAATGCAGTTCCGTTTCGGCGACCGGCACATGCTCGTTGAACCAATTCAAGACTCCTTTATATCGTTCCTCTTTGCGCATATATTATTTTATTAGTGACATGAAATTTTTACCAAGAAGCAATCCTAAGAATACGGCTAACAATCCTAACACATTGCTGGCGATCAGGTTTAAAAGTGCCAACTTATATTCGCCTGTTTTCATCAGCGACATCGTATCTAGTGCAAACGAAGAGAATGTGGTAAATCCGCCGAACAGCCCGGTGAAGAGAAATACTCTTGCGCCCGCAGATAGATTACAAGTTTCGGCTATACTCCAACAGAAGCCGATGAGGAAAGAGCCGATCACATTGACCGAAAGTATCCCGAAAGGGAAGGAGTGTAGCATCGAACGCTGTACCCACGTGGAAACTCCGTAGCGGAATACGGTGCCGATTGCCCCTCCTGTTATAAGTAGTAAAACCTTTATCATACCATTTACGTTTTTAGTGTGTTTTTCCCCGGGCTGGTTAAGGACCCGGGGAAGATGGTAAATGATTTAGGTTCTCAACTTAATTGGCTGACTCAAACTGTCTCAGAAAACGGACATCGTTTTCGGAGAACATGCGTAAGTCTTTTACTTGGTATTTCAGGTTTGTTATACGCTCAATCCCCATTCCTAAAGCATAACCGGAATATACTTTGCTGTCGATACCACAGTTTTCAAGCACATTCGGGTCTACCATACCGCAACCGAGAATTTCTACCCAACCGGTTCCTTTACAGAACGGGCAGCCTTTTCCACCACAGATATTACAAGAAATATCCATTTCGGCAGAAGGTTCAGTGAACGGGAAATAAGATGGACGCAAGCGAATTTTCGTGTCTGCGCTGAACATTTCTTTGGCGAAGAACAGTAATGCCTGTTTCAAGTCGGCGAAAGAAACGTTTTTGTCCACATACAAGGCTTCTACCTGATGGAAGAAACAGTGTGCGCGATAGGAGATCGCTTCATTACGATATACACGTCCCGGACAGATAATACGGATAGGAGGCTCTTGATTCTCCATGACACGTGTTTGTACGGAAGAAGTGTGTGTACGAAGCAATACGTCCGGATTATGTTGGATAAAGAAAGTATCCTGCATGTCGCGGGCAGGGTGGTCTTCTGCAAAGTTCAAAGAAGAGAATACATGCCAGTCGTCTTCGATTTCCGGTCCTTCAGCAATGCTGAATCCTAAGCGTCCGAAGATGTCGCAGATTTCTTTCTTTACGAGTGAAAGCGGATGGCGAGTACCTAATTCAATAGGATAGGATGTACGGGTGAGGTCGATGTCATCATTCGTCGTCTGTACATTCTCAAAGCTGGCTTTCAGCTCATTAATTCTATTTTGGGTTGCCTCTTTCAGCTTGTTGAGGTGCTGGCCGACTTCACGCTTCTGATCTGCCGCTACATTGCGAAAATCATTCATCAGCAAAGATATTTCACCTTTTTTGCTGAGATATTTAATGCGTAATGCCTCCAGTTCTTCAGCGTTTGCCGCTTTCAGGTTCTCTACTTCCTTAAGCAGAGCGTTAATCTTATTGATCATTTCTAATCATTTTTATTTTCAACGTGCAAATTTACTCCTTTCTTTGAATACTGCAACCGATTACGGTGGGTTTTTTTGAAAAAAGGGAGTCAACTATTCTCTTTTTATCAGAAATTGTAAGCTACGCCGATACCTAAAATATCTTTGAACTGAACTTTGGCGCCGCGTTTTTCGCCTTCATCATTAATGGTTTTTACGTCGTTGTCGTATTTGAGCGTGGTGTTGAGTGTAGCATTGAGGTATTTGTTAATTTTCATGTTGATCAGAACATCCCAGTTCATGTCTACGTTACCGAACTGCTTATTATAAGGAATAAAAAAGTCCACGTTTATGATCTGGTTCACGTTCTCCATGATTTTTCACAAATGTAAAAAACAGGTAGCATTCGCTTTTGTTTACCCAGACTTCACAGATCAAAGTTATTATCCGTTCATCTTACCTTTTCTTTTGAGCGGCAACCGAGGGAAGAGCTTTCTAAAACGGATCAAATGACTCGTGATGTTGCTGCCCGCAATGATGATTGTCACGGCGAGAATAATTAATAATATCCCGCAACCGATCCTTGGTGTCAAGGTTTCGCCGAACACGGCAACCCCGAAAAATACAGCTGTGACCGGCTCTAGTGCTCCCAGTATGGCTGTCGGTGTCGAACCGATATACTGGACAGCACTAGTTGTACAAAGGAATGAAATGGCGGTAGGGAAGACGGCAAGCGCGATCAGGTTTCCCCAAAGATACCATTTGGCCACAATATAAAGGTCTTTCCCGAATCCGACACGGACAAAGAATAGAGATACGCCGAAAAGCAATATGTAAAAAGTCAGCGGAAGCGTAGCCACGTTTTTCAGTGTCGATTGGTTCACTCCTATTATGTAGATGGCATAGGAGAGAGCTGAAGCCATGACCAGCAAAACACCGGTGAGACTGAGTGTTGTGCCATCACCGCTTTTATAGAGCAGACCGATACCTGATAGTGCCAGTAAAATGCAAAAGACTGTTTGTAAGGTTAGTTTCTCTTTGAATACAAGTGCCATAATCAATGCGACCATGATCGGATAGACGAAAAGAAGTGTAGAAGCAATCCCGACTTCCATATAATTGTAACTTTGGAACAAAGCTAATGAAGAAAAAGCAACCAATAGCCCCATGACAATCAGTGGAACTGCTGCTTTATGTTCTATTTTGAAACTTCTCCCTCTCCCTTTAATCATCATGCCTAGTATGGGAATTGCGAACAAGTACCTGAAAAAAAGAACCGAATCAGGATCCATTCCGTCTTTATACAGTGGAAGAGCAAATAGTGGGTTAGTTCCGTAAGTCGCAGCGGCGATCGCTCCCAAAAAATATCCTTTTACCTTTGTATTCATGTCATGTAGAATTTGAGGTGCAAATGTAATAATATATATTGATCTTTTTTGTTCTGTTAAAATCTGCAATTTGTAATTTCCTGCCCTTGTATCTCTCCCTTTTGGAGGCTGGACAGGGAAGGAAGCGAAACTACAGCAGCTTACAATAATCCCTGCAAAAAGTTATTCACATTCGGATACCTATGAGAGGCAAAGGCATTTGCTTAGTCAAATAATAAAATAAATGTTTCCGGGCATTGAAATAAAAAGAGGATAAATATTGGGGGAGGATACCCGGGAACATTCTTTGTATTTAATTTATTTTGACTTTTTCCCCTGATGGGCTACGGCATCCATTAGTTTTTTGATTTTTTCCGGATCGTCGAGGAAATAATCCTTTACGAAATTCAGATTATCGTCAAACTCAAATATATACGGTACGGCAGTCGGCAGATTGAGATGTATGATTTCGTCGTCCGGAATGTTTTTTAAATATTTGATGATCCCGCGTAGGCTGTTCCCATGAGCGGCAATCAATATCTCATCGGAAGTTTCGAGTGAAGGGATTTTCCTTGTTCCAGATACTTTCCCCGTGGCGGAGCAATACTATTTTTTTCATATTCTTCTGTTTTTACATTTATATATATAACAACAGGACGAAGGCGATGGATTAGAGCTGCTTTTTCATTAATCTGTAAAAGTGGTTATATTATCTGTAATCCGTATACAGTCCGGTTATTATTATCCGTCTATTTTTGCAATTGTAAAAGCTTGTCTGGTATTTTATCGAAAAAGTAGTATATTTGCAGGCAATAATTTAAGAATCAAAAAATTGTGGGATATGCCTTTGAAGCGTTTCGGAGTCTCGTTAGAGGATAACCTGCTGGAGTCGTTGGATCAGTATGTGAGCGAGAACGGTTTCGCCAACCGTTCGCAGGCGATCCGTTTTCTGGTGGAGAAGAATGTCGCTGAAAAGAAATGGCAATGTAACCATATCGTGGCAGGTACGATCATTCTTATGTATGACCAGGTAAAAAAGGATATTACTTCCCGGATTGCCGATATTCAGCAAAATTATCAGGATGTTATCTTGTCTTCTTCCCAATATTATGTGAACCAGAATTTTTGTCTGCACATTGCAACCGTGATGGGCACAGCTTACCGTCTGACTGAGTTGTCGGACCGGTTGACTACGATAAAGGGGCTTAAGCATGGCAAGTTGGTTATGAGCCGGGCTGATTAGATATATTTTTTACCCGTATGGTGACACGAATTTTGAAAAGTGTAACACGATTAAATAACAATAGAAATTTAATACATAAAAGTGAGATATGAAAAAAGTAATTTTACTTGCTTCCGGGCTTTTGTGCAGTTCGCTGGTCTTTGCAAGCGATCCGGCTGCAATTGATAGTCTGATTAATTTACAGGGGGTTGTGATTTCAGCGAATAAGGTACAAGTGAACCGAAGCAGTGTGCCACTTACTATCTCGGTGATAGACCGGGAGCAGATCGAGGCGAGCAGCGAATCGGCATTGTTGCCGGTACTTTCCCAACATGTCCCCGGATTGTTTGTGACGCAAAAGGGAATTACCGGTTTTGGAGTTTCGGAAGGAGCGGCAGGTACGGTTAACATTCGTGGTGTCGGAAGTGGAAATAAGGTTTTAATGCTGTTCGACGGGCAACCGCAATGGGCTGGAGTGTTCGGACATTCTTTGCCTGATACCTATGTGGCTTCGGATGTAGAGCGCGTGGAAGTGATTCGTGGTCCCGGTTCTTTGCTGTATGGTTCTAACGCGATGGGAGGGGTTGTCAATATCATTACCCGTCATCATGAACAGGAAGGACGGCGTACGCAGGCGCGTGTGATGTATGGCTCTTACAATACGCAAAAATATATGGTGAATAACGGTTTTAACGTAGGTAAATTCAGTAGTTTTATCTCGATAAATCACGATCGAACCGATGGGCATCGATCAAATTCGGATTTTAACATCACAAATGGTTTTGCTAATTTAGGATATGCTTTCAATGAGCATTATAAGATGACTGGTGATGTAAGCCTTGCCAAATCGAAGTTTCAAAATCCTGGTAAAACATTTGAGCCTGTTATAGACAATAAAATGAATATTTTGCGTGGAACAGCTTCTATGGCATTGGAAAATAATCAGGGTAAGATGAGCGGGGCCTTGCGCCTGTTCTATAATTGGGGAAACCATAAAATCAATGATGGTTACAATCCAGGAGAAGAGCCTTTGACTTATCTTTTTCGTTCTGACGACCACAACGTGGGAGTCCAATTGTATGAATCGTTCCGTTTGTTTAAGGGGAATAACTTTACTGTCGGTGTGGATTATAAAAACTGGGGTGGACATGCTTGGAATGACAATAATGACAGTTCAAAAAAAGAATTGGTGGATAAAACGGTGAATGAAACAGCCGGATATGCCATCATGCAACAAGAACTTTTTGGCATATTGAGCCTGAATGCCGGTGTCCGCTATGAACACAGTAGCACTTATGGAGGCGAATGGGTTCCGCAGGGAGGAGTTACGGTACGTCCGTTTGAAGGAAATACGATCCGTGCATCTGTCTCTAAAGGATTTCGTAGTCCGAATATCCGCGAAATGTATATGTGGGGAGCAGCCAATGCAGATTTGAAACCGGAGAGTATGGTAAATTATGAAGTTGCTGTCGGACAGTCTTTTTTAGGGGGCGACTTGTATACTGAGCTGACAGCTTTCTTTATCGATGGGAAAGACATGATTTATTCCGTAAGCGTGAATGGGGACGGTAGACCTCCTTATAAGAATTTGAATACAGGAACCTTTACGAATAAAGGTATAGAGTTTGAAGCTCGCTATCAGATTTGCAAGAATTTGAACTTGGATATGAACTATAGTTATCTGCACATGAGCAAACCTATTCCTGGAGCCCCTGGACATAAGTTCTATGCAGGGGCCACCTATATGCCGGGACGTTTCACTTTGAACGTGAATATGCAGTCTGTCTTTGATTTGTATACAGATGCAGAATGCTCTAAGAAAGAGGATTTTACAACTTTGAATGCGAAAGTCGCTTATCGTTTCGGTACACGCGATAAAGGATTGAACCTCTTTGTGAAAGGAGAAAACCTGACGGCAACCCGTTACACTATTAATGATGGTTTTCCGATGCCGAAAGCGATCTTCATGGGTGGGATCGATGTCACTTTCTAAACATTTTGTATACCTTTGCGCCTTGTAACAATTAATAAAAATCATTATGTCAGTTGCAAAAAGGGATTTAGAGGATAATAGAAAGGTGACCACACATCGCCTGATAGAAATGAAACAGCGTGGGGAGAAAATTTCCATGTTGACAGCTTACGATTATTCGATGGCTCAACTGATCGATCAGGCTGGTATGGATGTCATATTGGTAGGCGATTCGGCTTCCAACGTAATGGCTGGTAATGTAACGACACTGCCGATCACGCTTGACCAAATGATCTATCATGGCAAATCGGTCGTGAAAGCGGTGAAACGTGCCTTGGTGGTGGTGGACCTGCCTTTTGGCACGTATCAAGGAAACTCAAAAGAAGCGTTGGCCTCAGCTATCCGTGTGATGAAGGAAACGCATGCGGATTGTATCAAGCTTGAAGGAGGTTCTGAAATTCGGGAATCTATCGAACGTATTCTGTGTGCGGGTATTCCTGTCATGGGACATCTGGGATTGACGCCTCAGTCTATTAATAAGTTCGGGACATATACGGTTCGTGCCCGTGAAGAAGCGGAAGCGAAGAAGCTGATCGCAGATGCTCATCTGTTGGAAGAGATCGGTTGCTTTGCAATCGTATTGGAAAAGATTCCGGCTGCTTTGGCTGCACAGGTCGCTTCCGAACTGACGATTCCGATTATCGGTATCGGTGCCGGCGGAGGAGTAGACGGACAGGTGTTGGTCATGCATGATATGTTAGGTATCAACCAGGGATTTTCTCCCCGTTTCTTGCGCCGTTATGCGAATTTGGCAGAAGATATCACCCGTGCCGTGCAGACTTATATTGAGGATGTGAAGACGCAAGATTTCCCGAACGAGAAGGAACAATATTAATAATGTGTCAGTCCCATCTGTTGATCGGTGCTGCTTCATCGGGGAGCGGGAAAACAACTTTTACACTAGGTTTGCTTCGTGCCTTGAAGAACCGTTCGTTTAAGGTGCAGCCTTTCAAATGCGGACCGGACTATATCGACACTCGTCATCATAGAATGGCTGCCGGTAATCCGTCCGTGAACTTGGATCTCTTTATGATGTCAGAGGCACACGTGCGTGATTTGTATGCCGGCTATACGGAAAAAGCGGATGTGGCGGTAACCGAAGGCGTGATGGGATTGTTTGACGGGTATGACGGTATGAAAGGGAGCTGTGCGGAAATCGCCTGTATGCTGAAAATACCGGTAGTCCTGATTGTAAATGCGAAAAGTACGGCATATTCGGTGGCTCCTTTATTGTACGGGTTTAAACAATTCAACAAGCAAGTGCAGATAGTTGGGGCTGTCTTTAATTTTGTTGCTTCCGAAAACCATTATTCTTTTTTGAAACAGGCTTGTGAAGATGCCGGAGTCGAGGCATTGGGATATCTTCCCAAGTGTGCGGATGTGGAGATCCCCAGCCGTCATTTAGGGTTGTCTCTCGATGAAGATTTCTGCTTTGAAGAGTTCGCCGACCGTGTAGCGGAACTTGTCGAAAAGCATGTAAACATCAATCGGTTGCTGGAGTTGACAAAACCGGTTGCGACAGCTGTCGTTCCTATATCCGCAGGTCGTCATATCTATAAACGTGAGCCTTCTTTCCCTATTGCGGTAGCCTGCGATCCTGCATTCAATTTTGTATATGAAGCGAATATTCGCTATCTGCATCATTTAGGGGAAGTTACGTATTTCAGTCCGTTGGCAGACACTTCTTTGCCGGATGCTGGTTTCGTGTACCTTCCCGGAGGTTATCCGGAGTTATATCTTGCTGCTTTATCGGCAAACAGGCAGATGCTTCAATCCATTCGCCGGTATGTTGAGAGTGGAGGAAAATTGTTGGCTGAATGTGGAGGCATGATGTATCTATGTGACGAGATACGAGATAAAAATGGAGATGTTTATCCGATGGCTGGCGTGTTGCACCAGTCTGCAACAATGGAGAATATGAAGTTACGCCTGGGATATCGTACCTTATTATACAACGAAACTCGTCTGAAAGGGCATGAGTTCCACTATTCCCGTCTGGTGGAACAACAGAATCCGCTTCCGTCCTGCGCTGTCGCTTATACTGCCAAAGGAGTGGAAACGGATACTCCGCTTTATCATTATAAAAATGTTTGGGCAGGATATACGCATTTGTATTGGGCGGATCCGGTCGGAAACGAATGGTTTACCAAATTTGTCATCGATGGCAATACTTGAAGTCTGTATACAAATAAATAAGAAAGATGAAAATATATACGCGTGGAGGAGATAAAGGTCGTACTGGGATTCATGGAGGCGAGCGGGTGGATAAAGATGATATCCGGATCGAAGCGAACGGGACACTGGATGAGGTGAATGCTGAAATAGGCATTATCCGTGCATTACTCCCGGCTGAACATGAATGGCAAAGCTTGCTGGGGAAAATACAAATGGAGATGATGGCGGTCATGTCACATGTGGCGACTCCATCAGCTATTCGTGATAAGAATCCGAACAAAATATCCGATGATCTGGTTCTTGTTTGTGAGGAACAGATCGATGCTTTGTCGGCAAAGATGGAGGATAACGGTTATTTTATCCTGCCTGGCGGCTCTTTGGTTTCCGCTCACTTGCAGTTGGCCCGTACGATCGTACGCCGTGCCGAACGCCGTCTGTGGACGTTGAACCGGAAAGATCCGGTTTCACCAGGGATCATGCAGTTCGTGAACCGCCTTTCCGATTTGTTTTTTACAATGGCACGCTATGAAATGTTTCGCCAGGGGAATGCGGAGGAACGTTGGCAGTCGTTTTTGTATAAGAGAAAAAAATAGAATAAGACTTGAAGATTCCATAAAGAAGCTGTTCACATTTTTGTGAATACTGAAAGAATACGTTATATTTGTACGCAAATACGAGAACGATATGTTTGTTACATTCGAAGAAGTATATTTGCGTGACCTTTACGAGAAAGGAAAGACTGATGACAAGAAGCATCGTTATCAGCCTGATGTGATAAGGCGTTATCAAAAGTGTATAGATTTTCTTTTGGATGCCAAGAAGGTAGAAGAACTTCTTTTGATAAATTCCTTGAATTATGAGATGCTGAAAGGCGATAAGGCTGGTATTTCATTTGTACGGGTGAATAATAAGTATCGAGTTGAGTTTACCGTAAGGGATTCGATAGAAGAACCGATTGTTACCGTATGTAATATAATAGAATTATCAAACCATTATAAATGATTGTAGCTATGATTACACTTCAAGGTATTGATCCTAAAATGATCGCCAATAATTTAACTCCATCCAACCCCATACATCCAGGCGAGTTGATAAAGGATGAGATAGAATATCGAGGTATCTCGCAGCGGAAATTGGCATTGCAAATGGGGGTTTCTCCGACATTGCTGAATGAAATATTGAATGGAAAGCGTTCTGTTTCGACAGAATATGCTCTTTTGTTTGAAGCGGCGCTTGGTATTGATGCAGAAGTTTGGATTCGTCAGCAAGCTCGGTATGACATGCAAATGGCAAAATCCGATACCTCTTTTTTGGAGAGATTGGCCCATATTAGAAAAATAGCGGCAGTATTATAGTAGGCACAGATTAAAATTAAGAATAGATATGACATCCGTAAAAAAATATATCGAGTCCAATAAAGACCGTTTCATCGAAGAGCTTTTCTCTTTGATCCGTATTCCATCGATAAGTGCCAAACATGAACATAAGCCTGATATGGAGGCTTGTGCAAAACGCTGGACAGAACTCTTGCTTGCAGCCGGTGCCGATAAAGCGGTTGTGATGCAGACCGAAGGCAACCCGGTTGTGTATGGGGAAAAGATGGTTTCTCCTGAGGCGCAGACCGTTTTGGTCTATTCGCACTATGACGTAATGCCCGCCGAGCCGTTTGACCTGTGGAAGAGTCGCCCGTTCGAACCCGAAATCCGGGATGGCCGTATCTGGGCGCGTGGTGCGGATGATGATAAAGGGCAGGCCATGATGCAGGTAAAAGGTTTCGAGACTGCCCTGAATCTGGATTTGCTGAAATGTAATGTGAAGTTTATCTTCGAGGGAGAAGAAGAGATCGGTTCGCCGAGCCTCGAAGCCTTCTGCCGTACACATAAAGAATTGTTGAAAGCGGATGTGATCCTGGTTTCCGATACCAGCATGGTCAGTGCCGAAACGCCATCCCTGACAACCGGACTTCGTGGGCTTGCCTATTGGGAGATCGAGGTCACGGGTCCTAACCGCGATTTGCATTCCGGGCATTTCGGTGGTGCGGTTGCCAACCCGATCAATGTGTTGTGTAAGCTGATGGCCGATATAACAGATGCTGACGGGCGCATCACAATCCCCGGTTTCTACGATGATGTGGAAGATGTTTCGCCTGCCGAACGCGAGATGATCGCCCAGATTCCATTTGATGAAGCGAAATATAAAGCGGCCATCGGTGTGGATGAGTTGTTCGGTGAAAAAGGATATTCCACGTTGGAACGCAATAGTTGCCGTCCTTCCTTCGATATCTGCGGCATCTGGGGCGGTTATATGGAAGAGGGCAGCAAGACGGTTCTTCCTTCCAAAGCATACGCCAAAGTTTCCTGCCGTTTGGTTCCGCATCAGGATCATGAGAAGATTTCGAAACTGTTTGAAGAGTACATCGCTCGTGTGGCTCCGGCTTATGTCAAGGTAAGAGTGACGCCTAAACATGGTGGACAAGGTTATGTTTGTCCGATCGATCTTCCCGCTTATAAGGCGGCAGAGGAAGCCGTTGCCGTAGCTTTTGGCAAACGTCCGTTGGCCGTGCGCCGTGGCGGAAGTATCCCTATTATCTCGACTTTCGAGCAGGTGTTGGGCATCAAGACTGTCCTGATGGGATTCGGCCTCGAACAGAATGCGATTCATTCGCCCAACGAAAGCTGTACGCTTGACTTCTTTTATAAGGGAATCGAGTCGGTAGCCGAATTTTATAAACGATTCAATTGATATGACAAATAATGAAATAGTTGTTCGTGCGCTTGCCAATACAGGCATTACTGCTCTGAACGAGATGCAGCAGGCGGTATTGGATGCCGGGACGACAAAAGACATGGTGCTGCTCAGTCCGACAGGGTCGGGCAAGACGTTGGCTTTCCTTTTGCCTTTGCTGACGACGTTGACGGATGAGGACAAAAAGATACAGGCCGTGATCATCGCTCCTTCCCGTGAGCTGGCTTTGCAGATCGAAACGGTATTCCGTTCGTTGGGAGCCGGATATAAGGTGAATTGTTGTTACGGAGGGCATCCCATCCGCACGGAGAAGAAGAGTCTCGAACATCCGCCGACGGTCCTGATCGGCACGCCGGGGCGTATCGTCGACCATTTGGAACGGGGTAATATCAATCTGGACAGTGTGCGTACGCTGATCCTTGATGAGTTTGACAAATCGCTCGAACTGGGTTTTCTTGCTGAAATGAAGGAGATTTTGGCACATCTCCCAGGCGTGCGCCGCCGGGTGCTGACTTCGGCAACGGCAGCAGTCGATATTCCTGCTTTCACCGGGATTACAGCTCCGGTACGATTGTCGTTCTTGAAAGATGTGAAGGAGTCGAAAGGGCTGGCTTTGCGTGTGGTCAAGTCTCCAGTTAAGGACAAGCTGGAAACCTTGTACAAGCTTTTAGGTGAACTGAAAGGTGGTTCTGCCCTTATCTTCTGCAATTATCGGGAGACGGTAGAACGGGTGAGCAACTATCTGACCGAAATGGGTGTAGATAACGAATACTTCCACGGAGGAATGGAGCAACCGGAACGTGAACGTGCCTTGTCGCATTTCCGTAACGGCAGTGCTACCGTATTTATTTCTACTGATTTGGCCTCTCGCGGTCTTGATATTCCAGAAGTGAAGAATGTGATCCATTATCATCTTCCTGTGAGTGAAGAGGCGTACGTGCATCGTAACGGACGTACGGCTCGTATGAACGCGGAAGGGGTTGCTTATCTGATCTTGAATGCGGAAGAGACAATTCCTGAATATATCACCCGCGAGCCGGATGAGTTTTTCTTGCCGGAAGTGGCAAAGAAGCCCGTCCGTTCCGAGTGGGTGACACTGACGATCAATCGGGGGAAACGGGACAAATTGAGCAAGAAGGATGTGGTCGGCTTCCTCTTTCAGAAAGGTGGACTGGAAAAGGACGATTTAGGCATAGTCGAGATAAAGGAAAGTTGCGCTTTCGCAGCTGTCAAGCGGACTAAACTATCCGGTTTGCTGGGGCGTATTCGGAATGAAAAGATAAAGAACATGAAAGCTAAGTTTATATGAGCATATTGATAAAAGGCGCTTTATTGGATGGTGCTGTAACTGATGTCTATATAGAGAAAAAGGAGATCAGGCAGGTAGGGACGGATCTTCAGGTACAGGCGGATCAGGTGATAGACGGAAGGCGTAAAGCCTTGATCCCTGGTTTCGTAAATGCGCATACACATGCCGCTATGACGCTTTTCCGTGGTTTTGGCGATGACATGCCGTTGATGCCCTGGCTGGAGCAGAAGATCTGGCCGAATGAAGCGAAATTGACGCGCGAGGATGTTTATTGGGGAACGAAGCTAGCTTGTCTCGAAATGATAAAAAGCGGGACGACAACGTTTTTCGATATGTATCATAAGTTCCGGGCTACGGCCGATGCTGTCGAAGAAATGGGGCTGCGTGCATTGCTTGCCGGCGTCTGTTTCGATCATTTCAAACCAGAATTGGCAGAAAAGAGCAAGCGTGAAAACGAGAAACTTGTTGTCGATGTGGAAAACTATAGCAAGCGCATACGGTATGCGGTCGGTCCCCATGCCATTTATACCGTGTCTGGCGAACTGTTACAGTGGATACATGGTTTTGCTGCCGAGCATTCCGTCCCGATTCATCTGCATTTGGCAGAGACGGAAGGCGAAGTCAGAAACTCAATCAAACAGTTCGGCTTTACTCCTGTACGTTATTTATATAAATTAGGCATATTATCCCCACGTCTGATCATTGCGCACGGTATCTATGTCGATGATGACGAGATTCGTATGCTGGCGGATCACGGAGTGAAAGTAGTGCATAATCCGGCATCCAATATGAAGCTGGCCTCCGGCATTCAATTCAAATTTTGTGAGATGCGAAAGGCCGGTGTTACCGTCGCTTTGGGTACTGACGGTTGTTCTTCTTCCAATAATCTGGATATGATCGAGGCGATGAAACTTGCTTCGCTTTTAGGCAAGGCCTGGCGGAAAGACCCGGAGGCGATTCCAGCTGGTGAAATATTCCAGGCGGCGACGGAAGCCGGTGCTTCGGCTATCGGACTGAAAGCCGGACGGATTGCCGAAGGCTATCTGGCGGATCTCTGTTTGGTCGATTTGGATATTCCGGCTTTTACCCCGAATCATAACTTTGTCTCCAATCTCGTGTATGCAGCAAACGGCAGTTGTATCGATACCGTTATCTGTGATGGTAAAATCCTGATGCAAGACAAAAAGGTTCCGGGCGAGGAGGAGATTATGGAGCATACAGCTGAACTTGCCTATAAGTTGGTAAGAGAACCGTAGGCGAGAAAACCGAAGTGCCCTCGATATGAAACCTATTCTTTTGTGACGTTGAACAATTAATTTGAATGTATATGAATACAAATGACAATACTATTTATCGGGAAGCGGCTGGTTACCTGTCGTCTCGTATTACTGGTAATCCGGAAACCGCTATTATCTTAGGCAGTGGCTTGGGTTCCCTTGCCGACCAGATCGAAGAAGCTGTGGTTATTCCCTATAGTGAGATTCCGCATTTTATGCATTCGACAGCCGCAGGACATAAAGGAAACTTCATCTGCGGCAGGTTAGGAGGGAAGCAGGTGCTTGCCATGCAGGGACGTTTCCATTATTATGAGGGCTATACCATGCAGCAAGTGACCTTCCCCGTCCGGGTGATGAAGCTCTTGGGTGTTAAGAATCTGTTGGTTTCCAATGCCGCAGGCGGTATCAATACGAGTTTCAAAGTCGGTGACCTGATGATCATACACGATCATATCAATATGATGCCTAATCCGCTGATCGGTCCGAATGACGAACAGTTCGGAACCCGTTTCCCGGATATGACGCGCGCGTATGACCGGGAGTTTATTGGGCTTGTCGAAGAAATTGCCGCATCCCACGGTATCTCATTGAAGAAGGGCGTATATGTCGGACTGACAGGTCCTTCTTTCGAAACTCCGGCTGAGTATGCTTTCTACGGCAGAGTCGGAGGCGACGCGATCGGAATGAGTACGGTTCCGGAGGTAATCGTGGCTCGTCATGCCGGTTTGCGTGTATTCGGTATGTCCGTGATTACAAATGAAGGCTATCATTTTGCCGATGATTTCGTCAATGACGGGGCCGATGTGATTGTCGCCGCCAATCAAGCGGCAGCGGTCATGACCATTCTCTTCCGGGAATTAGTTGCCAAGATATAAGAAGGGAAGAAGATGAAAAAGTGTTGGATTATGGGGATTGTGGGATTGGTGCTTTTTGCCGATTGCACCAATGTTGGTGCACAATACCAAGTTTGTTGAAATGCTTGGTAAGAAGGACAGCATTGTCTGGCAAGAAAAATATCCGGTACAAGCCGGCATTGCTGACGGTCACATTTATATAGATAAGGAGCTGAATCCTGGAAGATTACCGTATCCATGCCTATACCAGATTCTCCTTTTTGGACGATACTATCCGTCCTTTTTATCCTAAGAAGATACGTATCGTAAAGACTATAGCAGATAAAGGATATGATTCCTCCGTACCTCGCGGATACGCGAGTCGCTAAACTGACCTTTTTTCCGGAAGGAGGTAATTTGATAGAAGGGATACCTGCAAAAATGGCATTCAAGGCGTTGAACGAAAAAGGTATATATGGTATAAAAGTTTTTTCGCAAAACAACTGTCATACTATCATAATTGAATTTATATAACTGTATAACAGTTTGTTATTTTATGATAGTTCCTGTTTTCAACTATCATTCATCTATCATAACCATCATGGGGAAAAAACAATAAATTATTATATATCAGCCTTCTATCAAATTCATGATGTGTCCCGAAGTTGACACAAAACAGCATAAAAAGGCTCGTTTTTTCATGAAGACAAGCTACTTTTTTGGTGAAAACAACTTGAAAAGTTTCTTCAGACCCGGGTGGAAGGGTATGGGAGATCCGGGTGTGGAGGAGGTGGAGACCCGGGTCTTCGTGAAACCGGAACGGGGATGTGGAGCTGTTTATCTGCCTTGTTTGAGGAGATTTTATGCACTGTTTCTGATTATAATCCAGTGGAATTCCTGTTTTTTAACGCAAACAGTCCCTTACGATTTACGTTTCCCCTATATTTGCCATAATCATATATAAAAGACATTTTCAAGATGGAAAAGAGTTGGATTATCAGAGTTTTTTGGGGCACTCTCTTTTGGCGGAAGGAGCTTGGAATTCCGAGATATGGTAGTGACGATTGAAGGCGACAAACTTGTGCCACACGCAGGCAATATAGGCATGGCACTTGTTAATCAGTTCGAGAAGGTGGCTATCAATTTTAATGATTGCTTTGTTGTGTTTGAGTAGTTTGTTCCCCTTTTTCTTTCATGCTCAAGCATGGAAATCGGAAGTATTTATGTACTTTTGTAAACATGAAAACATTTGTAATAGCAGGATGCGGACGGCTTGCCGGAATCGTTTCGGAAGCTGTCGTCAAAGGGTTGTTGCCCGAATATGAGTTGGTGGGAGTCTATTCGCGTACGGTAGCCAAGGCGGAACGTATTGCCGGTCGGATGGCAGAGGCAGGGAAAAGTTGTGCCGTCTGTACTACGGCGGATGAGTTGCTGGCCTTGAAACCCGATATACTGGTGGAGACGGCTTCTCCGGCCGCTCTTCGGGAGTTCGCCGTTCCGGCGTTGAAGAACGGGACTTCTATCGTGACCCTTTCGATCGGTGCGCTGGCCGATGATGCGTTTTACCGGGAAGTATGCGAAACGGCCAAGGAGAACGGGACACGTATCTATATCGCTTCGGGAGCTACCGGAGGGTTCGATGTCTTGCGCACAGCAGCCTTGATGGGGAAGGCGACTGCCCGTTTCTACAATGAAAAGGGACCTGATGCCTTAAAAGGAACACCGGTCTATGAGGAGGCTTTGCAGAAAGAACAGAAAGTCGTGTTTACCGGCAATGCGGTGGAAGCCATCCGCCTGTTCCCTACGAAAGTGAATGTCACGGTAGCCGCCTCACGTGCCTCTGTCGGTCCGGAAGCCATGCAGGTGACCATACAGTCGACTCCCGGATTTAAGGGGGACACCCAGCGGGTGGAGATCAGGAACGACCAGGTACATGCCGTCGTGGATGTATACAGTGCGACGGCCGAGATAGCAGGATGGTCGGTTGTGAACACCCTGCTTAATATCGTTTCACCCGTTGTATTCTGAAAGATTGGCCAGTACCTTTTCGCTCAGACGGTCGAACGCTTGGCGGGTGCGGCCTGTCGAGGCCTGTACGCATCGTACATGCGGATGCTCCAAAAGGTGAGCACCTCCCAAGGCGCCGACGGTATCGCAAAAACAAAGGTTATTGCCCGATAACCATTTGACGAACGGTTCCTCGTCCCAGGCGGGAGACAGTCCTGTGTTGAACAGTATCTTCTTATCACCCAACTTCCGGAATTCGGCCTCGTGCAGCAGAACGGTGTTTTTGTTCAGGCAACAGAAGACGGCTTCGCTTTGCTCAAGCAGTTGGTCTAAGGGAAGGAAACGGTACCCTTTCTCACGAGCCCATTCCTTTTCGCTGCGAGCAAAATAAGATATTTCCGCACCGAAGAACCGGAGTGCATCGGCAATCATGCCGCCTGACTTGCCCAAACCGATGATACCGGCTTTCAGCCCGGTAATCTCACGAACCTCGCCTTCCCAGGCCGGCTGGCCGAACCCGTGGAAGCAGCGTACCAGTTCGCTGATGACATATTCGACTACTCCTTCATCTCCATAATCCCGGATACCTGTGACCTTGATACCGTGTTCGTTGGCATAAATGATATCGACGTTGGCGCTTTCCGGTGAGTAAAGCGAACAGCACATGCCGATATATTTGATATTGGGACATCTTTCCATTACCTCGCGGCGGATACTTGAAGTATAACTCAGCAGCACCGCGTCGGCATCGCCGATGCGACGGACGATCTCCTCGTCATCCGCCGGAATATCGGGGTACATCACTACTTCATTTGCAAACGTGTGCAATGCTTTTTCTGCAGACGGGATCAAACTGACCGGCTCTATCGCTACTATTTTACTAAACATGGCAAATTATTCTTTTTGAAAATATGAAGAAACAAAGATACGTTTTTTTGTAAAGTTTCTATCTTTGTATTCAATTCAATCAATGTAATAAAATAAACTTATTTCTACCCATGAAGAATTCCAGAAGAGACTTCCTTAAAAAGGGAGCGTTGGCAGGGTTCAGTGCCCTGATGATCCCGGAGATCGCAAAAGCCGCTGTTAAAGAAAATACATCCGTACATGCTCCGAAGATTAATCTGAAAAAGGATTGTGTGATCCTGTTCCAGGGAGATTCCATCACGGACTGCGGTCGCGACAGGAATAGTAACCGTTGCAATACGATGGAACAATTCGGTAGTGGCTATGTGCTCTTTACCGCTACGCAGTTGTTGGAGGGGAAAGCGGCTTTGCAGCCGAAGATTTACAATCGCGGCATCAGCGGCAATAAAGTCTATCAACTTCGTGAACGCTGGGAGATCGACTGTCTTGCTTTCCAGCCGGATGTCCTGAGCATCCTGATCGGTGTGAATGATTATTGGCATACGTTGACGCATGGTTATAAAGGAACGGTCGAGACATACGAAAACGATCTGCGTGCTTTGTTGAAATATACGAAAGAGAAACTCCCGAATACGCAAATAGTCCTTTGCGAACCCTTCACTTTGCGTGACGGGGCGGCTATAGAAGATTCCAAATGGTATCCGATGTTCGATGAATTCCGCAAGTCTGCCCGTAAACTGTCGGAAGAATTCAATACCATATTCGTTCCCTTCCAATCGGGTTTCGATGCAGCGGTGAAGCTGGCTCCGGCACGTTATTGGTCGAATGACGGTGTGCATCCCGATTTACCCGGTCGCCAGCTGATGGCAAACATGTGGATGGAAGCGACTGGATTAAAGTAAGATATGATTTTGAGCGGGTGCAGGCTGTAAAAATAGTACAAAAAAGTGCAGTCAGGTTTTGGAAAATAAAAAAATACCTCTATCTTTGCACCCGTTATCGCGGAAGTAGCTCAGTTGGTAGAGCATAACCTTGCCAAGGTTAGGGTCGCGGGTTCGAGTCCCGTCTTCCGCTCCAATCGGTAACAGACGCGGTATGAGGCCGCTTTTTTAATGTACTGAAGAAAGGCCCAGGTGGCGGAATTGGTAGACGCGCACGTTTCAGGTGCGTGTGTCGAGAGGCATGCAGGTTCGAGTCCTGTTCTGGGCACCTTTTCTCGCGCAGGTGGTGGAATTGGTAGACACGCTACTTTGAGGGGGTAGTGCCGGTTACGGCGTGTGAGTTCAAGTCTCATCCTGCGTACATACAGATAGTCCATATAGTTAGCTTCAAAAGCTGGTTATATGGATTTTTTTTATTCAAGCAGCCGATTGGGCTTCACTATTCCGTGATCGGTGAAGGTGGTTCACAGATTATGATGAAAAAACCTCATCCACATTCACATGTAGATGAGGTTATACCAAATCAGTTCATATGAAAACAAACTGAAGTAGACTAATACCTTAAACTTAGGAATAGTTTGTTTGATTAATGTAAGTTCTACACTGTAGAACCATTTCTGCAAATTTAATTATCTTTTTGTTATTATACAAACAACGTCTGTTCGGGTTCGTATAAAAAATGATTAAAAAACCTTTGTTGTTTGTTTCCATATCCGGACCATGTAAAAGCCCAGATGCGTAAAAGCGAAAACAAAAGAGATGATCAGCAGGACTTTACTTTCTTCCCAACCAACGGTTTGCTGATGCCAGAGTCCCGTGATCACACAAAGGATGGCAAGGACGATCCCGATCATATTCAGAGCCAGCTGACCGTGGCGGTTCGCCTGATTGTATTCCAGTTTGCTATGCTTGATGCCGTAGCACGCATAAATATCCAGCCCGATCAGCATCCATAGCACCAGCCGTATCCAAGTGTCGGCCGGTAGGAAAAGCATCATGCACAGGCAAGTGATGATCCCGGCAACCGGAACGAACGGAACCAACGGAGTCTTGAAGGCGCGATGCACATCGGGCATTGTCTTTCTGACCACAAGCACACCGGCACAAACCAGGGTGAAGGCGAAAAGGGTTCCGATACTGGTCATTTCACCGGCCAGGCGTGCCGGAACGAAAGCTGCCAGCAGACCGACGAGCACCATGAACAACAGATTGCTGCGGGCAGGTGTTCTGAACTTCTCATTGATGTGCGAAAAGAACGGGGGCAACAATCCGTCATGACTCATGCTGAGGAACACGCGGCTCTGTCCTAACAGCGTCACCATGATGACCGAGCAATATCCGAATAGAATGGAAAGGACGATTGCCTTGTTCATCCAAGGGTAATCCGGATGAAGCACGCCCGAAGCATCTACTTCTCCCATATGTTCGATCGCAATTGCTACGGGAGCGATTCCCTGTTGGCCGCCAAATTCGGAATAATGGGCTACGCCCGTCATGACGTGGGCGAACAGCATATATAATATGGTACATACGAGCAATGAGACGAGGATTCCGATCGGCATATCTCTTTTGGGGTTCTTGGCTTCCTGGGCAGCCGTACTGACAGCATCGAAACCTAAGAAAGCGAAGAATACGATGGCCGCTCCGCGTAGGACACCCGATAACCCGTATTCGCCCAGTGTACCGGTGTTTGCCGGAATATAAGGTATGTAATTGTCCGTATTGATATATTTCCATCCTAAAAAGACGAATATCAGGACGACCGACACTTTCAGGAAGACGATGATTCCGTTAAAGATAGAACTTCCTTCCGTCCCGCGGATCAGGAAGAGGCTCATCAGGACAACGATCAGGAATGCCGGGATATTGACAATCCCTCCATCCCAGGGACAGGCGGTGAATGCTGTCGGAAGGTTGATCCCGAGCCCTTCCAAAAAGACGACGAGATAACGGCTCCAGCTGATGCTGACCGTCGTTGCGGCAACTGTATATTCCAGTACCAGATCCCAACCGATAATCCAAGCGATCAGTTCGCCCATCGTCGCGTATGAGTATGTATAGGCACTTCCGGCAACCGGGATCATCGAAGCAAACTCTGCATAACAAAGTCCGGCAAAGCAACATCCGATTGCTGCAATGGCAAATGAAAGTGTAATGGCCGGTCCTGTATATCCGGCGGCGACTGTTCCGGTTATGGAGAAAAGTCCGGCTCCGATAATGACTCCTACGCCGAGTGCGACCAGACTCCAGGGGCCTAATACCCGTTTTAATGATTTACTTCCTGTTTGATTGGCTTCGGCCTGCAGGGCCTCCAAAGGCTTTTTAATGAATAATCCCATCGTTTATTTGTGCATAGTTATAAATTTGGGCACAAAGGTAGGGATTGCCAGGATGATATACAAATGCTAATTGTGAATGGGCAACCGCCTCCATACGAAGCTGGGAATCAACTTCCAGAAAAATACTAAAACGGCATATCTCCAGTCGATTACGGTGCGTCGTTTCTTCCGTTCGATCGCCTTTACTATTTTTCGGGCAACATATTGCGGGGACATCAGCATCGGGTATTTATCGTTTTTCAACAGATCGGTCTTTACAAATCCGGGGCGGATATCCGTGAATACGATCGGGAGTTTTTCCATCTGTGCCAGTTGGTCAAGTGCTTCGATATAAGTATTCTGGTAGCGCTTGGTTGCGGAATAGGAGGGAGCGGCTCCCAATCCCTTTGTCCCGGCGATGGAACTGATCACGGCTAATTGGCCGCCGCCATGTTTTTTGAAGTAATCGTATGCGGCAACGACCATTTGGGTGAAACCGACTGTATTTGTTTGGACGGTAGACAATTCAATATCGGAATGCAGATCCCGGTTCTGGCTGCCGATTCCGGAACTAAGCAAGAATACATCCATTCCGCCGACTCTATCGATTAAATCCGCTAACTTTTCCGGGGCGTCCGGACTAGTTACGTCTATTTGTGCCGTTTCGATCTGGTCAGGTGCTTCCGACCGGATTTTTGCGAGCAATTCCGTCCGCCGTCCGGCAATCCCGATCCTCCATCCCTGCTTGCGGTACAATTGAGTGATCTCGTATCCGATGCCTGAAGTTGCTCCGATGATGATGATTTTTCTTGCTGATGCCATGCTAAATGGTGATTTATATATGCAAATATACGATTTCTTTCGTACGAAAATCCTATCTTCGTGGCGTTGTTAACAAACCAATGTAGGAAATGAAGAAGTGTTTTTGTCTCTTGTTGACCTTGTTGTGTATTAGCTATTCGGCCGTGGCGGCCTCTGGTTTCCGTATAAAAGGGAAAATAGTCGATGCCAATAACAACCAACCGATTGATTTTGCCGATGTCCTCCTTTTTCGTGAAGGAGACGTTAATCCAGTGTTTCATGCTTTGCCCGATCCTGACGGTACGTTTCGCATTGCCGATGTGAAGGACGGGAAGTATAACCTTTTGGTGCGTTTGGTCGGTTACGATCTGTATAACCGCCCCGGTATTGTTTTGGATGCGGTTTCGAAAGCGGTAGATTTGGGAACGATTGCGATGAAACCTTTGGAGGTGGGATTGGCGGAAGTCGAAGTCGTAGCGCAGAAAAAGCAAGTGATTTATAAATTGGACAAGAAAGTGATCGAAGCCTCTTCAAACCTGCTTGCCGGAGGCGGATCGGCTGTCGATATCCTGGAGAATACACCCTCCATACGTGTGGATGCCGAAGGTGAAGTCAGTTTTCGTGGAAGTACCGGTTTCACGGTCTATGTAGATGGCAAACCGAGCGTGTTCAGCGGTACGCAGGCTTTGGAGCAGATCCCTGCAGGGCATATCGAAAATATAGAAATCATCACCACCCCTTCGGCCCGTCACGATACGGGAGGAGATGTAGGGATCATCAATATCGTAACAAAGAAACACGCCCAGCATGGTTTTAGCGGTATGGTGAACCTGACGGGAAGCACGGTCCTTTCGCGCGGGGTGGATTTTCTAGTGTCTCAGCAGAACGAGGCATCGCGTTGGTATTTGGGCGGTGTGTGGAGTGATCGTCTGCGCAAGAGCGATTTCGATCAGGAGAAAACGACTATTATCTCAGACACGGCAACGACCTCCCATTCCAACGGACCGCGTAAAAGCAACAATTTCAACTATTCGATGAAGGCGGGGTGGATGTACACATTGCCCCATACGACGTTGAATGCCGACTTTGAAGGCGGTTATGGCGGGCGTACGCGCAACGGTGATCTGGATTATAAGGAAAAACGCCTGGCAGACGGGGCTACTTTCGGTGAAGGCGATTATTATAGTCGTGACGATTACGATCTGCATGAAACCTATTTCCAGGGAACAATCGGTTTCGATCATAAATTCGACGATAAGGGGCATCAGTTGATGGGCAGTTTCTATCTGAAATACGGAGGTAATGCGATGGAATATTTCCAGAGTGACCTTTTTAATAAGAATAACGAACGTGAAAAGGGACATCGTGCTTGGGAAGATGAGCATCGCTGGACGGTACGGGGTAACCTGGACTATATTTATCCTTACAGCAAGACGGGACGGATCGAAGGCGGTTACCAATATTTCTCTTATTTGGAAGACGGCGACTACACGATGCATTTCTGGGACCCGGTAAAGAAAGAGTTTTATAACCGGGACGATATCTATAACACATTCTATTTCCAGCATGGCATCAATTCGGTTTATGCAATCGTTGCCGACAGCTATAAATCATTCGATTTTCAGGCGGGTATGCGGGGAGAGCATACGCATCGTGTTTTGCGAAGCTCGATTCCGGGCAAGGATCGTACATATAATAAGTTCGAGTTTTTCCCTTCCCTTCATTTAGGCTATACGTTTCCGAAGGAACATAAGCTATTGGTTTCTTATTCGCGCCGTATCACTCGTCCGGAACTCTTTTTCATGGAGCCGTATATCACCTATCGGGATTTTTATTCGGCCGAGATCGGTAACCCGGATATCCGTTCGGAATATATCAATTCTTTTGAGTTGAATTATAAGAAGAATATCGGTGAACATACGGTTTCAGCTACAGTGTTTCACCGGAACCGCAAGGATAAGATCGAGCGTTTGCGTGTCCCCTATGAGGCTGGTGTGACACTGGATTCGATGGCGAATGTCGGACACGACTATTCGACCGGTATCGAATTGAGCGGACAGGTACAGCTTACCCGCTGGTGGAATATGAACCTGAACGGCAGCCTGTATCATTATAAGGTAAAGAACCGGTATAAAACCGGCAGTGAAAAAGAGACAAGTACGAACTACGATGTCATGTGGAACAACTCTTTCGATGTCTTTAAATATACCCGTATCCAGGTGGACGGCAATTTGGTCGGTCCGTCCGTTACAACCCAAGGGCGTACGGATGCTTTCTGGTATGTGAATCTCGCCGTTCGCCAGCAGTTGATGAACCGTCGGTTGTCGGCTACGCTTTCTTTCCGGGATGTTTTCAATTCTGCCCGGTATGTAAGTAAGATCATCACATCCGACCTGCAGTCCATCACACGAATCCGTCCCAGCTATCCGCTTATTACGCTTACGCTCAGTTATACGTTCAATAACTTCAAGGCCAAGAGCTCTCAGAAAAAGGAAGATCATGATTTGTTTGAAGGAACGAACCACTAAATAAATTAAGAATTGAAAATGAAAAATGAAGAAGAAAGCACTTCCGAATTTTCAAGTTTCAATTCTCAATTTATTTGTTACATTTGTATCTTATTTAAAAGAATATGGAAGAGCGGGAACTGATATTATTGTTGAAGCAGGGTAGCAAAGACGCATTTACTGCTCTGTATAAACAATACTGGAAACAGGTCTATAATTTCAGTCGCCTCTATTTGACCAGTGCCGATGCTGCCGAAGAAGTAGTACAGGAAGTCTTTATCAAAATATGGGAAACGCGTGAATTTCTTCGTGAAGATGACCATTTTAAAGGTTTGCTGTTTATTATCACCCGGAATCTGATCTTTAACCGGCATCGCAAAAATGTGAATGAAGATTTCTACAAAGTCACGGTTCTTGCCGCATTGGAAGAACCGTATGATGTGGAAGAAGAAATTGATGCTCATAATCTCCAAGAATATATAGATCGCCTGATCGATGAATTGCCACCGCGCCGCCGTGAGATTTTTAACTTGAGCCGTAAGGAACAAAAGAGCTACAAAGAAATAGCTATCCTATTGAATATTTCAGAGAAAACGGTCGAAAATCAAATCAGCGAAGCCCTCAAGTACTTGAAGAAGAATATCACACTGCTTCTTCTCTTTATCTGATTTAATATATCCCGCATCCTATCTCTTATTATCATTTGAAATGCTCGTTTCATAGGGGATATTGTCATATTTTTTTGGAAATTTGTACTGTCAGGTACTAAAATGATCTGTTTTTTCCGGATTGAGTAGGGGGAAGAAGTAACTTGCGTGTATTTATATGTAAAGCGATTGAAATGGAATACAAAGACAAAAAATATATACTAAAGAAACTAATGCAGGATGCGCTGACTGAAGAAGAGCGCATAGCCTTGCAATCATCTCGCCGGGTGACAAAAGAAATGGAGCGGCAATGGAATAATGCTCCGGATGCAGTGGAGAGCGATCGTCCGGACGAGCCGTCTATCTGGCGGAATATTTGTAAAGAAGTCTGGCAGCATGATGAAGGACGGAAAGTTGTATTTTATAAGATATATAGTATGGTCGCCTCCATCTTATTGGTATTGGGTGTGGCAGGAACTGTTTATTTTGCGTTGCAGGACAAGGCGAATGTTCCAATGTATGTTGTAAGTTCCGGCATACAGAATATGGAATCTGTCTCTTTGCCGGATGGAACGAAAGTACAGATGGGACCGGGTAGCCGTTTGACCTATCCTACCAGTTTTTCTGGTAAGACGCGTGAGATAAGATTGGACGGGCAAGCCTTTTTCGATGTGGCGAAGAATCGTGAAAAACCTTTTATCGTCCATACGGAGGATATGAGTGTGGAGGCGTTGGGGACTGCGTTCGAATTGTTCAGTTACAATATGGAAAATAAGATGGAAGCGATTCTCCTGAATGGCAAGATCAAAGTAAGTGTGGCGGATAAGGAAACAAACCAAATGAAAGAATACTTCGTCTCTCCCGACGAAAAGATTTTGGTGGACCGGCAGACCGGCAAGATCACCAAACAGATTGTGGATGCCGACAAATATACCGCTTGGCGCAAACAAAAGATGCTGAGTTTCGAAAACGAAAAACTATCCATGATCATCCCGCGTCTCGAACAGTGGTACGGCAGAAAGGTGATGTGCCAAAAGGATCTGGCTGATAAATACCGGTTCACTTTCAAAGTGAGGGATGAGTCGCTAGAAAAGATACTGATGTTGATTCAACTGTCTTCTCCATTAAAATATAAAGAAATAGAGGATGGTAATTATAGTTTGACCCGTTAGTCATGAACTTGCAATAATTTTTTTTCTAATTTATTGCAATAAGAATAGGGGGAAAAGATTTTTTATGTGTATTTATTATAAAAAGATTAATTTTGAAATAATAGTATAATATTAAAATCTGAAAAATGCCTATGAGAAAGGATATTTGTTAACCTAAAAAATTGGAGGATGTCGGCAAACACCCTCCAATTCGAGATTTCGACTACATGTCCATACTTAAATATTCAAACCGTGGAATGGGCATGCTAATATTCATCAAAAACATTACAAAGTTATGAAAAAAAGTAATGAACGGGCACTTTGTGTCCCATTATTAAAAAAAACTAAGCGTATCATGAAACTCACGACCTTATTTTCTTTAGGTGTCGCTTGCTGTATATCTGCTTCAACTTATGCGCAGGGTTATAAATTATCCATGAATAAGCAGAATAGCAGTATCATTGAGATTTTGAAAGACATTGAAAACAATAGTGAATTTACATTCTTTTTCAATGACAACAAAGTGAATGTAAATAAAAAGGCGAGCATCAATGTAAAAGATGCGACTTTGGATGAAGCGCTGGCTCAAGTACTGAAAAATACCGGTTACGATTATCAAATTATAGATCGACAAGTATTGATAAAGACAGCTTCGTCCTCTGTTTCTTCCGTGCCCAGTGTACAACAGAATCAAAAAGCGATTACCGGTATTATTAAAGATGTAAACGGTGAACCAATTATTGGTGCAAACGTTGTTGAAAAAGGTACGACAAACGGTACCGTTACCGATATCGAAGGGAGGTTCTCCCTTAATGTTGCACCTGGTGCAACATTAGTAGTTTCTTATATAGGATATACTACAAGCGAAATAGTTGTTGGCAATAAAACAGATTTGGCGATCAGTTTGAAAGAAGATTCTGAAATGCTGGATGAAGTGGTTGTTGTCGGTTATGGAACCATGAAGAAAAAAGATTTGACAGGTGCTGTTGCTGCTGTTAAAGGTGATGATTTGGCTGCCCGCAAAACGACTCAATTATCTACAGCCTTACAAGGTGCTGCTTCTGGTGTCACAGTAACACGTGATAATAGTGCTCCTGGAGCAACTGCTAGTATACAAATTCGAGGTGTGACGACTATTGGTGAGACAAGCCCTTTAGTGATTGTAGATGGAATTCCAGGGGATATTAATCAAGTGAATCCAGAAGATGTAGAGAGTATGTCCGTTTTGAAAGATGCGGCATCTGCTTCAATTTACGGTTCACGTGCTGCAGCTGGTGTGATTGTAATCACGACAAAACGTGCAAAACAGGATGATTTATCCCTAAACTATAATTTCGAATATGGTTGGGAAATGCCGACTAAATTACCAGAATATGTTGGTGCTCAGCGATACTTGGAAATGATAAATGAAACGCGTTTTAATGATAATAATTCAGGTGGTTGGTATCAGGCTTATTCTGAAGACCAAGTGAATAATTGGGTGAAAAATAATGCAACAAATCCAGATGCTTATCCTATAGTGGATTGGCAGGATGCAATTTTGAAAAGTTCTGCTCCACGTCAGACTCATTCGATTAATATTGCTGGAGGTAGCAAAGTTGTGAAAACGAAAGCCTCTTTCCGATATGACAAGACAGATGGTCTTTATGAAAATAGAGGATATGAGCGTTATATGATTCGTATCAATAATGATTTTAAAATAAATAAATGGCTTGAAGCTCATTTAGATGTAAATTATAAACGTTCAAAATCGGAAGAACCACATACGAATCCGATGGAATTGAATTTTCGTGCAACAGCTCCAATTTATGCAGTTCGTTGGAGTAATGGATTGTGGGGAGATGTCAAAGATGGAGAAAATCCATTGGCAATGATAACAGATGGTGGGTTAAAAACTTCATGGCATAATCGTTTAGGAGGTAAGGCTGCTATTGATATAACTCCGATTGAAGGATTAAAAATATCAGGAGTTATAGCACCGACATATAATTTTAATAAGGTGAAAAGTTTTGTAAAACAAGTACCTTATACCTATGCCAATGATCCAACTACAGTGAAAGGTTATATGGCTGGTTATAGAACGACAAAATTGACTGAAAATAGAAATGATGATTATGATGTAACTACACAATTTTTTGCAAATTACAATAAATCGTTCGGTTGCCATGATCTTTCAGCAATGATTGGTTATGAAGATTATTATGCTTTTTGGGAAAATTTGAGTGCATCTCGTGATCAGTATGAATTGACAAATTTCCCTTATTTGGATTTGGGACCTGAAAATTTGAGAGATAATGGTGGTAATGCAGAAGAGTACGCTTATCGTTCTTTTTTTGGACGAATCACTTATAGTTATGCCAATCGTTATTTATTGCAGGTAAATTTCCGTCGTGATGGCTCTTCTCGTTTTGCTCCGGATAGTAGATGGGCAAATTTCCCTTCTTTTTCTGCTGGTTGGGTTATGAGTGAAGAGAAGTTTATGCAAGATTTAAATTGGAATTGGTTGTCATATTTGAAATTAAGAGGTTCTTGGGGTACATTAGGTAATGAACGTATTACACGAATTGATGATAATAATAAACAAAATTATTATCCATATCAGTCAGCTTTAAACTTTGGTTCTGGTCTATTTTACAATGGAAACTCAGTGAGTTCTTTATTGACTGCTGCTCAGCAATATTATGCAGTTCGTAATATTTCTTGGGAAACAACAGAGACTTGGGACATTGGTTTGGATGCAAATTTCTTGGATAGCCGTTTGCATTTTAATTTCGATTTCTATAAAAAGAAAACGAAAGACATTTTGTTGGCTTTGGAAATTCCTAAATTTATAGGATATGATAATCCGTTTGTGAATACTGGGAATATGGAAACTACAGGTTATGATATTGAATTGGGATGGCGAGACCAAGTGGGGGATTTTAGTTATTCTGTTTCTGCTAACCTTTCTGACTTCGTGTCAAAGATGGGTGATTTAGGTGGTACGGAATTTTTAGGTGAAAAAGTGAAAATGAAAGGTAGTGAGTTTAATGAGTGGTATGGCTATTTGAGCGATGGACTCTTTTTGACTCAAGAAGATGTTGATAATTCGCCTAAATTGAATAATAATGTAAAAGTTGGTGATATCAAGTATAAAGATATTTCTGGTCCGGATGGTGTACCTGATGGTAAAATTTCTTCGGAATATGACCGTGTCTGTTTAGGAGGGTCATTACCCCGTTATACATTTGGTGTCAATTTTGCTGCATCATATAAAGGCTTTGATTTGGCTATGATGTTCCAAGGTGTGGGAAGTCAAAATGTTCGTATTAATAGTAATATGATAGAAGGTTTGAGAAATAACTGGTGTGGCTTCCCTTCTATTTTGGAAGGTAATTATTGGAGTGTGAACAATACTGATGCTGAAAATGCGAAAGCAATATATCCTCGTTTGACTCGTAATAATATTGATTCTAATATGGCGATGTCTGATTTTTGGATGTTTAATGGGAGATATTTAAGAATGAAAAACTTAACATTAGGATACACACTTCCTTCTGTATTGACAAAGAAAATAAGTATGGAATCTGTTAGGTTCTATGTGTCTGGTAACGATTTATTCTGTTTAAGCAAGTATCCGCATGGATGGGATCCGGAAGTCAGTACTACTGGTTATCCTATTACTACATCGGTGTTGTTAGGGGTATCGGTTAACTTTTAAAAAGGAAAGATTATGAAACGAAATAATATTATAGTTTATTTATTCAGTGGAGTAACGTTGTTTTCTGCATGCCATGATTTGGATTTAAACCCATTGTCTAATGGTTCAACTGAAAATTGGTATTCAAATGAAACTGAAATAGAAATGGCTGTTAATGAATTGTATAGAGATACATTTTGGCCGTTGGATGAAGAAGGTAATACCGATTGGTCTGACGATAAGATTTATCGTGAAAATTTGACACCTTTTCAAAATGCAACATTGAATGGGCAAACAGATAAGGTAAAAGATTTGTGGTCCAAGCAGTATAAGGTTGTATCACGTGCTAACAGTATTATATTAAAGGCGGATCGAGCTATTGAAGCTGGTGCAATGGAGTCGAAAATTAATGCTTATGTTGCTGAGGCTCGTTTTCATAGAGCATGTGCGTATGCAAAAATGTCTTCTAAATATGGTGATGTTCCATTAGTGGTAGATGATGTTGATATTGATAAAGGTATGTCAATGGGACGTACGGATTTAGCAACTGTGAAACAGTTTGTTTATGACGAATTTGATGCAGCTGCAAATGCCTTGCCAACAACATATTCAGGTATTAAAAGAGCCACAAAGGGAGCAGCATTGGCTATGAAAGCCCGTTATGCTCTTTATATGGGTGATTATGATGTGGTTGTTGCAGCGACTAAGGCTGTTATGGATTTGAATGTTTATTCTTTGCATAAAGATTATGGAGATTTGTTTTTGACTACAACCAAGAATGCAGAAGAATCTATTTTTTTAATTCCACGATCAATAGAATATAATCTTGTGATGGATGTACATGGTTGGCTGCCGAGAAATCATGGAGGATATGCGGTTCCGAATCCGACTTGGGATTTGTTTGCTTCGTATGTTTGCACAGATGGACTTCCGATTGACGAATCTCCTTTGTTTGATCCACATGACCCCTTTAAGAATCGTGATCCACGTTTGAGCATGACAATTGTCCCGTTTGGAGAGAATTTTATGGGTATTGAATTTAATCCACATCCAGAAGCATTGGAGGTTATGAATTATAAGACAGGACAGATGATTAAGAATAATGATACTCGTGCTGTTGCTCAGTATGCTTCTTATAATGGATTGGTTTGGAAGAAAGGTATGGATGAAACATGTTTGGAAAATGCAAACAAGATTGATCCAGATAAAATCATTATGCGTTATGCTGATGTTCTGTTAATGTATGCAGAAGCAAAAATTGAATTAAATCAGATAGATCAGTCTGTTTTGGATGCTATGAATGAGGTGCGTGCAAGAGCTTATGGCGTCGATAAATCAGCTGTGGATCAGTATCCGGCTTTTACATCTATGGATCAGCAAACATTAAGAAGTCAATTACGCATGGAAAGACGTATGGAGTTTGCTAATGAAGGGCTGCGTTATATGGATTTGATGCGTTGGAAGTTGATGGACAAAGTAATGAGTAAGAAGGTTTATATGATGTTGTATCCGGCCTCATTATTAATAGAAAAGGTTGTTAGTCAAGGTGATTGGTTTTGGCCTTTTGCCCCGGATATTGATGAAAATGGTTTGGCTGATTTTTCTAAATTAGAAGCTGCAGGTAAAATTGCTTCTATTGCAGAGAAAAAGTGGGATGATCGTCAATATTTATGGCCTATACCAACAACTGAAATTCAGATAAATACCAATATGAAACAGAATCCGAATTATTAAATATAACAGATAAGTTGTAGAAGGCATTTTATATATTAAAAAATAAAATGCCTTTCTTTTTCTAAAAAAAGCAATTATTATGACTAACAGAAGAAACTTTGTTAAACAAGCCGCAGCGGTGATGGCGATGGCTGCTATGCCGGGGGTAATACAGTCGGCTTCGGAAGAACGAGAGAAAGGTCTGACATTGAAACGTTCCCAAATAAAGGTGGACGATCAATGGGATGTAATCATTGTTGGAGGTGGTCCGGCTGGATGTACGGCGGCTATTGCTGCGGCTCGTGAAGGAGCAAAGACTTTACTAATAGAAGCGATGGGACAGTTGGGAGGAATGGGGACAGCCGGAATGGTTCCTGCTTGGTGTCCGTTTTCCGATGGTGAAAAGATTATATATAAAGGACTTGCTGAGAAAATTTTTAGAGAATCGATGAAGGGTGTGTCTCATGAACCTGAAAATAAATTGGATTGGGTGAGTATCAATCCTGAATATCTGATGTCCATTTATGATCGGATGGTAACGGAATCTGGAGCTAAAGTATTGTTCTTTTCTCGGTTAGCGGCGGTCGAGATGTCGTCGGATGATACTATTGATGCGATCATTGTTTCGAACAAGGCAGGTTTGGTGGCTTTTAAAGGTAAAGTATATATAGATGCGACAGGAGACGGAGATTTAGCTGCTTGGTCCGGAGCATCTTTCAAGCGTGGGTATGATGAGGAGGGTTCAGTACAGATGTCCAGTTTATGCTTTTCTTTTGCAAACATCGATTCTTATGATTATATAAATGGTCCGACACTTTATGTTTGGAAAGATGAAAGCACACCGCTTTATAAAGCGGTCCGGTCGGGAAAATATCCTTTGGTAGATACTCATTTTTGTAATAATCTAGTCGGTCCGGATGTCATTCAATGTAATGCGGGACATATGACGGTTGACACGACAGATCCTTGGGCTATTTCTGAAGCAATGATTTTGGGACGGCAGAAAGCTGTTCAGTATCTGGAAGCCATGAAAGATGTCCGGCCGTCTACCTTTTCCAATGCTTTTGTCGTGAAAACGGCTTCACTGCTTGGAGTTAGGGACAGTCGTCGGATAGAGGGCGATTATATTTTTACGGTAGAAGATTGGAGACAGCGGAAATCTTTTGAAGATGAGATCGGGCGTAACTGCTATTACATAGATGTCCATAGCGGAAAACATAAACCTGAGCATTATAAAAAAGGTGAATCTCACGGTATTCCGTACCGTTGTCTGACTCCTAAAGGAATTAAGAATTTGTTGACTGCCGGTCGTTGTATATCGACAGATGAACAAGCTTTTGGCAGTACCCGTGTGATGCCTTGTTGTTTAGTGACAGGAGAAGCAGCTGGAATGGCTGCCGCGCATGCAATCAAGCAAACAAGAAACGATGTCCATAAGATTGATACTTCTTATTTGAGGAAAAGATTGAAAGAGGAAGGACAACTGATTTTGTAATATAGGAATGCTTTTTCATAATTTATAAATATTGATTTTTATGAAACAATGGTGGTTTATTATATTGTTGATCATTTCTTTTCCTCTGAAAGCGGATAACATATTTGTTGAAGCGGAAAGTTTTGATTGTAGAGGAGGATGGGTTTTGGATAATCAGTCTATGGGACAAATGGGGTCTCCTTATTTGTTGGCACATGGATTAGGGGTTCCGGTTGAAAATGCTTCGACTGTGATCCGCGTTGAAAATGGAGGAAAATACCGTGTGTGGGTTAGAACCAGAGATTGGGTGAAGCAATGGGATCAAACGGCTTCTCCCGGACGTTTTGAGCTATTGCTGAATGGAAAAGCGTTGGAGGTGACGTTTGGCACGGAGAGAGCGGAATGGCATTGGCAGGATGGTGGAACGATTTGTTTGAAAACTGGTGAAAACCGGGTTGAACTACGTGATCTGACAGGTTTTGATGGTCGTTGCGATGCTATTTTTTTTACCTCGGCATTGGAGATGCTTCCTCCTGATGGGAAAGAAGAATTGACTGTTTTTCGTCGGAATATGTTGGGATTACCTGAAAATCCGGAAGATGCGGGAGAGTTTGATTTGGTTGTTGTCGGTGGAGGCATTGCGGGATGTTGTACAGCCCTCAGCGCAGCCCGTCTTGGATGTAAAGTCGCTTTGATCCAGAATCGTCCGGTTCTGGGAGGAAATAATAGTTCGGAGGTTCGTGTCGGACTTTCCGGATTGATCGCTCAGCAACCATATCCGAATTTGGGAAATCTTGTGGATGAACTTGGTCCTGTCGGGCATTGGAATAATTGGGAAGCAAAACGGGATTCTTCGTCAGTCAGGAGTCGGCAGATTATGAAAATATTACATCAGTATCCGGAAAAGACAATTCATAATGCAGGACCTGCATCTAATTATGAGGATGAGAAGAAATTTGCTTTGTTACAGAATCAGGAAAATTTGAATTTATTTCTAAATACACAGGTAGTTGATGTTAAAAAAAATGGAAATAAGATAGTTTCTGTCATCGGAAAAAATATAATATCGGGAAAAGAATATATATTTAAAGCTCAATTATTTTCTGATTGTACTGGAGATGGAGAAGTCGGTTTTCTTGCTGGAGCAGATTATCGTATGGGAAGAGAAAGTAAAGAGGAAACAGGTGAACCTAGAGCTCCTTTAACATCAGATCTATTGGTTATGGGAACTTCCGTGCAATGGTATGCTGAAGATACCCGTAATGTTTCTGATTTTCCGGATTGTCCCTGGGCTATCCGTTTTGATGAGAAAACTTGTATTCCTATAACCCGTGGAGACTGGGACTGGGAAGCCGGATTGAACAATGATCAGATAACAGAAATAGAATATATCCGGGATCATGCTCTTCGTGCAGTTTACGGTAATTGGGATTTCTTGAAGAACAAGAGTGAAAAGAAAGATCAATTTGCCAAGAAAAAGTTGGCATGGGTTGCTTATATAGGGGGGAAACGTGAATCTCGTCGTCTGATGGGCGATCTTGTTTTACGGGAACAAGACATATTGAATGATATTCAATATGAAGATGCGACATTCACTACGACTTGGGGAGTCGATCTTCATTATCCCAAACCGATACAGGGGATGAAAGAGGAACCATTTCTGTCTTATTGCGATGTACAGGAGATAAAACCGTATGCAGTTCCATATCGCTGTCTGTATTCCCGGAATATCGGGAACTTGTTCATGGCAGGTAGGGATATAAGTGTGACTCATGTTGCATTGGGTACTGTGAGGGTTATGAGAACTGGTGGTATGATGGGAGAAGTGGTGGGAATGGCAGCCTCTTTGTGTAAGAAATATCATACGGATCCCAGAGGCGTGTATGAGAAATATTTATCGGATTTGAGAATTTTGATGAAGCAGGGTGTTGGCAAATCAGGTTTTCCGGAAGCTGAAAGTATTGACTAATGTAAATATATTTATCATGAAAACGTTTATAACATTATTACTATTATTGAGTTTTGGATCGGTTCGAGCAGCAGACCTTTTTATTGAAGCCGAAAGTTTCAGTAACAAGGGTGGTTGGAAGGTTGACCAGCAGTTTATGGATTTGATGGGGTCTCCTTACCTTTTGGCGCATGGGATGGGTGTACCCGTCGATGATGCCTCTACGGAAGTAACGTTTCCTGAAAAAGGAGAATATTATGTATATGTTCGGACCTATAACTGGACTTCCCCGTGGAAAAAAGGGGAAGGTCCCGGTAAATTCAGTTTGTCTGTCGGAGGAAAGAAGATGACTTCTCCATTGGGAGCGGAGGGTTCTGCCTGGATGTGGCAGATAGCAGGAAAGGTGTCTGTCAAGAATCTGAAAACTGTAATCAAATTGCATGATTTGACGGGATTCGACGGTCGTTGCGATGCGATCTACTTTACCATGGAAGCTGGCAAGATGCCTCCGTCGGATGTAAAGGAACTGGAAGCATTCCGTCGTCAAGCATTGGGATTACCGGATGAAGCACCGGTTGCCGGCGAATATGATCTTGTAGTCGTGGGAGCCGGTATAGCCGGGATGAGTGCCGCTGTGTCGGCCGCCCGTCTGGGTTGCAGGGTAGCTTTGATTAATGACCGTCCTGTGGTAGGTGGTAATAACAGTTCGGAGATACGTGTCCATTTAGGAGGCCGTATCGAAGAAGGAACTTATAAGGAACTTGGCGGTCTGCAGAAAGAATTTGGTCCGGAAAAGGGAGGAAATGCACAACCAGCAGAATATTATGAAGACCAGAAGAAAATGGATTGGCTAGCAGGTGAAAAGAATGTGTCTCTTTTCCTGAACTATCGCGCGATAGGAGTGACAAAGGAAGGCGATAAGATCACATCGGTTGTTGTCAAACATATCGAAAGTGGTAAAGAATTAAAATTCAAGGCACCTCTGTTTTCCGATTGTACGGGAGACGGGACAATCGGTTATCTGGCGGGAGCCGATTACCGTATGGGGCGTGAAGGTCGTGACGAGTATGGTGAAAGTATCGCTCCGGAGAAAGCAGACAAGTTGACAATGGGTTCTTCCGTCCAGTGGTATTCTGTGGATAACAAGAAATCGAGCCCTTTCCCGGAGTTCAGCTATGGAGTGGAGTTTAACGACAAGAATTGTGAAAAGGTGATGATGGGAGAATGGACGTGGGAGACAGGTATGAACTTCGACCAGATCAAGGACTTCGAACGTATCCGTGATTATGGAATGCTGGTTGTCTATTCAAACTGGAGTTATCTGAAAAACCGTATGAAGGAAAATGACCAGTATAAGAACCGAAAATTAGGTTGGGTTGCTTATGTTGCCGGCAAGCGTGAATCACGTCGTCTGATGGGGGATTATATTTTGAAGGAAGACGATATCACGAAAAACGTGTCTCATGAAGATGCTTCTTTCGCCACGACATGGAGTATCGATTTACATTGGCAGGATCCGAAAAACAGTGAACATTTTCCAGGCAATGAGTTCAAAGCGGTGACAAAGCATATTCTGATCCATCCGTACGCCGTTCCGTATCGTTGTCTGTATTCTCGTAATGTGGAGAACCTGTTTATGGCCGGTCGTAATATTAGTGTGACTCATGTGGCATTGGGAACGGTCCGTGTGATGCGTACGACAGGAATGATGGGAGAGGTAGTAGGTATGGCTGCATCATTGTGTAAGAAATATGATGTGACACCTCGTGGTGTTTACCGTTCGCATCTGGAAGATTTGAAGACATTGATGAAAGAAGGTGTGAATAAGAAAGGGCTACCGAATAATCAGCGTTATAATGAAGGCGGTATATTGAAAGATAAACCGGTTGTTCAATAATCAGAAAAGTATGGGTGTGTGTCAAAATGTACTTGTCTCTGCGTCAAGCGTGGGGACAAGCATATTTTGACACACACCTTTTTAATATATGTCCATAAAACTATTGCAAGTTTAAAAAGCCATGAAACATAAAGCTCTTTATTTATATCTGATATTATTTTTTTTATTGTGCTGTTCCGTTACTACCACCGGACAAGAGAAAAAACAGGAACGGTTTACCTTGATGGGATTAGGTGATTCTATTACGGAAGGAGCGGATTTCTTCACTTGCTATTTGTATCCGCTTTGGGAAAAATTATTTACAGCCGGGTATCAGTTTGATTTTATCGGTCCTCGTGAGAGTAAATGTCGGATCGGGACGCTTAATCATTGTGGTTTCAGCGGTAAGAATGTGGAGTTTCTGGAGTCGAAGATCGACAGCCTCTACCGGCTTTATCCGGCAGATATTGTATTGCTCCATGCCGGTCATAACCATTTTGCGGAAGAGAAACCTATTCCCGGAATGATAGCTTCTTACAAGTCTATTATCAACAAAATACAGGCGATCAATCCGAATGTCCGTATTTTGATTGCCCAGGTAATACCAAGCGGGAAACTACCTAAATATTCGTATATCCCGGAATTGAACGAGAAGATTGCGGAAATGGTTGCCGGATTAAACTCCGGACAGGTCTTTTTGGTCAATCAGGCTCAGGGATTTAACTGGCAAGACTATACGGTACACGATAAAGTACATCCGAATAAGGCTGGTGCGGAGAAGATGGCGACTGTCTGGTTCGAGGCCTTAAAGAAAGTACTGGCTTCATCGGAGACGGTGTTCTCCCCTGAAATCGTTCGGTATAAGACATTAGAGGATGGAGATTCCCTGGCGCTTCACATCTTCAAGCCCCGGAATATGCAGGCTGGGGAAAAAAGGCCGGCTATTGTATACTTCTTCGGAGGAGGTTGGAAGTTAGGTACTCCGATTCAGTTTTATCGTGAATGTGCTTATTATGCTTCAAAAGGAATGGTTGCTGTATCGGTTGATTATCGTATCGGATATCTGCACCATTCTACTCCGTTCGAGAGTTTTGAGGATGCCAAAGATGCGATATGTTGGTTGCGTAGCCATGCTTCGGACTATCAGCTTGATCCGGACAAGATTGCCGTAGCCGGTGGTTCTGCCGGTGGACATCTGGCTGCCGCACTCGGAACGATCGGGAGTGATGAGACTGTTCCGGCGGGTTACAGGCCGAACCTCTCCGTGTTATATTATCCGGTTATAGACATGGTTTCGCGAGGTTATGGTTTTCCGGAAATAAAAAGGGATTTTGAAAAAATTTCACCGATCCATCATGTGTCGGAAGCAACTCCCTCCACTCTTATATTGCTTGGCACGAAAGATCCTATCGTATCGGTCGAAACGATCGAGGCCTATCAAGATAAACTTTTGCAGAAGGGAGTGGATTGTGAACTCCATCTCTTTGAAGGTGCCGGGCATCCGATCTTTCTATACAGAAAGCCGCTTACGGAAGAGTATTATAAGGTTCGAAAGTTGACGGATGATTTTTTGAAAAGACAGGGATTCCTGTAGTATTTGATGGATTGCAATAGTATGGATTATCCTGCCCAGCGTGACTTTGTAAAAGAGTTGGCTGTCGCTTGCCGGAAAGCCGGATAGGGCCTGTTTATTTATTATTCGGTGGGTATAGATTGGCATCATCCCTACTTTTTGCCAAATACGATGTATGATCCGGCTCGTCCCCACTATAAAGAGGTTCCTGAGTCTTACAGATTCCGTAATGTGGAAGATTTTAAGCATTATCTGAATTATGCAAAAACGCAAATAATGGAATTGTGTACTCAATATGGGCCGATTGCCGGTATATGGTTTGATACGGTTGGAGGAGTGTATCAGTATTCTGAACTTTTTAATATTCAGGAAATATATGATATGATTCATCAGATTCAGCCTCATGCATTAGTCGTGTTTAAAACAGGTGCGAACGGTAATGAGGATTTTATAACCGGAGAAAGAGAAATGGGATCATTGGCTCCTGTCTTTAAAAGTGTCGGATTACCTAAAAAGGTACAGGACGCTGCCGATTTTTCTTGGGAGAGCAATAAAGAAAAGCCGGCTGAGTTGAACATCCCGATCCAGGCTTTAGGGTGGGCATATCATACTTCTTCGCGACAACGGCAGAAATCGGCTGAAGAGGTTATGGAGCTATTGAGATATTGCGCAGATATGAATGCTAATTTATTGTTGAACATTGGCCCTCGTCCGGATGGAACCATTCTGGAAGAGAATATTCAGACCTTGGAAAAGGTTGGTAGGCAATTGGAGAAGGATGGTTTTCCAAAATTGAATACGAAATCGTATATGGACTTCCGTATGAAAGCGAGACAGACGGTTCAGACAGAAAAAGAAAATCAGACTGCTAATTAATTTATACCAAATAAATTACCGTAAAAGGAAGTGTGTCAAAATGTACTTGTCCCTGCGCTTGACGCACTTCCTTTTTTGATGATTTCTCAAATTGATATATTAGACGACTAATTATCTGTCCGCTCGAGAAGAAGGCGAATATGGATAATTAACAATTCATATTGACACCGAGAGATAATCCCAATCATGCTGCATTTTGGATGGCCATCGTCTTATGATGAAGAGCCCGAAAAATTGCCAGAGTGAAAGCGGCATGTAGAACCTGTTGGTGGATAAAACTGATTGCTGGCCGGAAGCATCCGGTTCTGCAATGTTTGCCTATGCTATGATAATGGAGGTGAAAAAAGGTTGGCTGGATGCTGCCGAGTATGGTCTGGTGCATGGAAGGTATGGAAACTTTTTCGTAAAGAGGTCTGTTTTTGGGGAGTAAGAGACAGGCTTCTTTTTTATGGTCATTCTTAAAATATAGTCGGAATTTTTTTTGTGCTTGGAATTAAATGAGTACTTTCGGGCTCATATATATAATTTTAGAGGGTAATTGTTGAATTAATAATCTTATTTTTAATATTATAACTATGATGAATGATGTACCTGTCCTTGATAAAGAAATGTCGACAACAGGAAAAAACTTATCTGATAGTATTGTGGAAAAATATGCTTTTGTATTTCAATCCTGTGATGTTGATATGAAGTTGCTGGTGGAGAATAAAGTCTCGCATTATCCTGCTTCAGATGTATTATTGAAAAAAGCTCGTTTCCTGTATCGGAATCAGGAGATTGGATGGATCGAGGCATTGGCTGCTTTTCAGGAAAAACATGGAGATTGCCTGGCCTTGGATGGAAAGGATGCCGCTAAAGCTTTAGAGAAGGCCTTCGACCTTTGCCGGTGGATGGGAGAGGAATCGGACTATTTGCAAACAGTATACCAGAGGAGGGCGGATGAAAAAAGAACCGAACTGTTTGACAGGATGGATCGTCTTTCTTTGAAACTGAAAGTTTGCCGTTGCTTGCCGGAAGGAAAGACGAATGAATATCTGAAGGCTGTTTTGCGTAAGTTGGAACAGAGTGGAAACATTTGGCATGTACATGACGAGATCCTAAAAATATATTATCTGCTGTTATACGATTTGACTGGTTTTTCCCAGAATCTTCCGGTACTGATCGATATCGTTTGCAGGCTGATTACCAATGGTCTGATGACAGAAGAGGAATGCAGTGATTTTTCCGGCGTATTGAAACGGAAAGCAAAGGAGATGGATGATAAGGTATCTGAATATTGGTTCTCCGATGATTGGGACACGCTTCATCCTCTGATAACCGAGTCGGTCCGTTTGCATACTTTTGTCTTCTTGATCTGCGGACAATGTCGGCAAAAGGAGGATGACCTTTCACTGATTGCTGCCCGTATATGCCGTTATCTTTCCCGTATACCATCACCGTATAGTGAACTGCTGAAAAATAAGTCATATACTTTGCTCACTGGCGAGAATACATTGGGTGACCGTATCCAGTGGGAGCATCTCCAACATTTTGATGAGATAAAGATCTTGGAACGTCTCATCATGATACAGGCAGATGATAAAGCATGTCTTTTCCAGGAAGATAGTAAAAAGTGGAGGCAATGTCGAAATGAAAAAAATATGATCACCCTTGATAACGATGGATTTACGTTGAGCCCATTGGTTGAATTGGAATGTAACTCGTGGAAAGGGCGTAAAGACCGGGCTACTGTGTTGAAAAACCGTTTGTTTGTTGCTTCTTTTAGCCGGTTATCTTTGAATTTTGATGCTTGTAAGAGTATCCGTGATTTCCGTTCATATTGGAATCTGGTAGCGGAAGATTATCCTTTGTCGCAACCAATGTCTTCTCCGGCTTTTGTGGATACCGGATCAGATGAGAAAGAGATTGAGATACCGGAGATCGAGATGGAAGAGGAAGAGGTGGAGACAGACCATTTTCTGCGTCCGGATCAACGGGTCAAGGTCCGGATCCTGCATATCGACAAGGAAGACATGTCTCTGAAGATGGAAATTATAGATGCCCCATACCGGGGAATGAAGGCCTGTTTGCCATTCGCTTACATAAATTCATGCTATTATATCATCCCTGGTTTTATGGATATGTTTGCTGTCAACGAGATATTCCGTGCGAAAGTAAAGAGCGTGGAAGGAAGTGAAGTCAAGCTTTCCCTGATACGGGATTTCAATGAATATATGTATCCGGATTGCGTCAGGAAGAAAAATGTAATCGGGAAAGTGATCGATATTGCAGAAGGCAAAGTCTGGTGGTTGCTTTCTACCGGCATGACGGCAACAACGACTAATCCCCATAAGAAGTATAAGGCCGGTAACTTCTATAAGGTGGAATATGGAGGTTTATCGGCGGACAAATTGAAAAATACGATCAAAGTGCTGTCCCATATCCCATTTCCAGACGAAAAAGGTTTTTATAATAATGTATTGGAAAATTTGCGCAGTTTCTTTTTCTTCATGACGAAAGAAGTGCTGAAAGTCAATAAAGACAAGGAAGAGTTGCAACGTTTGAAAGAAAAAAACAATCCTTTCTTCGTCGCTTTCCAAAGCCTAAATCTTGAAGTTCCGGAGAGTGCTCTTGATGAGTCGGCTCAGACTGATGAGATGCCTGAAAGTGAAAGTAAAACAGTAACTCCCGATTTATATGACGAGTCGGATAGGATAACGGTGAGCCAGTTGAAGGAACTCATTTATTGTGTAGATTCGTTGATAGGCGACAGCGAAGATATATGTGGATGCTTCAATGCTTATAATGTCCTGATATTTTTGTGCCGTTTTGTGGGAAACAAAGAATTGGCTGATTATTACGGGCTTTGTTCCGACTATATCTATTGGGTTAATTCCCTGGACTCCGAATTATTGAAAAACAGAGAGGGAGTTGAATGCCGGCAAACTTTTAAGGGATTGTCGGATCGTATGGAAGCGTTAGATATGGACCGGTACAGCTTGCGTTTGCGTAATAACAAACAGGTTATACGAGTATTACAGACTTGGTTCGACTCCCGTCCCCTGACTTCCGTCCAGTCCGATTTGCAATCGTTTATGCAAAATAAAAACCGTACGGTAGCTGAGTTGGCACGCTATTTTAATATCATGTCCTATCTGAAAGAAAAGGATGATGACCTGCAGGAACTGATTTGCGAGAATATTAATGTTTTGCTTGGTTGTAAAGTCTGGGAGAAAAAAACTAGAGTGTACATACCCGTATTTTTCGGCCATGAAGGAGTAGAAAAAGAATTTAAGACATCTGCATTTATCCATGCCGACAAAAACGCGACAGAGGAGCAGAGCCTTGTCCTGGCTCGTGTGATTGCATCGTTCATGAATACGGAAGGGGGAACACTTTATATCGGAGTCAATGATAAGGGATATCTGACCGGATTGGACCAGGAGTTAAGGTTTGCTCATAATGACAGCGATGTTTACCTTCGTTCTGTCAATCAAAATGTGATCAGGCTATTAGGTAAAAAAGAAGATCGGGATCGTTATCAGGCGTATATACGTTGCCGTTTGTATGAATATGAAGACGGACGTCTGGTTTTGGCGTTTCGAGTGGCGCCAATCAATGAAGTGGTAGAGGTGAAAGGTGAAGTATATACGCGTTCTGCCAGTTCCAATCTGATCAAACCAGTTGGCAACGTGGCGGATTTTGTCAAGTTGCGCCATCGGCAAAAGCTGGATTCTGTTCCTAAGATGCCGGAGTTTCCTGCGTATTTTAGTGCAGAACGGAATGAATATATTTTTGATAAACGTTCTGTAGTCCCTGAAATGACAGCGGTTCAAGAGGTGGAAGCGGTTGCTCCGGTTTTGTCCGTAAACGAAGAAAATGTCCAGGAAAAGGCTTTGCGCACTAAAAATGCAAACACTCAAATTAATTTAGGAATCCGGACATCAGCTCTGCGTTGCAATCCTTTGCAAAAGAAGCATGACCTGGGATACACGCCCAACCATGTCTTTGTCTCCTTGTTTAAAAATGGCAAAATAGCCTATTCCGTAAGTCCCAAGATCGGAAAGTGGGGAGGAGAAGGGGGAAGTGTTATTTTCTCTTATAACCCGGAAGACAAGGAAGATTTGCTGGTTACGGTTTTTAAGAATGGCGAAGTAGGCCTGTCCAATCTGAAAAAGGGAATGTCACAACCGAATATGCTTTTTGCTTTTGCCGGTTCGATTGATGATATACTATTTATTTCTCCGGCTCGTAGTACTGATTATCTGTTATTGATTTCGGATAAGGAAGGTGAAAAGCGTTACCGCATTGTCCCACTCGATATGCTTGAAAAATCAATGTCTATACAACCCAAGAGCAATCTTGTCCTTGTACCGGAAAAAGGCATTTTTGTTTTTGCCGAGATCTTGATACCGGAACTGGTGAATAGCCTTGATGATGAGAAATCATTGCAGGATACTTTCGATCAATATTGTGCCGGACGTCTGTGGGAGCATAATTCCTATATCAAGAATGTAGATAAGATCAGCAATTTGTGCAATGTCCCTTTTTAACTTGTTTCTTTTCTGAACTGAAGCCCCAGAAATATCCCTCCCGGCAGCAATATGATCCCTGCTGAAACGAGTAGGGCAACCTGGAGCGAATACATGTCATTCAGCCAACCGATAAAGGGGGCGATAGCGGCGAACATCAGGCGGATTATGAAGTTACGGATGGAAAGCACTGTCGCCCTCATGTCGGAAAAAGTCATTTGGTTGATGTATCCTTTGAGGATGGGGGTGGCAAAACCGCGGAAGATATAAAAGACGAACAAGATGGCAAGGCCGGCGTACGTAAGGTTGAAAGCCAGGGAGACATATCCGCCGACTATAAAAACGAGGATCAGGATTCCCATCTTACGCGGACCGAAGTAGTTGTCCACCCGGTCGGACCAGAGAGCGGCGAAGCCGACCGTCAGATTCAGTACCGTCCAAATAACGCCATACCAGGAAACGGGAGTTTTCAGATACATTAAAACCGGTTGTACGAACCAAGCCATCGTGAGAGTCGCTGCCCCGATTATACCTGAATACATGATATTGTAGCAAAGTTGCTTGTTCGTTACCAGCGAATATCTGATGATCCGGACAATCTCGTTTACCGGATTCTGTATTTTATTGGAACGGTTGACCTCCTTAAGCATGAATGCTGCCGGAATACCTGTAAATGCAATCACAGCCTGCGCATAAAAAGGAAGACGAAGGGAATAAGTCGCCAATAAACCACCAAAGATACCTGCCAGCGCTTCAGCGAAGTTGCCGATCATCGTGATCCGTCCTTCATATCGTAAGTATAAATTTTCTTTCTTGTATTGGGCGGTAGTATCGTATAACAGAGCGGAATCTGCACCATTTACCAATGTCTGTCCTGTCCCCAACAAGATTTCAGCGAAAAGAAAAGCCGTGAATGTCGAGGTGAACGAATAGCATAGATATCCGAAGAAGAAAAGGATACATCCTAATATCAGACATTTGCGGCGTCCCCAAACATCAGCCAGATAGCCTGAAGGGATCTCCAAGGCAACGGCTGCTATCGAATAGACACTCTTCAGGATAAACACATCCTGCAATCCTAATCCGTGTTTTTCGTAAAAAAGCACGATGATAGGCATAACCAATGTGAACCATTTGGATAGTTTGATCAGATAAAGAGCGAGTATATTCCGTTTCATGTTTGCAAAAGTACAAAATATATGAAATATCCTTGTGGGACGTCAATTGCATTTCCGTGAACTAGTTTCGATGTTTTACCCATCAGGAGTGTCTAATTATTGTACACCATTGTCAAATAATTGGACACTTAAAAAAATGATTGTGCTTTTATCTATTTGTATTTTAGCTCGTTGACTCTTTTGGCACGCTTTTTGAATTTTAATGGACGGAATATAATAAATACGCGATATGAAAAACTTGAACATAGCATTACGTTCGCTTTTTAAGAAAGGAAGAAGTAATGGGATAAAGATTTTATCTCTGGGAGTCGGACTGGCGATGGGACTTGTCCTGATATCGAAAGTGTGTTTTGAACGTTCGTTTGATAAGTTTTATCCGGACAGCGACCGTATTTATCGGTTGCACGAAAACATCATCCGGGATGGTGAATATAAGTCCTACGGGCAGGTGAGCGGAGGCGTGGCTACAGCTATGCAAGTCGAGATACCGGAGGTTGAAAAAGCAACTCGTTTGACCTATATCGGGGGTGACAAGGAGTTGTTCAAGACACAGGATGGAAACCGTTATTCCGCCCGTTATGTCGTGATGGGCGATACGAATGTTTTCGATCTGTTGCCGCGTCCTATCCTGATCGGTGATCCGAAAGAGACTTTGTCCCGTCCGGGATATGTGATGATCTCGAATCGCATTGCCAAACTGTTGGGAGGTGCAGAACAGGCAGTGAACAAGGAATTTGAATTTGAATCCAGTCCAGGACAAACCTATACGATAGGAGGTGTGTTTGAAGATGTACCTGAAAATTCCCACTTGCGTTTTGAGATTGTTGCATCTTTGGAAGGTATGAGCAAGTGGAGTCGTGAAAATTGGCTGGGGAATGACCGTTATCTGGGATATGTAAAACTTTATCCCGGCACTGATCCGGAAAGCCTGACGACTGCCATTCGTGAGATGCAAGGACGGCATTGCGATCTGGAAGAGGTGAAAAAAGCGGGAATTGATTTGACTTATAGCCTGGTTCCGTTGATGGACATGCACAGTAACAGTGATGAGGTGAAGAGCATGAATTCCCTGTTGGGCTTTCTGGCTTTTGTGCTCATCTTTACGGCTGCGATGAATTATGTGCTTATCGTGATTTCCACGTTGATCAACCGAACCAAAGAGGTGGCTGTTCATAAATGTTATGGGGCTTCAGATAAGAACCTGTTCGGTATGATCATGTCGGAGACGTGTTTGCATATGCTGATTTCTTTGTTGCTTGCCGCTTTTCTGATCGTTCTGTTCCGTACGAAAACGGAAGAATTGTTAGGGGCAACGTTGGGAGCATTGTTCTCGACACAGACTATTGTGATACTGATAGGAGTTTGCATCGTGATCTTTTTCATTACCGGTTTGATCCCGACCTATATGTTCCTGCGTATTCCGGTGGCTGCCGCATTCCGTAATTTTAAAGAATCCCGCAGGTACTGGAAACTTTGCCTGCTGTTCATACAGTTTTTGGCAACAGCCTATCTGGTGGCATTATTGTCGGTTATCAATAAGCAGTATGACTATATGGTAAATGTCGATCCCGGATATGCCTATGAGAAGTTGGCTTATTGCTCGACACAGGGGGTGGAAGAATCCGTCCGTAATACGGCAATCGAGGAATTGCGCAAGATACCCGAAGTTGACAAAGTTTCTGCCTGCTATGACCTGCCGATTTCAGGGATGTCGGGAAATAATGTTTCACTTCCTGGAGATGACCGCGAACTGTTTAATATTGCCGATATGTACTGGGTGAAAGATGATTTCTTTTCCTTGATGGAGATTCCGGTTATTGAAGGAGAGGTGTTCCGTTCTGACGGTTCGGCTTCGAACAAAGTGATGGTCAGCCGTTCTTTTGTCGAAAAGATGGAACAGGTGGCTGGTTGGACCGGGAGTGCGATTGGCAAGAACATTATAATTACGGAACATAGCCAGAATGGAGAACCGTTTACCATCTGCGGTGTGTATGAAGATGTTTGTATTGGCAGTACCGGTAATCCGGATACACGTCCGACCGCCCTGTTCTATGATAGATATGCACCGATGATCCTGATCAAATTCCATGAGATGTCACCGGAGAATATAAAAAAGGCACAAAAGGTGCTGGAAGATGTAATGCCCGACCGAAATGTTACGGTGACGGCTTATTATATGGATATGATAGACCTGTATAAGGATTCCCGCACGTTCCGCGACTCGGTTATGATCGGGGGAATCGTGACCTTGATTATTGCATTGATCGGTCTGCTGGGATATACCAGTGACGAAACGAACCGTCGTGGACGCGAAATTGCGATCCGTAAGGTGAACGGGGCGACGGCATGGAGTATCTTGAAGATGATTTCGAAAGACATTTCCTATATTGCGATTCCCGCTATCGTGATCGGTATGACTGTCGCTTATTATTCCGGTATGGGATGGTTGGAGAAATTTACGGAAAAGGCGCCCATCGGATTTTTCATCTTCCTGGCCGGAGCGATGATGGTCTATGTTTTGATCATTGCTTGTGTCCTGTACCGTGCATGGGCCGTTTCGAATTCTAATCCGGTTGATAGTTTGAAATCAGAGTAACGATAGTAGGAAAAGCAGATAAACACGATAGATATGAGAAACTTGAATATTGCCATACGCTCATTGTTCAAAAAAGGACGTCATAATGTAATGAAGATCATCTCGCTGAGTGTGGGGTTGTCTGTTGCGTTGGTCATGATTGCGAAGATCTATTTTGAACAATCTTACGATACCTTCTATCCGGATGCGGACCGGATTTACCGGATCTATGAGAATTATAGCATGAACGGGAAAGAGGAAGACTATTATCAGGTAAGCGGTGCTGTAGCTCCCGCTATGCGGAGTGAGATTCCGGGTGTGGAAGACGCTACCCGGCTTACCTATATCGGTGGAGATAATACCCTGTTCACGACACCTGACAAACAACGTTATTCCGCCCGTTATATCATGATGGCCGACAGTAATGTGTTCGATATCTTCCCTGTGCCGATCCTGTCCGGTAATCCGAAAGTGGTGTTGGCCAAACCGTGGTATGCTATGATATCCCGTTCGTTGGCGGAAAAGATGGGAGGTATCGAAAAAGTGGAAGGCTTGACGATCATCCCCGATGAGAATCCCGGTTTGGAGGTGACGATCGGAGGTGTATTCGAGGATCTGCCCCAGAATGCCAGCTTGCGTTACGATATGTTGGTTGCCATGTCCGGCATGGATCCGGAGAGTTTGAACAACTGGTTGGGTAACGACCGTTATGCCGGTTATGTGCGTCTGTCACCGGGAGTCACGCCTGATAGCCTGACTCCGGCTATTCATGATATGACGCTCCGGCACCACGATCAGGAAGCTTTGAGAAAGTCGGGCTACGAACTGACTTATACGCTTAGGCCCTTGCTCGACTTGCATAGCAAAGCGGGAGAGGTAAAAAACATGGTTATGATGTTGGGGATTCTGGCCTTTGCCCTTTTGTTCACGGCTATCATGAACTATATTCTCATTACCATTTCTTCGATCGTCAACCGGACGAAAGAAGTAGCCGTGCATAAGTCGTACGGGGCTTCGGAAACGAATATCCATAGCATGGTTTTGTCGGAAACGCTGGTACACATGGTCTGTTCGATCATGGTGAGTATTTTCCTGATTTTTCTTTGTCGGGATATCATTTATGATTTATTGGATGTTTCGGTCGAAACGTTGTTATTATCCAAAGGGGCTTTGGTACTACTGGGGGGTTGCGTGATTGTGTTTCTGGTGACCGGCTTGGTTCCGGGCTGTTTGTTCGCCCGTATTCCGGTGGCTGCCGCGTTCCGTAATTTCCGTGAAAGTCGCCGTGTCTGGAAACTCTGTCTGCTTTTCCTCCAGTTTATTGCGGCGGGTTTGCTGGTGACCCTGTTATTGATTGTCGGCAGACAACATGCGTATATGGTGAACAGTGATCCGGGTTATTCGTATGACCGGCTGGCCTATTGCAGTATTTCGGCGATCGATTCCACGACTCGTTATAAGGTGCTGGATGAAGTGATGCGCCTGCCGGAAGTAGAAGCGGGTCGACTTCCTATTCGTTACCTTTTTGGTCGATGTCGGGCAATAATATCGCTTTACCGGAGTCGGAAAAGGAACTTTTTAATATTGCAGACCAGTATTGGGTGAGCAACGGATTCCTTGACTTAATGGAAATACCGGTGATAGAAGGCCGCTCGTTCACCGAGAATATCCCGGTTTCGGACGAAGTGATGGTGAACCGTGCTTTTGTGGAGAAGATGAAAGAATTCGTGGACTGGCCGGACGGTGCAGTCGGTAAATCCATTTATATATCGGAACATGATCGGTATGGCTCGAAGTATTATACGATTTGCGGGGTATATGAGAATTATATCATGGGTTCGCTCATCGATATGGATGCACGTCCTTCCGTCTTGTTCTACCGTCAACGTCCTTCTGCCCATTTGTTGGTGAAATTCCACCGGATGACTCCTGATGCAGTCGGAAAAGTAAATGAGAGATTGAAAGAGCTGATGCCGGACCAAGAGCCGAAACTGACGGTTTATTCCGTTCAGATGGTCGACCTGTACAGCAGTTCCCGGAAGTTCCGCGACGAAGTGATGATCGGGGGATTAATAACGCTGATAATCTCCCTGATCGGATTGATCGGCTATACGAACGACGAAGTGAACCGACGCCGCAAGGAATTGGCCATCCGCAAAGTGAATGGGGCTACGATGAAGGATATTCTACGGATATTCTTGAAAGACGTCCTTCGTATCGCCCTCCCTGCGATTTTATTAGGATGCGGCATATCTTATTTTGTCGCGGAACACTGGCAGCAGCAGTTTGTGGAAAAGATACCTCTTAGTGCGTGGATCTTCTTGGCAGGGGCATTGTTTGTTTGCCTGGTGGTCTTGATATGTATCGTGTACCGCATCTGGGATGTCGCGAACGAAGATCCGGTCGATAGCTTGAAATCGGAATAATCCGGGATCTCGTTTTCCCGGCGAGTGTCTAATATCTTTACACCACTGTCCAAAAATTAGACACTCGCGGAAAATATTGAAATTATTATAGGGTTGTAAATAAATGGTTTATGTACTTTGGCACGCTGTTTGCCTATAGATAGGCAAGAAGAAGCAATAATAAAAAAACAGATACAGTCATGATTAAAATTGAAGGATTAAGTAAGTTTTTCCGTACGGAAGAGGTGGAAACGATCGCGTTGAACGGCGTGTCGATGGAAGTGAAGGATGGTGAGTTTGTGGCAATCATGGGCCCTTCCGGCTGTGGCAAGTCCACCTTGCTGAATATCCTGGGCCTGTTGGACAACCCGACATCGGGCGACTATTACCTGGCGGACAGGGAAGTCGGACACTTGAAAGAAAAAGAACGTACGCAGGTGCGTAAAGGAAATATCGGTTTCGTGTTCCAGAGTTTCAATCTGATCGACGAACTGAATGTCTTTGAAAACGTGGAGTTGCCGCTTACCTATCTCAAAGTGAAGGCAAGCGAGCGCAAGCAGATGGTCAATGACATCTTGAAGCGCATGAACATCAGCCACCGGGCCAACCACTTCCCACAGCAGCTTTCCGGAGGTCAGCAGCAGCGTGTCGCCATCGCCCGTGCCGTTGTTTCGAATCCGAAAATCATCCTTGCCGATGAGCCGACCGGTAACCTGGACTCCAAAAACGGAGCCGAAGTGATGCAGCTCTTGACCGAACTGAACAAAGAAGGAACCACCATTGTTATGGTGACACACTCCAAACACGATGCGAGCTTCGCCCACCGGGTGATCAACCTGTTCGACGGAAGTATCGTGTCGTCCGTAAACGAATTCATTTAATTTTTGTAAAATAGAACATAGACACATTCTAATTGTTTTGTGATCATATCCGGCTTGGGAAAGTCGGATATGTTCTTTGTGAGATATGAGTTTGGGGTTATGAATTATAAATGGAATACACTATGAATAATCTGTTAAATATAAAATCTTTTCTGAAATTCTTGAGCCGGAACAAGGGGTATACGGCGATCGACGTCTTCGGGCTGTCTGTTTCGTTGATGTTCGTGATCCTGATTGCGGTGTATGTGGAACGGGAATTGAATATCGACAAACAACAGGCGAATTACGACCGGATCGTTGCCATCGGCAATGAAGAGTTTTTGGAATCGGGTGTCCCGGTTTCCTATTGGCTGGAAGAGCGGTATCCGGAGATCGAGAAAGTCTGTCCGGTCATCACGGATCAAGGGAAGAGTAAACAAATTTTTTATGGAGACAAGAAGTTGACTGCCGATCTCGTATATGCGGATTCGACGTTTTTCGGCCTCTTTTCATTCAAGATACTCGATGGCGACCGCGACCGGCTTTTGGAAGATCCTTATAGCGCGGTCGTTTCGGAAAGCTTTGCCCGTAAGATATTCGGCAATGACGATCCGATCGGGAAGAGCTTGCGCATCAGCGACTCGACGAGTGTCATGGTTACCGGTGTCATGGAAGACATCAACCGTTCGGTGATTCCGAATGCGGACCTGTTGGTGCGTATCGAGCGGGTGACGGAGTTCAACCAATCACTGTCGAAGACGAATCCGGGTAACGCCGGCTCGTGCGTCTCGTTCCTGTTGCTGAAGCCGGGGATGGACTTGAAGGGGCGGACGGATGAGATACAGAGCTTTTTCAAAGAGCGGTATTGGATTTACCGGTATGATTTCGTGAAGGAAGCACGCGTTGTTCCACTTTCGGATATCTATTTCGGAAATACGGCGTCGCATAGCTTGAACCAAGGCGACAAGCGCTTTTCGTTGGTCTTGATGTCCGTCGGCATTCTGATCCTGATTTTCGCGATCATCAACTATATAAACCTGACGGTGGCACAGGCCGGCCAGCGGGCGAAGGAGATGGCGACACGCCGCCTCTTGGGGTCTTCGCGTGTGGAACTGTTCCTGCGGTTGATGTTGGAGGCTACTTTCCTGACAGTCGTTTCGTTTGCCATCGGGCTGATGTTTGCCAAGGCGGCACTGCCGTATGCCAATGACTTGTTACAGGTGCGCTTGACGTTCGATGTGCTGGCGACACCGCTTTGGATAGGGGCGATCCTCCTGTTTATCGTGTTGACGGGAGCTTTGTCGGGGGTGCTTCCGGCATTGATGATCTCATCGGCCAAACCGATCGACGTGGTACGCGGGACGTTCCGCCGGCAGACGAAGATGGTGTTCAGCAAGGTCTTCATCACGTTCCAGAATGTGATCACGATCGCCATGATCGCCGCCTCGCTGACGATGTATCTCCAGATCGACCATCTGATCCACGCGCCGTTGGGCTACAACACGACGAACATAATCGAATCGTATAACATTTTCCGTTCCAAAAGCGAGATGGAACGGGCGGAAGATATGTTGCGCCAGCTTCCGATGGTCAAGGCTGTCGGCCACAGCAACGGAACACCTTCGAGCGGGACGAACAATATGAGTGGAACTTACGAGGACAAATCGCTCAGCTTCCAGCAGATACAGGTCGACAGCGCCGCTTTCCGCATTTTCGGTTTCGAGATCAAGTCGGACAACCGAGTGGCCAACGCCGATGGGGGGTGGTATTTGAACGAGCTGGCTTTTAAACAGATGGAATTGTCGGAAGATGCCCCTTCTTTCAGGTGGGGCGAAGATGTGACACCCGTCTTAGGGGTGATCCGTGATTTCCAGTTGAGGGACATTACGCAGGAAAATTCGCCGGTAATGTTCCGTTTCCGGAATATGGAATCAGGCTGGTGGCCGTGGAGCTACGTGGTCGAGGTGCAGGGTGATCCCGTCGAGGCATACAAGTCCGTGCGCAAAGTCTTCGAGGAGGTGTCGGGTGTTCCTTTCGAGGGACAGTTTATCGACCAGGGCATCCGTACGCATTTCGAATCGCAGATTCGTCTGGCCAAGATCGTGGTGATCTTCGCCTGCATTGCGATCCTGATCTCGCTGTTGGGTTTGCTTGCGATGTCGACCTATTTCATCCTGCAACGTTCGCAGGAGGTAGCGATCCGCAAGGTGTTCGGTTCGGACAACCGGGGAATCCTGGTGCGCCTCGTCGGTACGTTCCTGACATATGTCGGGATTGCGTTCGTGATCGCGACGCCGCTGAGCTGGTATTTCATGAAGCAATGGCTGGCGGACTATAGCTACCGGATCGCGCTTAGCCCGCTGATTTTCATCGTTGCTGGTCTTTTCTGCCTCCTGATCTCCTTCCTGGCGGTATTCTTCCAAAGTTGGAAGGCGGCGAATGCAAATCCGGTAGAAAGCGTGAAAAACAATTGACAATTGTTTACAGTTCTCCCGGTCTTTCCTCCCCCGGCTTGCCGCCGCCTTCCGGCTTTTGGGTGGCTCTTTTGGCGTTGATGGTTTTGCGGGTGGCGAGGATGGCTTTCTGGCGGTCGATGAGACGGTTGATGTTATTGATGATCTCCAGATAGTCCGTCTCGCCGTTCACTTCGGCCAGCGCGTTGAGGCGTTTGACGACAGCGCGGTAGGCGGCATCGGTTTCCTGGCGGGCCGCTTTGGTCGCGCCGGTGACGATGGTAGCCTGCTGGCTGTTGCGGTTGGTGAAGAAGGAGATGAATTTCTCATTCGCTTCCTTCAATCGCATCACCCATCTTTCGAGGCCGGCCATCTGGAGACGGTTCGTGACGTCTTCCAGCGAAACACCGTCCAACGGCGAGTTGGTCGGGTCGGACAGTTCGCCGGGGCGTTCTTCTTCTTCCGAGTGGTTGTCAAATTCTTCCAAATCCTGGATCAGGTTTATCACAGCACTGTTTTCAGCCAGGTAAGGCAGTGAGCAGGGATCGCCGTTGCGGCGCAGGATGATATCGATTTGGCGGGCGATCTCGGCGATCACCGGATCGAAATCATTCATCGCGACATTGTTCTGGCGTTTTAATCCTCTGTAGGCATCGTCACGGACCTTGTCGAGGCGGGTGACATCATAGGAGAGGACGTTTTCGCCGCCGCTGACTTTCATGGAACCGTCAAATACGTTGTATTTAACTTTGTAGTTGTTTACGAACTCTGTGATTTTGGAGTCTTTGCATTTCTCAAACTCCACGATCGCGAAACTGTGGAAGCCAAAATTTTCGTCTTGGGTAAGACGGGATAAATCAAAACCTTTAATTTCAGACATGGTACATCGTTTAAATATTATTCTTCTGTTTTCATGCTGTCGGGAGTCCCGTCAACGTGTTTTTCTTTGTTTTCATGCTGTCGGGAGTCCCGTCAACGTGTTTTTCTTTGTTTTTATGCTGTCGGGAGCCCCGCCAACGTGTTTTTCTTTGTTTTCATGCTGTCGGGGGTCCCGCCAACGTGTTTTTCTTTGTTTTTGTGCTGTCGGGAGTCCCGCCAACGTGTTTTTCTTTGTTTTTGTGCTGTCGGGACCCCCGCCGGGATGTTTTTTTCCGTATCTTTATTATCGGGCATCACATCGCTGACAAATATACCTTAAATTGGACAGGAAACAATTATTTTATCCTTTAATTTTCAACATATATTGAAAAATGTTGGAATTGCCGGGAGGAAGGCGACGCGAAACTGTCAAAATATAGGACACTCCTGTCTAAAATTTGGACAGAGTGTGCCGGTTGTTGCTTGATTATTATTCTGTTATTTAATTAGTTACGTGTTGTGGTATAATTTTTGTATCTTATTGGGCAGAATAGAACAAATACAGATAGCGTGAAGGAGTAGTGACTTTTCTTTCAAGAGAAAAGTCACAGAATCAAATCTTTTTCTTGAGTGTGAAGAAGAATGTCATCCCCTTGCCCAGTCCGCTCTTGGCTGAGATCTGTCCTTTGTGGAAGTTTACGCCGTTCTTGACGATGGAGAGTCCCAGACCGGTCCCGCCCACCTTGCGGCTGCGGCCCTTGTCGACGCGGTAGAAGCGTTCGAAAATGCGGTTCACGTGTTCTTCCGAGACGCCGACGCCATTGTCCGAGAAACTGAAGTAGTAGAATTTCGGGTCCTCCTTGTAGCAACTCACCGTGAGATGGATGCCTTCGCCCGCATACGCGATCGCGTTGTCGTAGAGGTTGCGGAAGATCGAGTATAGCAGCGAATAATTGCCATAGATCGTAGGGTTGCCCGGAAGAGCCACCTCTGTCGTGATCTTCTTTTCTTCCATCTCCATCGAACATTCCTTCTCGATCTCGCCGACCAATTTTTGGATGTTCACTTCCGACAGCTCGAACATTTCGGAAGCCTCGTCCAGCCGGTTCAATACCGAAATGTCGCGCAGCAGCCCCGTCAGCCTCGTGCTTTGCGAGTAGCAGCGTTCGAGGAAGAACTGGCGTTTGTCGTCCGGCAGCTGCGGATTGCTGATGATCGTTTCGAGATAACCCTGGATACTGCTGACAGGAGTTTTCAGCTCGTGTGCCACGTTCTGCGTCAGCTGCCGTTTCATCCGGCTCTCTTCTTCCTGGCGGGAGATGTCGTTGATAGATATCTCATAGCTGTTGTCGAGGAACAGAATGCATTCGATCAGGAAAATCTTTCCGTTCTTGTCCACCGTGACCGATTCGCGCAACACTTTCCGCTTGCGGTTCGTGTTCGGGATGTTTTTGGAGAGGAACAGATGGATCGGTTCCAGTTCCGGAATGTCGACCGCGTCTTCCGACTGTCGTATCTGCATGTCGGAAATCAGGTTCGCGAACTGTACGAACAAGATGTTGGACAATATCTCCCTGCCTTCCGGTGTGAACATGGCGAAACCTTCTTTTGCGTACTGGAAATGCTTGATCAGCTTCTCGCGTTCCATCGAAAGCTCGTCCTTGGCCTTCTGCTGGCGGTGGTAAAGCCCGACGATATTCTTCGATATGTCTCCAAGCTCGTCGTTGGGAAAGACATATTCGTTCTCCGGTATGCGGTCTTTCTCCACGTTCAGGGCGAAGTCGCGCAGCTTCGAGATCGTCCGCCCGATGCTGAACGTGAAGCGGGAGAGGACGAAGAAAAATATCAGCGTCATCAACGCCATAAAATAGATGAAATCCTTGTCGATCGTCAGTACGCGCTGTGTGTAAGGGTCCCAGGGGAGGGCGGAGCGGTAGATATACCCGCCGATATTCGTCGCCGTGTAGAAATAGCGCTTGCCGGTCGAGTTGGACGAACGGATGGCGAACCCTTCATTGTAGAGGCGTGCCTTGCGTACCTCGCTGCGGTCGTTATGGTTGTTGAATTCCTCGGCACCGCTATTGTCGAACAACACTTTCCCTGCCGGATCGATAATGGTCACGCGAAGATCCTTTTGGGGGATGTCGTCGATAAACTGGTGAACCACCTGGTTGATATCCTCAGTCTGTTGCGTGCGGCGGAACAACTGGTAGTTGTAATTCCCCAACACGTTGTTCAACTTCTCTTGGGCAAACTCCCGTTCCCGCTGATACTGGAACAACAGGAAGCAAGCCGTGAACCCCAGGAACATGGCGAATATCGACCAGAAAAGTCGCTGGCTGAAAGGTATTCTGCTGTTTGTCGTTGATTCTATCTTGACCATGGGGTAAATTAAGAATTAAGAAGTAAGAAGTAAAAATTAAAAATTAAGAAGTAAGAAATCATCTTGGAATGTAAGAATAAGTGCCCGTTCGTTTATTTTTTAATTTTTAATTCTCAATTTTTAATTTTCAAAGCAGTATCCGAAGCCGAGCCGCGTCACGATGTTTTTGCCGTATGGCCCGATCTTTTTGCGCAGGCGGGTGATGTTTACATCGATGGTGCGGTCGAGCACATATACTTCGTCTTTCCATATCCGGGAAAGGATCTCCTCGCGCGAGAACACGTTTCCTTTGTTTTCAAGAAGGAGTTTCAGTATCTCGAATTCCTTTTTGGTGAGCGGGACTTCCTGTCCGTCTACGGAGGCTTTTATGCGCTTCGTGTCGAGTGAGAGAGTTTCATATTTGAGGCATTCGTTTTCCGGCACTTTCTCCTTGTCTGATGTGCGGCGCAGCACGGCTTTCACGCGTGCCACCACCTGACGGATGGAGAAAGGCTTGGATATGTAGTCGTCGGCTCCCAAGTTGAAGCCTGTCAGCATATCGTTTTCAGTGTCCTTGGCTGTCAGGAAGATGATGGGGATATCGGCCGTCTTTTCTTCTTTCTTGAGGATGCTGGCCATCTTGAATCCGGATATTTCACCCATCATGACATCTAAAAGCAGCAGTTGGTAGGAGGCTATATCCATCTTTAACGCTTCCTCGGCACTGAAAGCCGTGTCTACTTCATACCCTTCTATCTCAAGATTGAACTTGAGGATTTCGCATAAATCCTCTTCATCGTCCACTACAAGAATCTTCGGCATATCCATAATCTTTGTCTCTTTTTTATTACAAATATAATTTATTTCTGCAAAGGACGTATTTCTGTATTTCGATGAAATGAAATACGTATTACAATAGCGTTACAAATGCGTCAGATCGCCACATCCTGCCACTGTCCGCCGATCAGTTCGCGGGTGGATTTGAACCCGGCCTTTTTCAGCAGTTCGAATGCTTCCGCACGTCCGTCGTTCACCAGGTCGGGATAGTGGCAGTCTGAGTTTACCATCACCGGAATATCCAGCTCATGTAAGCGGTGCAGATAGTCGGTATGCGGGTAGACCTCCTGTTTCTTCACGAGGTTTTTCGTGTTGACTTCGACCATCAGGCCCTTTTCGGCGATCAGGTGCAGACAGTCGTTGAACGGTTTTTGATACCAGTCCGCTTGCAGGTCGAAGCCTTCGCATTTGTGCCCGTTCATGTATATCTTGTCCATGTGCCCGACGATGTCGATTCCGCCTGCCTCGATCATTCGCCGTGTGGAACTGAAATAGTGGGCGACCAGCTTGCGGATATCTCCATCGTAGTAGGCGTCGACAGACTTCTGGTATTCCCGGAAAGGACCGTCGATACACACCATATTCTCTTCCGCAAGCGGCTGTGCGATCGGAAGAAAGTGGATGGAACCGATACGGTAATCGAGCGGCAGATTGCGGAAGTAGGGGATGGACGCGTTGTAGCTCTCGTCTAAGAAATCGATTTCCAGTCCTACGTATATTTCCAACCGGTCACTGTATTTCTTTTTCAGTCGTTCTATTTCTGTCAGGTATTCGGGCATGTCGTCTTTAGACATGTTCCAGAATGTTTCGAACGGCAGTGGTGAATGGGATGAAAAACCGTAGGCGCGGAACCCGTGCGCAACAGCGAATTTAATGAAGTCTTCCGGCGTGCTCCGACCGTCACAGAATGTACAATGGCTATGGTAGTTACTGAGTTGCATAAATTTTTACTTGTAAAAGGGCAAAGATAATTTTTTTATCCCGAAAGACAACCTGTTTGATAAAAAAAGGCTTGATTGCTGCCTAAGGGTTAGCGGCAGAATCAAGCCTTGAAAAACACGTGAATAATGAAAAATCGTATGTTTTATTTTATTACGTTCAGTTCTTTTCCAACTTTGATAAATGCAGCGATTGCTTTATCCAGATGTTCCGTTTCGTGGCCTGCGGACAACTGTACGCGGATGCGGGCCTGGCCTTTCGGCACTACCGGGTAGTAGAAGCCGGTAACATAAATGCCTTCTTCCTGCATCTTGGCTGCGAAATCCTGGGATAATTTAGCATCATACAGCATAACGGCGCAGATTGCGGACTGAGTCGGCTTGATGTCGAAACCGGCTGCTAACATCTTTTCACGGAAGTAGCTGACGTTGTTCATCAGTTTCGTATGCAAAGCATCGCTTTCTTTCAGCATCTTGAACATTTCTAGGCTGGCACCTACGATAGCGGGAGCGACAGAGTTGGAGAACAGATAAGGACGGGAGCGCTGACGCAGCATGTCGATGATTTCTTTCTTTCCGGTTGTGAATCCGCCCATGGCGCCACCGAATGCTTTACCTAACGTACCTGTGAAGATATCGACTCTTCCGTATACATTATATTGTTCAGCCACACCGTGTCCTGTCGGGCCTACTACACCGGCAGAGTGGGATTCGTCAACCATTACCAATGCGTCGTATTTTTCTGCCAGTTCGCAGATTTTGTCCATCGGGGCCACGTTTCCGTCCATAGAGAACACACCGTCTGTTGCGATGATGCGGTGACGTTGTGCCTGGGCTTCTTGCAGGCAACGTTCCAGGTCGGCCATGTCTGCATTGGCATAACGGTAGCGTTTTGCCTTGCAAAGACGTACGCCGTCAATAATGGAGGCATGGTTTAAAGCATCGGAGATGATCGCATCTTCTTCAGTGAACAACGGTTCGAACAGACCGCCGTTGGCATCGAAACATGCAGCGTACAGGATCGTATCTTCGGTTTTGAAATAGTCGGAGATAGCGGCTTCCAGTTGTTTGTGCAGATCCTGTGTCCCACAGATGAAACGTACGGATGACATGCCGTATCCGTGTGTGTCCATAGCTTCTTTGGCAGCCTTGATCAGACGTTGGTTGTCAGACAGGCCCAGATAGTTGTTTGCGCAGAAGTTCAAAACGTCGCTTCCTGCGTTTACTTTGATGTCGGCTCTTTGAGGAGTGGTGATGATACGCTCGTTCTTATACAATCCGGCAGCTTTGATGTTTGCCAATTCCTGAGTAAGGAAATCTTTCAGTTTACCGTACATAACTTTGTTTTTTGTTAGTATTTTTAATTAAGTTGACAATTATATCTCTATTATCGCAGACAAGTGGCAAAATATTATTCTTGAAACCATTTTTTTCTTTGTCTCTGATTTGTCTGCCGATGCGGCAAAGGTCATATTTTTTTTGAATATATAGGCTAAAAAATACAAGAAATTCATACCGGAATGTTTTTATTCTCTATACCTTTGCCATCGAAAAAACTTAAAAGAACATCAAACGCAATGAAGAATGTATTAGTAATTGGTTCTACCGGTCAGATTGGATCAGAGTTAACCATGAAGTTGAGAGGTATCTACGGTGGAAACATTGTAGCAGGTTACATCCCCGGACAGGAGCCTAAAGGCGAACTGCTGGAATCAGGGCCTTCTGCAATTGTCGACATTACAAACGAACAGCAGATTGCTGAGACTGTGTCCAAATATAAGGTAGATACGATTTATAACTTGGCTGCACTGCTGTCAGCCGTTGCAGAAGCAAAACCGCAGCTTGCCTGGAAAATCGGTATGGGCGGTTTGTTTAACGTATTGGAAGTTGCGCGTGAAATGCATTGTGCTGTATTCACTCCGAGTTCAATCGGTGTGTTTGGCAATAACACGCCGAAAGACAAGACTCCGCAGGATACGATCCGTAACCCGCGTACTATGTATGGCGTCACGAAGGTTTCAGGCGAATTGTTGAGTGACTACTATAATATCCGTTTCGGTGTCGATACTCGTTCCGTACGTTTTCCGGGACTTATCTCCTATGTGACACCTCCGGGTGGTGGTACGACCGACTACGCAGTTGATATCTATTATTCGGCTGCCAAAGGTGAGAAGTTCGTATGTCCAATCAAGCAGGGTACATTCATGGATATGATGTATATGCCGGACGGTCTGCGTGCAGCTATTGAAATTATGGAAGCCGATTCGACGAAGTTCGTTCATCGTAACTCTTTCAACATTGCATCCATGAGCTTTGATCCTGAAATTATCTACAACAACATCAAAAAGTATGTTCCTGACTTCCAGATGGAATATGATGTGGATCCGTTACGTCAGGCTATCGCAGAATCATGGCCTAACTCTTTGGATGACACATGTGCCCGTGAGGAATGGGGCTGGAAACCGGAATATGATCTGGATTCCATGACTCAGGATATGTTGGCTAAATTGAAAGAACGTTTCAATAAGTAAGAATTAATTTTCCGATCATTAGCAGATCGGTAGGAAAGAGGCGACTGCCCGCACCGGGCAGTCGTTTTTTGTTTGGATCGTTTTTATCCAGTATTGTAGGCTGTTTCAATCATAATGTGTCTGTTGCTTGTGCAGGGAATGACTAAGTCAAAAGTGTATGAAAAATTATGTTGTAAAACATGAAATGGTTAAATCAGGTTAAGAGAAAGCTTTTTTTTGTGGAAATATTATGCTGCATAACATAAACTCTCTATATTTGCACTGTGTTTTTCATGGTATTAGATTTAAGGTTAACAATGAAGATTGGCTGTCTGTGAAGATAGCCTTTTTTTGTTTTACGCGGTTGATGTTGTTTCCTCCGAGAAGCGATCATTTTATCCGAATTGCCCGTTCTTTTGGTATTCTTGATTATATTTGTATATCTGAAAAGATTCATTGTAATAAAAATATCTTTATATGGAAATGTACAAAGCAAATGATAACCGGTATGCCGATATGGCTTATAGGCGTTGTGGGCGGAGCGGATTGCTATTGCCGGTCATCTCTCTGGGATTGTGGCATAATTTCGGCAGTGTAGATGTGTTCAGTAACTTTATTCAGATTGCGTATGCCGCTTTCGACAATGGGATTACACATTTTGATCTTGCCAATAATTACGGTCCTGTGTATGGATCGGCAGAGGAAAATTTCGGCCGTATCCTGAAGAAAGGTCTGGGGCAATATCGGGATGAACTTGTTATTTCCACAAAAGCCGGATATGACATGTGGCCTGGTCCGTATGGCAACTGGGGAAGTCGCAAGTATCTGATGGCAAGCCTTGACCAGAGTTTGAAGCGGATGGGATTAGAATATGTGGATATTTTCTATTCGCATCGTCCGGACCCACAGACGCCAGTCGAAGAAACGATGGGAGCATTGGCTGATATCGTCCGCCAGGGAAAAGCCCTGTATGTCGGGATATCGAATTACACTGCCGGACAGACGGAAAAAGCACTTGCCGTATTGAAAGAACATCGTGTGCCTTGCTTGATCCATCAAGCGCGTTATTCGATGCTGGATCGCAGGATCGAACCGGACTTGTTGCCTCTGTTGAAGCAGGAAGGAGTAGGGATGATCGCCTTCTCGCCATTGGCACAGGGCATGTTGACGGATAAGTATCTGAACGGTATTCCCGATAATTCGCGTGCGGCCAAATCTACAGGCCATCTTCAACGTGAACAGGTGACGGAAGAAAAAATAAATAAAGTAAGACAACTGAATGACCTTGCCAAACAACGCGGACAGACGTTAGCGGAAATGGCGATTGCCTGGCTGTTGAAAGACGACCGGGTGACGAGCGTCCTGGTGGGAGCCAGTTCGGTTGCACAGTTGATAGATAACCTGAAGGCGTTACAAAATACAGCCTTTTCAGCGGAAGAAATACAAATGATAGAAAATATATTACAGTAATATACACTGATAAATCATCATTTATTAATCCAAACAATTAATGAAACCATTCTTATATCAGGTTGCATCCCTTTTTTATTCTGAATACGGGGCGGAAGTGAGCCGTCTGGCCTTTGTTTTCCCGAATCGCCGTACCGGGCTGTTCTTCCAGAAATACTTGTCGGAAGTATCTGAGAAGCCTCTTTTCTCGCCGACGATCCTGACGATCAACGATCTGTTTGTACAGTTGAGCGGAAAGCAGGCTGCCGATCGGATCAGCATGCTGTTTAAACTATATGATATTTATTTGAGACATAGCGGTTCTTCCGAAACGTTCGACGAGTTCTTGTATTGGGGGGAAATGCTGCTGAATGATTTTGACGATATCGATAAATATATGGCAGATGCCCGTATGCTCTTCACCAATGTGACGGACCTGCGTGAGATAGAGAATGATTTTAGTTTTCTGAGCCCTGAACAAATTGCGGCTATCCGGACTTTTTGGTCTTCTTTTTACCCGAAAGGAGATACGCCCAACCAGGAACAATTTCTGGCGGTCTGGCAGATTTTATATGCCCTATATACCGATTTGCGGGAAGCGCTTGCCACCGAAGGCAAAGGATATGAAGGTATGATTTTTCGGGAAGTTGTCGAACAGATGGAGAAAGACGAATGTTGCGACCTGCCCTATACAAAGGTTGTATTTGTCGGACTGAATGCCCTCTCGGTGGCTGAAGAACGTTTCCTTTCCGGGTTGCAAAAACGGGGAATAGCTGATTTTTACTGGGATTACGCCTCTCCGAAAGTGACGGATCCGGATAATAAAGCCTCTTACTTCGTGGAGCGCAATTTGCGGCAATTCCCGTCGCAATTAATTGAAAATGGACAATTGACTATTGACAATGAAGATGACGACAAAAAGAAGATCGAGGTGATCGGCATCCCTTCCGGAATCGGACAGGCAAAGCAAGTGTGCAGCATTCTGAACGAGCTTTGCAAGGAAGACGAAATGAGTGCGGAAGAAGCGTTGCGGACGGCTGTGATTCTGCCGGATGAACATTTGTTGATTCCGGTTCTGAATGCCATTCCCGAACAGATCAAACGGATCAATGTGACGATGGGATATCCGTTGGCCGGTACACCGGTCGCATCTTTGATGGAATATATTCTGGCTTTGCAAAAGAATATTCGTTATGTGGACCGGAGGCCGGTGTTCTATTTCCGGGATGTCTTGCCAATCCTGAACCATCGGTATATCTCGACTACTTCTCCGGAGATGGTTTCTAATCTGGTAAAAGATATTTCAGAAAACAACAAGATTTACATATCGTATGACGATCTGAATAAGACGCCATTGTTGTCCATCCTCTTTACTCCGGTGACTGCGGTGGAAACTTTCTCCGATTATTTGATTAACGTGTTGCAGGAACTGAATAAAGCAGTTGAAGGTGGAAAGTTGAAAGTTGAAAGTGTAAATAGTGACACGGAGCCACTTTCAACTTTCAACTCTCAACTCTCAACTATTAACGACATCGAACAGGAGTTTATCTTCCATTATTTCGCTACGGTTAACCGGATGAAGGAAGTCATGCGGGAGGCGAATGTAGAAATGAAAATCGACACCTATTTCCGTTTGCTGAAACGTGTGACGGACACAATTACGATTCCTTTCCAAGGTGAGCCTCTTTCCGGTTTGCAGATCATGGGTGTTTTGGAGACTCGTGCGCTTGACTTTGACCGGTTGATTATCCTTTCGATGAATGAAGGAATTTTCCCGTTGAGGAAAGCGGCTAATTCATTTATTCCTTATAATCTTCGTCGTGGATTCGGTTTGCCGACATACGAACATCAGGACAGTGTTTGGGCGTATCATTTCTATCGTTTGATTTATCGTGCCAGCCATGTCAGCTTGCTTTATGATACTCGGAGTAACGGATTGCAGACAGGCGAGGTTAGCCGTTTCGTGCATCAGTTGCATTATCATTATGAGGAGCCGATACAGAATAAGCTGGTTGTTTACAATGTCTCTTCTTCCAAGACTCCTGCCTTGCAGGTAGCTAAGACGGAGGAAGTCATGAACCGTCTGGCTGATTTCCGGAGTGGTGGGACGCGGGCGATATCGGCGAGTGCAGTCAATACCTATCTGGATTGTCCGCTTAAATTTTATTTCTCCGTTGTCGAGGGAATACGTGAAGAAGAGGAGGTAAGCGAGACGATCGAAAGTAATGTTTTTGGAAGTATCCTGCATAAGGTGATGGAAGAATTGTATCAGCCATTCTGCGGAAAGATGGTGACGGCTGATCTGCTGAAAGCGATCCGAAAAGATACGCCTATGTTGACGGGAGCAGTTGCCCGTGCCTTTGCCGAAATTTTCTTTAAAACGGACATTGTTCGTCCACTCACCGGACAAAACTTCCTGATCGGCGAGATGATTCGCAAATATGTGGAGAAAGTGCTGGAACGTGACGCAAAACAGACTCCTTTCCGTTATATCGAATCGGAAAAGAAGATAAAATGCCTTTTCCCATTGACGGATAAAAGCAATATCCAGTTGAAAGGATTTATCGACCGTATAGACGAAGTACGCGATGTCGTCCGCATTATTGACTATAAGAGTGGGAGCGGGACGACGCAGTTTACCTCTGTAGAAGCTCTTTTCGACAAAGCAGATACGGATCGTTCCAAAGCGGTTATGCAGGTCTTTATGTATGCATGGATGTTTAACAGGTCAGTTCAGCTTTCAACAGCTATTCAGCCGGGTATCTATTATATGAGGACCCTCTTTTCTTCCTCTTTCGATCCTGGAATTTACCATCGTACAGACCGGTTCAAAACAGAACAGGTTTTGGACTTCGCCAACTATTGCACGGATTTTGAAGACAGCCTGCGAAATTGCTTGGATGAAATCTTCGACACAGAAACCCCATTCGTGCAAACCCCGAACGGCAAAGCCTGCATGTATTGTCCGTTTAAGGATATTTGCGGAAAATAGTGTTTTTACAGATTTCCCATATATTCATCCACAATTTCATTCAGGAAGCGGTTGAATGGAAGAAGCTTTCGAAAACAATCGATGGTTTCTTCCATCCAGTCCGGCTGGCTGAAAAAACTGTCGGGCTTAATACCTATAACGCTGAAGTCTTTGTGCCTTAATATATGACCGTAAGGAGAATCGGAGGGGAAACCTGCCGGGATACGTTTTAGCATGTCCCCTTCGAGTGACGGGTACAGAGCTTTGAAGGAAGGCTCTTCGATGATGGAAACAAATTCATCTATGTTATTGTATATTTCACGTCGAAGGACTTTCAATATTTCCGGTTTGGGATACCAGATACCACCGGACAGTACGCAGTATTCCGGTTCAAGATGAAAGTAGTAAGCTCCCCGGATACTATGACGTCCTCCTTGAGCAATACAGGCTGACATATAAGTCTTGTAAGGCGACTTGTCGAGGCTGAAACGGATGTCGCGATTAATACGGAACAGACATTTCCGTGCATCCAATCCCCGTATATCAGGATCAAATACGCTGATTCGTTCGATTAACTCTTGTACTTCGTTGATAAAAGCACAGCGAAGTTTGTCATATCGTTCTCTATTTTCATGGAACCAAACGGTATTATTGTTTCGTCGTAAATCGTCTAAGAATCGGATAATTTCTGCATTCATATTAGGATATTCTTTTTTTATTGTATTTTGTATCTCCATTGTTTCGGAGTCATCTGTTTCATCTTTTTGAAATAGCGATTGAAGTAGGGAATGTCGGTGAAGCCGCATTGCCAGGCTATTTCGTTAATGTCCTTATCCGGAAAGTTGCGGAGTAAAGTGCCAACGGCCTCTATCCGGTATTCGTTGATGAAGTTTGTAAACGTTTTGCCTGTTTCACGTTTGAAAAACGAGCAGAACGCCGTTGTGCTCATGCTGATTACGTTTGCGGCGTCCGAAAGAGTTATTTTCTCCTTGTAATGCTCGATGACGTATTTGAAGATTAGTTGCATGCGTTGCATGTTTTTGGTAATGCCGTTGAATACCGTTTCCTGCAAACCGATAGGGATTAAATCGGTTGTGGTTCCGATTTGTTGCAGGATGCGGATCAACATCAGCATCCTTTCGCTTGCATTCAGGAGGTTCATTTCTTCTAAGCAGGATTTGATCTTTCCGGCTGTTTCGCCTGTCAGCAGGATGCCTTGCTGGATTGCCGATAACCGGTGAGCGGCATATTCCCATTCGGTAAAAAAAGACAGGCCGGTTTGTAGCAAGTCGGGATTGAATTGCACAACTATGCATCTCCGTTTTCCATCAGGCTCGCAGCTTTCGGGGTTATACATCCAACAATGTGGTTGGTTGGTCGGGACCAGTACGACTTCTCCCTCCTCGAACGGCTCCAGAAAGTCGCCTATCATCCGGTAGCCTGAACCTTTCACAACATAACATATTTCTATTTCGGGATGAAAATGAAGAGGCATTTCGTCTTTCGGGTACAGGCTGGAATAATCGTAGCGTAATGAGGCACAACTATCTTTTTTGATTTGTTCGAATTTTAGTTTCTCGTGCATGTCGGATGAACTTTCTGATAAAACACAGTAAAATTAGACAATAATTGCATAATCTGCGACAATTACACTTAATAATTTTGTTGTTTCTTTGCGGCCGGAAAAACAGAAAGATTGAATAGGTTATGAAGAAAGGTTTGTATGCATTGTCTTTTGGCACATTTGGGCTGGGGATTGCAGAGTTTATTATGATGAGTATCTTGCCGGATGTGGCGGCAGGATTTGATATTTCCTTATCCGAAGCCGGGCATCTTATTTCGGCTTATGCGTTGGGTGTATGTGTGGGAGCACCGTTGGTAGTGGTGGTGGCCAGGAGTTGGCCGCTACGTACGATCTTGCTTGCTTTGGTTGGGCTTTTTGTTGCCGGGAATCTGCTTATGGCTCTGTCGGCCGATTATTGGATGGGGTTGTGTGCCCGGTTTGTATCGGGGTTGCCGCATGGGGCTTATTTCGGAGTCGGTTCGATTGTTGCCAGCCGTTTGGCGGAGAAAGGGAAAAGCACTTCTGCTGTAGCTATTATGATAATGGGGATGACGATTGCCAATTTGTTCGGTGTCCCGGCCGGGAATTTCCTGGGGCACTTTCTGTCCTGGCGTTTGGTTTTTGTGATTGCAGCGTTGTGGGGCGGCATAACGATTTGGTTTATCCGGAGGTGGGTTCCTGTTTTGCCCGCCCTGCCGGCGACGAATCTGAAAGGGCAGTTTCGTTTTTTGAGAAGGCCGGAACCGTGGATGCTGATTGCTGCTACCATGTTAGGAAACGGGGGAGCTTTTTGCTGGTATAGCTATGTCAATCCGTTAATGACGGAGGTGTCCGGTTTCAGTGTCGGGACAATGCCTGTATTGATGTTGCTGGCGGGTGCGAGCATGTGTGTCGGTAACTATTTGGGAGGGCATTTGTCTGATCGTTTTACACCTGGTATCGTAGCGATGTCCATGCAGTTTCTGATGTTTGCATCACTTCTGCTGATTTATTTTTTTGCTTCGTACGGCTTTTTGTCCGCTTTGCTGATGTGCGTTTGTACTGGTTGCCTGTTTGCAGTTTCTTCTCCACAGCAATTGTTGTTGCTTCAATATTCTCCTGGCGGAGAGATGATGGGCGGGGCGATGGTCCAGCTTGCTTTTAATTTGGGGAATGCCGTGGGGGCTTATTTTGGAGGATTGTCGATCGAACATGGGGCAGGGCTGGAAAGTACGGCATTGATCGGTTCGTTTTTTGCCCTGTTAGGAACTACGGTGTTTCTGGTATTCAACTATATGGTGTTTAAACCTCAGAGGAAATTACTTTTAAAGGGGGGAATATAATTTCCGAGGATCAAGACGGCATTTTTGGACATAGAAACAGCCGTCCGAAATCGGGACGGTGTTTTTGGAGATAAAAAACAGCCGTCCGAAATCGGGACGGCTGTTTGGATTTATAATGTCTCTTGTTTCAGTTGTTCGACGAAACGATCGATTCGCTGCAGTTCTTTCGGAATATCGATTCCCTGCGGACAGTGCGGATTGCATTGGTTGCAACTGGTGCAATGATCCGCCTGGCGGAGTTTCGGGACGCTGCGGTCGTACCCGATCAGATAAGCCCGGCGGGCTTTGCGGTAGTTTTCATCTTGTCCGCTCTGCGGGACATTCCCCTCGTTCACACATTTATTATAATGAAGCAAAATTCCCGGAATATCGATACCGTAAGGACAAGGCATACAGTATTTGCAGTCGTTACACGGGATGGTCGGATACTGCATCATCAAGTCGGCGGTGTCGAACAAGAAACGGTTTTCTTCTTCCGTCAACGGTTGCAACGGGCAGTAGGTGCGGAGATTGTCTTGCAGGTGCTCCATGTAAGTCATGCCGCTCAGTACGGTGAGTACGCCGGGAAACGAGCCTGCAAACCGGAAAGCCCATGAGGCGACGCTCCGTCCCGGTTCGCGTTGCTTCAGGCGGGCGACGATATGGTCGTGCACGTTCGAAAGCCGTCCTCCGAGGAGTGGCTCCATGATGATGGCGGGAATCCCCCGTTTCTGCAATTCCCCGTACAGATATTCCGCATCGGTGTTTCGCGGGTTGATCTCTTTGGCATGTTTCCAGTCCAGGTAATTCAACTGGATCTGGACGAAATCCCATTGATATTCGTCGTGTTTCGAAAGCAAATAATCGAACACCTCTATATCTCCGTGATAGGAGAAACCTAAGTTTCGGATACGTCCTACCTTGCGTTCTTCGAGCAGGAAGTCGAGTATGCCGTTCTTGATATACCGGTTTTCATAAGCTTCCATACCACCCATGCCGATCCCGTGGAGCAGCATATAATCGAGATAATCGACTTGCAGCTCCTTGAGCGAATTGTTATACATCGCGATAGAGGCTTCGCGGCTCCATGTGTCGGGAGAGAAGTTCGAAAGTTTGGTGGCGATGTAATATTTGTCACGTGGATAGCGGCTGAGGGCGATCCCCATAGCATGTTCCGAACGTTCTTTGCAGTAGGCGGGCGAGGTGTCGAAGTAGTTCACACCGTGCTCGATGGCATAGTCAGTCAGCCGGTTGACCATCTCCTGGTCGATTTCGTCGTCGCTGTCTCTTGCGCTGTTTTTGGCAATGGTCGGCAGGCGCATGCATCCATAACCGAGGATGGAAACTTTGTCTTTTGTGGACGGCGTCGTGCGGTATGTCATCCGGTCCGTGGGAATAGGGGTGGAGCTTCCCGAACCTGAGGCCATCCCGCTGTCCGAACTGCACCCGGAGAGCAACGGGGCGGTAGTTGCCGTGCTGATTCCTACAATCTTCAGGAAATCGCGACGGTTTATCGCTTGATGATTGTCTTTTTTCATATATGATGATTCTTTTATTTCTTGATCAAATATTCCGGTGTTGTTCGTGTCCTTCCACATATATGGCGCTGAACGGACGCGACGGGCACAGGTTTTCACAGGCTCCGCAGCCGATGCATTTTTCCTCGTTTACGACCGGAAGTTGAGGCGAATCCGGGTCGTTCGGGTCTTTTGCCACCATCAAGATCGCCTGGGTAGGGCAATGGCGGGCACAGTTGCCGCAAGTGACGCCGTCCCGGTTGACGATGCAATTTTCCTGAATCAGTACGGCATGTCCGATCTGGATAGCCGTCTTGTCCGCTTTCGTGATCGGACGGATCGCTCCGGTCGGGCAAACTTCCGAACATTTGACGCATTCGGGACGACAGTATCCTCGCTCGTACGATACTTCTGGCTGCATAAATGTTTGAAGGTTCCCCGAAGGACGCAGCACATGGTTCGTACAAACCGATACACAAAGCTGGCACGCGGTGCAATGCTGGGAGAAATTGGCAGCGCTCAGCGAGCCCGGAGGAGTGATCGGGGTTGTCCGGTCCGGTTTCTTTTTATCTTCGATGATGGCCAGTCCGCCGTCGACTTTCTTGTCCGGGAGTTGTACTTTTTCCTGGGCTTTCAGTGCGGCTGAAGTGGCAAGTAATGCCGATACGGTAAAGAATTTGCGACGATCGGGCTTGTCTACGGCCGGTTGGGCGGTCTGTATTTCCGCCTTGTTTGTTTTTCTGCGTGTATATCGGATGGCTCCCTGCCGGCATTTGTCGATACAATCCATGCAGGCGACGCAACGGCTGTAATCGATCTCGTGTGCTTTCGCATTGATACAGGCTGCTTTACAATTGCGGGTACACAAACCGCAACCATTGCATTTGGACGTATCGATAACCGGCTTGAAAACGGAAAAACGGGAGATCAATCCCAAAAACGTTCCTACCGGGCAGATCGTGTTGCAATAGGTTCGCCCATTCCGCCAGGCAAGTATGATCAGTATAATGAAGGTAACTGTGGCAATGATAAAGGTTGGGAGGCTCCGTAGCCAGACTTCCGTCTCGTAGAAAGCATAACTGCCCGCCCGTTCCGCCAAGTAGGCCAGAAAGTTGTTCCCCCATTGCCAGAGGGGTGCGAATAAGTTAGAGGCGATACGCCCGTAAGCGCTGTAGGGTGCGATCAAGGCCGCCCATGCCCCTAACCCGCTGATCATGGCAAGGATAAATATCACCATGGCTCCGTATCTTAACCAGGACAAGGCGGGGGAATAACGGAAACGGTTTTTCTTCCGTTTCCCCGCAAGCCATGAAACAACATCCTGGAATATGCCGAGAGGGCAGATTACAGAGCAGTAAACCCGACCGAAAATCCAGGTCAATGCAATGAGCAACAGCACCACGCCGAGGTTGAGTGCCAATACCGCCGGCAGGAACTGTATTTTCGCCAGCCACCCGAACCATGTATGCAACGTCCCCGTGAAATCGAGAAACAGCAGGGTGACAAGCGTAAAACAGATAAATGCAGTTGTAAGTCTGATTGTTCGCAACATAATAAGCTCTTTTTTAGATAGTCTGTTATTTTATGTCGCAAAAATAGTGAAAGGAAATGATTTACAACTTATACGAATTACAGATTGATATACCAATATTACGGTTTTGTCAACTTCGGCAAAAAGTCTGGCTGACAAACTTCAGGACTTCCGGCAAAGCCGTCCGCCAATAGGTCCAGCTATGGCCGCCGTCGCGCACTCGGAATTCATGCCTGATCCCTTTCTGCCTCATGATCTGGTGCACCTGCATGTTTCCGTCCAGCAGGCCGTCGTCATCACCGCAATCAATGTAATAACGGATTTTGGGCAAGTTGTTTTGGTCCCAGTCGGAAAGGATCTTCAAGACATTGTTTTGCTTCCAGTGTTCGTCTCCCGGTCCGAACAGGCGGTTGAATAAATCCTTATGTGACCGGGCTTTTCGTGCTTCCATGACTGTGTCGTCGAAAACGGCGGCACTCAACGGAGCACATGCGCAGAACATGTCCGGATGATGCAAGCTGTACAGGAATGATCCGTAGCCACCCATCGACAATCCGGCAATTGCCCGGCTTTCTTTGTCACTGCGAATCCGGTATGTTTTTTCCATATAGGGGATAAGTTCTTCAAAAAACATGTCTTCATAAGGTACTTTTCCATCATACTGGTTGATATACCAAGTGTCCCATGCGTCCGGCATGACGATTATCATCGGCACGGCTTCCTCGTTTGCGATGGCACGGTCGGCAATCGTTTTCATTTGTCCCATCTGTATCCAGTTGGTTTCATTGTCCGTATAACCATGCAAGAGGTAGAGGACCGGATAATTCCTTTTCGAGGTGCTGTAGTCGGAAGGCAGGTAGATGGAGTAGGAAACTTTCCTACCTAATTTGTTACTTTCGAAAGAGAGCGATTCGAAAACTGTACTTTGCGAATATCCTGCAACGTTGAATAGAAAGCACAGGATACAATAGAGATAAAATTTGTTTTTCATATACTATTAATAATTAGATTTGTTTGTCTGGACAGAGTAAGAATAAGAGAAGAGAGCTTGCCGGAAAACCCATTAGGTTTCGACATACTCTCTTTCCCTTATTGGGAAATTAATCCGCCACCGGATAGGGAAATTCGGTCAACCCTTTGTACATGAATTGATAGGTCGGAACTTCGATTCCCAATTCTTGGGCAGTTCGTACGACATAGCCTGTCAATGTTTCCACTTCGGTGCGATTGCCTTTTTGAAAATCACTGTGCATGGAGGTTGTGGAGTTGTTAGGCATGATCTTCTGGGCGTCGATGGCGGAGAATACTTGACCGTCCGGCAGACGGATCCCTTTGGCTTCTGCCACGCTTTTGAGTTCATAACCTAACGTGATGAACAGATCGATATGGTTATTTACCACTTCGCCAATCGTTTCATTGAAATAGGAGGTGATAGTGGCGGCGGTCGAGATCATGAAGAATTTCTTCCAGATTTCCAAGTCAATGTCATCCGGTATTGTGGTAAGGATACGGGCGTTGACCAATATATCCTGTAAGTCTTTCTGTCGTTTCTTGTTTCCTTGTTTACTTCCGAAGAACATCCGGTCCTTTATGGTGAACTTTTCCACTCTTCCCGGTCTGACCAAGCGGGAACTGATGTAAACGCATCCTTTCCAAACCTCATTGTTCGGTAATAGCTTTTGTATGCGTTCCGCTATATCCGCTCCGTTCAGCAGAGGAATGATAACCGTATTAGGGCCGATGATCGGAGTCAGCTGAACTATATTCTCCTCCAAGTCGTAGCTTTTGGTACAGCAAAACAGGTAATCGACTGGTCCTATTTCAGCAGGATTGTCGGTTGCGAGGGTTGGTTTTGCTTTGATCGTCAGGAATGTATTTTTGACTTCGATGCCGTTCTTACGTATCTCTTCCAGGTTTTCACCCCGGGAAATGAAATAGATGTCAATATCTTCAGAGTCTTTGTAACGGGCAGCTAATAGTCCTCCGTAGTAGCCGCCTACAGCTCCTATACCGGAAATCGCTATTTTAGTTTTATTCATGTTCTTGTCTTGTTATTTTTACAAAGATGAAAAATAAAATTGGAATAACTATATCAGTTTGAGTTCTTTTAGAAAGTTGGGGATACATTGTTCAAAATTAACACCAAAGCGGTAGTCCGTTTTTACATTATATGTCCGGCGTATACTGTCGGCTGTGAAGTTTACGGCTATTTGTGCTGATTCGCTTAAGCTGAAGTTATTCAGCAGGCCGGATAACAGGGCGCTCGCAAAAACATCTCCTGTTCCGTGATAACTTCCTGGTATCCTTTCGGAAAACAGGTAGTCTGTCGAATCTTTCCTTTGGTCGTAGGTCGCAGCTCCCAATTTCTTTTCTTCAAAGTATACACCGGTCAGTACGATCTTTTTCGGTCCGAGCTTGCTTAGTTTTTTTAAGATTTTTTCGATATAAGCCTGCGTATAGGGACCGGGATGGTAGCTCTCTTCCAGTAATAAAGCAGCTTCGGTCAGGTTAGGGACGATGATGTCTGCTTTCCTGCATAAGGATCTCATGCCTGTTGCAAACTCAGGCTGGAATATGCGATATAGTTCTCCGTTGTCCGCCATTACCGGATCTACCAGGATCAGGTTGTTTTTTGATCTGAATAGTTCGAAAAACTCTTTGACGAGGTCCAGTTGTTCGAATGAACCTAAGAAACCGCTGTAGGTCGCATCGAATTGTATATCGAGCGACTTCCAGTGCTGCATAAAAGCCCGCATGTCGCTTGTCAGGTCGCGGTAAGTGTATCCGCTGATTCCTCCTGTATGAGTCGATAATATGGCGGTCGGCATGGCACATGCTTCTATTCCGGCGGCGGAAAGGATAGGCAAAGCAACAGTTAGAGAGCATTTTCCGAATCCGGACAAGTCATGTATGGCAGCCACACGTTTTTGATAATCTTTATTTTCCATTTATATGTTATGACTTTATTTTTCTATAACAACAAAAAATATTTCCGATTTGTTATTTGAGAAATAGATAGGCTATGAGAAATATTGCTATTATTGCACTGTTATTGGCATGTGTCAGTGTGGCTGGCAACGCTGGGAACAGGAAAGAGTTTGATTTAATGAAACAAGAAAATATGAAGATGAAAGACAAGGCTGAAATATATCTGGCAGGCGGTTGCTTCTGGGGTACGGAACATTTCTTGAAACAGATCAGAGGTGTGGAACAAACGGAAGTCGGTTATGCCAACAGCCAAGTTCCCAATCCAACCTATAAAGAGGTGTGCACCGGGAATACCGGAGCGGTAGAAACAGTTAAGGTTGTTTATGATCCGCGAACGGTCGACTTGGATCTACTGTTAGATTTGTACTTTCAGACGATAGATCCGACTAGTGTCAACCGTCAGGGTGGGGACAGTGGTTTACAATATCGTACGGGCATTTATTATATCGATAAAGACGATGCTCCGGTGATCGAAGCTGCCATTAAGGATTTGGCAAAAGACTATGCGAAGCCGATCGCCATCGAGGTGATGCCACTCGTTAATTTTTATGCTGCGGAGGAATACCATCAGGATTATTTGGATAAGAATGTGGGCGGTTATTGCCATATTAATCCGAAATTGTTTGAATTGGCACGGAAAGCTAATGCCCGTCCTGTTTATGCAAAGCCGGATGATGTGACTCTTAAGAATAAACTTTCGGACATACAGTATGCCGTAACGCAAAAAAATGCCACGGAGCCTGCATTCCGCAATGAGTACTGGAATGAGCATAGGGAAGGAATCTATGTCGATATTACGACTGGTGAACCGCTTTTCGTATCTACCGATAAGTTTGATTCCGGCTGTGGCTGGCCCAGTTTTTCCAAACCGATTGATAAGAAACTGATTGTCGAAAAGCCGGATACTTCGCATGGAATGACCCGGACAGAAGTACGCAGCCAGACGGGGAATGCTCATTTAGGTCATGTCTTTCCGGATGGTCCTGCCGATAAAGGAGGTCTACGATATTGTATAAACAGCGCTTCACTGCGGTTTATCCCGAAAGAAAAGATGAAAGAAGAAGGTTATGGGGATTATTTGCCTCTTCTGAAGAAATAAAATCAGGCTTATATATTGATGAGGCAGTATCCACTGCCTCATGTTTTTTATTTATTGTTCGAGAACATCCAAGTCCATTTATGCCATATGCTTTCCAAGGGACCTTGTTTGTGGCTTGCCAGCCACCATTTGCAGAACGAAACTTGTAACAGGAAGAGGGCGAACCCGATTAGTAAACTTATTGTATAGCCACAATAAAGAGCTAAATATAGTCCGAACGGGAAATAGATGATCGCTCCCATGATTGATTGCGCGATATAATTTGTCAGGCTCATCTTACCGTAAAAACGCAGAGCTGAAACAGCTTTCCTGAAGCATTCTTTCTGGTATAAGAGTACAAACGAGGAAACGAGGATGAATGTAAACGCAAATTTCTGCCACATGTCGAAAGCTGTCCCTACGGTTTGCTTGATCAAGGCATTGTCGCTTGCCATGATCTGTTCTTTTAAGGAATACAAGGGAGCGAAACAGATTGCAGCAATAATAAGAACCTTTACCCAAAAACGCAGGTGTGTTTCGCTTGTAACGAATAGTTCTTTTCTGCCGATATAAAGTCCCACCAGGAATAGACCTGCCGTCTGCAGAAAACGTCCGGCTCCGATAGCCCAGTACAAACTTGCTTTTTGTCCTAACGTGATATTGCCCCAGATGAAGTCCAGGAAATTTCCGGCTTTGGTATATTCGGCGACCTCACTGTACATGGCGCCTACGCCGAGATCCGGCAGAGCATGGGCAGGATTGAGCAGACTCATGATGTAGTGATACCATTCTATAGGTTGGATTAATAATATAATAGCTGTGATCAAGATCGCTTTGTCACTCCATTTGCGGACCAGAAATAAAACCAAACCTACTACGGCAAATAACAACAGTACGTCTCCGGCCGGGAAAAAAGCGGCATTCAAGGTTGCGAAGCCAAGCAACAGAACCAATCGCCATAAGAAGCGGTAGCCGAAGTCTTTTCCTTTCTTTGTCTGATTATGACATTGGATATAGAATGTAAACCCGAACAAAAGAGCGAAAATAGCATAAGCTTTTCCTGCAAACAGGGAAAAAATGACGTTAAACACTCCGTCGTTTAAGACGGCTAGCCATGCTGGTTGTTCTGTTGGATAGACTGGAAAGATAAAATGTTCCAGATTATGCACTAAAATAATTGCCATGACGGCAAAGCCTCTTAGTGCATCGACTACTTCAATACGTGGGATTTTACTTGCTGATAGTTCCATATAAGTTGTTTATTAAGTTTCAATGTTCAAATATAGGTAATTTTGATTTCAAAGCATCCATGTTTTGAAATTGGAAAAGTTCACAAGCAGTATTCAAGCGATATTGGGTAACAAATTGTGAGAATGCATTCCTTTGCATCGCTTGGAAGCAGGACTTTCGGGCAATAAAAAAAGCCACAAATCATTGATTTGTAGCTTTTTGTCCGTTCGCTGACCATTTCTGTCCAGTAGGTTCTGCGGAGAGAGAGGCTCTCGAACTTATACTTTCACAGAATATCATAAAACTGCAAACGACTGATAATCAAGTGTAAATTACAATATAGAGTAAAAGTAAATGTTTCTAAATGTCTTTTGCTATCTCAATAATTGGGTGTATATTTGGGTGTAGAATTTCAAACGCACCCAATTATGAATATCAAGCGCAACATCATTTTTGCATTGGAGAGCCGAAAGAAGAACGGTGTGCCAATCGTAGAGAACGTACCCATCCGTATGCGTGTCATCTTTGCCAGCCAACGCATCGAGTTTACAACGGGCTACCGGATTGACGTAGCCAAATGGGATGCAGATAAGCAGCGGGTAAAGAACGGATGTACCAACAAGCTAAAGCAAAGTGCAGCCGAAATCAATACGGACTTGCTGAAATACTATGCCGAAATCCAGAATATTTTCAAGGAATTTGAGGTGCAGGAGGTCATGCCAACGACCCAACAGTTGAAGGAAGCTTTCAACATGAGAATGAAAGACACCAGCGAAGAACAGCCGGAAGAAGCCCCTGTCAGCTTTTGGGAGGTATTCGATGAGTTTGTAAAAGAGTGCGGTAACCAAAATAACTGGACGGCATCCACCTATGAAAAATTTGCAGCAGTGAGGAACCACCTCAAAGAGTTCAAGGAGGATGCAACGTTCAACTATTTCAACGAGTTTGGATTGAACGAATACGTCAACTTCCTGCGTGACACCAAGGATATGAGAAACAGCACCATCGGCAAGCAAATGGGATTCCTCAAATGGTTCCTGCGCTGGAGCTTCAAGAAAGGACATCATCAGAACATTGCATACGATACGTTCAAACCGAAACTGAAAACCACCTCGAAAAAAGTAATCTTCCTGACTTGGGATGAACTGAACAAGCTGAAAGACTACCAGATACCCAAGGATAAGCAATACCTGGAACGTGTGCGTGATGTTTTCCTGTTCTGCTGCTTTACGAGTTTGCGGTATTCGGATGTTCGCAATCTGAAAAGAAGCGATGTGAAGTCCGACCACATCGAAATAACCACAGTCAAGACTGCAGACAGCCTGACGATTGAACTGAACAAATACAGCAAAGCCATACTGGACAAATACAAGGACATCCATTTCGAGAATTACATGGCTCTGCCCGTCATCAGCAACCAGAAGATGAACGATTACCTGAAAGAGCTGGGCGAACTGGCAGAAATCAACGAGCCTGTACGGGAAACCTACTACAAGGGAAATGAACGTATTGATGAAGTCACACCCAAATACGCTTTGCTCAGTACCCATGCAGGAAGAAGGACATTCATCTGCAATGCGCTGGCTCTCGGAATCCCGGCACAGGTGGTCATGAAATGGACGGGACACAGCGACTACAAGGCTATGAAACCCTACATTGACATAGCGGATGATATTAAGGCGAACGCCATGAACAAATTCAATCAACTATAAAAGTATCAAACAGTTTCATAGATAGTTACCAATGACTATATTTGTAGAAATTATCATCACAATATGAGCAACAAGGAATCCAACATAGAGAAAACGAATTTTGATGCATTCATACAAGCGGTCGGTTCGGAAATAGAACAGGCACAAGTAAGGCTGATTGTTGCAGCCAATGCACAAATGCTGTTCCATTACTGGAAGGTAGGCAATTACATCCTTTATCACCAACAGCTGCACGGATGGGGAAGCAAAATCATCAAGCAGTTGGCAAAGGCTATCCGACTGCATTACCCTGAAAAGAAAGGCTATTCGGAACGTAACCTTACCTATATGTGCCAGTTTGCAAAAGCATATCCTTTAAGAGCGTTGCAAAGTTTCATAGAAACAGATGCAAGCCTGTCTGTCCCAACCATACAGAGTGTGACCAATGAAGTATTGAAACTGAATGACAAGCAATTTACGCAGGAACTTACTGCGCAAATACAATCTATTGATTGTCAACCATTAGCAATTACGCAGGAGGTTCCTGCGCAATTTGAAGATGTGGGAAAAACCGTTTCTGCCATTTACAGGATGGGAATCAAGGAAATAGAAGAAGTTTTCTTGACCTCTCCTATAGCCAAAATAAACTGGACAAGCCAAATGACTATACTTGACAGTTCGCTACCTTTAGGTCTAAGCTACTGGTACATGAAGCAGTCTGTGGAAATGGGATGGAGCAGCAATGTATTGAAAATGCAAATTGACAGTGATTTGTATAGCCGACAAATCAGCAACAACAAGGTAAACAATTTCACGACCACACTTCCGGCTCCACAAAGCGACCTTGCCAATTACCTACTCAAAGACCCGTACATCTTTGATTTGGCAGGAGCCAAAGAAAAAGCAGACGAAAGGGATATTGAAGAACAGCTGGTGAAACACGTTACCCGCTACCTGTTGGAAATGGGCAACGGTTTTGCCTTCGTTGCCCGGCAGAAGCACTTCCAAGTCGGAAACAGCGATTTCTTTGCCGACCTGATTCTATATTCCATTCCGTTGCACGCATATATCGTGGTAGAATTAAAGGCTACCCCATTCAAACCGGAGTATGCAGGACAACTGAACTTCTACATCAATGTGGTGGATGATAAACTGAGGGGAGAGAATGACAACAAGACTATCGGGTTGTTGCTATGCAAGGGAAAAGACGAAGTTGTGGCACAATACGCATTGACAGGCTATGACCAGCCCATCGGCATCAGCGATTACCAATTGAGCAAAGCGATTCCCGAGAAACTGAAATCAGCGTTGCCCAGCGTGGAAGAAGTGGAAGAAGAACTGGCCTCTTTCCTTGACAAAGACAATAACACTCAAAAATAGTTGCGTCCATGAAAGATGTAATTACAACGCTGATTCCCCGATACGGAGAATTGAACAGAATATATAAAGACTGGTTTGATAATAAAGGTTTCTCTTTTGAAAAGCAGAAATTCATTACCAAGTTCTATCTGGACTACAATGATGTAACGGTTCTTGAAACAGCCATTCTTGAACTGGTGTTTCATCTTCCACAGGAGCAATACACACTGATTCTGAATAGCCTGAAAAAGGAAGTATGCGAAAACATAAGTTATTACAAGAAAGGATGTATGCCGGATGAACAGACCGTTTACAATATCTGCTTCCGAGTTTCAGAAATCTATAAAGAAGCCATAGAAGAACAGCAATACAAGACGACCAAGCTCCATGCTCCGCTAAACGAAGCATACCACCGATACGATTCCATAGGTTATCGGGAACACACTGCAGAGGATGAAAAGCGTGCGGAAATGGAATATGAACGGTGCAAAGATGAATACGAGGAGAAAAAAAACAAGCTGACCGAACTCTACGATCTGCAAAAACAGACCAGAGAGAAAGCCCTGCAATATGCAAAAAGCCGTTTCAATGAAATCTATCGGCTGGGCTGCCACCTCAAAGAGACATTGGCGAAATATGTATTTGATGAAACAAACGAGCCGGAAGAGCCAGCCGAACAAGAACCAAATGCCCCCAACATACAGGAAGAAGTGCTGGGAACGAAACAGACTGAGTATTTCAATATGGAACTGCTTTCGCTCATTCATGTAACCTGCGTGGGAGAACAGTTCGAGAATATTTCCGAACATGATTTCTATACCTGCATGAACCTGCTACCAAGCGACACCAAACCCCAAATCAGACCGAGAGAAAAAATACGTACCTGCTATCTGATATTCCTGATGAGCGAAAAACTGCCCAAACAGGACAGGGAGAATTGGAAGAGGAATATCCTGAAAATATTGGATATTGAGGAAAGCTACTACAAGTCAAAGTACAAAGAGCCTGTTTCCGATTTCCCCAGTGACAGCAACCGGAAATTTGCCAAAGAAATGGATGGTATATTCCGATAATCTGTGATATGCCCTGACATTTTACGAAACAACCACTTTTACCACTCAAATTAAATTTTTGAGTGGTATTTTTATTATCTGATATTCAGATAAATAACAAGATATTCCATTTATATCAACCACATCCTTACCACTTACAACCCTACCTAATTTTGCATCGTTCGAGAACAGAGATAACAGCCAGTGCGCAGGGCTGATTGTTAAACGACTAAATAGATTGAACGATGAAAAATCTTCAAGAATTATTATCAAAACCCGTCTGGCAGATGACAGGTGAAGAGTTCATATTCCTAAGTAAGCACGCTTCCCGTCAAACGGAAACGCAGCCACAGCCCATTACAGACACAGAAAGAAAATATGTGTACGGAATACTGGGCATAGCCAAACTGTTCGGGTGCAGCCTACCCACCGCCAACCGTATCAAGAAAAGCGGAAAGATTGACAAGGCAATCACTCAGATAGGACGTAAGATTATCGTGGATGTTGAGCTTGCCCTTGAACTGGCTGGAAAGAAAACAGGAGGACGGAAATAACGGGAGGCATGGCTATGGACTATATGAAAGAGACTAAGGAAATATCGGCTGAAGAAGCCATAATCCTTTGGCAAGCCTCACGTTTGAGCCTGTCGAAAAGTTATGAGAAAGCACCTGAAATCCTTAAAGTACATGATTCTGTCATTGGGACATTGGGTAATTTCAGCGCATCCATCGGCAAAGCCAAAAGTAAAAAAACGTTCAATGTATCGGCTATCGTAGCCGCTGCATTGAAGAACGGCACAGTGCTGCGGTATGTGGCTGAACTGCCTGAAGATAAGCGGAAAGTGCTTTATGTTGATACAGAGCAAAGCCCTTACCATTGTCTGAAAGTCATGACGCGCATTTTGCGAATGGCTGGTTTGCCAGATGATAGGGACAATGAGAATCTTGAATTTCTTGCCTTAAGAAAATACACGCCTGAGCAGCGTATCAGGATTGTGGAACAGGCTATTTACAATACACCCGAAATCGGTCTTGTAATTATAGACGGCATACGGGATATGGTGTATGACATCAACAGCCCCAGTGAATCAACACGCATCATATCCAAGCTGATGCAGTGGACGGACGACAGGCAGATACATATCCATACGATACTGCATCAGAACAAAGGGGATGAGAACGCAAGAGGGCACATTGGTACGGAGTTGAACAACAAGGCGGAAACCGTATTGCAGGTAGAAAAGGACAAGGGCAACGGTGACATCAGCCATGTTTCAGCCATTCACATCCGGGCAATGGACTTTGAGCCTTTCGCATTCCGTATCAACGACAAAGCCCTTCCCGAACTCATTGAGGGATACAAACCTGAAACAAAGAAGCCGGGAAGACCCGAAGAAGAGAAGTTCGACCCTTACAGGCATATCACCGAGCAGCAGCACCGTATCGCATTGGAAGCCGTTTTCGGGCTGAAAGAGGAATACGGCTACAAGGAACTGGAAGATGCCTTAATCAAGACCTATATGTCAGTGGGTGTAAAGCTGAACCATAAAAAGGCGGTATCGCTCATCACCATGCTCCGCAACAAACGGATGATAGTGCAGGAGACAGGCAGAAAATACACATTCATGCCTGACTTCCACTATTAGCCCATTTCCCTGCAATCACTTCACTTTATTCTCGGGGTGTATATATTAGGAATATAGTGAAGTGCTTGGGGAATGGGACTAAATCACTTCACTTTATTACCGTATCCTATATATACGAGAATTTAGTGAAGTGATTATAGACCGTACTTCCTAAAAAGGTACGGGCAAAAAGAAAAATAAACCAATTCACCAACTACTAAAACAATCATTTTATGGATATACAGACAGCCAAGCAAATCAGAATAGCGGATTATCTGCATAGTTTAGGATATTCTCCCGTCAAGCAACAAGGTGTCAATCTGTGGTATAAATCACCGTTAAGGGAAGAAGCCGAAGCCTCGTTCAAGGTAAATACCGAACGTGAACAATGGTATGACTTCGGTTTGGGTAAAGGTGGTGGTATCATAGAACTGGCTGCACACCTGTACGCTACCGACCATGTACCTTACATCTTGAAACGGATAGCAGAGCAGACACCGCACGTGCGCCCGGTATCTTTCTCTTTTGGAAAGCAAAACTCTTCCGAGCCGAGCTTCCAACAGTTGGAGATTGTTCCGCTGTCATCTACTGCCCTGCTTGCCTACTTACAAGGTAGAGGAATTAACATAAAACTGGCGAAAAGAGAATGTAGTGAAGCACGTTTCACTCACAACGGCAAGCGGTACTTTGCCATCGCCTTTCCCAATGGTTCGTGTGGATATGAAATCCGCAACCGCTATTTCAAGGGCTGCATCGCCCCAAAGGAAATCTCCCACATCAGGCAGTCGGGAAAAGCGAGGAATACCTGTTATGTGTTCGAGGGATTTATGGACTACCTCTCCTTTTTGACATTGAGACAAGAGAGCTGCCCAAATTATCCGGAATTGGACGGGCAGGACTACATTGTATTGAACTCCGTATCGAATGTAAACAAGGCTCTCTATCCGTTGGGCAATTACGAACGCATCCACTGCTTTTTCGACAACGACCATGCAGGACTGGAAGCACTCCGGCAAATCCGCATGGAATACGGCAGAGAGCGGTACATCCGGGACGCTTCGCAGATTTACAGAGGATGCAAGGACTTGAACGAATACTTACAGAAACAGATTGAAAGAAAAAGGCAGCTCCAGTCCGCCAAAGGGGTGCGCAGCCAATCACCGGAAAAGAAGAACGGCTTCCAGTTATAGCCCACTATAACTACACGCTTCGCTTTCGTAGTTGTGGGCTCTCCCGAGGGGATTAGGGCTTTGCCCTAATGACCCACTCAGGGCGTTTCACCCCTGAGAACCCCGAGCAAAGAGTGACCCTCTCTTTGCAATCTCCGCTTATGGGTTACCCCTAAGAACCCCTCTGCGAAAGCGAGCAAAGTAAATCAATTGTAAACAAAGAAAAGAAGCTATGGCAACAAAATCAAGCATACACATCAAGCCTTGCAACATCGCATCGAGCGAGGTACACAACCGAAGGACTGCCGAATATATGCGTAACATCGGGGAGTCCAGAATCTATGTCGTTCCCGAACTCTCCACCAACAACGAACAGTGGATAAATCCCGACTTCGGCACTCCCGAACTGCGAACTCATTATGACAATATCAAGCAAATGGTCAAGGAAAAGACCGGACGTGCCATGCAGGAAAAGGAAAGGGAACGCAAGGGAAAGAATGGAAAGATTATCAAGGTGGCGGGATGCTCACCCATCCGTGAAGGAGTATTGCTTATCAGACCGGACACCACACTGGCTGATGTACGCAAATTCGGTGAAGAGTGCCAAAGACGCTGGGGCATCACTCCGCTACAGATTTTCCTGCATAAAGACGAAGGGCATTGGCTGAACGGTCAGCCGGAAGCAGAAGACAAGGAGAGCTTCCAAGTCGGTAACAGATGGTTCAAACCAAATTATCATGCTCATGTCGTATTCGACTGGATGAACCATGAAACTGGAAAGAGCCGAAAGCTCAATGACGAGGATATGGCAACCATGCAGACCCTTGCTTCCGATATTCTCCTGATGGAACGTGGACAGGCAAAAGCTGTCACAGGTAAAGAGCATCTGGAACGAAATGATTTCATCATTGAGAAGCAGAAAGCCGAACTGCAACGTATAGAGGAAACCAAGCGACACAAGGAACAACAAGTAAGCCTTGCCGAACAGGAACTCAAACAGGTAAAAGCAGAGATACGCACGGACAAACTAAAGAAAACAGCCACCAATGCTGCTACCGCCATAGCAAGCGGTGTAGGTTCTCTTTTCGGAAGCGGTAAGCTGAAAGAACTGGAACATCACATCGAGCAGCTACATCAGGAAATTACCAAACGGGACAAAGCTACTGATGAATTAAAAATTCAGATACAACAAATACAGGAACAGCATAGCAGACAAATTCGTAATCTTCAAAGAATACATAATCAAGAACTTGAAGCCAAAGACAAGGAAATATCACGATTGAGCACCTTGCTTGAAAAAGCCCACAAATGGTTTCCCATGTTCAAAGAGATGTTGAGAATGGAAAAATTATGCGCTGTTATCGGGTTTACCAAAGACATGATAGAAAACCTCTTGACAAAGAAAGAATCCATACAATGTAGTGGCAAAATTTATTCCGAAGAACACAGGTGGAAATTTGACATCAAGAATGATATTTTTAGGGTTGAGAAACATCCGATGGATAGTGGTAAGCTTATGCTGACCATAAACCGACAACCCATAGTACAATGGTTTAAGGAACAATGGGAAAAGTTACAGCAGAATCTACGTAACTCGGTGCAGAGAGAGCAAAAATCCAGAGGATTTAGAATATAGAATAGCCTATTATTAATAAAATCAAGTATCTATGCATCCAAACAGATTGTTTTTATTACAGAATCAAAATCCTAAGAATTTATAAAAAATGAAGCCTAAAGAAGTTTTGGAAAAATGGATAGATTGCTTTAACAAAGCAGATGCTTATCATATAGCAGAGCTGTATGCTACTAATGCAGTAAATCATCAAGTCGCAAACGAACCAATAATAGGTAAAGAATCAATCTACAAAATGTTTGTGAATGAATTTGCCACTGCTAAAATGGTTTGTATGGTGGAAAATATTTTTGAAGATGGCGAATGGGCTATCATGGAATGGAAAGACTCTCTTGGACTTCGTGGATGCGGATTTTTTCATGTAAAAGATAACAAAATCGTCTTTCAAAGAGGGTATTGGGATAAACTTTCATTCTTGAAGCAACACAATCTTCCAATTGAATAAGTACTATCAGAATACGGACTGGGAAATTGAAATACCCAGTCCGAGTTATATAATGAATTTTACTTGTTAAACTATTTAAAGTCAGTTGGATAACAAACCATACCTTTCACATTCTCAGTAGCTCCAGGTATTAATTCAGCCACCATGCAATATTCATGAGAGACTTCGAAAGGAAATTCAATTCCTAAATCGATAGCCTTGCGATAGCCAAATCGAGGATAATACTCTTTATGCCCCAATACGACTGCTGTGCCGTAACCCAAAAGTGCTGCCCTCTGATGGGCTTACTGAATCAACATCCCCCCCCAATTCCCTTACGCTGGAATTCCGGCAAGACTGCCAATGGAGCTACACTCAGGGATGTGACAGACTGGGTGTCACTGTCTATCTTTACTTCTGTAAGTAAGATATACCAGACAATTTGTTTTTCTGTCATTTTCTTGTTCTTATCTAATTGTTAGGCTCATTGTTGTTATACATTGTTTAATTATAGATAAATCGTGAATATCCTTCTCTCTTAAATCGTAGCCCGAATGGAATACTTGTTGCCCTTTTGCAGAAATGCAAGGGATGCTTCTGCCTTCAAAGACTGCTGTTCCAAAATAGTCCGGTTGAAATTCATACCAGCCTCCATCCAAGTCGGCTTGTTTGGAAGTGCCGTCCGCATTCAAGACAAAAGGATGGATATCAATATAGCCTAATTCTTTGCTATACAGTTCCACACGGGTGGGCAACCAATTTGTTTCAATTTGATATCCTCTCTCCTGCAAAAGATCAAGGAGTTGGTCTGTATAATTGGCATCAAAATCAATGTCAATATCTCTATGCAAGCGGGTTTGCTGTCCGTACAAGACATCCACTCCCCAGCCTCCATCCAACCAAAACTGCATGTCCAGGCTTTCCAACAAGTCCAAAACTTGAAATAACTCTGTAATCGTAGTGTGTTCTTTCTTTGTCATATAATAATTCTTTAATAAATAATACTATGCGTAATTATCCAACTGCTTGATTGAAGAAATAAAATTTGCACCCACTCCAATCAGAAAGATAACCCATCCGCTGATCATAAAGACGGATGTGATACCCCATGCTTCCACCCAATATCCTGAAGCTACGATACCCAGCATTGATGGAAAGGTACTCAAACTAAAGATGAGAGAAAAAGTCCGTCCAAGCATGTCCGAAGCCAAGTTCTGCTGAATAATAGCGATGAAAAGCGCATGGTAAATGGAATAGGCTATGCCTCCTGTAAATGTTAGGCAAACAAAACCTATAAATGCGCTTGATGGTAAATAACTGGCGCTAATCAGATACAATCCCAATATCACATAAGCCGTATGCATCACTAATGTTTGCTTGCTTTTCAAAGCCTTACAGGCAAGTACTAAACCGCCCAACAATGCCCCTGAGCCCCAACCCATTTCCACAACTCCCATTTGCAAAATGTTTCCGTTGAAATGCAGAAGCGTCATAAAAGGAAATAACGTAAAAACAGGCATAAGGACAAAAGTCACCAGCGTAAAGCATACGAATAAAGGCAAAATGCCCATTGTACGCCGCAAGGTATGCCAACATTCCGTCAGTTCTTTTTTGAAATCTGGAAGAACTTTCGTTTTTTGAAGAGAAGGAATCTGGACACAAAGTAAGGTCAGACAAGCAGCAACAGCTCCGATCACATCTATGAGCAGAATATACTGTATGGGAAGCCAAACAACGAGGCTTGCCCCTACAACGGGAGCTATCACCTCACTGAAGGATTGAATGGAATGGTACAAACCTGATACCCTGACAAGATGGTGCTTGGGAACCAGTAGAGGGATGCTTGCCTGTAAAGCAGGTGCATGAAACGTACTGCCTATTGAACGACAAGCAGTCAATAGATAAAAAAAAGAAAGGTCTTTATAACCCTTGGTTATCACAATAAAAAGACATAGGGTACAGAACGCGATGAACAAGTCCGAATAAAACATCGTTTTCTTTCGATTCCATCTGTCAACATAGACCCCGGCAAACAAGCCTAATACAAATTGTGGTAAAAATCCAGCTAAAATAGCCAGAGATAAAGCTGTCGGGGATTTAAATTCGTTGCTAATCCAAAAAATAATGGAGAAGCCAACAATCGTACTTGTTAAAATAGATATGAGTTGGCCTATTCCTATCACGGCCAAAGTTGATTTCCAATGATTCATTGTGCTAATATTTCATGCGTTTATAGATAAGTACTTTCGTACATTAAGCAAAACGAAATTCTATCCACACAAAAAACTTGTATTATAATCCACTCCTGACGTTGGAATACAATAACAAATACTTTCAGGACGATGTAAAGTCCTGAAAAATCAAACTGAATGGATAGATAAATATTAGTCTTTTCTCATCGGATTCTTTTAATATCGCTACTCTTTTATTATGTAGTGGTTGTATTATCTTAAATAAAACAAAAACACCCGACTTTACATTCTTGGGTGTAAAACTGGGTGTTTGTTTTGCAATCTGCTGATTTTCAGCGTTTGTTGCGGAGAAAGAGGGATTCGAACCCCCGGAACCTCTCAGTTCAACGGTTTTCAAGACCGCCGCAATCGACCACTCTGCCATCTCTCCAATATGTATGCAAGTATTTTTTAATTGCAGTGCAAAAGTAGTGATTATTTTCGAATAATCAAATTTGGTGATGGATATTTTTTCTTTTCACTCTATTCATTTTCTTTTAACCACTGAGAATAAACGTTTGTGTCTTTTTATTGTTACTTTTGTAAGTGATAATAATTAAATAGTAATAAGTTTTATATGAGAAGTTTGAAAAGTTTATTGATGGTTGTGGCCGCGCTGATTTTGGTCAGTTGCTCCATGTCTGCAAAACCAGAAAAAAATGAAACGGAAAAGGTGTCATCAGCGCAGGGGGAAGTGATTGTTTTGAATAAAGCGGACTTCCTGTCGAAAGTATATAATTACGAAAAGAATCAGACTCAATGGGTGTACGAAGGAAACAAACCTGCTATTATTGATTTTTATGCAGATTGGTGCGGTCCTTGCAAGAAAGTATCTCCGATCCTGAAAGAACTGGCTGCACAGTATAAGGACGATATCGTTATTTATAAGATAAATGTAGATAATGAAAAAGAGCTGGCTTCGGCATTTGGTATACAGAGTATCCCGACGTTGCTGTTCATCCCCAAGACGGGTAAACCACAGATAGCCCAGGGAGCTTTATCAAAAGAACAGTTTGTAGAGCAGATAGATAATTTCTTGCTGAAAAAATAAGGTTTTGATATATTTCTGTTGGAAATGTTGTGATTTGGAACGCCCGATTCTCGTGTAGGATCGGGCGTTTTTAACTTCTGCGAATGTTCGCGAGGAGAGATAAAGGGATAAAAAAAAGAGGATATCTGCAAAGATATCCTCTTTTTTATTTTGGCAAAGCTCGAATTATTCAGCGCTTTCTGCTGCAGGAGCTTCTTCTGCTGGAGCGGCAGCAGCTGCTTCTTCAGCTTGCTTAGCAGCTTCAGCGGCTGCCAATTCTGCTTTCTTTTTAGCTACGATTTCAGCTTTTGCCTTATTTGCTTCTTTTTCAGCTTCCAGACGAGCAATGGCGGCAGCTTTTGCAGCTTCGCTATCTTTGTCCTTTACTGCTTGAACAGAAGCCTGTTTGTTTTTCAACCAAGCCTGAAACTTAGTTTCAGCAGTAGCTTCGTCGAATGCACCCTTCTTAACACCTTCCAATAAGTGTTTTTTCAAGCAAACACCTTCGCGGGAAAGAATGTTACGAGTGGTATCTGTAGGTTGTGCACCTACCTGTAACCAATACAAAGCTCTTTCGAAGTTCAAATCTACTGTAGCAGGATTAGTGTTCGGATTATAAGAACCTATCCTTTCAATAAACTTTCCATCACGTGGAGCCCTGCTGTCTGCGACTACGATCTGATAAAAAGCGTAGCTTTTGCGACCGTGTCTTTGCAATCTAATTTTTGTTGCCATGTTTGAATAATTAATTTAAGCTGTTTGTATTAGCGGGTGCAAAGATAGGAATTTTCATAAACAAAACAAATATATTGTAGAAGAAAATAATTGATTATCTTTGTCGGCGTGTGAAATTCTCAATTATCAAATAATAAACGGATACATTTATGAAGACGGATACGTTGAAGAAAATGCTATTGATGCTGTTGTGTGTTGTTTCGGTAAATATGACTGCTTTAGGGAAAGAACTGGTTTCGGATGTGTTGCCGATTGCCGATCCTTATATCCTGTTTTACAATGATACCTATTATGCCTATGGAACATCCCGTGCGGACGGTTTCGAGGTGTACAGTTCTAAAGACATGAAATCGTGGGAGCGTTCTCCGCGCCTGGCACTGAGTAAAGAAGATTCTTACGGGGATAAATGGTTTTGGGCGCCGGAGGTCTACTATGTGGGGGAGGATAAGAAGTTTTATATGTTCTATTCGGTAGAGGAACATGTCTGTGTTGCCACGTCCGATTCTCCTTTGGGCCCATTTGTGCAAGATGAAAAGAAGCCGATTCGAGAAGAAAAAGGAATCGATACATCCGTCTTTTTCGATGAGGACGGGAAAGCCTATCTTTATTTTGTTCGCTTTACAAACGGTAATGTGATTTGGTGTGCGGAGCTGAAAGATAATCTGAAAGAGATCAAAGAAGAAACATTGACGCAATGTGTTGAAGCTACCGAACCGTGGGAGCTGGTGTTCGGAAAGGTGGCTGAAGGGCCTTCTATTGTCAAGCAGGGCGGGCTTTATTATATGTTCTACTCCGCAAATGACTTCAGAAGTCAGGATTATGCCGTAGGTTATGCAACCTCGGATTCTCCTTTCGGTCCGTGGAGGAAAAGCGAGAAAAATCCGCTTTTGCATAAAGTGGAAGAACTTGTCGGAACCGGTCATGGTGCACCGTTCCTGGACAGATCGGGCGGATACCGCTATATTTTCCATGCCCATAAGAGTCGGACAGAAGTGAACCAGCGAAATTCTTACATTATTGATATGTATCTGGCAGGGAAGGAGCGGGTTTCGATCGGTGGTGGTCTGATACGTCCGGAAGTCGTGAAATAAATCATTCTTTTCGACCGGACGGGATAACAAAGCTCAGTCAGTAAGTTTGTCATCCTGTACCCGTTTGGAGTATATCCTGTCATTCTTTTGAACCAACGGCTGAAATATTGTCGTTCCTATTTATTTACTACCTTTGCCGGTCGTTTTATAAAAGCAATACATTTATATTATATGATTTCAGTAGACGGACTAACAGTAGAGTTTGGCGGTAGCGCATTATTTTCGGATATATCTTTTGTCATTAACGAGAAAGACCGGATTGCCCTGATGGGAAAGAACGGGGCGGGTAAATCTACTTTGCTGAAGATATTGGCGGGTGTGCGTGAACCGACTCGCGGGAAAGTGTCTGCTCCGAAAGATACCGTTATCGCATATCTTCCGCAGCATTTGATGACGGAAGATGGCCGTACGGTGTTTGAAGAGACTGCTCAGGCTTTCGCCCATCTGCACGAGATGGAAGCGGAGATCGCTGCTCTCAACAAAGAATTGGAGACACGCACCGATTATGAATCGGATAGCTATATGGAACTGATCGAACGCGTATCGACATTGAGCGAGAAATTCTATTCCATAGAGGAAATTAATTATGACGCCGATATAGAGAAGACTCTGTTAGGGCTTGGTTTCACCCGTGAAGACTTTAATCGTCAGACAAGCGAGTTCAGCGGTGGTTGGCGTATGCGTATCGAATTGGCAAAACTGTTGCTGAAGAAACCGGATGTGCTTTTGCTGGACGAGCCGACCAACCACCTCGATATCGAGTCCATCCAGTGGTTGGAGGATTTTCTGATCGATAACGGGCAGGCGGTTGTGGTGATCAGTCACGACCGGGCTTTTGTGGATCATATCACGACTCGCACGATCGAAGTTACGATGGGGCGTATCTATGACTATAAAGTCAATTACAGCCAATATCTGCAGCTGCGCAAGGAACGCCGCGAGCAGCAACAGAAGGCATACGACGAGCAACAGAAGTTTATTGCTGAAACGAAGGACTTTATCGAGCGTTTCAAAGGCACTTATTCCAAAACTTTGCAAGTGCAGAGCCGCGTGAAGATGCTTGAAAAGCTGGAAATACTGGAAGTCGATGAAGAAGACACTTCCGCTCTGCGCCTGAAGTTCCCGCCTTCGCCCCGTTCGGGTTCTTATCCGGTGACGATCGAGAATGTGTCTAAATCGTATGGAGACCATACTGTTTTCCGTAATGCCAATCTGACGATCGAGCGGGGTGACAAGATCGCTTTTGTCGGAAAGAATGGCGAAGGTAAATCTACGCTGGTAAAATGTATCATGAAAGAACTCGAGCATGACGGCACGTTGACGATCGGGCATAACGTGATGATCGGCTATTTTGCGCAGAACCAGGCTTCCCTTTTGGATGAAAACCTGACAGTGTTCCAAACGATAGACGATGTCGCAAAAGGGGATATCCGCAACAAAATAAAGGATTTGTTGGGGGCTTTCATGTTCGGGGGCGAGAATTCTGCAAAAAAGGTAAAGGTGCTCTCCGGTGGCGAACGTACCCGCTTGGCAATGATTAAACTATTGCTGGAACCCGTCAATCTGCTGATTCTTGACGAGCCGACGAACCATCTGGATATGAAGACGAAAGATATCCTGAAACAAGCCTTGATGGACTTTGACGGGACGCTGATCGTCGTTTCGCATGACCGAGACTTCCTGGACGGTCTTGTGACCAAAGTTTATGAATTCGGAAACAAGAAAGTGACGGAACATCTCGAAGGTATCTACGAGTTTCTGCAACGCAAGAAAATGGAAAATCTGAACGAGTTGGAGCGTAAGAATTAAATCCGTATCCCTAGCCCGAGCATCAGGTCGTAAGTGGAATAATCTACCCGGGGGTAATACCGGTAGTTCGTCCGTCGTGAGAAATAGCGGTTTGTCAGGGTGATGTTCCACTTGTCCATTAATAAATAAGCCAGTTTCATCGAGAAGATGGTCAGGCGCGCGTTTCCTGCATCGCCTTGAATGTTCAGGGTTCCGGGATCTGCCTGTGACCAGTCGATCTCTGGATCATATCCTTTCCAGGTAAAGATATGATAGTTTTCCATGTTGAGCAGGAAAGCCAATCGTCTGTTGTAGATGATGCCTGCACCGGCCTTGGTGCTGTAGCCGCTTCCTAAGTTATAATCCCGTTCGCCAAGCAGCATATAATCCGAAAGGCTGGCTCCCAAAGCGACGCCGTTTGCATACAGTTCGGCGTAAATATCCGTCTTGTCTCCCGATGTGGCCTGCTTGTAATAGATAAGGCCTCCTCCTGCTGCTGCCGGTGCTGCGATGCGGTAAGGAGGAACGGTCAGGTCGCTTCCGTCGCGGAGCTCCGAGTTATAGAAGTCGAAATGTTGGAATAATCCGGCGGAAAGGGAACGCGGCCCTTTCGTCCAAACAGTTTTTCCCCATAAGGCTCCGATGGCATTGACCTGGCTGACCACCGGCTGGGCAGAGAACAAATCCATTCCGAAGTTGAAGCGGAACCATTCATAGGGAGAATAAAAATCATCGTTGAAAGGATTCCCGTAGTCGATGCGGAAATTAATGTTCAGACTGGTCGTTCCCCGTTTCGAACCTTCTTGTTCTGCGAGGAAACGAGGTCCCATCGTGACGATAAAATTGACGGGAACGGAAGAGTAGGTTCGTCCTTTTGAAGAACCGTGTCGCCAGGCTTCTCCTGAAATGATACGGTTGAAGGCGCGGACCGGCGACAAAATGCCTGCCAATACCTCGCGCCCCACACGTTCGGCTCCTGACGAACGGTTGTCTATGAACAGGTCGGACAGCCGATAGGTGATTTCACCCAATTCGATTCCTCCGAACGTTGTCGCCAGCATGTCGTTGATCGAAGGCGGTTCATTCTCCATAAAGAACTCCCACATCAGACTGCCGCCGGCTGCAAACGGGGCGGATTGCCAGAAGTTCATACCGTTGCTGCGGGCTGCGTTGAAATAGAGTGAACCGTGATAAGGGTGGGAGAAAAGGTTTGTTGTGAACTGGTCGGTGTCCCATACCGGGCCTTTTTTGAAATTGCTTTTGATCGTATGCCCGTTGATATAAGCCCAATCCTCTTTTACGATATATCGGTCGAAGCTCCAGACGAGCATATTGAGTCCGAATGTTTCGAGTGCCGCTTTCCAAGGGCGGCGGGGTTGGAGTAGGGTTGAGTCACTTGTATAATGACGATGTGTAATTTGAGGTATATATTCTTGTCCCCGTATCCAGGGGAACGAAAACAGACAAATGAGTCCGGTTAGTATAAATTTCTTCATTTTTCCCTTAATTAGATAGTCATCAGCACCTTTTTGAATGCAAACTTATATATAATTAACAACCGGATGTTCGTTTGGTTTAAATAATTATCAGGTCATCTTTATAGAAAACCGCAACATTGCGAGGAAATACTTATTTTTGCAGAAAAAATCAAAATGATAGACTTTATTACGTTTTGCGATTACACCGGGACATTCGCTTTTGCGATTAGCGGCATCCGTTTGGCTTCTGCCAAACAATTTGACTGGTTCGGGGCCTATGTTGTCGGTGTGGTTACGGCGGTAGGAGGCGGTACGATCCGCGATATCCTGCTCAATGCCACCCCTTTTTGGATGGAACAAGCCTCTTATCTCATCATATCGGCTCTGGCGTTGCTCTTCGTTATCATATTCAGGAAATATGTGATTAGCTTGAACAATACTTTCTTTATTTTCGATGCGATAGGGCTGGGACTGTTCGGCGTGGTCGGTATCGAGAAGGCGCTGACATTCGGATTCCCGATGTGGGTGGCCATTGTGATGGGGACGATTACGGGGGCTTTCGGCGGTATGATCCGCGATATCCTGATTAACGAGGTTCCGCTGATTTTCCGAAAAGATATTTATGCGCTGGCATGCGTGTTCGGAGGCATTATTTATTACGCTTGCTTACAGATGGGTATCGGGCCGTCACTGACGCAGCTTATTGCTGCTACCGGAATATTCGTTTCACGGATAGTGGCAGTAAAATATCATATAAGCGTCCCTGTATTAAAAGGAGAAGAATAAAATTATTAACTTTGCGATATGACAGCAAGTGTAAACATTCAAAGTGAGAAAGCCTCGATCCTGCTCATCTATACCGGCGGAACGATCGGTATGATCGAAAATCCCGAAACCGGCGTGCTGGAATCGTTCAATTTCCAACATTTGAAGGATAATATGCCGGAACTGAAGAAGTTGGGGTATGCGGTTTCGACCATTCAGTTTGATCCGGCTATGGATTCATCGGAGATGGGGCCGGAGTCATGGATGAAGATCGTAAAGATTATTGCAGACAATTACCAGTTGTACGACGGCTTTGTCGTGCTTCATGGTACGGACACGATGTCTTTCACGGCATCTGCTTTGAGTTTTATGCTGGAAAACTTAAGTAAACCGGTCATCTTTACCGGTTCGCAATTGCCGATCGGTATGTTGCGGACCGACGGGAAAGAAAACCTGATCACCGCCATCGAGATCGCCGCAGCCAAGGAAAACGGTGTCCCGGTTGTGCCGGAGGTCTGTATCTTTTTCGAAAATGACTTGTTGAGGGGTAACCGTACGAGTAAGATCAATGCGGACAACTTCAATGCTTTCCGTTCATACAATTATCCGCCGCTGGCACATGCCGGTATCTATATAAAGTATGACACCGGGCAGGTTTACCATCCTGTTTCGAGAAAGCCGTTGAAGCCGCATTATCTCTTGGACCGGAATATTGCGGTGCTGAAACTTTTTCCGGGGATTTCTCCCCAGGTGGTGGAAAGCATCCTGAACATACCGGGACTGAAGGGAGTCGTGATGGAAACGTTCGGAAGCGGTAATGCACCGTGCTACGATTGGTTCCTGACGATGTTGAAAGAAGCGGTGAGCCGGGGAATTGTGATTGTAAATGTAACCCAGTGTAGTGCCGGAAGTGTAGAAATGCATCGGTATGAGACTGGTCATAAATTGTTGGAAGCGGGAGTGATAAGCGGTTTCGACAGTACGACCGAAAGTGCTGTTACCAAGCTCATGTTCCTTTTCGGCCACGGCTTGACGCCGGAAGAGGTGAAGGACCACATGAACTGTTCGCTGATCGGGGAGGTGACGATCCCCGACTCATTTCGCCCGTAATTCCTCTTAAGGACTGAATTGGAAATTAAAATGAAACTATCATTTCTGAGTTTAGCAAGTGGAAGCAGTGGAAACTGCTATTATCTGGGAACGCCCGAATTCGGCGTGTTGATTGATGCAGGTATCGGTATTCGTACCATAAAGAAGGTGTTGAAAGATAAAGCGATCGATTTCTCCAAAATTGTTGCAGTCCTGATCACGCACGATCATGCCGATCATATCAAGACTGTAGGTTGTCTGGGAGAGAAACATTGTATTCCTGTTTATACGACAGAGGCCGTCCACCGAGGAATCAGCAAGAGTCGCTACGTGGAGGAAACGCTTGTCAGTTCGCGTAAGGTGATAGAAAAGGAAGTGCCTTTTATGATCCGCGATTTCCGCATTACTGCTTTCGAAGTCCCGCATGATAGTACCGATAATGTGGGTTATTATATCGAATATGGAGATCATAAGTTTACGTTGGCAACGGATGTCGGCCATATTACCGAAACGGTAAGTAAATACATGGGCATGGCGAACCACCTGATCATAGAAGCCAATTATGACGAGGAGATGTTGCAATTCGGCACGTATCCTGCTTTTCTGAAGGAACGCGTAGCCAGCCCGACCGGACATTTGAGCAACCGTGAAGCTGCCGAATTCCTCGCAACTCATTATGATCCCAAATTAAAAGATATCTGGTTGTGTCACCTGAGCCGTGACAATAACCATCCCGAACTTGCTTATAAGACAGTCGATTTCCGCCTGTTTCAAGAAGGGGTACGGGTTGGAAAGGATGTTTCCCTGCATGCTCTGAAACGGACTACACCGTCTGATATATTTGAATTTGATTAAAATTTTGTGTAAAAAACGCGGAAAAAGTTTGCGAAGAAAAATTAAACTCTTATCTTTGCACCCGCAATCGAGAAACAACGATAGCATGAATGACTTGGTAGCTCAGTTGGTAGAGCAAATGACTCTTAATCATTGGGTCGAGGGTTCGAGCCCCTCCCAGGTCACAAGCTAAAAGGCCTTTTACAGCGTTTGCCTGTGAAAGGCTTTTTTATGATATAAATCGCCAATGGTTATGTAAATAAGTTTATTCCGGGAATTCATTTTCAACAACTTCGAGTATTTCCTGCGTACGAAGAAGAAATCACCCGCCGGCGCAAGACGAACACCGAGTCCAACATCCGCCTGCTGGACGTGCCCAAGCGCATCATAGAGAAGTCCAAGTGGCTGTCCAAGGACGGTCATGTATTTCCGGTACCGGGCACAGTAGATGCAATGTCATATTGAAGGAACTTGGCAGGCAATGCGGTTTCAAGATACGGTTGACCTATCATGTTGCCCGGCATGAGACCGTTTCTCTCTTCGATAGTGGTGAAGGCTCTCCTGCTCCCTCTGCATTGCATGTACGGGTAGTTTTGCCCATATCCATGTCCGCCGGTATTGCCTGCCCTTTTCTTGGGAGAAACGGCTTGTCGTAACGGGCGGCGTGACACAAACTTTTCCGGATATAGAGAAACATTCTAGAAAAAGACTGGAAGACAAGCTATTATTGGACTGTATAGCAACAAAATTATATTTTTCTCAATAAAACTAATTATTTTTTTTCTTTTTATGAATATATATGTTATATTCGTAATATGTGAAAGGCCTTTTTATTATCTAATATCTGTTAGAGTTTGTTCTACTTCGTATTTAAATAATAAAAGCAATTAAGATGAAGTTTTTTATCAATTCATATTTTGGTGATAATCAATCTATTGGTTTATTATCCCACATTAAAAAACGGCTTCCTTACGGGATGGATGATCAATGGATGGTGTTCAGCCATTATACGGAAAGAGGTTGGACTGTCGATAACTTGTGGCATATCTTCACTGATTTTTATGGTGGGCAGTATGCTCCGCTTGCCTTTTTGAGCTATTTGGTGTTATATGCCGGTTTCGGCTATGATCCCTTTTATTTTCATATGTTTAGTTTGTTGTTGCATATCGGTTGTGTCTGTTTGGTTTGGAAATTAATCTCTTCCCTTCTACGTGTGCATGGAGGAGTGAGTGAAAAGCAAATTTTATATGTAAACTTTATTACAACGCTTCTTTTTGCAGTCCATCCGATTAACGTGGAGGCTGTTGCCTGGATCAGTGCGTTGAAAGTGTTGTTATATGCTTTTTTCTATCTCTTGGGGCTACTTTGTTATTTACGTTATATACGAACATCAAAGATTTTTTATTATGTATTAACGATAGGGTGCTTTCTTTGTTCTTTTTGGGGAAAGGAACAGGCTGTTACTTTTCCACTGGCATTGTTGATCGTCGATTGGTTTACGAACCGGAATATGAAAAATCTTGAGGTCTGGAGTGAGAAAATGTCGTTTCTCATTATGGCATTCTTTTTTGGAATTATTACTGTTCTTTCTCAAGGGAAAGGGCCTTATGAAATGATTTTCCCATTATATCAGCGTTTACTTTTTGGATGTTTTGCCTTAGTAGAATATATTACTAAAAGTTTGCTGCCCGTTAATTTGAATTTCTTTTATCCATTTCCTATAGTATTGGGGGAGGAACCGCCCTTACACTATTACCTTTATCCGGTAGTGCTATTGTTTCTTATGGGGTGGATCATAGCTTATCGGAATAATCGATATTTGGTATTCGGTGTATTGCTGTTTCTTGTCAACTTATTGTTCTCAATACATCTTTTTAATATGTCTCGTCATGCCATTGTGGCCGATAGATATATGTATTTGAGTTATGTTGGCATTGCTTTCCTTATAGCAAATGGAATTTGGTGGTTGAGAAAACGATTATCTTATTTTAAAGCTGCTTTGGTCTTTCTTTTCTTCTATTGTTTCTTTTTGTCAGTATATACTTTTCATTATACAAAAAAGAGGGAAAACACAACGATGGTGAAGAAATACACAAAAGAAGTATTAGAAAAAAGGTTGAATGGAAGTAATCATTTATAGACAATTAAAATTTTAAGGTTATGTTAAATGGTAAAAAAATCTTATCAGTTTGTGGAGCAGTCGCTCTGTTGCTGGGTGTGGGAATGAATCTTCGGCATTCGCTGAATGATTACGGTATGGGTACTAATAGTCTAAGTACATTTGCCTTGGCACAGACCAGTTCTTCTTCCGGATCCGGATCCAGTTCATCGGGGAGTGGATGGTTTTGGACATTAAAAGAAACAAAAACGGAATGTTTGTATAATTGATTGATTTTATGATTTATGTGGAAGCCATTTTGGATTTGGTAATGAAAGCATGTTTGTCTTCTTTATGAATTGAAATGGTTCCTTTTAATTGTTTTTTTGTAATTTAGGCATGAAAAGTAAATATGTACTAATAGCTTTTGTCTTGTTTTGTTGCAGTTGTCAAGAGTTGATTATGAAAAACAGGCCTTTTCCGGCAGTAGATGCAGGTCGTATTGAAATCGTTCCTATATCTGAAGAGAAAGGTGAGATCATAAAAGTAACCAATGAGATTGGAGAAAATATTCCGGCTTCAAAATTGATTGAAGATTTTTTTTATGTACCGTTAGAATCAATTGAAGAATCATTGTTTGCTTATTGTAATCAGATAGAAGTTTTTGAAGATAAAATTTTTGTGTTTGACAGGACTGGGACGGAAAAGCTTTTTATTTTCAGAAAAAATGGTAAGTTTCTGAAATCAATAGGTGAAAAAGGAGGGGCTCCTTTTGAATTTTTTAAACCTCGATCATTTGCTATTGATCGAGAAAAAAGCAAATTGTTATTTATGACAATCAGAAACGGAAGTGGATGCATTTTTCTTTAGATGGGAATTATATAGATTCTGATGATGTTCCTTTCCGCACTATTTGCAATTTTCAAATATCATCTACAGGCTATTATATAACAGCCACGAGCAAGGGTGATTGGAATAATCATTTGGGTCCTATTGCCGATTATAAACTTTTGTATACAGATAGTTTGGGGAATTTGCAGAAAGCAGCCTGCTATTATCAAGAGAGTGAGCATAATCAATTGGTCTACGACCCTGTAAGAAGGCTGGAAAATGATATTTTATATGTTCCGATGTATTTGAATGAAGTTTATACGGTAACGGATACCACTTTGTCTCTTCGGTATAAATTTGATTACAGCGAGTTTACTCCATTTGAAAAGGAAAAAATTGCTACTTTTGAAAATTATGATGAATTAAGAGATTATCGTTCTTCTCATACCTATTTATCGACTTTTGCAGAGAACTCAACTCATTTGTTTTTTCTTACAAGTGATAATGGAAATGAACGTTTGGTATCGATTTATGACAAGCGTTCTAAAAAATTGTTGCAAGTATCCGGAATACAGTGTGATACTGATTTTATTTTTGATTTTATTGCGGGTATTCATGCTTACGAAGATTACTTTATCGCAATGATCTTGCCTCAGTCCTTGAGGATGTTGAAATCTCAACTTGAAAAAAATCATTATCCGGTCAAAGAGGAAAATATGAGATTATTTGAGAATGTAAAGGAGGATGATAACTTGGTTTTGGTATTCTTTAAAATAAAGGATCTATGAAAATCAGCATGATCAATATAATAGTTTCGGCATTTGTTTTATCAGTTACTGCCGGTTTGTTTTATTTGAATCGGCGTCCTGCTGAGAATATCGATGATGTGACATTGCTTACGTTATTTAAGAAGTGAAAAAATGAAAAAGTATCGTTTAAAATTAAGGATGAAAGGGACTGATTTTTATTTGCGCTATGTACAAAGAAAAGCATAAAATCTATTGTTGTTGAATGAGAACGGGGAAATTCATTATTGGTATTTTGCTGCTATGCTGTTTTATCCGTATGGTGATCGGGGAGCCATGTACTGTGCCTTCGGGGAGCATGGAGCCGACGTTGCTTTGCGGAGATCGGCTTTGGATTAACAAGCTGGCTTATGGTGGACGATTCCCCTCTCGTTGGGCGGATATCCCGTTGCTGAATGTCTTTACTTGGATACGCCCTCTGCGTCTTGCTGATGAAGAGAATCATTGGGAGTATCGTCGTTTGCCGGGTTACAGCGAACCTAAACAGGGGGATATTGCGGTGTTCAACAGCCCGGCAGATCCGCAATTGTTGTTGGTCAAGCGAATTACCCGGGTGGTAAAAAAAGGAGAGCCTCTTCGGATCGACCGGCGAACGCTTCTTCTTTATCGTTCGTTGATTTTGCGTGACGGAGGGAAAGTGATGGAGAAAGATGGGAAAATATATATCGATGGAAAGAGTAGCTCGCAGTATATACCCAAGCAACGCTTTTATTATATGGAGGGGGATAACAGGATGAACTCGCATGATAGCCGGTCGTTTGGTTTTATTTCGGAAGAGGCAATCATTGGAAAGTTCGATTTTGTTCTTTTCTCTATCGATTCCCAAAAGCAATGGTGGAAAGCAATTCGTTTGCGACGAATGATGATGCGGTTTCCTTAAGGTTTAAAAGATCTTCATGTCGGTATGGGTGGCTTAACCATAATCCTGCAAGAACTGCGGCTCGAATATACATAAATATCTACAACTTTCAATAAAACACAAGAATTTAAAGTGAATTGAATCTAATCTTATAGTTCTTTCTGTTATCGGCCTGGGGCGAAAACCTTTTTGCCCCTTGTCAAAAGCCTTTTTGCCCAAGGTCGAAAAGGTTTTCGACTTAGGTCAAAAGCTCTATGATATGATAGTTTAATGATAGAAGTATAGCGGTTATCACTCTATCGGCTTTGGATTGATCCCTACAATTGGTTTTGTCTTTGTGTTAATCTCCGATGATTATTGGGTGAATCCAGCCTTGTTCGCGCGCAAAAAAGATCGTTGAATGATAGTTGAATGATAGTTGAATGATAGTTGAAAACAACAACTATCATACTATAATGTCTTGTTTTTAAACAATATACGAACCTCAATGATAGTATGATAGTTGTTTCTCTTTTTAACTTTTGTGGGGTTATCCCATATCGTTGGCAATAGGAATTGGCTTTCACAAAGGAATTTTGTCAATCCTGCGCTGATGCCGACCGCCTTCGAACGAGGTGCTCAGAAAGGCTTCGACCGTATGAGTGGCTTCCTCTTGACTGATAAATCTGCCGGGCATTACGAGTATGTTGGCATTATTGTGCTCGCGTGCGAGACGTGCTATCTCTTCTTGCCAGCACAGAGCGGCCCGTATTCCCTGATGTTTATTGAGTGTCATGGCTATTCCGTTTCCGGATCCGCAGATGGCTATTCCGGGATATACTTCGCCGGCTTCTACAGCTTTGGCAAGCGGATGAGCGTAATCGGGATAATCACAACTTTCTGTCGAGTCGGTTCCGAAATCTTTATAGGCCAACCCTTTCGAGTCGAGTATTTGTTTTACGAATTCTTTCAGTTCGTACCCTGCGTGGTCACTACATAAACCTAATGTTTTCATATTTATCTGTTAGAGGAGTTTGGAGATTTATGATTTATAATTTCAGATTTATGATTTACCAACTATTCATAAATCATAAATTATAAATCATAAATCTGAAAATTAATTCAATAATTCTTTTACCTGATTGTATACGTTCTGACCCGTAAAGCCGAGTTTTTCGTCCAATACCTTGTACGGAGCGGAGAAACCGAATGATTCGAGTCCCCACACCTTACCGTTGGCACCCACCAATCCTTCCAGATTGACCGGCAGACCGGCAGTAAGCCCGAATACCTTGCTTCCTGTTGGAATGACAGATTCCTGATATTCTTTGCTCTGGCTGCGGAATAAGCCTTCAGACGGAACAGATACGATGCGGACCTTGATGCCGTCGGCGCGAAGCAATGCTGCTCCTTCTTCCAGTGTGGAGACTTCTGAACCGGAAGCGACCATGATTACATCAGGGTTTTCGTCACTTTCTACAATATAAGCTCCCTTTTCAGCCTGCAAGGCTTCGTCGTAGCGGTTTCCTTTTGCGGGCAGGTCTGTGATGTTCTGACGGGAGAAAATCAAAGCTGTCGGAGTGGCTGTGTTTTCCATAGCCATCTTCCAGGCAATTGTTGTTTCGGTCACGTCTGCCGGGCGCAGTACCAGCATTGAGTTGTGTCCCTTGTGGTTCTTCAGCTTTTCCATCAGACGAATCTGCACTTCCTGTTCAACCGGTTCGTGTGTCGGTCCGTCTTCGCCTACGCGGAAGGCATCGTGAGACCAGATGAACTTAACCGGCTGTTCCATCAGGGCAGCCATTCGGATAGCGGGTTTCATGTAGTCGGAGAATACGAAGAACGTACCGCAGGCTACGATTACGCCTCCGTGGAGCGACATGCCGATACATACGCAGGCCATCGTCAGTTCGGCAACACCGGCTTGAAGGAATGCACCGCTGAAATCGCCTTTTACGAATGCATGTGTTTTCTTCAGGAAGCCGTCTGTCTTGTCCGAATTGGAAAGGTCGGCTGAAGAAACGATCATATTTTCTACCTGGGTTGCCAGCACGCCTAAGACGGTTGCCGAGGCCGCACGGGTCGCTTGGTTCGGTTTCTGTTCGATAGCCTTCCAGTCGATGACAGGTGCTTTGCCTGAGAACCACAAATCCATCTTGGCGGCCAGTTCCGGATTAGCTTTCGCCCATTCTGCTTTGGCCGCATAGCGTTCCGCAACGATTGCTTCCAATTCTTTGGCACGTTTGGCATATAGTTCCGCAACTTCGGGGAAGATCTGGAACGGATCGTCCGGGTTTCCTCCTAAGTTCCGGATGGTGTCTGCGATAGAGACGCCGGCTGCCGAAAGAGGTTGTCCGTGTGTAGACACCTTGTTTTCGTAGCTGCTCTTGTCAGCACCCACAGCACCCTTACCCATGATCGTGTTACCGATAATCAGGGTAGGACGGGATGTTTCGGCTTTCGCCTCGGTCAGTGCCCGGCGGATTTCCGTTACATCGTTTCCGTTGATTGTGATGACTTTCCAACCCCATGCTTCGTATTTCATGGCTACGTTTTCTGTCGTCACTTCGCCTACGGTTGTGGAAAGCTGGATGTTGTTGGCATCGTAAAACATAATCAGGTTGTCCAGTCCCAGCGTACCGGCAATACGTCCGGCTCCCTGAGAAATCTCTTCCTGGATGCCACCATCGGATATATATGTGTAGATCGTCTGATTCATGACGTCACCCAGGCGTGCTTTCAGGAACTTGGCGGCGATAGCAGCACCTACGGCGTAAGTGTGGCCTTGTCCCAACGGACCGGATGTGTTTTCTATACCACGCATCACGTTGACTTCGGGATGTCCCGGAGTCACACTACCCCACTGGCGGAACTCTTTCAGTTCGTCGATCGTGAATTTGCCTGCGAGGGCGAGTACTGAATAAAGCATCGGCGACATATGCCCCGGGTCCTGGAAATAGCGGTCTCTGCCTTCCCATGCGGGATTCTTGGGATCATACACGAGGAACTCTGAAAACAGTACGTTCACAAAGTCTGCACCACCCATTGCACCACCGGGGTGACCGGATTTCGCTTTTTCTACCATTGACGCAGCCAGGATACGGATGTTGTCCGCTGCTTTGTTCATTAATTTAATATCGTTCATTGTGATGAGTTATTTTTATTTTTTGCAAAGATAGTCAATCTCTTCGTAATGACCATCCTATCGATGAAACAATTCATTTTCTGTAAAGTTTCCTAATTTCCGATATTTCTCATAGAGAGCAAGATACGCCAGATGATTTTTATGATTCGACTGGTATTCTTTTGCAAAACCTTATCCTATAGTCCGCTGTGTGTCTTCGATTTTGGCATATATGTACGGTGCTACGGCTGCGAATATGGAAACACCGAATGCGCAAGTCTGTTCCGCTTGGGCTACTTTGTGATCGGAATATCCGGCACATCTGCCAAAGTCAGCATGTTGAATGATGTTTTTTATTATAGGGAGAAATAGAACCCTTGTTCCAGCAGATGGTCGTATTTTTCTTTGTTGAACATATAATAGAAAGCCCCTCTTTTGGAACCTTTCTTGTCTTTTTCATCCAACTTCTCCAGAATATCCATCGCATTTAGTTTTTTGCGGAAATTACGCTTGTCCAGTTGAGTCTGGTAGATGGCTTCATACAGGTTCTGCAATTGCGGTAACGTGAATTTTTCGGGAAGCAGGTTGAATCCGACCGGACGGGTAGCGGCTTTTCTGCGCAGACGGGCTAATGTGTCGGTGATCATTTGGTTATGGTCGAAAATAAGTTGTGGAACTTCGCTGACCTTGGCCCAGACTGCATTATACTCTTCCAGTGTTTCGCTACTGAAATCGTTCATATTGACGAGTGAATAGTATGCTACGGAGATAACCCGCTCTCCGAGATCGCGGGTAATATCTCCGTAAGCACCTACCTGTTCCATAAAAAGATTATCAATGCCGGTACAGTCGGTAAGCACGCGTGAGGCGGCCTCCTCTATACTTTCTCCTGCTTTGATAAAACCGCCCATCAGAGACCATTGTCCCATCATGGGTTCAAACTTACGTTTATAAAGTAATACATTAAGCTCTTTTTGATCGAATCCGAGTATAATACAATCTACTGCAACGTAAAATTTGGTTTCGTTCTGATAAAAAGCGGCTGTCATGATTTTTTTATGGAATTATGATTAATTTATTATGCGAGCTTGCGTGCGCCGTCGCTGATTACTACATTATATAACTTAGGTTCGTGGCCGAATTTAGCAGTGTAAGATTCGAATGCTTCTTTGATGAATGCATCGTATTTTTCTTCTTTCACCAAGTTGATTGTACAACCACCGAAACCGCCACCCATTACGCGTGAGCCGGTTACACCGCATTTCTTGGCAACATCGTTCAGGAAGTCCAATTCTTCGCAGCTGACTTCGTACAATTTGCTCATGCCGTGATGTGTTTCGTACATCTTCTTGCCTACGGTTTCGTAGTCGTCTTTTTCCAAAGCGTCGCAAACATCGAGTACGCGCTGTACTTCTTCGATCACATATTCGGCACGCATATAATCTTCAGCGCTGATGTCGCCTTTGACTTCGTTCAGCATATCCATTGTCGCATCGCGTAGGAATTCGACTTCCGGATGATTGCGACGGATTGCGGCGGCGGCGTTTTCGCAAGATTGGCGACGTTTGTTGTAAGCCGAAGATGCCAGTTCGTGCTTAACGACTGAATCCAGTAAAACCAATTTGTAACCGACCGGATGGAACGGGAAATATTTATATTCGAGTGAACGGCAATCCAGACGGATCAAACTGCCTTCTTTTCCGAATACAGAAGCGAACTGGTCCATAATACCGCAGTTTACGCCGCAATAGTTATGCTCCGTTGATTGACCGATCTTAGCTAATTCAAATTTGTCGATGTTCAGGGAGAACAAGTCGTTTAAAGCAAATGCATAGGTACTTTCCAATGCGGCGGAAGAGGACATGCCTGCACCCAGAGGTACATCGCCTGCAAACACGGTATCGAATCCCTGGATCTGTCCGCCACGTTTGATGGTTTCGCGGCAAACACCGAAAATATATCTTGCCCAGCTTGCTTTTGGAGCGTCTTCTTCGTTCAGACCAAATTCGGCGTAGTCGTTCAGGTCGACAGAGAAAGCACGAACTTTACCTGTGCCGTTTGGTTTGATTTCGGCAATCATGCCTTTGTCGATAGCCCCCGGAAATACGAAACCACCGTTATAATCGGTATGTTCGCCAATCAGGTTAATACGGCCCGGAGATGCATATACGCTACCTTTTGTTGAGAATAACTCCTGAAATTTATTTCTGATCTTTTGTTGCATGATATTAATTTTTTAGATGTGTTATAAATAAAGAAATTATCCGGCTTTATTGGTAACCGGATAATTTCATGAATTGGCATATTTATAGTCTTATTCTGATTTTTTTGACGGTTTGGAACCGATAGCTGCGTAGAATAAAATGTAAGCAGCACTGAAAAGCACAACCCAATAGCTGGTCATGTAGTCGGTCATATCGGCAACCCAACCCTGGATAGCAACCATTACGGCGCAACCGAACACCATTGTCATAAAGATACCGCTGGCAATGGCCGTGTATTTACCTAATCCTTCAACCGCCATGTTGAAGATACCACCCCACATTACACTGGTGCAGAGACCAACGAGGAGGAATGCCAGAATACCGACGGGAACTTCCTGCCAGATAACGCTTAATGAAGCCCAATCTATACCGGGAACTTCAACCGTACTCGTTTCTGGTGAAAACATTCCGAAGCTCACTAACAGCAAAGTGGCGCTTGCGACAGTCGTGATCATCGCGCGGCTGGAAATTTTGGCACCGATACTTGCTCCTACGAAACGTCCGATAAGCATCATCAACCAGTAAACAGCTACGATAAGGCCTACAGTACTGGCCGGTATGCCTTTAGATGTCAGATATTGCAAGATATAGGTGGGAGTACCTACTTCTACGCTCATATACAAAAAGATAGCCAAGGCTCCCAATGCAAAATGACGATGGCTTAAAGCTCCTTTAATTAAACTTGTGTCGACCGGAGCCTGTTCGGGCTCTTCGATTTTAGTGAACATGATCACTACAAATGCGATGACAAAAATAGCCAGAGCGATCATCAGAGCAGGGGTGGCATCGGCAATATGTGCCTTGGCTGCATCACCGATAAGAGCTCCCATCAAGATGTAGCAAGCAACGGCTGCGGTACTGTTGAATACACCTCCGAGCTGAATCAGCTGGTTACCCTTGTTTCCGCCACCTCCCAACAAGTTAAGCATCGGGTTGACTACGCAGTTCAAAATACACATGGTGAAACCGCTGGTAAACGCTCCGATCAGATAAACCAAGAAAGCGCTTTCCTTGCCTACGTGACCGCTCAACCATTGGATTAAAATACCGATGATACCTATGGCTAGGCCGATAAGAGCCGTTTTTTTGTAGCCATATTTGGCAATCAGCATACCTGCGGGGATTCCCATTACCAAATAGGCGATGAAGTTACCATAGTTTCCGATTTGGGCAAGGACATTGCTTGCTCCGAAGTCGTTCTTTACAATAATAGCCATTGGTGAACAAAGATTTGTCACGAATGCGATCATAGCAAAAAGTGCAATCATGATGATGATGGCACTCCATTGTTTTTTTTGTTGAGTCATTGATTGATGTTTTTTTTGTTATTATTAATTTGTTACTTGTTATTCGACAGAAAATTTATAAATTGTCTTGCTCTGGAACGTTTCACCCGGGCGTAGGACGGTGGACGGGTACTCCGGTTTGTTCGGGCTGTCGGGATAGTGCTGTGTTTCCAGACAAAGGGCGGCACGTGCCGGATAGCGTTGTCCGTTCTTGCCGACGAAATTGCCTGTCATCCAATTACCTGTGTATAATTGCACACCCGGTTGTGTCGTGTAGCATTCCATTACGATGCCGGTTTTGGGCGATGTGCAACGGGCGCAGAGTGACAGCTCGTTCTCTTCTTTTTTATTTAATATATATGTATGGTCATATCCTTTTCCGAAATTCAGTGCTTCGAAATCTTCATCGATACGTTCGCCCACTTCGTGTGGAGTACGAAAGTCCATCGGAGTTCCTTCTACTTTTTCTTTCGGACCATAAGGTATAGCCGTTTCGTCGGTCGGCAGATAGTAGTCTGCATTGATTGTCAGTTTATGATCATATACGGAAGGATCACCTTGGCCGGATAGGTTGAAGTAGGAGTGATTGGTCAGGTTCAAGACGGTTGGTTTGTTTGTTACCGCATGATACGTGATTATGACCTCATTGTCATCGGAAAGATGATAAGTCACTGTTGTATCCAGTTTTCCGGGGAAGCCTTCTTCACCGTCGGCAGACGTGTATTTCAATTCCACCGTCTGGCCGTCGATCTTGTTTAGGTCCCAGACTACGGAATTGAAGCCTTTCAAACCACCATGCAGGCTGTTCGGCCCATTATTGATAGCCAATTTATCGTACACAATGCCATCCAATGTGAATTTTCCGCCCGCGATACGGTTGCCGTATCGTCCGCAGATAGCTCCGAAATAAGGTTCTTCGGAAACCAGGTATTCGTCTATAGAATTGTGTCCTGTTACTACATCGGTTAACTTTCCGGACCGATCCGGTACCATAAGCGATACAATCTTTGCACCGTAGTTGGTAATGGTAAGTTCTGCCCCTTTGTTATTTGTAAGGATGCATAGCATCGTCTCCTTGCCGTCTATTTGCTTGCTGAAATTAGCTACAGTTAAGCCAGACAGCGTGCTTTCGTTCTTCATGTAAATATAGTTTCAAAATTGTGTGTAAAATTACTCTCTTCTTTGTATTCATGCGCTACTTTGAAGATGTTTTATAGCATAAAACGGCTTTTTGTCTGCTAAAACGGACGATACGTCTTCTTTCAATCGGATTTATTAGTGTACATTTGTAACTAAATAATCTTTGTATTCACGGAAAAACACATACCTATGACAAAAAGTATGAAAAAAGCCATTGCCCTGTGTCTGTTTAGCATGGGTGTTGTCGGTTTAATGGCACAAAGTAATGAATTTAAGATAGATGTGCAGAAAACAGGTGCGCCTATCCAGTCGACCATGTACGGGATCTTTTTTGAAGATATCAATTACGGAGCCGATGGCGGCCTGTATGCCGAACTTGTCAAGAACCGTTCTTTCGAGTTTGAAAATCCGTTTGGGGGCTGGACGCCCTTCGGGAATGTCAGTGTGCAGACCCAGAAGCCCTGTTTCGACCGTAATCCGCATTATGTCCGCCTTTCTTATGAAAAGGAGCTGACCGGAACCGGCCTTGACAATGAAGGCTTCAATGGGATCGGCATCAGGGAAGGGGAGAAGTACGACTTCTCTTTATATGCCCGCACTCGGTCCGGCGATGCGCCGGTCAAGCTGCGTATAAACCTAGTGGACAGCCGGAATGACCTGTACGAGCAAAAAGAGATCGAGGTGAGCGGCAAGGAATGGAAGAAATATACGGTTGTTCTGACGCCGGGAGCGACAGAAGCCCGTTCCCGTCTGCGTATCACGATGGTGACAAAAGGAATTGTCGATCTCGAACATATTTCATTGTTTCCACAAAAGACATTCAACAACCGTCCGAACGGCATGCGTGCTGATTTGGCACAGGCTTTGAAGGAACTGAAACCTGGTGTCTTCCGCTTTCCCGGCGGTTGCATTGTGGAGGGAACGAACAAGGCTACCCGCTACCAGTGGAAAAACACGGTCGGTCCGGTCGAGAACCGTCCGATCAATATCAATCGATGGAACTATACATTCTCGCACAAAAAGTTTCCGGATTATTATCAGTCCTGCGGCTTGGGCTTTTTCGAATATTTCCTATTGAGTGAAGATATTGGGGCTGAACCGCTTCCCGTGTTGAACTGCGGTCTTTCCTGCCAGTATGAAAACCAGGACCCGAACGAGAATTGTCCGGTGGATAAGCTACAACCTTATATAGACGACGCCCTCGATCTAATTGAGTTTGCTAACGGTTCGGCAACCAGCGAATGGGGAAAGATACGTGCCGATATGGGACATCCGGCTCCTTTTAACCTTAAACTTATTGCCATCGGCAACGAACAGTGGGGACCGCTTTATCCCGAACGTCTCGAACTGTTTGTCAAAGCGATTCGGGCTAAATATCCGGAGATAAAGATCATCGGTAGTTCCGGTCCGCAATCGGAAGGGGAGGATTTTGATTACCTCTGGCCGGAAATGAGGCGCTTGAAAGTGGATTTAGTGGACGAACATTTCTACCGCTCTCCTGAATGGTTCCTGAACGGAGCCAAACGCTATGATTCGTACGACCGCCAAGGACCGAAAGTGTTTGCCGGCGAATATGCCTGCCATTCTGTCAACCGCGAGAACAGTTTTCTGACCGCCTTGTGTGAAGCCGCTTTTATGACAGGTTTCGAGCGAAACGCGGATGTGGTGTGCTTATGCACGTATGCCCCGCTTTTTGCTCATGTGGATGCTTGGCAATGGCGTCCGGATCTGATCTGGTTCGACAACCTTTCATTGGTAAAGACTCCTAACTATTATGTGCAGCAGCTATATGGTCATAATGCTGGTACGAACGTCGTTCCGCTGACCATGCAGGGCGAACCGGTTACCGGACAGTTGGATTTGTATGCCACTGCAGCGGTCGATAAGCATTCAGACGAGCTTATCATCAAAGTCGCCAATACCGGAATCCGTAACAAGCGGATTAAGTTGAACTTGAACGGTCTTTCGGCCGGTAAGCATAAAGGGACGCTTACGTTGCTCCATTCTTCCGACCTGGAAGCTAAAAACACGTTGTGTAATCCTTCGACAGTAGTCCCGCTCGTTTCTGATATTGAGGTGGAGGCTCCGCAGGGAGAAGTGAACTTGAGACCGCTTAGTTTCTCCGTCTATCGTATCAAATTATGAATAATAGTAGGTCCTGCCATTGATCGTTTTCGTGCAACCGGTATAGGAGCTTTCGGTGACAGGCCGGACCAGTATTTTGGAGCTTGTTTCGAACGCCGGAGACTTGCCAGGACTTGACCTTACTTCCTTTCCCAACAAAGGCCAAGGACGAACCATGCCTTGTAGTAGTCCTTGGCCTTATTGTACATTACCTTTTACTTGGCCTATTTTAGATGAAATTCCTGAATCGTTCCAGACTTTTTGTTATTTCAAATATTTATGGAAAAAGTGTTCGATTTTGTCGAACGGGATTACTGACAGGTTGTCGTAAAGGTCGACATGGTTGGCACCGGGGAGGATCAGCAACTCTTTGTTATCACCCGTTAGTTTCTTGAATGCGTCTTCGCTGAAATAACGGGAATGGGCTTTCTCGCCGTGTATCATGAGTACGGCACTACGGCTTTCGTCGCTGTAAGTGAGTAAAGGCATGTTGATGAACGAAAGAGCCGATGTCTTGTTCCATCCTCCGTTGGAGTTGAGTGACCGTTTGTGATAACCACGGTCGGTCTTATAATAGTTGTGATAGTCTTTTACAAACCAGGGGACATCGTCGGGGAGTGGATCGACCACTCCGCCGGTGAGGGCGTATGAGCCGTTCTTCGTGTCTATTGTACGTTGTTCGTTGAGTTGGCGGCGGAGTTCATGGCGCTGGTCGGCATTCATGGAGTCGAAATAGCCGTTTGCGTTTACCCGGCTCATGTCGTACATCGTGGAAGTGACTGTGGCCTTGATGCGGGTATCGATCGTGGCAGCGTTGAGTGCCATACCTCCCCATCCGCAAATACCGATGATGCCGATGCGTTCGGGATCGACGTCATCGTGTGTAGAGAGGAAATCCACAGCTGCGCAAAAGTCCTCGGTGTTGATGTCGGGAGAGGCTACATAGCGGGGTGTTCCACCACTCTCTCCAGTGTATGAAGGATCGAAAGCGATGGTTAGGAAACCGCGTTCTGCCATTGTTTGTGCGTAGAGGCCTGATGCTTGTTCCTTCACGGCCCCGAAAGGACCGGATATAGCGATAGCCGCCATTTTCCCGTTTATATTCTTTGGTGTATACATATCGGCTGCAAGCGTGATGCCGTAGCGGTTGCGAAATGTTACCTTACTGTGATTCACTTTATAGCTCTTCGGGAAAATCTTGTCCCATTCTTTTGTCAATTCTAAGTCTTCCATTTCTATATTCTTTTTATCAGTTTGAATTATATTCTCTTCAATTATCCTGTTTCCTGCCTCCATTGCCGTGACTCCAGCCATCAACAATGCTAATGCTATTATTTTTTTCATATCTTTTGTGTTGATTTGGCCGATGCGCAACCAACAATGGTATTAGCCGGCACATTTTTGAATCTATTGCATTGATTTTTTTACAAAGGTCGGCATGTATTCTTTTTCTCTTTGTAGATAAATTACGGATATTATGCCCTGAATTACTGTTTTGCCGATATATACCAATCTGTTCGCGACAAAATCTCCCGGAGAGGGATGTTTGTTAGTTTGCTCTCGATCCAAGCTGTAAAATCGAAAGTTTTAAGGAGTTGTTTTTCGTATTTGTCTTGCCGGATACGCATTATATCCTTTTGGTATTGTGACCACAGCTTCTCTTGGTCTTTTTTATAGATGGGCAATGGATGGGCCATTAGGAAGCGGAATAGTAGTTTTTCGGTGATATACACTTGCTTCTCGTAACCGATCATTCGCTTGATGGAGCTTATTTCGTTTGCGAAAAAGCAATAGTCCCCTAGTTCTGCCTGGATAAGGAGATTGATGAGGCGGGCTGTTTTGTAGGACGGCAATGTGTGGAAGAATTTGCCGGAACCGAATATGTTTTTCATGCTTTTACGGGCTTTCATCGGTTCTCCCAGGCAAAGATAAAGGATGGAAGAATAGAGGGATAGTTTTAGTTGGGTTTCCGGTCTGGTCATGGTTGCTTTCTTAGCAAAAAAATCGGTATAGGTCTCTGTAAGATGCACTGCCGCGTCAAATTGTCCGGTGTTGAGCAATCCCGAGAGTTCGTACAGGTAGTGGCGTCCTTGTACTTCCATCAGGAACTCTGTTGGGTAGTTGCCCGTGCTGATTTCTTTCAGTTTGGACAAAAAGAAAGGCATTTCCTGGTATAATCCGGCAACGTGCAGGCTGTTCAGTACTCCCTCTATGGCGCTCAGGTAGTAGATCGGTGGGTTGAGGATTAGATGCCGGTTCGCTTCGAAAAGCGCGATCAGTTCCTGATAGAAGCGGATCGCCGATTTATAGTTTCCGGCATTCAGGTAGTAGGTCGCTTGGAACAACAGGTGAAGTTTGTGTGCCTCGAATCCCTGGTAGGAATGGTTGGCGATCAAGTTCAGTTCGCTTAAAACAAGATCGTTCAGGTTCTCTTTCTGTTTGTTCGAACGGGCATACCCTTTATAGGTAATGCGGTATTTCAGAATATCATATAGTTGCAGGTGGAGGTTCGTGTTGCGGGCATATTTCATTACGTCGTTAATCTGCATTTGTTTGTTTACCAGTTCTTTCTCGCTGATGCCTTCGAAACCGAGTGTGCTTAGATATTTCAATTCCGTACGGTAAATCAGAAGGAGGAGTGGATCGTTTTCGTATGTGACGGCCAGCTTCTTTGCTTTTTCCAATTCTGCAAGTGCATTGTCGAAAAGTTCCCGTTCGAAAAGAATGCCAGCCTTTGTGATATAATTGAAGATAGTCGTCTGTATGTCTTGTTTCTCCCTCAATTGGACGAGGCAATCCAACAATACCCGATAAAGATGCTTGGCTGCTATCTCAAAGCTTTTTTCGTTCACTTTGCCGCAAAACTTCTCATATATTTGTTCGGCGGAGAAGCCTTCGCATGCCAGGTCGTATAGAACCATATAATGTTTATCCCCGTTTTGCAGGTTGGTATAGAGTCTGATGTATCGTTTTTCCGCTTTGGAAAGCGACTTGATCAATAGCATGACCTGATTGAGTTTTGTGGCCTGTTTCATAAATTTATCTGTTTGTCTATAAGATATATTTTGTATATGTTATTTACAAAAATAAGATTTGGGTTTATCTTTTCCAAAGAATTATGTGGAAAAAAGAAACGATATACATATTATATTTGTAACGCTTCATTGCAAATGATTCATAATTTAATACGAAATAAAATATGGACACAACACAAATATCCAGACGACAAATCCTGGTGGTTGGGAGTTGCAATACCGATATGGTTATAAAAGCCGCTCATCTGCCTCGTCCGGGTGAAACGATTTTGGGTGGAACATTCTTTATGAATCCCGGTGGAAAAGGGGCGAACCAAGCTGTGGCGATAGCGCGTTTGGGTGGTTCCGTCACTTTTATATGCAAGACCGGAAGTGATATATTCGGTCACCAGTCACAACAACTTTTCGAGGAGGAGGGAATCAATACCTCTTATGTCTTTTCAGATTCCGGGAATCCTTCCGGCGTAGCCCTGATCTCGGTGGACGAAAAAGCGGAAAACTGCATTGTCGTCGCTTCGGGAGCGAATGCTAACCTTCTGCCGTCCGATCTAGCGAAGGCAGAGGAGGCTATTGAGTTGGCTGACTTGATCCTGATGCAGCTGGAGGTCCCGATGGAGACCGTGTGCTTTGTTGCGGATATCGCCTGGCAAAAGGGGAAGAAAGTGATTCTGAATCCGGCTCCGGCACATCCATTACCGGCCGATCTGCTCCATCATTTATATTTGATCACGCCGAACGAGACGGAAGCGGAGATGATTACCGGTGTGAAGATAACGGACGATATTTCAGCGGTGGAGGCCGCCCGTGTCCTTTCGGGAATGGGAGTGCAGCATGTTATTATTACGCTGGGATCAAAAGGGGCACTTATTTGTAGCGACGGAGAAGCCGAGATAGTTCCCGCTTTGAAAGTAGAAGCTGTCGACACGACTGCCGCCGGCGATGTATTTAATGGAGCCCTGACTGTCGCTTTGTCCGAAGGGCGAAATTTGAAAGAATCCGTCCGGTTTGCCTGTAAGGCTTCGGCTATCTCGGTGACACGTGTAGGGGCGCAGTCGTCAGCTCCTTATCGGAACGAAGTGGATATATTCGATTAATCAAATCTTGTATAAATTCAATAACATGAAAAAAACGATTCTTTTTACCTGTTTGACCGCTTTGCTGGCGGCCTGTTCCGGAAAATCGGCTGTAACTGCTCCGGATGAAACGACGGTGCAGCCTGTCAACCTGATATTGGATACGGACCTGGGACCGGATTATGATGATGTCGGTGCGATGGCTCTGATGCACGCGTTGGCTGATAGTGGGCAAGTGAACATTTTAGCGGTTGTTTCGTCTAATAAGGACGAGCATGTCGTACCCTGCATAGAAGTGCTGAACACCTATTTCAACCGACCGGACATTCCTGTCGGTGCTTCGAAAAGCGAGGGTGGCGTTTCGCTGACCACCTGGCATAAGACTAAATGGACGGAAGAGCTTCCGGCACGTTATCCACATAAAACGGCAAAAACCTCGGATGCTTCGGATGCGGTGAAGGTCTATCGCCGGATTTTGAGTACGCAGCCGGATAGCAGCGTTGTGGTTTGTACGATCGGTTTTTTCACCAACCTGAAGGACCTATTGCTTTCCGGTGGTGACGAATATAGTCCGCTTTCCGGCTGTGATTTAGTCGCGAAGAAGGTGAAACGGGTGGTTTCGATGGCAGGTTTGTTTCCCGAAGGGAAGGAATTTAATGTCTATTGTGATACCCCAGCATCCCGTGTGGTGGCAGAGCGATGGCCTACGGAAATCATATTTAGTGGTTTTGAAATCGGAAATATGATTTTTACCGGGAAGAAGCTGGTCCAGATGGATGTGGAAGACAGTCCTGTGAAAGATGCCTATTCGCTCTGTTTTGCCGAAGGCGATCCAAATGGCCGGATGAGTTGGGATCTTACGGCTGTGCTGGTGGCAGTCAAAGGGTATGAACCTTATTATAATGTGGAGCGCGGAACGTTCCGTGTCGTGAATGATGAAGGAGCCAATAGCTGGACACCGGATGGGAAAGGTAAGGACCTTCGTCTGATCGAGAAAGTGCCGGCGGTGGAGATGGCGGTTCTTATTGAAAATTATATGATGCATCAACCTGTTTCAAAGTAAGGAAGTTATGTTTATAGTACAAGATTATTCGTTGGCGATCCTGTTTTGTGTTGTCACAATGCTTTGTTGGGGATCGTGGGGAAATACACAGAAGCTGGCCTCGAAGACTTGGCGGTATGAGTTCTTTTATTGGGATTATGTGATTGGAGTGTTGCTCTTTTCCGTTTTTTCCGCTTTTACGTTGGGCAGCTTTGGCTCTGAGGGGCAGGGGTTCCTGTTTAATCTGGCACAAGCTGATATGAGATCGTTAGGGAGCGCTTTCCTGGGTGGCATTATTTTTAATGCAGCCAATATCCTATTATCGGCAGCTATTGCAATTTGCGGCCTGTCGGTAGCTTTTCCGGTCGGAATCGGGCTGGCGTTGGTATTAGGCGTATTAGTCAATTATTTCGGAGCGGCTAAAGGAGAACCTTTGTATATCTTTATTGGCGTAGCTCTGATCGCAGTTGCTATCCTGCTGAACGGTCTGGCCTATAAGAAAGCATTGGTCGGTTCGAAAAAAGTGTCGGGAAAAGGTCTTTTTATTTCTGTCGCAGCAGGCGTGATCATGGCTTTCTTCTACCGTTTTGTTGCGGCTTCGATGGATCTGGATAATTTTGCAGAGCCCGCATTGGGCAAGCTGACACCTTATACCGCTGTGTTTATCTTCTCTTTAGGCGTGTTTGTTAGTAATTTCCTGTTTAATACGATCGCTATGAAACGTCCGGTGGAAGGTGAGCCAGTTTCTATCTCCGGTTATTTCAAGGGGAATACCAAGACACACTTGGTGGGTATATTAGGAGGCGTTATCTGGTGTATCGGGCAGTCTTTTAGTATGATCGCTTCTGAAAAGGCCGGAGCTGCCATTTCGTACGGTTTGGGGCAGGGGGCGACGCTTGTATCCGCACTTTGGGGGATTCTGATATGGCATGAATTCAGAAGAGCTCCACGTTCTTCGGATTTTCTGAATGCCGGAATGTTCGTCCTGTTTGTGATTGGCCTGGGCTTCCTTATTTATGCAGGGGCGTGAGTCGGAGTCTAAAACAAGAACGGTTCCGGGGAAGTTGCAATAATTTTGGTGCGTTTTATCCCAGCTATAAGTTATTTATCGCGAAAAAGCCTTACATTTGTCTTAGTTTCTTGTTTATTGGATATGTACAAAACTAAAAAGCAGGCTTTATGAAAGAGGATAATGATATTTTCAAGAAGTTCCGGGACTCTTTTAGTAAGATTGACGGACATTTCCATATATTAGAACAGCGTGTACCCGTAGAACGGCAGATGGAATATTTTAAATACTCGGAAAAGATCAGGAAAGATCAGGATAAGCCGGATATCTCGAAAATGGATTTTTCGGTTTTCGAGGATAGTCTGGATGATCCCGAATCGACTGTGGAACATAAGAAGTATGTATTGTCTATGCTCGCGACCTCACGACAGGTAAAAGCATACAGGATATTGGAAGAATATGCCCAGGCTCCGGATCCGGATGTGGCAGACTGGGCATATATGGCTTTGATGGAAAGCCGTATCGCTCTGGAATCCGAACTGTCGGACGAGAAGCAGATTTATATCTCTACCGGTTTGGGAGGAAAAGGGGAGAAGTTGCGTTTTTATGTGCTGATCCTGGCGAATGAGCTGAAACCGTTCTTGGAGTATCAGAAGAAAGTGATTGAACGTGAATTCCCCTATTCCTTGGAAAAGGCGGGTTGCGAAATCGAGCGGTTGACAATAGGTGAAAAATATATGGAGTTGGTTTTCCTGATCCCTGTCCGGGCAGATATCAAGCAGGCGCTGGACAAGGTGATCAACGAATGTAACCAGTATGGAAACTTTCTTTCGCAGGTCTTCACGATCACGAATGTGAAGGAGTTGTCGGCCGAGGAAGTGGAAGAGATTATAAAAAAGAATGGAGGAAACAGTCAAGCAAGCCATTAAATATGGTATAGTGGGAGTGAGTAATACGGTGATAACCGCCGTTGTCATCTGGATCATGATGAAGTTGTTCGGATGTTCGGATGTTGTTTCGAATATGGTCGGTTATGTAGCAGGCGTATTGAATAGTTTTATATGGAATAAGCAATGGACATTCCGAAGTTCGGCTGGATGGATCGGCAGTGCTGTCCGTTTCGGTGTCGTGTTCGGAGTGTGTTATCTGTTGCAATTGGGGCTTTTAGTGTATGTCCTGAATCCATACCTGTCGATCGACCCATATTATAACCAATTGATAGCAATGGCTTTTTACACGGTGATTAATTTTATCATGAATAAGTTTTATACGTTTAAAGCTTAAATGCAGATGAAGAAACTTGCGGTCATAGTCCCTTGTTATAACGAGGAGTTGGTCATTGCCGAATCATACCGGCGTACACGGGAGGCGTTGCATAAGCTCCCTGTTTTAACGGAAATTATCTATATCAACGACGGCAGTAGAGACCGGACGCGTCTGATGCTGGACGAGATCGCGGCTTCCGATCCGCAGGTGAAGGTGATCCATTTCTCCCGTAACTTCGGACATCAGCCGGCTGTCACGGCAGGTATCAACAATTGCGATGCCGACTTGGCTGTCATTCTGGATGCCGATATGCAGGACCCTCCCGAACTTATCCCATCCATTCTCGAATTGCAGGAAAAGGAGCAGGCGAACGTGGTTTATTGCGTCCGCAAGTCCCGCGAAGGGGAAGGGCTTTTCAAGAAAGTGACGGCGAAGGCTTTTTACCGTATGCTGAACTACATGAGTGATGTGAATTTCCCGTTAGATACAGGCGATTTCCGCTTGATAGACCGCAAGGTGATGGATCAGTTCGACCGTTTTCAGGAGCGTGGAAAATATATTCGCGGACTGATCAGCTGGGTAGGCTTCAAGCAGGTTCCTTTCTATTATGAACGAGAGGCACGTATTGCCGGAGAAACGAAATACCCGTTCAGCAAAATGTGGAAGTTTGCCACCACCGCTATGCTTTATTTCTCCAAGAAACCGTTGCGCCTGGCGACAAGCTTGGGCTTTATCGCCGTATTGGTCGGCATCGTGCTGGCCGTCTGGTTTACCTTAGGCAAGATATACGGCTTCAGCAATGCTGAAACAGGTTGGACTTCCATCATGACCTCCGTTATTTTCTTTGGCGGCGTCCAATTGCTGACAGTCGGTGTGTTAGGGCAATATATCGGCATCTTGTTTGACGAGATCAAAGCACGTCCGGAATATATTATCGACGAGAAGAAGAATTTCTAATCTGAATCTGGCTATTCGTGAATAAATACCCCATCGATCCAGATCGTAGCCTTTTGCCCTTTGAATTTGAGCAGGACATAATTCGGATCAGCCGGTCCTAACGGGAAGTGTGCGATAAACCATTCCTGCCAGAGCTCCTTTTTTATTTCAGCATCGGTAATTACCTCTACCTCTCCGGTTAATGCCACGCTATTGCCATTTTCGCTATAGCATAAGCCTGCTTTGGGATTCAGACGGAAATCTTTCGTTTTCAGAGAGTCGTTGCCGGTTGCCATCCAGACCACGGAATATCCTTCCGATTTGATTTTGCTCATGGGGACAGGGCGGGGATACCCTTCTTCGTTGACGGAAGTAATAACCACAACCTCGCAACGTTGCAATAACTGTTCTGCTTTTTCTTTCATAAGTTTCATATTTCAATGCTTTATTAGTTACGTGCAAATGTAGGGGTGGAACTGCCCTGCTCTATTGTAAAAAAACGACTTTTTCATTCCAGGTAAGTCAGCAAGACATCTTCGGGGATAGGGATCGAGAGGAAAGAAGCCGGTGTATTGCCGGATAACTGCCGGATTTCCTTATTGAAGTGGGAGAGGTCGTAATAGCCCGCTTCAACGGCAATCGTAAGCAGGTTGTCCGGTACGCAATTTTTCAGCAGGTCGATGGTGTTTCTGAATTTCATGATCCGGCTGTATTCTTTTGGAGTATAGCCGGTATATGCTTTGAATTTGCGTTCGAAATGACGTTGGCAAATGCAGATTTCATCCGTCAATTGCAGGATCGGGAGACGCCCTTTCGAGCGATTGATCTGCTGCACGGCGAACGGAATCTGAGGATCAATCTCATAGTTGTCTTTCAGGCGGTGGATAAGGAACCGTTCGATCAGGCAAATCTGCTGCTGTAAAGTCTGTGCTTCACATAATGATTCGGCAAACGAGTCCGTAAAGAGAAGCGTCAAGTCGTTGCTGCTTATCCTCTGGTTCGTAAATTCAGAGAGAGGCGGTTTGCAGAAAGCGGTTAACCCGCAAGGATGGAAACGGACTCCCAGCATGTGAACGCTCGGCGTGTTCGTGACCAATTCCGAGAAAGTAGTCATCGGACCGACGAAGAAGCAACGATAGGGTTGCATGACCGGCTGGTTCGTGCCGACACATTGTGCAGTGTCTCCAATGGAAAAGATAAAGTCGCAGCAACCGTCCGGCAATATTTTGAAGTACGTGCCGAGTTCGGTTTTTCCTTTGAATACCCAATATTTATCAATGTAGGCCGACAATAGTCCGCAAGGTTGATATTCGGTGTACATATTTTTCTTGTTTTAGCGCGTGGCGAACGGGTGGATTACCGAACAAATCTGAGTCACCAGCCTGCGGATATTTTCTCTCGCAAATTCCGGTTCCATCGCTTTCTCCATTGTGACTGGACCGGGTGTGATCGAGAATATTCCCTGGAAGCCGGCCCGGTTCATTTGAGCTGCATCTTCTATGCTTCCTGCAAGTACTATGACGGGAATATTTTGTTTCCGGGCCTCTTCCAAGATACCGGAAGGCACTTTCCCCATCACTGTTTGCCGATCAGCCCGTCCTTCACCGGTAAAGATCAGGTCGGCTCCTGTTATTCTCTTACCGAAGTCCAGCACGTCGAGCATCAGGCGGATACCCGGTTTCAACTCGGCATTCAGGAACGCAAGGAAACCTCCGCCCATTCCTCCGGCTGCCCCGGCTCCGGGGATATCCGAAATGTCTTTGCCAGTAGTCGACAGGATAACCCGTGAAAGTGCCTGCATACCGGTATCCAGTTCTTTGACCATCTTGGTATCGGCTCCCTTTTGCGAAGCGAAGACGTAAGCCGCCCCGTCAGACCCGCAGAAGGGATTGCGTACATCGCAGGCAATCGTGAAGCGGGCCTCCTTTAAAGCCGGATGTACGGCAGATGTATCGATGGAGGCTACCTGCGACATGATCCTGCCTCCTGTCCCCAACAGATTTCCCCGCTTGTCCAGGAAACGAAACCCTAAGGCTTGCAGCATACCTAACCCTGCATCGTTGGTGGCACTGCCGCCTATGCCCACGATAAAATGGCGGCAACCTTGTTCGAGGGCGTCGAGAATCAGTTCTCCCGTCCCGTAAGTAGTCGTCAGCATCGGATTCCTTTTGTCTTCGGGAACCAAAGGCAAGCCGCTGACGGCTGCCATCTCGATCAGAGCTGTTTGCCCGTCGCCCGAAATACCGTACCGTCCCTGCACGAGCTCCATCAAAGGACCGTGTGCCGGCAGGGTCCGGTATTTCCCTTTTGTTGCGGAGGTGAGTATGTCTAACATTCCTTCGCCTCCGTCGGCGATCGGAAACAGCAAGGTCTCGCAATCGGGAAAGATCGTTTTGATACCTTCCATTACTGCACTTCCGGCTTCTTCCGAGGTCAGGCAGCCTTTAAAAGAGTCGATGGCTATTATTGCTTTATTCATTTTATCCGTCTTATAATGCTTCAGATGGTTTGTGAGTTCAAATGTATCTAAAGTTTATGAGAAATGACGGATTTCCAGAGAGAAAACAAAGCAATAAATAGATGCTCATTGGGAACAATTAGGTTAAAAAGAATGTTCCTTAAATAGAATTCAACATAAAAACAACTGAAATATGAAAGCAAATATAGGATTGATCGGGCTCGCCGTGATGGGCGAGAACCTGGCGCTCAACATGGAAAGCAAAGGCTTCACGGTTGCCGTATATAACCGGAGCGTACCCGGCGAAGAGGGAGTCGTAGACCGTTTTATCAATGGCCGGGGCAAAAGCAAACGTTTTATCGGAACGCATTCGATCGAACAATTGGTCGACTCGGTGAAAAGTCCTCATATCATCATGATGATGGTCAAAGCGGGGCGTCCTGTAGACGAGCTGATCTCGCAATTGCTCCCTTTCCTTTCGTCTGGCGATGTAATTATCGACGGAGGCAATTCTGACTTCCACGACACGGAACGTCGTGTGAAGGAGTTGGAAAAGAAAGGGATCTATTTCGTCGGAACCGGAATTTCGGGAGGCGAGGAAGGAGCCTTGCACGGCCCGTCTGTGATGCCCGGAGGTTCGGTGGAAGCTTGGCCGCTGGTGAAAGACATCTTGCAGGGAATTTCCGCCAAGTTGGACGATGGTTCGCCTTGCTGCGAGTGGATCGGAGCGGGGGGAGCCGGCCATTTTGTGAAGATGGTGCACAACGGCATCGAATATGGGGATATGCAGCTTATTTCCGAAGCCTATTCGCTGTTGAAAAAACGGAAAGGATTGGACAACGATGCGATGGCCGTCGTCTTTGACGAATGGAACGGAGGAGAATTGGATAGTTTCCTGATCGAGATAACCGCCAATATTCTGCGTTTTCGTGACGAAGACGGAAAACCGTTGCTCGACAAGATATTGGATGTCGCCGGACAGAAGGGAACCGGCAAATGGAGCGCGATTGCAGCGATGGACGAGAATGATCCGCTGACGTTGATCACCGAAGCGGTTTACGCCCGCTTGCTCTCGGCCTTGTATCCCGAACGAATAAAGGCGGCAAGCCTTTATAGTGGAAAGTTGAAAGTGGAAAGTGGAAAGTTATCAGACAACGCTCAACTTTCAACTTTCAACTTTCAACTTTCAATTGAAGACGTCCGTCAGGCACTATACGCAGCCAAGCTGATTTCCTATGCACAGGGATTCTCCTTGCTTCGCCACGCTTCCGAGCATTATGGTTGGGATTTGGATTACGGGACGATTGCCCGCATCTGGCGTAAGGGGTGTATCATCCGTTCCGTCTTCCTGCAAAAGATCACGGAGGCATACCGGAAGGACCCGGACTTGGAAAACCTGCTCTTTGATGACTTTTTCCACACTAAGATACAGGAGGCTCTTCCTGCCTGGCGCCGGATTGTCGCCGAAGGTGCGCTGAGCGGTGTCGCCCTGCCTGCCATGAGTTCAGCTCTAAACTATTTTGATGGGTTGCGCACGCTGTATTCGGCAGCGAATATGATTCAGGCTCAACGCGACTATTTTGGAGCCCATACTTATGAACGTACCGATCGCGAACGTGGTCATTTCTTCCACACCAATTGGACTGGGGAAGGAGGCAATACGGTTTCGGGCACGTATAGCGTCTGATTCTACTGTTTTGGAACTTTCCGAAAACCTCAAAAATAGTTTTTGAAGCTTTCGTAGAGTTCCGCCATCCTCAAAAATGTTTTTTGAGGCTTTCAGAAAGTTCTGCCACCCTCAAAAATGTTTTTTGAGGCTTCCGGAAAGTTCTGACACCCTCGAAAATGATTTTTGGGGCTTTCGGGAGTTCCGCTGCTTTAAAAAATGATTTTTGAGGCTTTCGGAAAGTTCTGACATCATTAAATTAAAAAAGCAAATGAAAACAGCAAGCAATCAATTATTAGTCATATTCGGAGCTTCCGGCGACCTGACGGGGCGGAAGCTCTTGCCCTCGCTCTACGAATTGCACGTTCGGGGCTTATTGCCGGAACGTTTCTGCATCTTGGGGGCGGCCCGTACGGAATATACGGATGACGAGTACCGCGCTTTCGAAAAGGTGCATATCCGGGAATCCCTGAAGAACAAGGAGGTGGACGATGTTGAACTGGACAGTTTCCTCCGCCGTGTCTTTTACCTTGCGTTCGATTCGACCAATTCCGCCGGATACCATAAACTGAAAGATCGTATCCATCAGTTACGGCAAGAGCAGCAGTTGCCGGACAAGATCATCTATTATCTTGCCACGCCGCCGGTGATGTACGAGTTGATCCCGACCTGCCTGAAAGAAAACGGGATGAATGTTGCCGGAAGCGAGGACGGTTGGCGCCGCGTGATCGTGGAGAAGCCTTTCGGAACGAGCCTCGAATCGGCCGAACGTCTGAACAAGCATCTCATCCATATCTTCGATGAGAAGGAAATTTACCGTATCGACCATTATCTGGGGAAAGAGACGGTGCAGAACATCCTGGTTCTTCGTTTCTCCAACGGCATATTCGAACCGTTGTGGAACCGTAATTACATCGACTCGATCGAGATCAGTGCCTCGGAAACACTTGGCGTGGAGAATCGCGGGAAATATTATGACGGGGCGGGAGCCTTGCGCGACATGATCCAGAACCATCTGATGCAACTGATGGCATTTACGGCGATGGAGTCGCCTTCGGTGTTCGACCCGGAGCCGATCCGCGACGAGATCGTGAAGGTGTTCCGCGCTTTGCGTCCGTATAAGACGCATGATATGGACAACCTGATTGTGCGTGGCCAGTACGACGGCTATCGGGAAGAGAAGAATGTGGCGCCTGACTCCACTACGGAGACGTACGTCGCTATGAAAATGTTTATCGATAACTGGCGCTGGAGCGATGTCCCGTTCTATATCTTTACTGGGAAGAAATTACCGGAAAAGAGTTCGGAGATCGTCGTGAACTTCAAGTCTACTCCTCACCAGCTTTTCGTCGGACAATGCTCGGGAGGTTCCTGCAACAAACTGATTATCCGTATCCAGCCGGACGAGAGCATCACGCTGAAGTTCGGTCTGAAGATGCCGGGAGCCGGTTTCACGGTGAAGCAGGTGGGTATGGATTTTCGCTATGATTCGCTTTCGAAGAACTATCTGCCCGATGCCTATGAACGCCTGTTGCTCGATGCCATGTTGGGCGATTCGACTTTGTATGCCCGTAGCGACGCTTTGGAGGCAAGCTGGCGGCTGATCGACCCGATCCTCCATCATTGGAAGGAGGAGGGTGCGAAGAACCTGTTCTTCTACGCCTCCGGTGAAGACGGCCCGATCGAAAAGGCCAAGTTGGGGATGACACCGAAGGATTGCCCTTGTCAAAGTTGTCAATGATAAAAAAGGATGATTATGATCATAGAGAATTTTAAAGATGATAAAGAGGCCCTCCGGGCAATGACCGGAGAGCTTGTCCGGTATATGGACCGGAAAGATGACGGCCTGCCTTTCAACCTCGCTTTGTCGGGAGGAGGGACGGCACAGAAGATGTTCGCTCTTTGGGTGGATGAATATAAGGATAAGATCGACTGGGATGCGATCCGTTTCTTTTGGGTCGATGAACGATGTGTTCCGCCAACTGACCCGGACAGTAATTATGGACATGCAAACGAGCTTTTGTTCAAGCCGCTGCATATACCCGCCGGTCATGTGCACCGCATTCATGGAGAAGTGGAACCTGGTACGGAAGCGATGCGTTATTCGCGTGTCGTGAAAGAGTATCTGCCCCGGCACGGGCAATTGCCCTATTTTGATTGCATCATCCTGGGTATCGGAGGTGATGCGCATACTGCGTCCATTTTTCCGGATACCTTGCCGCTGTTGACGGACAGCCGTAATTACGCCGTTTCCCAACATCCCGAATCCCATCAGTTCCGTATCACGATGACCGGCCCGCTGATCCTGAACGATTCGCCGTTGCTGGTCCCGGTCTTGGGGACGGGAAAGAAAGAGATGCTCGAAGAGTTGAAAAAAGGCTATTCGGCAACCCATCCTACGCCTGCCGCCTATATCCTTACTCATGCGGTAGAGGCGTTTGTATACACGACCTTATGATAAGGTGGGGGTGGAGTGAGAATAAAAAAGAGGTTCAACTGCAAAAAATGATGCTGCTGAACCTCTTTTTTTGTTGTAATTTATTATTTCGATGTTTTCATCGAGAGCTTTTCCAAGAAGTAAACGATGGCGTAGCCTAAAACCATCAGGCCGACAGCTTCCCAAACAAGTTGATTCGGCATGATGTTGGCTTCGACTAAAGGCTTTACAATGCCGTGGCTGTCCGTATAAGTCTCGATCGTTTCCTTCCAGGGCCAAACCTTGTTTAGCGAACCGAGCATAAAACCGGCCAATACGGAGATCGTAATGTCGTGGAACCGGCGGAGAGCGAACGAAAGCACACGGGAGAAACTGGTGATACCGATTGCCGCACCGCAGATAAACACTAACATTACGGGAATATTGAATGTCTTTACCGCCTCCATGATATAAAAATATTTGCCTAACAGCACTAAAATGAAACTACCCGATATACCCGGCAGGATCATGGCACAGATGGCTATCGCTCCGCAAAGGAAGATAAAGAACAGGTTGGAAGGTGTCTCGGCTGGTGTCGCAACCGTTATGTAGAATGCAATAACGATCCCGATGATATAACTCAGGATCGTTTTCCAATCCCATTTCTTGATATCTTTGGAAACGAACCAGGTGGAAGCAAGTACCAATCCGAAGAAGAAGGACCAGACCAGAATAGGGTGGTCTGTCAACAGCCAGGTGATGATTTTTGCCAACGAGAAGATACTGATCCCGATCCCTGCAATGATGGATAGCAGGAAGTTGGCATTGATTGCTTTCCAGAATGCCGCGATTTTTCCGGTAAAAAGCAGTTTGAGACTGGCTCCGTTAATACTTTTGATCGAGTCGATCAACTCTTCATAGATTCCGACAATGAAGGCGATGGTCCCGCCTGATACGCCAGGCACGACGTCTGCCGCACCCATACCCATGCCTTTTAGAACTAAGAGGCCGTAGTCTTTTAGATTTCTTTTCATGTTTAATTATTATTATCCTTATTCTTGAGGAATTCTTTCACCAGGTCTTCCGGTGGAATATGTTTGCTGCCGATACGCTCGATTATCCCTTCATAACTGAGCCCGGCATTTTTTAGATAATCGAGCAATTCTTCGGGAGATGTCTGCCTGTAGTGCTCACCGAAATGTTTCATATCTCCTTTTGCCAGATATGCCATTGCCATATGAAGATGCATATAAGGCATTTCCGGACTGCCTTCCAACACTTTCTTATAGTATTGCAAGGCTTTGTCGATATCTCCTTTCATAAACAAATATTGGCCGGCACGGTATAAGCTCTCGAAGTCTTCTTGCTGCTTGTCTTCCACTTGGTCGAGGGCGGTGAAAAGGCGTTCAGTCGCTTCCATAGCTTTGTGTTCGTCTCCGTTTTCCAGATATGTAAGGGCCAGTAAGGAAAGGATGCGGATATTCTTCGGGAATAGCCTGGACGCTTGCATCAGGGCATCAGAGGCTTCTTTGTCACGTCCTGTTTCGACACAACATCGGATATAATTGATATAAATGCTTGAATCTTTCAGCTGACGGTTCTGTCTTAGTAGCTCTTTCAGCAAAACATAAGCCTTTTCGTAGTTCTCCAGCTTAATGTAGCATTCGGCAAGCAGGGGAGTGATGCGAATGTGGATATCGTCGGTCGTTGCAATATCATTATATACCTCGATTGCCTTCTCGTAATTTTCGTTCATGTACAGGCAATAGGCCTTCAGAATCTTCAACTCTTCGTTCGAATCGTCGCATGTGAGGGCAAAGTCGAATGCTTCGATCGCTTTCTCATAGTCTCCGCTGATGGAATAGAGGCGACCCAAAGTGAACCAGTAGTCGTTGGAGTAGGGGTTCTTGTCGATCAGTTCGTTACAGACCTCGATCGCTCTTTTTATATCGCCCTCTATTTCTAAATTATAGCAAAGCTCGTCTTTCAGGATCAGGTTGTCCGGGAAAAGCATAAGTCCGCGATTGATGAAATCGTGTGCTTCCTTAGTCATTTCCACATCCCCTAAGATTGGTGCGATATATTCGAATAGCGTTTCTAAATACTCGCATTTGTTGGCGATGAGTTTTTCTACATGTCCGATTACTTTGTCATACGAATCTTGCATGACGTAACATTCGAGACGCAGCATGTCGAGATCTTGATTGTCGGTTTCAGCTATTGATTCGATCAGAGCGAGCGCACTGTCATAGTCCTCGTTGTAGACATACGACTTGCATTGCCTGATCTGCAAATCGGGATTACCGGGATGAAGCCGTAGCCCTAGGGCCAGGACTTCATCATAGTAAGTATAATCATCAGATTCTTCAAAACTGTCCAACAGTTCATCGATTTCATCGGCATCAAAATAGGCGTCCTTACCTTCCTGGTGGCCGGTCAGATAACGTTGTAACAGGCGTGAAATATCTTTTTTCTTCATACTATATAATTGTTAATCAATGTGCCAATATGCCAATGCAATTGCATTCTTCCATTGGCACATTATCCCATTGGGATATTATTTATCTTTTACCTTGCTCCATGTATCTTTCAAGGATACTGTGCGGTTGAAGACTAATTTATCGACTGTAGAATCTTTATCTACATTGAAATAGCCGATACGCTGGAACTGTAGGTAGTCGAGCGGTTTGGAGTCTGCCAGGAACTTTTCGACATAACAATTTGTCAATACTTTCAAGGAGTCCGGGTTGATGATCTCTTTCATTGCTTCTAAAGGCGAGCAGTTTTTTGCTTCGCGGATAGCCGCCATCTCGTCGCGCGGGTTTTCCACTTTCCACAGGCGGTCGTATAGACGGACTTCTGCCGGCAGACAGTGTGCACAACTCAACCAATGGAGCGTACCTTTTACTTTCCGGTTGCTGTCCGGCATTCCGCTCTTGGTGTTCGGGTCGTATTCGCAATAGATTTCCGTAATCTCGCCGTTCTCGTCTTTCTTGCAGCCTGTACATTTTACGATATAAGCGTTTTTCAAGCGAACTTCCTGGCCGGGAGTCATACGGAAAAATTTCTTCGGAGCATCTTCCATAAAGTCTTCCCGTTCGATCCACAGATCGCGGCTGAATTCGATCGTATGGCTACCTGCCGACAGATCTTCCGGATTGTTGATCGCCTCCATCTCTTCCACTTGCCCTTCCGGATAATTGGTGATAATGAGTTTAACCGGGTTCAACACGGCCGATACACGGGTTGCACGAGTATTGAGGTCTTCGCGGACGGCACTTTCCAGTAGCGCAAATTCATTCAGCGCATCATAAGTGGTATAGCCGATCTTGTCGATGAACTTATGAATTGCTTCCGGTGAATAACCGCGACGGCGGAAACCGCAGATTGTCGGCATACGGGGATCGTCCCAGTCGTGTACCAAGCCTTCTTTTACAAGGATCAGCAGGTTGCGTTTGCTCATCAGCGTGTAACTTAGGTTCAGTTTATTGAACTCCGTCTGACGCGGACGGTTGTCGTTCAGATCCTTGCCCTCTTTCAACCAGTCGATGAACAGATCGTACAACGGACGATGCACGACAAATTCAAGTGTACACAACGAGTGAGTGACACCTTCGAAGAAGTCGCTCTGTCCGTGTGCAAAGTCGTACATCGGGTATGCTTTCCACTTGTCGCCCGTACGGTGGTGCGGAGTCTTGACGATACGGTAGATGATCGGGTCGCGGAAGTGCATGTTCGGATTTGCCATGTCGATCTTGGCACGCAATACCATCGAACCTTCTTCCAACTCGCCGCTGTTCATCTTGTGGAACAGCTCCAGGTTCTCTTCGATCGGGCGGTCACGGTAGGGACTGTTTGTTCCCGGTTGTGTCGGTGTCCCCTTCTGGGAGGCGATCTGTTCGGAAGTCTGCTCGTCGATGTATGCTTTTCCCTCCTTGATCAACTGGATAGCGAAGTCCCAGAGTTGCTGGAAGTAGTCGGATGCGTAATATATGTTATTCCAGTGGTAACCCAACCATTCGATGTCTTCTTTGATGGCGTCCACATATTCCAGATCTTCTTTTACCGGATTGGTATCGTCGAAGCGTAGGTTGCAAACACCTCCATATTTTTGTGCAATGCCGAAATCCAGACAGATGGCTTTGGCATGTCCGATATGCAGGTATCCGTTTGGTTCGGGCGGGAAGCGTGTTTGCACACGTCCCTTGTTTTTGCCTTCCGCCAAATCTTTTTCCACCATTGCTTCAATGAAGTTCAAGCTCTTTTTACCTTCTTCTTCGTTTGTTTTGATATCGCTCATCTTTGTAGTTAATTTGTCTATTCAAAGTTTGCAAAGATAGTGAAATAAAGGCCGGAATGCAACTGTTTTGCAACTTTTCTTTTGTCCTGTTTTTTCAGAAGGGAAGAGCTCTCGCACGCATTTCTCTTTTCGAACGAAGTGAGAGAGATTTACTTTTCTTTACTTTACTTTTCTTTTCTTTGTGTACTTAAATGCCGTTTTGGGGGAGTTTTTTCCGACCTGCGTCATCCGTGTCTGGTAATGTCTGTTTGACACACCCTCGCTGTCTTTAGGTTAGGGTTATTGTATTAAATCAGGCTTATCAGAAGCGCAATGTTTAAGAAGGTTACAAGTGCTCCTAAAGTGACTAAAATGATCGTTGTGGATCGTGAATTCACAAATTTGCCCATCACTTTTTTACTGGATGTCAGGTAAACTTGTGTAAAAACTGTGATTGGTAACTGTATACTTAGCAGCATCTGCGAATAGATCAAGCCTTTGAACGGATCACCCACGACAAATATGATAAGCAGGGCTGGGATGAACGACAACAAGACTCCTAATTTGGAATGGAGGTCTTTGTGGTTATAAGCTTCACCATATAACCCTGCAAAGATGGATGCTCCGGCTATTCCAGAGGTGATTGTGGAGGAAATACCTGCCAGCAGGAGTGCTCCGGCGAATATGATACCTGCATTATTTCCGACCAATGGTACTAATAGCTGTTGTGCCTGGTCCAGTTCGTCTACCGCAATATTCTGTTTGAAGAAGGTTGCTGCTGCCAGTATAATCATGGCAGAGTTGATCGCCCAGCCGATAACCATCGATAACAGTGTATCGTAGAACTCATATTTCAATTGTTTTTTGATCACCGATTCGTCCTCAAGGTTCCATTCGCGGCTCTGTATGACTTCCGAGTGAAGAAACAAATTGTGGGGCATGACAACGGCTCCCAGTACACTCATGATGATTAGCATGGAGTTCTCCGGGAAAGTCGGTTTTATCCATCCTTCGATGGCTGCTTCCCATTGTACGTCTACTAATGCCAGCTCATAGAGAAACGAAAGTCCGATGATTGAGACGAACATGATAATCCAGCGTTCTATTTTGCTGTACGTATTGGTAAGTAACATTCCGAGGCAGACAACCGTCACGATGACTGCGCCAACTTTGATTGGCATTCCGAATAGCATCCGCAGAGCAATGGCACCTCCCAACACCTCGGCAAGCGAGGTCGAAATGCTGGCCAGCATGGCGGAGATCAGGATGGGACGGCTCAGCACGCGCGGCATATATTTGTTGGTTGCCTCCGAAAGGCAAAGTCCAGTCACGATCCCCAAGTGGGCGACATTATGCTGGATGATGATCAGCATGATGGAAGAAAATGTGACAACCCAGAGCAAGGCATAACCGAATTCGGAGCCGGCAGCCAGATTGGTAGCCCAGTTCCCCGGATCGATAAAACCTACGGTAACAAGTAATCCTGGCCCGATATACTTTAACAGGTCCAGAGCGCCGGCACTCGGACGGTGGTTGATTTTGAGTTTGTCTAATATGTTCATATTAATAGTTTATGTTATTGTTGTGCATGATGATTCATCAGTGAACTAACAAATAAGGCAAGCCTACGATATTATACACCGATAAATTCTCATTTACCATCCAAAGATATAAAATATTTAATGGTGGAAATGTTTATGATAATTGATAATTTTTATCGGCTGATTATTTCCCTTTTAGGGGAATGTCAGTACGAATGTTGTCCGCTTGGCGGCCGGTGCGCTCTTCAGGGCGATGCTGCCTCCCGAAAGGCGCATGATCTGACGGGAGATGGATAGTCCGATGCCACTGCCGCCCTCTTTGGTGGTAAAGAATGGAACGAAAATGTGTTCGGCCTCTTCTTGCGGAATAACAGGCCCGTTATTGCTGACTTCAATCAGGACGGCTTCTTCTTCGTTACAATAGGCTTTTACTTCGATTAGACCATCCGCTTGCTCGCAACCGATTGCCTGCATGGCGTTTTTCAGCAGATTCAAGACAACTTGCGAGATCAAATTCTCGTCTGCATAGACGATCAGGTCGGAAGGCTCTACACTGACGTTGATCGTAATGTTGGGAAAATTAGTATGATGTCGAGCCAGCTTTACCATGCGTTCCGCAAATTTCTGGACATAAAATAGAGTGGGCTCCGGCGTTGGAATATGCGTGAATTTACGGTATGACTCCACAAAAGAAATTAGGCTTTTCCCTGTTGTGCTGATTACTTCCAACCCGTTGCGTATCTCGTCATCCGCGTTTTGGTGCAAAGAGAGAAGTGTGTCGCTTAGAGATGTGATAGGAGTGACTGAATTCATGATTTCATGCGTTAAGACGCGTGTCAGGCGAATCCATGAATCGATTTCCTTATCGTCCAGCTCACTGTTAATGTCGTTAATTGCTAAAATGCGTACATGTTTGTCCTGTAGTGTCATTTCCGAAACACGGATAGACAGGTGAACGTTGCCACGTTCATTGGTAAAAGATATCTGATGTTTGTCGCCCGGTTGGATGTTTTGTATGACGGTTTTCAGGTTCTCGTCTATACGAGCAAGTTGGCGTACATTCGTAAAGACGGCTAGTCCGAGCAAGCGCAAAGCCTCGTTGTTCGTCTGATAAATCACACCGTTGTCATCGAGCACTATAATACCAGTATTGACGCAGTTCATAATCAGTTCGTAATATTTTTCTTTCTGGGCGGCATCCGCTTTGGCCTGAAAAAGAATCTGCGTGATGCGGTTAAGCGATTCGCTAACCAGTTTGTCGTTCGACGAGCGTCCACGTGTCGCATATCGGAAAGCATAGTCACTGTTGTCTATCGCATCGAACATGAAAGCTACCTTTTGGGCGTTTCGCTTGTCGGACAGCAGGACTAACCTGAGGAAGAAGGACCACACGGATAAGATCGGGACAAACCACACCCATTCCTGCTGGAGAACTAAATAAGTACCGGCTATTGTCAGAAGTATGAAAACAGCAATACGGAGATAGAAATTATGGTAAAGACCTTTCAACAACATTATAGTTCGTATCGTTTAATCTTGTTGTATAAAGTCTGGCGGGAAATACCTAACTGGCTTGCAACAAGTGACAAATTTCCACTATACTTGTCCATCGCGTTTTTAATCATGTTATATTCCATCTCTTCCAAGGTTGTCGCCTCTTTTGTCACCGGCTTTTTTTTCGCCCGTGGAAAATCGAAATCGTTGCCGTCCAACACACTCCTTTCGGCAATGATGACGGCTTTTTCGATTGTGTGTTCGAGTTCCCGGATATTCCCGAACCAAGGTTGCGCTTTCAGCTTCTCTTTGGCATCCAGGCTGAGACACATGGCTGTTTTTCCATATATCTTGGTATATTTGGAAAGGAATATTTCGGTAAGGGGTACGATGTCTTCCGGTCGTTCTCTGAGTGGCGGTATCTCCACATGAATCGTATTGATACGATAGAGTAGATCCTCGCGAAAATTTCCTTTCTGTACCATTTCCTGTAAGTCACGGTTGGTGGCACAAATCAGGCGAATATTGACCGGGATAGGCGTATTGCTTCCTACACGGACGATACTACGGCGTTGCAAAGCAGTCAATAATTTGGCTTGCAAATGGTAGGAGAGGTTTCCTATCTCGTCAAGAAACAGTGTGCCTTTGTTGGCAACCTCGAATTTCCCCGGACGGTCTGCCCGAGCATCGGTAAATGCACCTTTGACATGTCCAAACAATTCGCTTTCGAAAAGAGTTTCCGTGATGGCCCCCATATCGACTGGGACCAATGTCTCCTTTTTCCGGTTGGAAAGTAGATGGATCTCGCGGGCAAGCATCTCCTTACCTGTCCCGTTTTCCCCAGTCACCAATATGTTGGCATCCGTCCGGGCTACTTTTTCAATTAGGGAACGAAGTTGCTGCATGGCGTTACTTTCCCCCCAAAACATTCCGCTTTCTTTGGAAACGACGAGTTTGTCTGTGGCGATCGAAATGCCTTTACGGTTTGCCGTCCGGATATTATAGGCCGTTTTCAATGTTTCCAGCAGTTTGGCGTTATCCCAGGGCTTGACCACGAAATCGGCCGCTCCTTCCTTGATTCCCCGTACGGCAAGGTCGATGTCCGCATAGGCCGTGAAAAGAACGACCTGTATCGAAGCATCTTCCTTTTTTATTTCCGAAAGCCAGAACAACCCTTCGTTGCCGGTATTAATACCGGCACTGAAATTCATATCCAGTAAAACCACATCAATATTTTCATCATGCAGTGTGGCTTTTATTTTATTGGGAGTAGAGATCGTGATCACCTTCTCGAAGCAAGTGCCTAACAGCATCTGTACTGCGGTAAGGATTCCTTTGTTGTCGTCAACTACCAGTATAGTGCCTTGTTTTGTCATCTGTTTTTCTTGTATGTCTGCTGCAAAGATAATTTGTTCTGCTGAGTAACTGATAATTTAAAAGAAATTTTGTTGTTTTACTGGTAGTCTTGTTTTTGTCTGCCACTAATTATTAATTAGGGTATATGCCCAACTATCTTTATGCCATTATCGAACTTATCCGAGCAGAATAGAACCCTGCTCGGATGACGGTCATTGTCTAATTCTTTTACAGTATTGTCTAATTTTTTGACACTTGGTAAAAGTACTGAATTTGTTAACATGTTGTGATATAATGTTTTGACTGTTTTGGCACGCTCTTTGCATTTTATCAGGTAGAAAATAATATAGCAATGAAAAGAATTATATTTACAACAGTACTTTCTTTTGCTCTGGCAGCCTCGATAATGGCGCAGAATAAAATATGGAGTTTGGACGATTGCATGCGCTATGCAGTGGAGAACAGTCCGAAAGTAAAGCAGCAGCTTTATACCAATAATACATACAAGGCTGAACATCAGTCCGCCATAGCCTCTTTTTTGCCTTCGATAAGTACACAAGTAGACGCTCAGTACCGATTCGGACGCTCTGTAGACCCGGAAACGAATACCTATGTAAACACTTCCACCTTTAATAACGGTTATGGGGTATACGCTTCTTTGCCGCTTTTCAGAGGTGGGCAGTTGATTAATCAATGGCGGTTGGCAAATGTGAATCGCTATATGGGGAGAAATGATTTGCAGAAGCAGAAAGATGATTTGGCAATCAGCATTATGGATGCGTTTATTACGGTTGTCTATTATCAGGGACTGGTGAAAATGTGTTCTGAAAAGTTGGAAGACAGCCAGCGCCTTTTATACAAAACGCGTCGCCAGGAAGAATTGGGTTTGAAAGGGAAGGCAGACGTTGCCCAGATCGAATCGCAGGTAGCTGGTGACGATTACAATCTGACGCATCAGCAGAACCTTTATAATACGGCGATGATGACCTTGAAGAACGCGATGAACTATCCGTCGGATTTGGCACTTGATGTCGATACGGTTGTTCCTCCCGTACAGGATATATTGGCCGAGGAATCTGTCAGTGCCATTCAAGATTATGCTATGGCAAATAATCCGACTGCTTTGCAGGCCGCTTTTCAATTGAAAGCTAGTAAAATGAATTACTTGATAACAAAAGGAAAATTACTTCCGACTCTTTCCGTCGAAGCTGGAATCAGTACCAGTTATTTTGAAAATCTGAAATCGGAAAACGCTCCCGTTGCTTTTAAAAACCAGTTTAAAAATAACCGTGGGGAATATATTTATTTTAGTTTTAGTTTTCCTTTTTTTGACGGCTTGTCTCGGATTACCAATATGCGCCGTGCCCGCAACAATGTCCGGATTGCTTATGAAAAGCAAACCGAAACACTTCGTCAGTTGCAGAAAGATGTAGAGCAAGCCGTTCTCGATCGGGAGGGCTATGCTAAAGAAACGATCCAAATGGAGAAGAAAGTAAAGGCCGATGCTTTGGCTTATCAGATAACCCTGCGTAAATTTGAGGAAGGACTGATGAGTCCACTCGATGTGCAGACAAATGCGACGATTTTGTTGAACTCAAAGGCTGATCTTTTACAGAGGCGTTTGCTGTACATAATGAAGTGCCGTCAGGTTGATTACTATAAAGGACAACCGTTGATTGGAAATTAAAAATTAAGAATTAAAAAATAAAAAAACATACAGTCATGGATATACAATTAGAAAAAAAGAAAGGTTTTCAAAAGAAGCATATTCCTTATGTAGCAGGTGGTGCTTTTTTCTTGATTTTGGTGGGATGGATTGTTTTCGGTGATCACGCTTCGACATTGAAAGTGGATGCCCGCGGTGTCAATATAGGGAATGTGACGAAAGAGCAATTTAACGATTTCGTTCGTGTGAACGGTCAAGTACAGCCCATTACGGTTGTGCAGCTCAGCCCGGAAGAAGGTGGTATCGTGCAGGAAAAAGTAGTGGAAGAAGGGGCACAGGTGAAGAAAGGGGATGTGATTATCCGTCTTTCCAATTCAAATCTCGACCTGCAGATCTTGGATGCTGAGGCACAGTTGGCGGAAAAGCAGAACTTTCTTCGTAATACACAGGTGACGATGGAACAGGACAAATTGAACAATCAATTGGAAAAAGCACAGCTGGATGTCGACATGACACGCTACCGTCGTGCTTATAACCAGCAGAAAAAGTTGTATGAGGAAAACTTGATTGCAAAGGAAGAATTCCTGAAAGCAAAAGAAGATTTTGAGTTGGCAAGTAAGAAATATGACTTGGTTGTGGAACGTTTGCGTCAGGATTCGATCTCCCGTACGATCCAGATGGACGAAATGGAAACTAGTTTGTCTAATATGCGTAAAAATATTGCTTTGGTTCATGAACGCAAGGAACATTTGAATGTCCGCTCGCAGATCGACGGTGAATTGGGATTGTTGGATGTCGTGTTGGGCCAAAATGTTTCGGCCGGACAGAAGATCGGACAAATAAACGATTTGTCGGACTATAAGATCGAAGCTTTGATCGATGAACATTATATCGACCGCGTGAAAAAGGGATTGTCCGCAACATTCGAACGTCAGGGGTCGGATTTTGAATTGAACGTACGCAAAGTCTATCCGGAAGTGCGAGACGGTAAGTTCCGTACGGATTTCGTCTTTACCGGTGAACGCCCAGATAATATCCGTAGCGGACAGACCTATTACATTAATCTGGAACTTGGACAGCCGACAGAAAGTATCATCATCCCGCGTGGAACCTTTTTTCAGAGCACAGGAGGTAGCTGGATATTCGTTCTTGACAAAGACGGCAAGAAAGCATATCGCCGCAAGATCAAGATTGGTCGCCAGAACCCGCAATATTACGAAGTCATCGATGGCCTTGAAGCGGGTGAAAAGGTAATAGTTTCCAGCTATGAAAGCTATAAGGACAACGAGGTGCTGGTACTTGAATAGTGGTTACCGAATGAACCGATTGTAACCGAACATGAGCGAGAAATCAATGACAAATGGAACAGTCACTTCTGCAGATGATAGGGCAGAAGTGACGTTGAAAAAAACTTTTGTGTCCTGACCTATAACGCCAGTTGTATCTTTTCCATTCCTTTGCGGAAGTCTTCCATGATTTCTTTCATGACTTCGGACACGGTCTGCATTTCGCGGAATAAGGATGCGACTTGTCCGATTTCCAGTTCGCCTTCTTGAAGATTTCCTTCGAAAATACCTTTCTTGGAACGGCCTTTTCCTAACAGTTCTTTCATTTCCTCGGCGGAAGCCCCACGGGCTTCGGCTTCTTCGACAGCTGTAGTGAATTCTCCTTTCACCAAACGGGTGGGGGAAAGTTTTTTCAACAAGAGCTTCGTGTCACCTTCGTTCAGGTTGAGACACAATTGTTTAAAGTTTTCATGTGCGGAACTTTCTTCTGTCAGGGCAAAACGGGTACCGATCTGAACCCCTTCGGCTCCGAGAGCGAAAGTTGCCAGCATGGCGTTACCTGTTCCGATACCGCCGGCAGCAATTAAGGGGAGAGTCGTGGCACGGCGTACAGCAGGTATCAGGCAAAGAGTCGTTGTCTCTTCTCGCCCGTTATGCCCGCCAGCTTCAAAACCTTCAGCAACGATAGCATCGACACCGGCTTGTTCACATTTGACAGCAAATTTGGAGCTGCTGACGACATGGGCGACTTTTATCCCGTGTCCTTTTAGAAAGCCTGTCCAAGTTTTAGGATTGCCGGCTGAAGTGAAAACAATCTTCACACCTTCTTCCACCAATATATTCATCAAAGCGTCGATTTCCGGATACATCAAGGGTACGTTCACTCCGAAAGGTTTGTCGGTGGTTGACTGGCATTTACGGATATGTTCGCGTAAAACCTCAGGGTGCATGGAGCCGGCTCCTATCAGGCCGAGACCACCTGCGTTGCTGACTGCCGAGGCCAGCCGCCATCCGCTGCACCAAACCATTCCGCCTTGAATAACTGGGTATTGAATACCGAAAAGTTGGCAAATTCTATTCATATTTATCTTTTATTTAGTACATATAGACTGCAATATTAATAAAATATGTAGCTTATTCTTATCATCTATAGCTATATTTGCAACTTGTCGCAAGTTTTAAGTAAAAGCTATTGAGGATGTTTTTCTGTAGGAGATACCGTCTTTTTTGTTGAAATACGTGACTTATTTTGCTTCAAACAGGCAGAAAAAGTGCCGAAGATTCCCGTTTACAGGCTTTTTACACCCGGATGTGAACGGTCTTGACACCCGAGTGTGAATGATATCGAGACCCGGGTGTCAATGGTCTTATCTTATTATGTTATTGAAAATAAGTAATGTGAAGAAAAATGTCGGACAGGCAGTTAGTGATAGTATGATAGATGGAATAGGCATCCATCATACCTACTATCATTGCTTGTGTCTATTGATATTCAATTGATAAAAGGAAATTAGTGATAGTATGACAGTTGTTTTTCAAATTAATCCTAATGATAGGATAAAGCTGGCCGATGAAGGCTATGCAAAATTTATTTCGGGGAAATTTAAACAGGCTCTTAGTTTAATTCATACCTTTACACCAAGAACAAATAATAATTACAAACATGAATAAAACACTTATGGCTGCTGGACTTGCAGTTGTTTTAGGGGCATGCAATTCATCAAAGAAGAGTGATGGAGTTGATACTTCCGCCGTGAATCCATTCTTTACCGAGTACACGACACCGTTCGGCGTTCCTCCTTTTGAGCAAATCAAAGTAGAACATTACAAACCGGCTTTCCTAAAAGGAATGGAGGAACAAACAGCAGAAGTAGAGGCGATCGTAAACAATCCGGACAAAGCTACTTTTGAGAATACGATTGTTGCACTGGACCGTAGTGGAGAATTGCTTATGAAGGTCGCTTATGCCTTCAGCGGTCAGGCGAGTGTCAACACAAACGACGAGATTCAGGCTCTTGAACAGGAACTTTCACCGTTGCTCTCCAAACATAGTGACGATATTAGCCTGAATCCGAAACTTTTTGCCCGTGTGAAGTCTGTATATGAGAATCAGGCGAAGTTGAACTTGGATAAGGAGCAGAAGAAACTGCTTGAAGAAACTTATAAAGGGTTTGTCCGGGGCGGTGCTAACTTAGATGCCGACGAACAGGCGGAGCTTCGTAAACTGAACGAACAGATTTCCATGTTAGAACTGACTTTCGGACAAAATTCGTTAAAGGAGACGAATGCTTTCCAGCTCGTGGTCGATAAGAAAGAAGACTTGTCCGGTCTGCCTGAAACATTGATTGCCGCCGCCGCTACTACAGCTAAAGAGGCCGGACTGGATGGAAAGTGGGTTTTCACATTGCATAATCCGAGTGTGATGCCTTTCCTGCAATATGCCGACAATCGTGCTTTGCGTGAGAAAATCTATAAAGCCTATGTTTGTCGTGGCAATAACAATAATGCAAACGACAACAAGAATGTAATCAAGAAGTTGGTTGTCGCCCGTTTGGAAAAAGCCAAATTATTGGGCTATGAAGACTTTGCCGCATACGTGTTGGAAGAAAACATGGCGAAGAATGAAAAGAATGTATACGATTTGTTGAACAAGATCTGGATTCCCGCTCTTGTAAAAGCGAAGGAAGAGCTGGCGGATATCAATGCCGAGATTAAGAAAGAAGGTGGAAACTTCGAAGCGGAAGCCTGGGATTGGCGTTATTATTTCGAAAAAGCCAAGAAAGCGAAATTTGACTTGGACGAAAACGAAGTTCGTCCATACTTGGAGCTTAACAATGTCCGGGAAGGTGCTTTCTATGTGGCGAACAAACTGTATGGCATCACTTTTACTTCGTTGCAGGACATGCCGCTTCCCGATCCGGATGCCCAGGTTTTCGAATGTAAGGACAAGGATGGTACATCTTTAGGTGTACTTTATATGGACTTCTTTACTCGTCCGGGAAAGAGTGGTGGAGCATGGTGTGGTGGTTATCGCGACCAAACGTATAAGGATGGTAAGCGCATAACTCCGGTAGTGACGACTGTGTTTAATTTCTGTAAACCGGCAGATGGACAGCCTGCCTTGTTGAGTGTTGACGAGGCTGAAACTGTTTTCCACGAGTTCGGACATGCTTTGAACGGACTTTTTGCTGATGTCCATTATAATGGAGTGGCTGGTGTTCCCCGTGATTTCGTTGAACTTCCTTCGCAGATAATGGAGCATTGGGTGTTCGAACCGGAAGTCTTGAAAGTTTATGCCAAGCATCATGAAACAGGCGAAGTGATCCCGCAGGCTATTGTCGATAAAATAGTGAAGAGTGGTAGATATGGACAAGGTTTTGCGACAACTGAATATGTGGCTTCTTCTTTGTTGGATATGGACTATCATGTTCTGAAAGAGGTTCCGGTGGATTTGAATATAGAAAAGTTTGAATTAGATGCTATGTATGGTCGAGGTTTGTTGAAGCAGATTGCTCCTCGTTATTGGGGCACATATTTCGGTCATACGATGGAAGGTGGTTATACAGCTGGCTACTACAGCTACATTTGGGCGGAAGTGCTGGATTGTGATGCTTTCGAGGCGTTTAAAGAAACGGGGGACATCTTCAGTCCCGAAGTGGCCGCCAAATTTCGTACATACGTTTTGTCTCCGGGCGGTATTGATGAAGGTATGGATATGTACAAAAATTTTCGAGGTAAGGAACCGGACACGGAGCCTTTATTGAAGAACAGAGGTCTTAAATAATCTTATAATCAGATATTAGAAGATGAAACAGACAGGATATAAGATGAAAGAATATGGTATACCAACAAAGCGGTATTGCCAGACATTGGATCTGAAAGATGATCCCGAACTGATCTCTGAATATCGGAAACGGCATACGGAGAACGAAGCATGGCCGGAGATTCTGCAAGGTATACGGAGTGTCGGTATTTTAGAAATGGAGATTTATATCTTGGATAACCGTCTTTTTATGATCGTGGAGACTCCGTTCGATTTTGATTGGGACGAGGCTTTTGCACGGTTGGCTACTTTGCCTCGCCAGGAGGAGTGGGAAACGTATATGTCCATCTTTCAGGTTGCCCGCCCGGGTGCAACATCTGCCGAGAAATGGCGGATGATGGAGCGGATATTTCATTTATATTGATCCCGAAATGGCTGATCTGGCTTAAGAAAATATAGGCGAAATAAAAGAAAAGGGGGCACTTCAATTTTGATGTCCCCTTTTACTTTTTTATTTGGATTTGAATTTATTTTATTGTTACAGTCAGTGGTTCTTTCAGATTTTGCGCGAATTTCTGTACATAATCGAACCATTTGCTGGAGTTTTCAAATCCCCATTTGCTCCAACCGGCACCACTATAATATGTATAGCTACAACCAGGGGTGTAGGTGCTGTAAGCCAAAACATGGCCGTCTGCGCCTCGTTCAGCCTTTTCTTTGTCGGAGAATGTGATAGCTTTAGCTTCGTTAACCTTCTCCGGGAATACGGCTGCTACATAAATTTGTCCGTTTACGGGATCAGCAGGATCGGCATAGGCAATGTAACCTTTTGCTGCATCGGCCTGATAGTCTTTGCTCGGCTCGTGCAAAACGATACCGGTTACAACCGGGGTCGCTTCGGTCAGATTATCGTAAGTGATTGTGAACTTATTCATTTGGGAACCTGCATCGAGAGAAATTATGCGGTTTTCGATCACATTATTGTTTCCTTTCACAGTCAGAGGATTGTAAACCAGCTTTACAGTGAAACGTAACGGACCGTTGTCTAAAATTTGGTAGTCTTTGTAGCAATACGGATAGACGATAGAGTCGTTTGCTAATAGAGCGGAAGTTCCGGCTCCCAATGTTGGGCCTACCTTATAGTAATCCAATCCGTTACCATGATCGATATGATAGGAAACAGATTCGGACAATTGCTGTGCTGCTTTCGGGTCGGTCTTGCGCAGTTCTGCAATCTTAGCTCTTGTTTCCGGATCTAGTTCGGTTTTGTAACGCATGTCGACAATCGGTTCGGATACACATTTTACCCAAATATCGCAACCATAAGCTTTCTCGCCGGTAGCTTGCAAGGCCGGACCGTAGGTACGGAAGGCGATACGGTCGTTTTCCCAGGCAATATCGTCCACTCGTTCGGGATATTGTTTACCGCAGGCAATTGTTTTGAACGCTTCAGGTGTTCCTGGGGTGATCTTGTAGGTCACGTTTTCACCCCCCTTGACGGAGACAGGAAAAATAATCTTGTTGTCATACGTTATCTGATAGGGAACTTGCGAGCCTGTATTGTCAGAAATGATGAATGTCTCACCCTTCAGTTTGGTGATGGCGTCCGAAGTGATTTCGGTGATTTCGTTTGTGCGGTCTGTGGTAGACGGATTACTGATGGTTATCTCGACCACCTTCTCTTGCGTGCACGCAAACGCGGAGGCCGCTAACAATAAGCTGAAAATCTTTTTCATAAATTTGTTATGTGTTTAATTTTAATGTATTTGTTGATACTGGTTTCTCAAAATCCGGTTGTAAAAGTAGGAATATTCATTAAGTTTTCAAAAGTAACCATCAGTTTGTTGAGCCGATTTCGGAAATTATCCGCTTGAGTGAAGAAATTTGTTCCAGAAACAAGAATCTTTTCCTCACTCATCAATGAACGGTAGCTGAAACGGGGTTGATCGTCGATTTCGATTGGTGCAATCTTTCCCGATAGAGTCCGGCATACATCTCCTAACAGAATCTGATCTAAGGTCATAAGTCCGTACAGAATGGAACCCTGTGTTGCCCCTTTTATGGAAACTGTTTTCTCGGATACGGATAACAGGTAATGTCCATCTCCTTTGACTGAAGGATCCAGTATGAGGCGAATGACGGAACTGCCGGATCCGGAAGAGGATAGAGTTGGTGTTTTCCCTGTTCTTTGTCGCAAGATGTCTTTTAACTCTGCAATGCAAAAAGCATCCTCCGGCAGATTCGTTTGTATGGTCGTCTTTCCGCTTATGATGAAATCTTTCTTACTTTCGATTTGTTTGACTTGGTTCGGCATAGGAAGCAATGCTGACAAATTATCTTGCGCCGACAAGCATCCGGCAAACAGCAACATGTATGTGATAAGTTTGTATTTTTTCATGAATTTAATTTGGACATTTGAAAAGCAAAAATACATAAATAAAGCGGGGCGTGATCTTTGGTTTTTGTAAAAAAGTTGAATTAATTGGTCTATTTGATATATTCTTGGCTTTCGAGGGATAATATCTCGGAAATATTTCTATCTTAGAGGCATAATCATTAAATCGAAAGATCATGGGAGCAAAGAAGAATTTTGTGCTTGACACGAATGTCATATTGCACGACTACAAGTGTATTGAGAACTTTCAGGAGAATGATATTTATCTTCCGATCGTCGTGTTGGAAGAGTTGGATAAGTTTAAAAAGGGGAGCGACCAGATCAACTACAATGCCCGTGAGTTTGTACGCGAGTTAGATACGTTGACCAGCAATGACCTCTTTTTGAAAGGAGCTTCACTGGGACCTGGCAAAGGCACTTTGCATGTGGTGACCGGGGACAAGTATCAGGAGAAAATTTACCAGTCGTTTCCGGAAAAAACCGCAGATCATCGTATTCTGTCGTGTACGCTGTCGGTTGCTGAGTCTGAAAAAGACCGGAAGGTGAAAACCATTCTGGTGACAAAGGATGTGAACCTGCGTATGAAGGCGCGTTCGTTGGGTATCGAAGTGGAAGATTATATAACCGACAAGGTTATTAATGTCGATATTTTCAAACGTGCACAAGACATTTACGAGAATATAGATCCGGATTTGATTGATAAGATGTATGCATCTCCTGATGGCATCGATGCTGATCTGTTCGATATAAAGTCGAAGCTGGAGCCGAACGAATGTTTTATTTTAAAGAGTGTGCGTAATTCTGTCCTGGCCCGTTATAATCCGTTCACCAATAAATTCAAAAAAGTGGAAAAAGCCAGCAATTATGGTATTCAGCCTCGCAATGCGGAGCAGAGTTTTGCTTTTGAGGTGCTGAATGATCCGGATGTAAAACTTATCGGGTTGACAGGAAAGGCCGGAACCGGTAAAACCTTGCTGGCTTTGGCTTCTGCATTAAAACAGGCGAATGTTTATAAACAGATTCTGCTGGCACGTCCTATTGTTGCTTTGGCAAATAAGGATTTAGGATTCTTGCCTGGCGATGAGAAGCAGAAGGTGGCTCCTTATATGCAGCCCTTGTTTGATAATCTGAATGTTATTAAGGGACAGTTTGCACCCGGTGGATCAGATGCTCGTAAAATAGATGATTTGCAAAAGAACGGGCAACTTGTGATTGAAGCATTGGCTTTCATCCGCGGTCGAAGTCTTTCGGAAACGTTCTGTATTATCGATGAGGCGCAGAACCTGACTCCGCATGAGATTAAAACGATTATCACCCGTGCAGGAGAGGGAACGAAAATGGTATTTACCGGGGATATCCAGCAGATAGACTCTCCTTATCTGGATGCACAGAGTAATGGTCTCGCTTATATGGTTGATAAAATGAAAGGGCAAGAATTGTTTGCTCACATCAATCTGATCAAAGGAGAACGTAGTCAATTGTCCGAATTAGCTTCTGACTTACTCTGATAAAAGAAATATTGAAAAGGAGGTGTGCCATATTATGAATTTTGTCACACCTCCTTTATTATAGTAGTGTTTTTGGAATGGTTAAAGGATTATAACAGACGATGAAACAATTGATTGCATGTTGCGGGTTGGATTGTGAAGGTTGTGATGCTCGCATAGCCACAGTCGGAAATGACAATGAATTAAGAGAAAAGACTGCCCGGAAGTGGAGTGAGATGAACAACGCACCCGAGATTACGGCTGCAACCATAAATTGTATGGGATGTCGGGCAGACGGTGCTAAATTTGCCTATTGTAGCGATTATTGCGAAATCCGTAAATGAGTAAATAAAAAAGGATTGAATACTTGTGGCGACTGTAAAGAGTTGAATAGTTGCCCGATAGTTGGTGCCGTTTTCCTGCATGCCCCTGATGCAAAAGAAAATCTTCTCTTTCGTTAGATACGGATAATGCGACTGTTAAAAAGGATGAAGTGTTCACCGCCAACCTGTCCCTGTTTATGGTGGGTGAGGCAGCACTGAGAGGAAAACGATTCGGATTTATATTTTACTGTTTTCGTGTTTTTTCGTATTATTGCATATGAATACTTATACAGCTAAAATATAACTATATGGATATCTTTCTTATTATTTTGGGGGTACTTTGTTTGCTGGCCGGGCTGGCAGGTTGTTTTTTGCCTGTATTACCCGGTCCGCCTGTTTCTTATGTGGGTTTGTTGCTTTTGCACTTTACGGACAAAATCCATTTCAGTACTACACATTTGATTTTATGGGCTTTTTTGGTCATTATTGTCCAGGTGATGGATTATGTGACGCCCATGTTGGGCACAAAATACAGTGGAGGCGGTAAATGGGGGAATCGGGGATGTATGATCGGGACGATCGCCGGTCTTTTCGTCTTTCCACCCTGGGGTGTGTTGATCGGTCCGTTTGCAGGAGCCGTAATTGGCGAATTGTTTGGAGGGAAGAAGTCTGCCGAGGCTTTTAAAGCCGGGTTAGGGGCTTTTGTCGGTTTTCTGTTCAGTGTGGTGGTGAAAGTGTCGGTTTGCGGCTATTTTATTTACAGCTTTGTTGCGGCGCTATTTTAATAAACCTTATTTCTGCTTTTTTTGTTACCTTTGTAAATTAATAGGGCTGTGGTAAAAATTATCAAATATGAAAAAGATTATTAATCCCTGGGAAGGATTGGATGGATATATGTGTTTTGGCTGTGCCCCGAGCAATCCGATGGGACTTCATATGGAGTTTTATGAGGATGGCGACGATATTGTAGCTTATTGGGAGCCGGAAGCTCATTATCAGGGGTGGTTGAATACGTTGCATGGTGGAATCCTGACAACATTGATGGACGAATTGGCAGGTTGGGTAGTGCTTAGGAAGTTACAGACTTCAGGAATGACCTCACGCTTGGATGCCCGCTTTCTGAAAAGTCTTTCTACTTGTGAGCCCAGGCTGACAATCAGGGGGCGTATCAAAGACCGTAAACGAAATGCAATCTTTATTGAAACGGAGATCTATAATTCACAAGATGAGTTATGTACGCGTGCCGACTTGGTCTATTTTATAGTTACACAAGAACAGGCGACAGAAAAATTTCATTTTGCAGGATGCAAAGCAGAAGGTGAATAAACAATAAAACATAAATAACATAATGAAGTATATTGGAGCACATGTGTCGGCATCGGGTGGAGTTGAGAATGCTCCAGTGAATGCGAATGCGATTGGGGCGAAGGCATTTGCTTTGTTTACCCGTAATCAGCGTCAATGGAAATCTTCTCCGCTGACAAAAAAGAGTATTTCTCTTTTCAGAGAGCGTTGTGAGGAATTTGGTTATGCGGCAGAATATATTCTTCCGCATGACAGTTATCTGATCAATCTGGGACATCCGGAAGCAGAAGGTTTGCAGAAGTCACGGGATGCTTTCTTGGATGAAATGCAACGTTGTGAGCAGCTGGGATTGAATCGTTTGAATTTCCATCCTGGAAGTCATTTGAACCAGATGGAGGTGGAGGACTGTCTGACGCGCATAGCTAATTCGGTTAATTGGGCATTGGATCAGACTTCGGGTGTATGTGCCGTATTAGAAAATACAGCCGGACAGGGAACCAATCTGGGATATACTTTTGAGCAACTTGCTTACATTATCGATAAAGTGGAAGATAAATCCCGTGTCGGAGTTTGTATAGATACTGCTCATACATTGGCTGCGGGTTATGATATCAAGACTGTCGAAGGTTTTACGGAGACATTCCGACATTTTGACGAGGTAATAGGTTTTTCTTATTTGCGTGGCATGCATATAAACGATTCCAAAAAAGATCTGGCTACCCGTGTGGATCGCCATGATAGTATTGGGAAAGGAGTGATGGGATTGACTACATTTAAGATGCTGATGGATGATCCCCGGTTTGATAACATTCCTTTAATTCTGGAAACACCGGATGAGTCTATTTGGTCGGAAGAAATAGAATATCTGTATTCTATATAATAAAAACGAAAGGAGGGGTCTTTTCAGACTATTCTTTTGTTTAACTAAAATTTATAATGCTTTTTGGTATGCAAGAGCTTGGAATGAAAAATTCTTTCTTTTGTGATTTGATAATAAGTTTAAATATATTGTACTATGTTTATTTTAATGCCTGTCATCTTTGTTTTAGGGATTCTTGCAATCGCGCTGGAAGATAAGATAAAGATAAATAAAGCTGCGATAGCTCTGTTTATGGCAATATCACTGTGGATGATATTGATGTTTGACGCCTATGATATTTTTGTCGAACGCTCCAGTCCTTTGTTTCAAGAGTTTCTGACCCAAAACCCGGAAATGGCAAATGCTCCTCTGAAAGATCAGTTTATTACATTTATTACAAACCGTTCGATTGTTTATCATTTAGGGAATGTATCCGAAACGCTTTTCTTTGTTATGTGCTCCATGCTGATTGTCGATATCGTGGATAAGCATGGTGGTTTCCGGGCTGTTACCGGATATATCCGTACTGCCAATAAAAGGAAATTATTGTGGTATATAAGTTTTGCCGCTTTTTTCTTTTCTGCCTTGTTGGATAACTTGGCTGCTGCTATCGTGATTATGGCCGTGTTACGGAAACTGGTTCCGGACCGGACAGATCGTTTAAAATATGCTTGTATGGTGATTATTGCTGCGAATGCAGGTGGTTCATGGTCTCCGATTGGTGACGTGACGACCATTTTGCTTTGGGTGGGCAAGAACGTCACGGCTATGCACCAGATTTCGCATGTATTCTTTCCGGCATTGATAAACTTGCTTGTGCCTCTGACGATTGCTAATTTTTGGTTGTTTAAGAAAGATGCGACTTTACGTGTGATGAGCGAGGAAGAAATGGCAGACGAATATGCACCGGAAATACCGAATCATTCGCGTCGGGTGATCTTTGTGATTGGTGTACTTTCGTTGGCTTTGGTTCCGGTCTTTCAGATGGTGACAGACCTTCCACCTTTCTTAGGTGTTTTGTTGGGCTTGGTGGTCCTGTGGTTTTATACGGATATCATGTATAGCAAACTGCATATGCACGAATCTAATAAGTTACGTATTTCTCAGTTACTTCCGAACATCGACCTAGCGACGATCTTTTTCTTTTTGGGTATCCTGATGGCGGTAGGGGCTTTGGAAACCTCCGGCCAGTTAGGGTTGATGTCTGCTTTTCTGGATAAGCATGTACATGAACCTTATCTGATCAGCTTTGTGATCGGTGTTTTGTCTTCCTGTGTGGACAACGTAGCTTTGGTTGCGGCAACAATGGGTATGTATCCGATTGTACCGGATGCGGCCAATCTGACTCCTTATGCTCAGTTCTTTGTATCGGACGGAGGTTTCTGGACATTCCTTGCCTACTGTGCCGTGACTGGCGGTAGTATCTTGATTATCGGTTCTGCAACAGGTGTAACGGTAATGGGATTGGAAAAGATCGATTTTATGTATTATACCAAACGATTTTCAATTTTGGCGTTGATCGGCTATTGCTGCGGTGCCGGCGTATATATGTTATTATTTGCATAAACTTTATTTATATGGGAAAAACATGGATTTTGATGGTAACCTGTGCTATTATGCTTTCCGGAATGGAAGCCTTTGCATGTACAGGTCTACTGGTGGGAAAGAAAGCTTCGGTTGACGGCTCTGTTATGATCAGTTATGCGGCAGATTCGCATACGTTATATGGTGAACTGTATCGCTGGCCGGCTGCGACTTGGCCGAAAGGGGCGATGTTGGATATCATCGAGTGGGACACCCATAAACCGTTAGGACAGATTCCACAGGTTGAACAGACCTATTCTGTAGTTGGTAATATGAATGAACATCAAGTTGCGATTACGGAAAGCACTTTCGGGGGGCGTCCCGAACTAGTTGACACGACCGGTATCATGGATTACGGCAGTCTGATTTATGTCACTTTGCAACGTTCCAAAACGGCGCGGGAGGCTATTCGGATTATGACTGACCTGGTGAAGGATTATGGCTACTATAGCAGTGGAGAAACGTTCTCTATTGCTGATAAGAACGAAGCTTGGGTGATGGAAATGATCGGTAAAGGTCCGGGTAATAAAGGAGCTGTCTGGGTTGCTATTCGCATTCCGGACGATTGTATTTCGGCTCATGCCAATCAATCTCGTATTCAGCAGATCCCGTTTGATGATAAGGAGAACTGCATTTATTCACCGGATGTTGTCTCTTTTGCTCGTGAAAAGGGATATTTCAGTGGCAGGGATAAGGATTTTAGTTTCCAGAAAGCCTATTGCCCGTATGATTTCAGTGCTCTGCGTGGTTGTGAAGCCCGTGTGTGGTCTTTCTTTCGCAAATATGATAAATCGATGGATCAATATATGGATCTGATTAAGGGCGATGTAATGAAGAAGCCTATGCCTTTGTATGTCAAGCCTGATCGTTTGTTATCCGTTCGGGATGTGCAGAACGGTATGCGCGACCATTTCGAAGGAACTGATTTAGATATGACGAAGGATGCCGGTGCAGGTCCTTACAAAGTTCCGTATCGTTGGCGTCCGATGACTTTCGAAGTGGACGGTCAGGAATATACGAACGAGCGTGCGATTGCTACGCAGCAGACCGGTTTTGTGATTGTTCCTCAGATGCGTAATTGGCTACCGGATGCCGTCGGTGGTATTCTTTGGTTCGGTGTGGATGATGCAGACATGGCTGTCTTTACGCCGATCTATTGTTCGGTGACAGCTTCTCCCGAATGTTATCGTGTCGGAAACGGTGATATGATGAATTTTTCTTGGACATCCGCTTTCTGGATTCATAACTGGGTGGCTAATATGGCGTATGGCAAATATAGTTATATGATTCAGGATATCCGTCTTGTTCAGCAGGAGTTGGAGAACAGCTATCAACAGACAATTCCGGCTGTCGATAAGGCTGCATCGGAACTGTATGCCAAGAATCCGGCGGAAGCGGTCAAGTTCCTGACCTGGTTTAGTTCTACTACTGCCGACCAGGCAACAGCCCGTTGGAAGAAATTAGGAGAATACTTGTTAGTCAAATATATGGATGGTAACGTGAAGAAGGAAGAAAACGGACATTTTAAGCAGAATGGTTACGGATTATCCGAATATCCGGATTTCCCTGGCTATGATGAAGACTATTATCGTAGCATTGTAAAAAGTGCAGGTGATAAATTAAAAGTAAAGTAATATGCTTTTGTTAAGGAAAAATACTATATTTGGCGATAGATATTGTTGTACTAAATAAGAAAAGTATGAAAAAATTAATTGTTATGTTGATGTTGACGCTGTTTAGTATAGGTGCATATGCACAGACGCAGCAAGGTCAATCCTCGTTTGGCTTCAACTTGGGTTATAATTTTAATGATGTCGGCAATGCTACTATCGGCATCGATTATCGTTATTGTGTAACGGATGCGTTTCGTTTGACCCCGTCTATTACTCATTTAGTAAAGAATGATGGGTTAAGTGCATGGGCAATTGATATGAATGCTCATTATGTATTTAAATTGAGTGAGATGTTCGGTTTTTATCCGTTGGCAGGCTTAAGCCTTTCGTTTTGGAAAGCAGGTCCTTGGGATGCAACTCGTTTTGGAGCCAATATCGGCTTAGGAGGTGAAGTGTATGCGACAGATCGGGTTTCTGTCGGCTTGGAAGCCAAGTATAATATTATAAAGGATTTGGATGCCGCAGCGTTGGCTGTCCGTGTCGGATATAATTTTTAAGTAATCGGATTTTTGTACAATAAGAAGGGGAGTGGCGGCACATCCCCTTTTTATTTTTATGTCCGTTCTACCACTGTTTGTATTCTTCGAACGTAATGTTTTGGAAGTCGGGTATGACCTGATAAACTTTGTCTTTTAAAGACTCTTCGGAATTGGTCGTGCTAAGTCCGATAACCCGCATACCCGCATTGGTCCCGGCCTGTATTCCGGCAAAAGAGTCTTCAAATACCAGACTGTCGGAAGGTGATACATGCAGGTCGGAGGCGGCAAGCAAATAACACATTGGATCGGGTTTCCCTTTTGTGATCCGGTCGGCACTCACGACCGTATCGAACAGATTGTCGAGTTTCAAAAGGCGGAAAGCCCGTTTTAGCTTGGCATCGTCGGAGCTGGTGACCAAACCGACTTTTACATCTTTACTTTTCAGAAGATGGATAAACTCCATCGCACCCGGAACCGGTGGAAAAGGCATCTGCTGTTCGAATTCCATTGATTCGCGGATTACCTTTTCCTTAAATTCTTCAGATCGGTCGGAAAAATACTTCTCCAATATATAAGGTAATGTCGTTCCTTTGATGTGGGATGCGAAATTGGGGATTCCCGTCTGATAGCGTTTTCCTGCTTCATTCCAGTAAATATCGTAAATAGGTTCTGTGTCTACAATCACACCGTCGAAATCAAAAAAGGCAGTCTTCATAAACTGTTGTTTCATAAAAATCAATTCGTTTATAATAAGGTCATTTGTCTGCAAATATACTTCTTATTGGGATACAGGAGAACAAATTTGTAAATCTTATTTACTTTATTCTTTTATTGCGTAATAAAAAATGGCCTTACTGCCATATTATTCTTAAATCAATGGCAGCGACTATGTAATTGGCTGCAGTGATTATATAATCGCCGACTCTGATTTTAAAATAATAGCAGGGAGAGTGGGAAATAGACGGCTTGTAAAGAGCTATTTTAGTGTAGTTATTCTAACTTTTTTGAGATTTAATGCAATGATAGTGCAAAAACTTATATCTTTGTGCACGTACACATGTTTGTTAACTAAAGGAAATTATTGTCTAACTAATTATAGTATCAGAAAGCAAATGAAAGCGTATTTGAAATTAGCAGCTTTGTCTCTGACTTTGCTGTGTGGTGCCTGCCTACCTAACGACGGATGGCAGCAATTGTTTAATGGTAAGGATTTTACTGGCTTCAAGCAGTTGAATGGTAAGGCTCCCTATCGTGTAGAGAATGGATGTATGGTCGGCCAGACTGTGGATAAAGAACCGAACAGTTTTATGGCGACAGAACAAACGTATGGTGATTTTATTCTGGAGTTTGAAGTGAAATGTCATCCAGACTTGAATTCCGGGGTGCAGTTTCGAAGCGAAAGTAAGCCGGATTACAACAATGGACGTGTGCATGGCTATCAGTGCGAAATTGACCCGTCCGACCGTGCTTGGAGTGGTGGGCTTTATGATGAAGCGCGACGCGGTTGGCTGGCTCCTTTAACGAATAACGAAGCTGGACGAGCCGCCTATAAGAAAGATGATTGGAACAAGTATCGAATTGAAGCTATCGGCAACAGTATCCGCATCTGGCTGAATGGTGTGAACACTTCGAATGTAGTAGATGATATGACACCGGAAGGCTTTATCGCTTTCCAGGTACATGGTATTTTCGGGAAAACGGAGAATGTCGGCAAGGAAATTTGGTGGCGTAATATCCGTATTAAGACGGAAAATTTAGAGGCAGAGCGCATGCAAGGCCCGTTAGCTCCGGAAGTGAACTGTATTCCGAATACGCTGACAGAAGCAGAAAAAGCGGCTGGTTGGAAACTGTTGTTTGACGGTAAGACTTCTAACGGATGGCGGGGTGCCGGACAGGAAACATTCCCTGAAAACGGATGGAAGATCGAAAATGGTGAATTGACTGTTATGAAGAATGGCGGTCCGGAAGGTAAAAGAGGGGGTGATATCCTGACAGTCGATGAGTTTGGCGCCTTCGAGCTGAGCTTTGAGTTCAAGTTGACGGCAGGTGCAAATAGCGGTATGAAATATCTGATTCAGGAAAGCAAGAAGAATAAAGGTTTTGTGATCGGTCCGGAATACCAGGTTCTGGATGACAAACAACATCCGGATGCCAAACTGTACACGACTTATCCTGGTAGCCGTACGGTTTCCAGCTTGTACGATATTATCCCTGCGAAAAACAAACGCTTCAATGGTGTCGGACAGTGGAATAAGGGAGTTATCAAAGTATTCCCTAACAAACATGTCGAACATTGGATGAACGGCTTTAAGACCGTTGAGTATGATTGGGCTTCGGATGCATTCTTGGAAGTCGTGAAGGGAAGCAAATTCGCGAAGAAGGAATATGCCGAATTTGGACCTTTTGGTACTGCTGAAAAAGGTCATATCCTTTTGCAGGATCACTGGGACGAAGTCTCTTTCCGGAATATCAAGATTAGAGAACTCAAATAGTTAACTAAAAAATAGGAACCATGACAACACGTAGAGATTTCCTTAAACACAGTGCCTTAGGTGCAGCAGGTCTGACTATTGGCGGACTGGGATTCAGTACAGAGAGTTTTGCTAACATAATGGGCGCAAACGAGAAGATTCGTGTGGGTATCGTCGGCTTTTCAGACCGTGCCCGCCATTCTTTGATTCCTGCTTTTATGGCCTGTGCCGATGAGTTAGGCTTTGAAATCGTCGCTATTTCCGACATTTGGAAACGGCGTAGAGAAGAAGGTGTTGCTTTCTTCCAGGAGAAATATGGAAAGAAAGTGAAAGCATTCCGTAACAACGAAGAACTGTATGACGCAAAAATGTGTGATGCCGTGATCGTTGCCACTTCCGACTTCCAGCACGCCTTGCACTGCATCGAAGCGGTTCAAGCCGGATGTGATGCCTATGTAGAGAAACCTTTTGCTGAAACGATGGAAGATGCTCGTGCCGCCCGCAAAGCTGTGTTGGAAAGTGGAAAGATCGTGCAGATTGGTTCCCAACGTCGCTCGGCCCCAAACTATCATGCTGCCAACGACTTTATCCGTTCCGGTAAGTTTGGCAAGATCACGATGGTGGAAATGTGCTGGAACGTTAACCAGCCCGGACGTTGGCGCCGTCCGGCTTTGGTTGCACAATGTTTTGAGAAGGATACTGACTGGAAACGTTTCCTGCTGAATCGTCCGTACGAAGAATGGGACCCGCGTAAATATTTGGAATACCGCCTGTTCTGGCCGTATTCTTCCGGTATTCCCGGCCAGTGGATGTCACATCAGATCGATACGGTACATTGGTTTACGGGTTGCAACCACCCGAATAGTGTTGCTGCCAATGGCGGAATATATCAATGGAATGACGGACGCCGCAGTTATGACACGATGACGGCGGTGTTCGATTATGGGAAAGCCGGAGAAAATTTCCAGGTCGTATATTCTTCCCGTATGCATAACTCGGCAGGCGGAACAAAAGAATTGTACTTCTCCAATGGCGGTACGTTGAATCTGGACACGAATAAAGTGACATCGGAAGGTGGATTGACCAAGCGTTTCGCAGATGAAATGGGAATGCAACCGAACCTGTTGGAAGAATTCAAATTACCTTCTATCAAGGTGGAAACGGGTTCCAATACAGGAGCCGATCCAATGACAAACCTGCATATGCGTAATTGGATGGAATGCGTGAAAAGCCGCAAGCAACCGAATGCTCCGGTAGATGCCGGCTATAATCATTCTATTGCCAACATCATGTGTACGGCTTCTCTTCGGACAGGAGAAAAAGCTACATTCGATGAAGCAAGACAGGAAGTGCTTGCCGGTGGCAAAGTCTTTAAATATTGATTATTCGTTTCGTAAGAAGCTGCATAGTACGATTCTTTGACGTACGTCGGCAATAACATTCTTTGTGGAGGTAAGTAGACTGAATGTGTACTTATCTCCATAATTTTTTTGTACAGTTTCCAAGTCTTTCACGGTACAGAAAAAGAAGCCGCTTACCGGCTGTTCCTGCCCGAAATTATGGAACTTGTTGCCCAAATAGAAATTCAGCCCGTAAAGATTAGCATATGTTTTCAGATCATTCATTACATACATATTCATGTCATCCAACGGATATTCTTTCTGAACCTGCTTGGCAAACGGACGGGCGGAGCTTCCTTGGCGTATACCGCGCATGACAACCCCATCGATCAATAAGTTAATGGCAAAGGCCAATGCAATCGTCGCATACAGGATCTTGATGTTGATCTTCTTGAACATCTGATAATAGACAGTCGCCAGAATAGCCAAAAGGACTATCAGGATACAAATTGTCAGCCCGCAGGGATACGCGAACATATTCGACACCAACTCGACCGTTTCCAGTGTCGATTGGCGGCTTGTGTACTGGCTTGCGATCTTGACAGGATCGATTGCTCCGGCCATTGTCAGGGCGACGGCAATCACGACGACGGCAGTAATGGAGGCCATGAAAGCGGCAAATACTCGGGTTACCTTCGTCCGGTATTCCGTAATGTATAATGTATATTGAGCCAAGAAAATAGCAATAAACGGATATGCCGGCATCAAGTATACGCTTCGTTTGCTGGAAGGTATCGAATAGAAGAAAATTATACAAACCAATGCAACTAAGCTGAACAGTTTCTCTTTTTCCATCGATCGAATATTATTCCAAGTGCTAGCCAGTATCTCTTTCACCGACTTTTCTGGTTTGTGCAGTTTTAATCCGAATAAAGAGAAAAAGAAGAAGATCGTCCAGGGAACAAATCCCGCAGCCAGTGTCATGAAATTATACCAGACTCCGTTTTCATGCCCTAAATTGTAATGGATATCAGGCGTGCTGAGGTGGAAGAAACGACCGAAATTCTCTGCTAACATTACATTCAGGAACGTATCGCCTCCCTGTTTCCAGGCAGCGACATACCACAATAGAGGCAGGAATATCGAAGAAATACCAGCATAAAGAAGTGCTTTGAATATCACTAAATAAGAGTATTTACGAAGCATCAGCAAATAGACACCGAAAACAAATAGCGGCAGAATAATACCTACAGGTCCTTTTGTCAGTACGGCACATCCCAATAAGGCCGGAATAGCGATCGGCACCCCTTTTAACTCCAGTTTGTCTTCCCACCTGTATAGCTGATAAAGCCCGATCACGATAAAGGTTGTCAGCAGCATGTCCACACGCGTGGTCATAGCAGCCCGGTGTATCTCGATACAGGTGATGAGCAATAGCGTGGCGATGAATGCCTGCTGGAACCGCAACCGTTTGCCAAAGAAAACCAGTGTGAAACCGATCAGTATAATAAAAGCCAATGCAGACGGCAGGCGGGAGGTGAACTCTGAAACATATCCCTGCGGCAGGGAAGCGACTGCCATCAGCCAATGCGCCAACGGTGGTTTGTAGGCAAATTCGTTCGCATAGACCTGTGGCAAAACCCAGTTGCCGGTTTCGAGCATGGAAACGGCAACCGCCGCTTCGCGAGGTTCTCCCTTAGTCGAAAAATCTCCCAGCCCGATCCAGGGAAGGACTGAGATTATGCAAATGACAATAACCATCGTTATCGGCTTTTGCAGATAAAGATATTGAAGAGTAGGTGTGCGCATAGTTTAAATCGGTAAGGAGCTTCCGCCCCGTTACATATATTTTTCTAAGTTACAAAAGAACGACTTTTTACGGACTTTTTGTTCATTTCGGGAAACTTTTTTATGTTCCTAAACATTCTTTGATGGAAGTTCGGATGACAGTCGCATCTTCTTTATTCTCTTTCAGAATGGAAAGGACGAGGTTTAAATAACTCTCCTTATTGCTGATACCACAATATTTGCAGAGTTGGGACTGAGGCAACATCCCTTTCTGATTGTAAACGCGGAGGATGTTTTTGTAATCTCCGGTTTCGGCAAACCGAATGAATTTCTCCTTGATTCCCGCATATATTTCGTCTACATGTACGGTGTTGTGGATGCTTTCCACATGTTCGGTCAGTTCATCCACCGTACTCATCTTCCGGTTCAGAGCCGTTTCCAGCTTTTTCTGTACGCGATGGCGGGCATGAAGCAAAACCTGGCTTTCGAGATCTTTTAGGAAAAGCTTGATGACGTTTTCTTTGACCTGGCTGAAGACCTGTTCCGGATCTTTCATCAGACGGCCGGCAACAGTCTTGATAACAGGCTCCAGCATCAGCAGGTTTTCCACTTCGGCAACGTTAGGAACATAGATATGCTGTTCGCGCAGGTAAGCTATTTCTCCTTCCGTGCGACGGTCACGGTCAACGATCCCTTTGGAATCCAGCGTATGGAAATCTTTCAACTGGGCGAATGCCTTTGTTGTTTCGATTACTTTTTGGCAACCTCCCATCGGTTTTACCTTGTAGTCGGGAAAGATAAGCGGGTAGAGGCGGCTGTCTATGCTGTTGGAGTCGGTCCCTTCGATGAATAAGATCGGTTTGCGGCTGCCTAAGATCTCCATATAGACCTCTTCCGGGAAGCTGTCATTGTTTTCGATCAGTTCGTAGTCCCATATCCGGGCGTCTCCATTGTAAGAACGTATCCAGAGGCGCTTGCTGTTGTCGCGGGAGGCGGCGAAGTCGATGTCGTGCGTCAGATACACGTATGTGCAGTCCGGGCGCATGGCTTCTACCTCGTCCCACAAAGGATTTTTGATGGAGTCGTGGAGCAGGACTTCCGGCTCTTCAATGATTAACAACGCATTGTCGGGAGCACAGAGCACGGCGCCTATCAGATAGAACACCAGCTTTTCGCCGTCGCTCATCCGGCCGGCCGTATAAGAGTCTCCGTCGATGCTGGTGGAGGCCAGTTCAATAAAACCCGATTTGCGTACCAGGCGGTTATGCGGGAACATCTTCTCCCAAATCGTCTGGATACGATCTATCTTGGTGACCGGCGGTAATAGATCGGGTGTCAGCTTGCTTTCTTCCTTATACTGGACGGCAGCTTCAAATTCTTCTGTTTGCAGGTGCAGGATCAACTTTTCATATTCTGACATACGTGGTATGAAAAGTCGCTCCGCAATCATGGACTGAAGCCGTGTTAGCTCGTTGCCGTTGACAGGAGCCTTGTTCTCTTCGCTGCTAAGGAAGAGGGAATGCATTCCGGATATCCATACGCTTTGCCCGGCGTAGCGTTGGTGTAAGTTTCTGCCGAAGGAGCTTTTACCGGCTCCGTTAGCCCCGATTACGACCAGCACTTTCGTGTCAAGGGTAACGGGGGCTGAAGTATTTTGATTGGTAGGAAGAATTAAATCCATAACAGGTCTCCAATTAGTTTCCCCAAAGGTAAATAAAAATTTCATTGGTAGGAAACAAAAATTCCATAAGCATGGAACAAGAGTTTCGTGCTTATGGAACTTTATTTTCTTTTGTATGTACGGACGATTTAGTAAGCTCGTGCGAACAATACGCGCTGTGCGGAAGGTCTGCCGGTCACCATGCATTTGCCCGGAGTCTTGTCGCCTTCCAGCGGAATACAGCGGATCGTGGCTTTCGTTTCGTTCTTCACCTGCTCTTCCGTTTCGGGAGTTCCGTCCCAATGAGCCATGATGAAGTAACCTTCTTCGATCTTTTCCTTGAACTCTTCGTAGGTATCGACTGTAATTGTTTTTTCCGTACGATGATCGAGTGCTTTCTGGAAGATGTTCTTTTGGATTTCTTCCAGCAGGTTCTGAACGTATGTTTCGATGTTGTCGCAAGTCACAGTTTCTTTTTCCAGTGTATCGCGACGCATCACTTCTATCGTGTTGTTCTCCAAATCGCGTCCTCCCATAGCTAAACGTACGGGAACGCCTTTCAGTTCGTATTCGGCGAACTTCCATCCTGGCTTCTTGTTGTCGGCGTCGTCGAATTTTACGGAGATACCCAACGCTTTCAGCTTGGCAACGATGCCGTTTACCTTTTCGCTGATCTGCGCCAACTGCTCTGTGCTGCGGTAGATCGGGATGATTACCACCTGGATAGGAGCGAGGTGAGGCGGCAATACCAGACCGTTGTCGTCGGAGTGGGACATGATCAGGGCGCCGATCAGACGGGTTGAAACCCCCCATGAAGTCGCCCAGGCGTAGTCGCTCTTTCCGTTCTTGTCGATAAAGGTAACGTCGAACGCCTTGCCGAAATTCTGTCCCAAGAAGTGGGAAGTTCCAGCTTGCAGCGCTTTTCCGTCCTGCATCATCGCTTCGATCGTGTAGGTGTCCAATGCACCTGCGAAACGTTCGCTTGCAGATTTGACACCTTTGATGACCGGCATCGCCATATAGTTTTCGGCAAAGTCGGCATAGACTCCCTGCATCTTCTTTGCTTCGATTTCGGCTTCTTCGCGTGTCGCGTGAGCAGTATGTCCTTCCTGCCACAGGAATTCTGCGGTACGGAGGAAGAGGCGGGTACGCATTTCCCAACGCATCACGTTTGCCCATTGGTTGCAAAGAATAGGCAGGTCGCGGTAAGACTGGATCCAATTACGATAGGTGTTCCAGATAATTGTCTCGGATGTCGGACGGATAATCAGTTCTTCTTCCAGCTTGGCGGCCGGGTCGACCACGACACCTGTACCGTCATGATTTGTTTTCAGACGATAATGTGTTACAACGGCACATTCTTTGGCGAAGCCTTCTACATGTTCGGCTTCCTTGCTCAGGAATGATTTCGGGATCAGCAAGGGGAAGTAAGCGTTTACGTGGCCTGTTTCCTTGAACATATCGTCGAGGATACGTTGCATCTTTTCCCAAATTGCATATCCGTAAGGCTTGATCACCATACAGCCGCGTACTGCAGAATTCTCTGCCAGATCCGCTTTGATTACCAGATCCTGGTACCACTGCGAGTAGTTCACACTTCTCGGAGTCAGTTCTTTCAGCTCTTTTGCCATTTCCTTATAATTCTATATGTTTTTCTATTAATTCCAAAATATGACGCGCAAAGGTACAAAATTGGATTGACAATTGATAATTGACAATTGACAATTCATGCAATTCAATACGTCGTTTTGATAAAAAGCAATAAAAAAGGCCACTCCGTGAGAAGTAGCCTTTTATTTATGGATAAGGATTATTCTTATTTGTATGCTTCGCCCTTAACGGCAGCGATGCCCGGAAGAACTTTGCCTTCGATGGCTTCCAGCAGAGCGCCACCACCTGTAGAAACGTAAGAAACGCCGCTTGCCAGGCCGAACTTGTTGACACAAGCTACAGAGTCGCCGCCACCAACTAATGAGAATGCACCGTTCTTGGTTGCTTCAACGATAGCTTCGCCAACTGCGCGGGAACCGTCTGTAAAGTTTTCGAATTCGAATACGCCGGTAGGACCGTTCCACAGGATCGTCTTGGAGTTCTTGATAACCTCGGCATAAAGAGCGATTGTCTTCGGACCGATATCAAGGCCTTCCCATCCGTCGGGAATTTCGTTTACGTCAGCATAAGCAGTCTTGGCATCGTTGCTGAAATCGTCAGCGATCTTAGCGTCGATGGCCAATACCAAGTTTACACCTTTTTCTTTTGCTTTCTTCATAAGATCGAGCGCCAGGTCCAGCTTATCATCTTCGCAGATTGATTTACCGATCTTGCCACCCATAGCCTTCGTGAAAGTGTAAGTCATACCGCCGGTGATGATCAGGTTGTCTACCTTGTTTAACAGGTTCTCGATGATTTCGATCTTGGAAGAAACTTTGGAACCACCCATGATTGCAGTAAACGGACGAGTGATGTCGTTCAATACCTTTTCAACAGCTTTTACTTCTTTTTCCATCAGGTAGCCGAACATCTTGTGGTCAGTGTCGAAGTAATCGGCGATCAATGCCGTAGAAGCGTGAGCGCGATGAGCTGTACCGAATGCGTCATTTACATAGCAGTCGGCATAAGATGCCAATCTCTTTGTAAATTCTTTCTGGCTTTCCTTAACGGCTTTCTTGGCTGCTTTCTTTTCTTCGTCTGTAGCATCTTCAGCCAAACCTCTCGGCTTGCCTTCTTCTTCTGCATAGAAACGAAGGTTTTCAAGCAACAATGCTTCGCCTGGTTGCAGGGCGGCAGCCTTGGCGCCGGCTTCTTCGCCGATACAATCGTTAGCAAACTGAACATCAACACCCAACAGTTCGGAAACGTGTTTCAGGATGTGTTTCAGTGAATATTTGTCAGTAACGCCTTTCGGACGTCCTAGGTGAGAACCGATAATTACACTGCCGCCGTCTGCCAAAATCTTTTTCAAAGTAGGAAGGGCGGCACGGATGCGAGTGTCGTCTGTGATGTTGAAGTTTTCGTCCAGAGGAACGTTGAAGTCAACTCTTACAAATGCCTTTTTGCCGGCAAAATTGAAATTGTCAATTGATTGCATAACTCTTATATTTAAGTTCTATATTAAAATATCACGCTTAGCGGACGCAAACTTACATAAAAATATTTTATTTCGTTGTTTCATATTCTATAATTATTGGCTTGAATGTAAAACTTCCTTACGCTTCGGTCAAAACATATGGGGAAGTGGGGAGCAGGGGCGTAATTTTTTTTTAATACTTTTAATAGACAGTAATAAAGAAGACTTCTATATTTGTCGCCAGCTATTGATAAACAATTTTGTACTAAAATTTTTTATAGTAATGCGAACGAATCATCTTAATCTATTACTTGTACTCGTACTTGTATTATTTCCGATGAGTACACGCGCATATGGCGCTGATGAATGTGTGATGTTGTATACTCCCTACACTAAGATTGCGGTTCCGCCGGGAGAGTCTATCAATTACAGTGTTGACGTCATTAATAATTGTGGCGAAGTGAAGAATGCCTCTATTTCCGTCTTAGGAATGCCGCGAGGTTGGAAGTATGAGATGAAAGCCGGAGGTTGGACAGTCGATCAGATATCCGTTCTGCCGGGTGAAAAGAAGAATTTCTCTTTCAAGGTGGATGTCCCGTTTAAAGTAAATAAAGGAACGTACCATTTTACGCTGACTGCCCCTGGCGTGGCGGAATTGCCGTTGACTGTGACTGTCTCCGAACAGGGAACTTATCAAACTGAATTTGTGACAAAGCAACCCAATATGCAAGGCAATTCGAAATCAACCTTCAATTTTAACACGACGTTGAAAAATCAGACAGCAGACCAGCAGCTATATGCATTGATGGCAGACGTTCCGAGAGGATGGAATGTCACTTTCCGGGTAGCGGGCAAGCAAGCCACTTCTGCACAAGTGGAAGCCAATGCGACGGAAAATATCAGTATCGATATTAATCCGGCGGCTAATGTGCAGGCGGGCACTTATAAGATTCCGGTCCGTGCGACAACTAGTTCGACCTCTGCCGATATCGAGTTGGAGGTGGTTGTCACTGGTTCCTATGATATCGAGCTGACGACTCCGAGGGGATTGTTGAGCGCGGAGATTACGGCAGGAGATATGAAACGTATTGATCTGCTCGTACGCAACAATGGGTCTGCCGAACTGAAAGATGTCCAGTTGACAGCCTCTAAGCCGGTTGACTGGGAAGTTACCTTTGAACCTTCTAAAATAGAGAAACTGACGGCCGGTGGCACGACGAATGTTACTGCGACGATAAAAGCATCCGGAAAGGCCCTTCCGGGCGATTATGTGACGAAGATGACGGCCAAGACGCCTGAAGTCAATACGACTGCGGAGTTCCGCATATCCGTTCATACTCCCATGGTTTACGGTTGGTTGGGGATTTTGATTATTATGCTCGTGTTGGGCGGTGTGTATTATCTGTTCCGTAAATATGGAAGGAGGTAAGTCATGTGCCAGTATGTGATCGAACTTACCGGTTTGACGAAAAAGTATGGAGACTTTACTGCCGTGAACGACTTGAACTTGCAGATTCGCAAAGGTGAGATATTCGGGTTGCTGGGGCCGAACGGGGCAGGGAAATCGACGACCATACTGATGATGCTGGGCCTGACCGAACCGACAACTGGTTCCGTAAAGGTATGTGATATCGACTCCACCACTCATCCGATAGAAGTGAAGCGCAAAGTAGGATATCTGCCGGAGGATGTGGGTTTCTATGAGGATATGACAGGAATCGAGAACCTTGTTTATACAGCCGCCCTTAATGGTATCCGGAGGAAAGAAGCGCGTGCGAAAGCAGAGCGGTTGCTTGATCGGATAGGATTGGTGAAGGAAGCGGATAAAAAGGCCGGTAAATATTCCAAAGGGATGCGTCAACGCCTTGGATTGGCCGATGTGCTGATAAAAAGCCCTGAAGTAATTATTCTGGATGAACCGACTTCCGGGATAGATCCGGCCGGTGTGCAGGAATTTATGGATCTGATCCGGCAGTTGAGCCGGGAAGAGGGATTGACCGTCCTGTTTTCTTCCCATCATCTGAACCAGGTCCAACAAGTTTGCGACCGGGTAGGATTGTTTGGAGGGGGAAAGTTGCTGGCGGAGGTCGAACTGACAGATTTGCATAAGACTGAGCATGGGCTTGACCATATCTATAATCAATATTTCGGGGGAGGACGCGGCCATGAGTAATACGAATCATCCTTTTTGGGTTATTGTCAATAAAGAAATCTCCGATTATGTGAGAAGCTGGCGTTTTATTATCCTGATCGCTATCATTGCACTGACATGTATGGGTTCGTTGTATACGGCTCTGACAAATATCCGTGAAGCGATAAAGCCGAATGATCCTGATGGAGCGTTTCTTTTTCTGAAACTGTTTACGGTTTCGGACGGGACGTTGCCTTCTTTTGCTGTGTTTATCAGTTTTTTAGGGCCATTGTTAGGAATTTCATTAGGGTTCGATGCCATTAATTCGGAACAAAATAAAGGGACGTTGAGCCGTATATTGTCTCAGCCGATTCACCGGGATTATCTGATTAATGCGAAGTTTGTGGCGGCTCTGGCTGTAATTGGCATCATGCTGTTCATGTTGGGATTCTTGGTTATGGGATTCGGACTGATTGCGATCGGAATCCCGCCAACGGCTGAAGAGTTTATGCGTGTCGTCTTCTTTCTGTTCGTAAGCCTCTTTTATGTGGCATTCTGGTTGAACTTGTCGATATTCTTTTCAATCCGTTTTAAACAAGCGGCGACTTCGGCATTGGCTTGTGTGGCGATCTGGTTGTTTTTCAGCGTGTTCTATAATATGATTATCAACCTTGTCGGAAAGGCATTGAGTCCTTCGGCTTGGGCTTCTGACTATCAGGTGATCGCTTACCAGCGGTTTATGTTGAATTTGCTGCGTTTTGCACCGAGTGAGTTGTTTAATGAAGCGACGATGACATTGCTGATGCCTTCCGTGAGGAGTTTGGGGCCGCTGACGATGGAGCAGGTGCATGGCGCGATTCCAAGCCCGTTGCCTTTTGGCCAGAGCCTTTTGGTCGTTTGGCCGCAACTGACCGGATTGATTGCTGCGACAGTTGTATGTTTTGCTTTGTCGTATGTCTCTTTTATGAGGAAAGAAGTACGGTCAAGGTAAATAATATGCCAATTCGTAAAATGTGCCGATGAATAGGAAACTCCTGTTGATCGGCACATTTTACGAATTGGCATATTCTCATTATTTATCGTTCTGTTAATTTGAAACGCAGGCGTAGCCGTCCGTCGGTGTAATCGTATGTGAGCATTTTGAAATGTCCGATTTCTGACGTGTTATTGACATGTGCTCCGATACACGCGCAAGTGTCATAGTCTCCGATGCGGACAATGCGCAATGTCTCGCTTGCGTCTTCCGGCAACTTGCTGAGATCGACGATCTTTCCGGCTTCCGCTTTCGGCACAAATTCGATTGTAACCGGCAGATGCCGGTCGATCACCTCATTTATCCGACGTTCTACTTCTTCCATCATTTCGGCGGTCGGTTCTTCCTGCAATTCGTAGTCGCATTTGCTCTTTTTCCGTTCTATGTGCGCATTCTTTGAACGGGGACAACCGAACATGCGAACCATTGTCTGGTTCAATATATGTTCAGCCGTATGCATAGGAGGATATTCCTGTTTGTTGTGCTCGTTTAATTGGATTTCCTGTTCCATTGTTCTATTTCCTTCTTTAATATACTATATACATTAACATTCACGTATTCACCGGAAGTCAGCAATTCGCCTTCCCGTTCCGTACCTTCCAGTGTGAATCCCAATCGCTTCGGGACAGCGTTGCTCGGAATGTTGCCGACGGCGCACCGGATTTGGATGCGGTTCATGTTCCGTTCGCGCACGGCCCATTGGCAGAGATAACGGACGGTATTCGTGACGATCCCTTTTCCCCGATAGGCGGGAAGCAGCCAGTAGCCTATTTCCGTTCGCCGGTTAGGGGCATCGGAGAAGTGGAACCCGGCCAGCCCGCAAATAGCTTCTCCTTGTTCCAAAATGTAGACCGGATCGCGCTGTTCGTAAGGGACAGCCAATACGGATTGCAGGAATCCTTGTTCATCTGCAACACTCTTGAGCCCGTCGACAAAAGGCAGCCAGATGCGCAGATCTTCCCGGTTTTTATCAATCGCTTCGAAAATCAGGGTTGCATCTTCAAAAGTTGCTTCCCGAATCGTATAATCGGAAATGCCTATCGGGTGGGAGTAAGGGCGGATTGTCTTTTCGAAAGCTTTCCTTGCACTGTTGTTCCGGTAATACACTTCGCCACAGTATTTGAATCCCAACGTGTCGATCAGGCGAAGCATATAAGCATTGTCATATTTCGTATCTACGCGGAAATTGTAGACACCTTTCTTTCGGCTTACTTCTTCCGCTTGCAACATAAACTGTTTTGCCATGCCCTGCCGTTTCATCTCGTCGGCAATGGCCAGGCGGTGGACGATGACATAAGGCAGATCGTTCGACCATTTGCCTTCTATATCTTTATAGACAGGTTCACCATCGAATGAAATGACTCCGTATGCAACAACCCGGTCTTCCCGGCAAATGACGTATCCGTTTCCGTCTTGTATGTCTTGACGGATATGTTCGATTGCAGGGTAGTTCTCGTCCCATTGTTGACTTCCAAGGCGTTGCATTTGGGCTTTTGCTTGTCCGATGATTTGCCAGATTCGTTCGATATCTGTCTCTTCTGCTTTTCGGAATATGTCAGATGGTATACTTGAGATTGCCATTTGTCTTTTGATTTTATTGTAATGAATCCTCAAAGATAGTTTTTATTTTATTATTCCAAATAGAGGCAATCAGTCCTTGTCTTTAGCACGGGCATTTCTATATAAAGTCTTTAGCAAAACAACTATCATACTATCATAATTGAGTTTATGTGCTTGTAAAACAGTATGTTATTCTATGATAGTTCTTGGTTTTTAACTATCATTCATCTATCATAACTATCATGGGTAAAAAGTAATAAGGCATTATATATCAATGTTTTATCAAATGAAGGATATGTTCTGAAGCTGATACAAAATAGATTAAAGAGGCTCGTTTTTTCATGAAGACAAGCTACTTTTTATCTAAAAACAACTTGAAAAGTTTCTTCAGACCCGGGTGGAAGGGCATGGGAGATCCGGGTGTGGAGGAGGTGGAGACCCGGATCTTCGTGAAACCGGAACGGGGATGTGGAGCTGTTTATCTGCCTTGTTTGAGGAGATTTTATGCACTGTTTCTGATTATAATCCAGTGGATTACCTTGTGTATCCTCCCATGGCATGATCGCTTCCTTCTTTATTGGAAAGAGAATGTTAAAAAGATAAGTCGGTAAGGTCGTTTTCATAAACATTTGCTATTCTTAACCTGGTAATTCCAATCAAAACAGTTTAATTTTTGTTATAAAGATAGATTTAAGTCTAAAACGGTCTAAACAAATTATTAGGTATGATACGAAAACTTTTGATTCGGGATCTGACTCTCCGGGATGGTCAGCAATCTGCTTTTGCAACGCGAATGTCACAAAAACAGATAGACAAAGTGCTTCCTTTTTATAGGGAAGCCGGTTTTTATGCGATGGAAATATGGGGTGGTGCCGTGCCCGATTCTATCATGCGATATTTGGGAGAAGATCCCTGGGAGCGGTTGGAGAAAATAAAAGCTTCGGTAGGGAATACCTCTAAGTTGACGGCCCTTTCACGCGGACGTAACTTGTTTGGTTACAATCCTTATCCCGATAAGATTATTAAAGGCTTCTGTCGCAATTCTATAGAATCCGGATTGGATATCATGCGCATATTTGATGCGCTGAATGATGTGGAGAATATAAAATCGACAGTCAAATATGTAAAACGCTTCGGAGGAATGGCTGATTGTGCCGTCTGTTACACGATTGATCCGTATCACTCGGCTGTTGAAAGAATTGTCGCAGCTTTACACGGGCATCCGTTGCATAAGCCTGTTTTTACAAATGAATACTTCTTGGATAAAGCGCTTCAAATGGAGGCTTTGGGAGCCGATATGATCACGATTAAGGATATGAGTGGCCTGATTCCACCGGGAAGAAGCGCTGAAATAGTACGTTTGTTCAAAAAACATCTCAAAGTTCCGGTAGATTTTCATACTCATTGTACGCCAGGATATGGTCTGGCTTCGGTTTTGGCCGCTATTGTCAACGGGGTGGATGTTGTCGATACCAATATCTGGTATTTCGCTGGTGGAACGGCTGCTCCGGCAATCGAACTGGTGTACGTGTTCTGTAAGAAAATGGGGATCGAGCTGGATATCAATATGGAGGCGATCGCGAAAATCAATGCTCATCTGTTGGATATCCGCAAAGAGTTGTCTGTTTTCGATATGGCAAAACAACTACCTAAGCCATTTAACCCTTTGACAGACAGAATACCGACTGAGATCGACCGTTTTTTTAACGATGCGATCGACGCAGCCCGGAAAGACAAAGAGGAAGATTTGCTTATCTTCTGCCGTGCCATAGAAGAATATTTTGGTTTCCCTGAACCGAATGAACTGGTGAAGAAGGCACAGATACCGGGAGGAATGTATACGAATATGGTAGCTCAGTTGAAGCAATTAGGACAGTTGGACTTGTTGGAAAAAGCAATGTCGTTGATCCCCCAGGTGCGTATGGATGCAGGTTTGCCGCCTTTGGTAACGCCGACAAGCCAGATCATCGGGGCTCAAGCAGTATCGTGCGCGTTGGATCAACTGAAAGGACGTCCGATGTACAGTAATCCGTCCAACCAATTCGTCGCTCTGGTAAAAGGAGAGTATGGAAAGACGCCGGTTCCGATTGACCCGGAATTTCGTTTGAAGATTACGGGTTCGCGGGATGAGGTCCCCTATGATCCTTCCGATTATGAAATGCAGGAGAATCCCGTAATAGAAGAAGTTGGTGTCCAATTGGCTGAGAACGAAAAAGATGTCTTGCTTCTGGAGCTTTTCCCGATGATGGCGCATAATTTCCTGGCGAAGAAGAAGCAGAAACAAGTGCATGTTGCCACATGATATCAGATTGTTTTTATGTATTTAAGAGCTTTTCCCCGGCTATTCGTCCGGAGGAAAGCTTTTTTGTTTTACATTTGTCTGCCGGAAATAAGCTGGAGTCGAAATGGGAAAGAGGTACAGGATAATTCTGTTTTTGTTTTTTACTGCAAATATGGTTTTTGCGGAAAGTAACCTCGACTCTTTATTAGTCAATTTGGATCAAACGATTCTCCAGCATGAGATTTATAAAGACAGGAGAGAAGCCCGGATCCGTGAATTGAAAGGAAAAGCAACCAAGACAGCTCCGAACTCTATTGCCGCTTACCAGCTCAACGATAGCATTTATCGGGAATATAAATCTTATATGTGCGATTCGGCTGTCCTCTATCTGACCAAAAATATCAGGATCGCCCGTAATTTGCGTGATCAGGAGCGGGAGTACAAAAGTAAATTGCTGTTAGCCTCCCTGCATGCTGCAACTGGCATGTATCAAGAAGCGATCGATGTATTGGAGGAAGTCCGCCGTGAAGATTTGCCAGCTTCTCTTACCCGTGATTATTACGCTTGTAAAGAACAGGTATACAGGGAGATCTCCGGTAATTCCCGTGATCCGCAAAGTATACGCCGCTATGAAGATAAATCTTTCGTCTATCGGGATTCTTTAGCGATGATGTTGCCGGAAGATGCCGGCAAGCGGGTTGAGTTGCAGGAACTGGCTTTGAGGGCTGACGGACGTACTGATGAAGCCCTTCGGATCAATGATACACGTTTGGCAAAAATTCCGTTCGGAACTCCTGAATATGCACTTACTTCTTATCAGCGTGCGATGATCTACCGCCAGAAAAAAGATCGGGAAAAAGAAAAGTATTATTTGGCCCTTTCTTCCTTGTCGGATATTCAGTCGGCTATCACAGATCATGCTTCCTTGTGGATGTTGGCTGATTTATTGCTTAAAGATGGCGATATCGAGCGTGCTTATCATTATATCCGTTTTTCTTGGGATGAGACGAACCGGTTTCGTGCCCGCTCAAGAAGTTGGCAGAGTGCGGATATCCTTTCGTTGATCGATAAGAACTACCAGGCTACGGTAGAAGGGAAGAACCGGATACTGGTCACATATCTGACGCTGATCAGTGTACTTACCTTGTTATTGATCTCTGCCATCGTCTATATATATCGGCAGATGAAGCGACTGGCGGAGGCCCGCAATCATTTGCAGGAGACAAACGAGCAGTTGAAGGTGCTGAACGGCGAATTGTATCAGATGAACGATCGTTTGCAGTCCGCCAACCTCGAACTGTCCGAATCCAACCGGATCAAGGAGGAATATATCGGGCGTTTCATGAGTCTGTGTTCTTCTTATATCGATAAACTCGACGGTTATCGCCGTATGGTTTATAAAATGGTTTCTTCCGGACAGATCGGGGAACTGGTTAAAGTTACCCGATCGTCAAAGGGGTTGGAGGCGGAGCTGAATGCACTTTATAAGAATTTTGATACTGCATTTCTCCATCTGTTCCCGAATTTTGTGACACAATTTAATTCACTTTTGCTTGAAGATGAGCAGGTGGTACTGAAAAGGGACGAGTTGCTGAATACGGAACTTCGTATTTTTGCGTTGATCCGTTTGGGGATAAACGACAGTTCTCAGATAGCCGAATTCCTTCGCTATTCGGTGAATACCATCTATAATTATCGGGCAAAAGTAAAGAACAAGGCATGCGTTTCCAGGGATGATTTCGAGAATTTAGTCCGGAAAATTCATTAATCCTTTTATATTTGATCCACTTTTTTAGTAATATAAAAGATTTGTATCTTGTTGTTAAATAGATATTTGAGTGTTTTGTCTGTCCACTTATTTATTCACCGTCTCCCTTAGCTTTCCTTTTCTTCTTAATTTTGAATCACACATTTCAGGTCAGCAGATTATTCATTAAAAAAGTAATACGCATGGAAAAGAACATAGGGGAGTATCTTTCCCGCAAAAGTACGGAAGTGATTGCTATAGTGGCTTGTATCGGTTTGATCATAACTATTATTCTGGCTGCCGGGTCAATCAGGACTGAGCAGGAGAAGGCTCATATGGTCTTGCATTCAAGCTGTCTGCAAACGAAATAGGCAGATGCTTGTTTTCTAAAAAGAGTGTTTTAATTTCTCTATACATAATTTATATCCGATTCCTGTGCATAGTAGTAGGAATCGGATTTTTTTTATGTGTCTGAGAATCAGAAATGGAAGAGTGAAATACGAAAAAAGTGAAAAGAAATGAAATGAAAAACTTGCATAATTCAAATAAACCATCTACTTTTGCACCCGTCTTAGAGACAAGGAGAGATGGCAGAGTGGTCGATTGCGGCGGTCTTGAAAACCGTTGAACTGAGAGGTTCCGGGGGTTCGAATCCCTCTCTCTCCGCAATAAACGCTGAAAATCAGCAAATTGCAAAATAAACACCCAGTTTTACACCCAAGAATGTAAAACTGGGTGTTTTTGTATTATTTAAGAAATGGATTTTTGCTGAGGTTTATTAAACAAGATACTATTTCTTCTTAAAATAAAAAGATACATCAAAGGTTGCCTATGTACATGCGAATGCATTAGATAGGCAACCTTTAGTTATTTAAGTGGCATTGCATTACTTAGGAAATGTGGCTTCAATTTGTTTGGCAACACGTTTTATAGCACCTCTAATGTCTGCAGATACGCTCAATCCTAATGTACTGTATGCACCACGACATGAAGCTATCGGGCGACCCGTGAGGAAATCTATGAAATTCACAGTTACAATGGATTCTTCTTCTAAAATATCTACCCCATATTTTACCATAAGCAGTTTTGACTGTTGTGTTGCAGTCAGTTCATTTATACGCATATCACTGACCAACGTAAGTCGAGAGCCTTCTACTGCATCAAACAACTGTATTTCGTATTCCATCAGTTGGGCAGGAATGTGATAGGTGTCATTGTTGATGATTGAGGCATATTCATATTTAGACAAATCTGCATTTTGCGACACAACGCTTTTAGAGGTTGTGCAAGATGATACGGCTATTCCGATAAAAAATAGGAATGTGATAATTACTCTATTCATAAATACTTATTTAGGTTCGATATGCAAATAATAGCTTTCTTCTGCCGATTCCTCCTCATCAGGAAGCTGATGCAACATCAGCATGCGGGTGGTTTCGTTTTCCCAATACCTTTCAGCCACTACACCTTTTTCAGGAAGACATTTAAATAGACTTTCTTTGCCGTTGGCATTTTCTCCAGTACCAATACTGTTTTCCATCAGTATCATGACTGCCTTTTTAGTTGTCGGCAGAAAGTCTGCATCCGGCAGCAATTTATGGTTTACTGGGACAAATAGAGAATAAGGATTATAGCCCTTGGCAACAATGTCATACAATTTGTACTCATAATTTCGATCCAACAGACAATAGGCCGTCAGATTCGTAGGCTTCTGTAGATTAATTGTGCCCCATTCAAGTCCCAAAAAATCGCGGTCATAAAGCGTGATGCGATGCGAAGTTTCATATTCCACTTTTCCATCGCGGTAGCCTTTCAGATGGCTCTTTACCGTACCGCTCTTGAAGAAGTGCGAACTCCATTGTGTAGTGATATGTGTTTCTGCGCTTTCTGCAGAAACTTTGTTTTCAGCCACTTTGAATGTGTGAGGAAAATCATCTGCGCTCCACACAATAGAATCATAATAGTGTGTGAACTCAGGGATGTCTATGGGTGAATATTCACCGTTTATATCCGTGATTCGAAAGGTAATCAAATCGAGAGGCGCCGGCAGCGGACTTTCAATCCTCATAAAGGGAGTATATTCGGACATTATCATCTTGAACTTCGCTTCTTCTGGTATAGGTTCTTGTTCGGGATCTGTTGGTCCATCATTGTTAATAGCTCTGGATAAACAGATAAGCGTATAAACCTTTCTTTCTCCATCATTGGCTGAAATCTGAATCTCTTCGTGTGCAACATCATTAGAAGTCGATGGAGGAAAGTGAATTTTCACCTGATTGCCTTCTATCTTGAGGGTGGCCCATCCACAATCGTATACGTAAGAATCTCCTGATATGGGGTTGAGCACATCATAATTCTCGCAAGTCATTACCATATTGCCTCCCTTGCCATTCGTCTCAAAAAAATAGGACGGAGAAACGTCTGTGGTTGATTTTAAAAATTGGACGTTTGCAGGCGTAATGATTTCATATGACCACTCCATGGGTCTTGCTGGTAAAACATCATCCTTGTCGCAAGCCGTTAAGAGCAGGCAGACAAGCACCATAAAAGGCATGAACATTTTATTCATATTCGTATCATATACTCTATTGGCCCCATTCGAGTGGCTAAATGGATGATGAGAAACGTGAGCCAATTATGCTTCATCCTAAGCAATCAGATGAACATACCGTTTCTTTGATTTTTTATTCTTGGGTAGATGATTCTACACAAATGTAAAATTAGTCATTTAATCGAGATTTTGCTTTATGTTGAACGAATTTATAATTTGAATCCTCTGTTTTTTTGTTCTCTCTGCACCGAATTACGCAGATTCTGCTCTAACTTTTCCCATTGTTCCTTAAACCATTGTACTATGGGCTGTCGGTTTATGGTCAGCACCAACTTATGTTCTTCGGTCAAATCGTCCTCAATCTTGCAGACCGCATCCTTTATTTTGAATGACTGTCTATGCTGTGTGGAGTACAGCTTGCCACTGCAAACGATGGGCTTCCTTTTAGCCAAAAGTACGTCTATCATTTCCTGTGTAAATCCAGCTGACTTGCAGAACTTCTCCATTTGCAGCATTTCTCTCATAACGGGGAACCATTTGAAAGCTTTGCCGATGATTTCGTTCAGCTCTTCTATTTTCTTCACCTTCATGTTCAACTCCTGTCGGTGTACCTCCTGCTGGCAGTGTGTCTCTGTGCTGTGACGCTCTTCCTGCATCCTCATGTGGTCGTTCAGCAGACGAATCTGGTTGTCACGTTTGTCTATTTCACCCTGTAGCTTTCCGTTGGCTTGTTCCAGCTCCTTCAGCTTACCGCTACCGAAAAGAGAACCGACCCCGCTGGCAATGGCAGTCATGGCATCCGTAGCCTTGTTTTTCAGCTGCTCGGTTCTGGCTTCGCTTTTGATTTTAGCCAGCTCGCTTTCCGCCCGTTCCTTTTCGGCAAGCAGCAGACCAATATTTTCCTGTATGTCCTCTGTTTGGTTCAGCAGGTCACGGTAGTATTGGGCGGTGGTGGTATGCCGGGCTTCCGAGCCGACAATGCCACGTTTCAATCCATATTTTGCCATAGCCAGTGCATACCCGTCCTGATAGGCTTTCAGCTTATGCCGGGTCATGATGTCATTGGCTGACAGCCGTGCTGCACCGCTCGGCTTCTTGCGGTAGTTCTTCTTCACCAGTTTTTCCGACTTCTTCTTTCTGCGTTCGGTCTGGACGATAGGGATGAGGGTGGCATGGATATGGGGTGTTTCCTCGTCCATGTGCAGCACAGCCGAAACCACATTCTCGCTGCCATAGGTACGTTTCATCCATTCCACGCTGTCCCTGCACCATTCATCCAGCTTGCCTGCCTGCTCTATCTGCTTCATGTCCTTGGGGCTTCCCGATAGGATGAAGCGGATGGCACGTACCTGGTTGGTTCCGATTTTGCGTGTCAGTCCGGCACTTTTCAGCCTGTGGCTGATGGCTTCGTTGCGGTTGGTTACTCCACCGGGGAACTCAATCAGCTCACGGTTGAGATGCGTCCGTGTCGGATCTGCGTTCTTCGGGGTGGTCTTTCTTTCGATGTGGTCGGACATCTTGCTGTCCGACCCGTGCGCTTTGTCAAGATGCAATACTGCGAATCCCATGTTCTTCCTTTCTTTCTGATTCGTTAGACATTTGTTTTCTTACCCCTCTTGGGGGCGGCATAGCCGTTCATCGGGGGTGTCCAGAGGGGTGGAACCCCGTTGGCTCATTGGGGGATTTTTAGCGTTACTTGTAATGCGGCTCGAAAAATCCCCTAATGAGCTACGACTTTTTCAGCATGGAAAAGTCCCCGCGTCCGTCCCTACATGCTGAGCCCTCTGCCCCGTTTGGCTGGTTCCTCTCCGGTGGCTTCTTTTCCCTTCTGTCGGCTTGCTGTTTCAGCTTTCATCCGGATAGCTTCCGCCTGCTTTCCGGCTCTCTGCTGTTGTAAGTATTCGTTCAAGTCCTTGCATCCGCCATAAATCTGCGAAGCGTCCCGGATGTACCGATCTCTGCCGTATTCCATGCGGATTTGCCGGAGTGCTTCCAGTCCTGCATGGTCGTTGTCGAAAAAGCAGTGGATGCGTTCGTAATTGCCCAACGGATAGAGAGCCTTGTTTACATTCGATACGGAGTTTAATACGATGTAGTCCTGTCCGTCCAACTCCGGATAATTCGGGCAGCTCTCCTGTCTCAATGTCAGAAAGGAAAGGTAGTCCATGAATCCCTCGAACACATAGCAGGCAGTCCTTGCTTTTCCCGCCTGTCTGATGTGGGAAATTTCCTTGGGGGCGATGCAGCCCTTGAAATAGGGGTTACGAACCTCAAACCCACCCGAACCATTAGGGAATGCGATGGCAAAGTAACGCTTGTCGTTGTGGGTGTAACGGGCTTCACTACATTCTTTTTTTGCCAGTTCCAGATTTATTCCTCTACCTTGTAAATAGGAAAGCAGGGCAGGAGACGATAGCGGTACTATCTCCAGCTGCTGGAAGCTCGGACCGAAAGAGTCCTGCTTGCCAAAAGAGAAAGATACCGGGTGTACATGCGGTGTCTGTTCCGCAATCCGCTCCAGCAGGTAAGGTACATGGTCGGTAGCATACAGGTGTGCAGCCAGTTCAATGATACCGCCCCCTTTCCCTAAACCGAAGTCGTACCACTGGTTGCGTTCGGTGTTCACTTTGAAGGAAGCCTCTGTTTCTTCCCTCAAGGGAGATTTGTACCAAAGGTTGATACCCTGCTGTTTGACGGGTGAATACCCCAGGCTGTGCAGGTAGTCAGCCAGATTGATTTGTTTTGCAGTCTCGATGTTCATAAGGAAATCGTTTTTAGTGAGTACTTTGATTATTTCTCTTTTTGCCCGCAACTCTTAGAAGTATGCGGTCTGTACAATCACTTCACTAAACTCCTAATATATAGACCCCCGGAATTTAGTGAAGTGATTAGTCTGTTTCTGAAATCACTTCACTAAATTGTCGTATATATAGGATACGGGAATAAAGTGAAGCGATTTTCGGGATTGTCGGCTAATAGTGATAATCGGGCTTAAAGGAATACTTCCTGCCGTTTTCCTGCACTATCATCCGTTTGTTGCGCAGCATGGTGATAAGCGCCACTGCATTCTGGTGATTCAGTCTAACCCCTTCTGCCAGATAAGTCCTGATTAAGGTGTCTTCCAGCTCCTTGTAGCCGTATTCCTCTTGCAGTGCAAAAGCGGCTTCCAGTGCGGCACGGTGCTGCGGTTCAGAAATATCCTTGTAAGGGTCAAACTTTTCCACCGAGGGTCTTCCCGGCTTCCTTGCTTCCGGCTTGTAACCTTCCGCAAGTTCGGGCAGGGCTCGGTCGTTGATGCGGAATGCAAAAGGCTCGAAATCCATCGCCCGGATGTGCATGGCGGAAACATGGCTGATGTCGCTGTTTCCCTTGTCCTTTTCCACCAGCAGGACTGTTTCTGCCTTGTTGTTCAGTTCCGTACCGATGTGCCCTCTTGCGTTCTCATCCCCCTTGTTCTGATGCAGTATCGTATGGATATGAATCTGCCTGTCGTCCGTCCACTGCATCAGCTTGGATATGATGCGGGTGGATTCACCGGGGCTGTTGATGTCGTACACCATATCCCGGATGCCGTCTATGATGACCAGCCCAATATCCGGTGAGTGGTAAATAGCCTGTTCTACAATGCTGATGCGCTGTTCCGGGGTGTATTTTCTCAAAGCGAGAAACTCCAGATAACCGCTGTCCCTGTCGTCGGGCAATCCTGCCATCCGCAGGATCCGCTTCATCACTTTCAGACAGTGGTAGGGGCTTTGCTCCGTATCTATATAAAGCACTTTCCGCTTTTCCTCGGGCAGTTCAGCCGCATATCGTAACACAGTACCGTTTTTCAATGCAGCGGCTACGATAGCCGATACATTGAAGGTCTTCTTGCTCTTGGCTTTGCCGATGGATGCGCTGAAATTGCCCAGCGTCCCGATGACAGAGCCGTGTACTTTCAGAATTTCGGGGGCTTTTTCGTAACATTTCGATAGACTTAGCCGGGATTCCTGCCAGAGGATAACGGCTTGTTCGGGTGATATTTCTTTTATATAGTCCATAATCACCTCCTTTATCTGCGTCCTCCGGTTTTCTTGCCAGCCAGTTCCAGCGCCAGTTCCGCATCCACGATAATCTTGCGCCCAATCTGGGTAATGGCTTTGTCTATCTTTCCGCTTTTCTTGATGCGGTTGGCTGTGGGCAGGCTGCACCCGAAAAGCTTGGCTATGCCGAGTATGCCGTACACGTACTTTTTTTCCGTGTCGGTGGTCGGCTGTGTTTGCACTTCTGCCTGTACTGAAGCGTGTCTGCTTAGAAAAAGGAACTCTTCGCCTGTCATCTGCCAGACGGGTTTCACTAACAGTTCTTTGAGGTTGTTCATCGTCCGTATGATTACTTGTTTGACAATAGCCCTGCGCACAGGCTGTTTCTTCTGTTCTCGAACAATGCAAAATTAGGTAGGGTTTTGAGTGGTAAGTATGTGGATGATAGATACGGATTGTTCTGTTATGTCACAGAATATCAATAAATAAAAATACCACTCAAAAATTATTTTGAGTGGTATAAGTGGTCATGTCGTAAAATATATCGGAATGTCACGGGTTATCGGAATATTCCGTCCATTTCCTTGGCGAACTTTTGGTTGGGAATACTGGGTAAATCGGAAACGGGTTCCCTGTACTTGGACTTGTAATAGTCTTCATCAATATCCAGGTGTTTCAGGATGGCTTCCTTCCATTTGTCCTTATCCTGCTCTGGCAACTGCTCCTTCATCAGGGAAATCAGATAGCATACCCGTATCTTTTCCCTTGGCTTTATTTTCAGTACGCACTGGCAGGGATGCAGATTCATGCAGGCATAGAAATCCGGTGCGGTAATGTCTTCAAACTGTTCCCCTGCACAAACTTCATGAATGATGGAAAGCAGCTTCATGCTGAAATATTCAGGCAATCCGGCAGTCGTAGCCGTAGTCGATGCGGTTGCCGTTTCTGTTTCCGGCTGGCTGTCTGTACGGCTCTGCCTGTCTGCTTCGTTCGGTTGGCTTTCTTCGTCCGGTACATATTTGGTCAGGATGCCCATGAAGTGTACGCTAAGCAGGTAGATGTCACCGCAACGGTTTTTCATGTATTGCCGGGCTTCTTTCCGGAGTAGTGTTTGCTGCTCATAGAGATGGTCCAGCTGGGCTTTCTCCTTTTCATATTCAGCCTTGCAACGCTCATATTCTCTTTCCGCCAGCTTTTCTTCTTCGGGTGTATGCTCTCGGTAGCCGATGGAATCATAGCGGTTGTTGGCTTCGTTCATCGGTTTGCGCAGCCTGTTCACCACTTCCATCTCTTCCTTGATGGCTTCTTTGTAGCTGTCTGCGTATTGGTTACATACACGCATGATTACCTCGTCATTGGGAAAACTGTAAGCTTCATAAAGCCGTGTGTATTCTTTGACTTCCTTTTTCAGACTTTTCAGCAGCAGGGTACATAGTTCTGGCGGTGTATGCAGCACCAGTTCAAGGATAGCTTGCTCAAAAGCCTTGATATCGCTCCATTCCGAGTAGAAGTCAACGATGAATTTCTGCTTTTCAAAAGAGAAAGTATGGCTTACAATCCAATCTTTGCAGATTCTGTTCAGCTCCCCGTATTGAGGAATGAGGGTTATTATCGTTTTCTGCATGGCATACTCTTATTGTTTAGGGTCCTTGTCAAGGAAAGAAGCCAGTTCTTCTTCCACTTCTTCCACGCTGGGCAACGCTGATTTCAGTTTTTCAGGAATCGCTTTGCTCAATTGATAATCGCTGATGCCGATAGGCTGGTCATAGCCGGAAAGGGCATACTGGGCAACCACTTCGTCCTTCCCTCTGCACAACAAAAGACCGATGGTCTTGTTGTCGTGTTCCCCTCTTAACTTATCATCCACCACGTTGATGTAAAAGTTGAGTTGTCCGGCATATTCCGGCTTGAAAGGAGTGGCTTTCAATTCTATGACAATATATGCGTGCAGTGGAATAGAATATAGAATCAGGTCGGCAAAGAAATCGCTGTTTCCGACTTGGAAGTGCTTCTGCCGGGCAACGAAGGCAAAACCGTTGCCCATTTCCAACAGGTAGCGGGTAACGTGTTTCACCAGCTGTTCTTCAATATCCCTTTCGTCTGCTTTTTCTTTGGCTCCTGCCAAATCAAAGATGTACGGGTCTTTGAGTAGGTAATTGGCAAGGTCGCTTTGTGGAGCCGGAAGTGTGGTCGTGAAATTGTTTACCTTGTTGTTGCTGATTTGTCGGCTATACAAATCACTGTCAATTTGCATTTTCAATACATTGCTGCTCCATCCCATTTCCACAGACTGCTTCATGTACCAGTAGCTTAGACCTAAAGGTAGCGAACTGTCAAGTATAGTCATTTGGCTTGTCCAGTTTATTTTGGCTATAGGAGAGGTCAAGAAAACTTCTTCTATTTCCTTGATTCCCATCCTGTAAATGGCAGAAACGGTTTTTCCCACATCTTCAAATTGCGCAGGAACCTCCTGCGTAATTGCTAATGGTTGACAATCAATAGATTGTATTTGCGCAGTAAGTTCCTGCGTAAATTGCTTGTCATTCAGTTTCAATACTTCATTGGTCACACTCTGTATGGTTGGGACAGACAGGCTTGCATCTGTTTCTATGAAACTTTGCAACGCTCTTAAAGGATATGCTTTTGCAAACTGGCACATATAGGTAAGGTTACGTTCCGAATAGCCTTTCTTTTCAGGGTAATGCAGTCGGATAGCCTTTGCCAACTGCTTGATGATTTTGCTTCCCCATCCGTGCAGCTGTTGGTGATAAAGGATGTAATTGCCTACCTTCCAGTAATGGAACAGCATTTGTGCATTGGCTGCAACAATCAGCCTTACTTGTGCCTGTTCTATTTCCGAACCGACCGCTTGTATGAATGCATCAAAATTCGTTTTCTCTATGTTGGATTCCTTGTTGCTCATATTGTGATGATAATTTCTACAAATATAGTCATTGGTAACTATCTATGAAACTGTTTGATACTTTTATAGTTGATTGAATTTGTTCATGGCGTTCGCCTTAATATCATCCGCTATGTCAATGTAGGGTTTCATAGCCTTGTAGTCGCTGTGTCCCGTCCATTTCATGACCACCTGTGCCGGGATTCCGAGAGCCAGCGCATTGCAGATGAATGTCCTTCTTCCTGCATGGGTACTGAGCAAAGCGTATTTGGGTGTGACTTCATCAATACGTTCATTTCCCTTGTAGTAGGTTTCCCGTACAGGCTCGTTGATTTCTGCCAGTTCGCCCAGCTCTTTCAGGTAATCGTTCATCTTCTGGTTGCTGATGACGGGCAGAGCCATGTAATTCTCGAAATGGATGTCCTTGTATTTGTCCAGTATGGCTTTGCTGTATTTGTTCAGTTCAATCGTCAGGCTGTCTGCAGTCTTGACTGTGGTTATTTCGATGTGGTCGGACTTCACATCGCTTCTTTTCAGATTGCGAACATCCGAATACCGCAAACTCGTAAAGCAGCAGAACAGGAAAACATCACGCACACGTTCCAGGTATTGCTTATCCTTGGGTATCTGGTAGTCTTTCAGCTTGTTCAGTTCATCCCAAGTCAGGAAGATTACTTTTTTCGAGGTGGTTTTCAGTTTCGGTTTGAACGTATCGTATGCAATGTTCTGATGATGTCCTTTCTTGAAGCTCCAGCGCAGGAACCATTTGAGGAATCCCATTTGCTTGCCGATGGTGCTGTTTCTCATATCCTTGGTGTCACGCAGGAAGTTGACGTATTCGTTCAATCCAAACTCGTTGAAATAGTTGAACGTTGCATCCTCCTTGAACTCTTTGAGGTGGTTCCTCACTGCTGCAAATTTTTCATAGGTGGATGCCGTCCAGTTATTTTGGTTACCGCACTCTTTTACAAACTCATCGAATACCTCCCAAAAGCTGACAGGGGCTTCTTCCGGCTGTTCTTCGCTGGTGTCTTTCATTCTCATGTTGAAAGCTTCCTTCAACTGTTGGGTCGTTGGCATGACCTCCTGCACCTCAAATTCCTTGAAAATATTCTGGATTTCGGCATAGTATTTCAGCAAGTCCGTATTGATTTCGGCTGCACTTTGCTTTAGCTTGTTGGTACATCCGTTCTTTACCCGCTGCTTATCTGCATCCCATTTGGCTACGTCAATCCGGTAGCCCGTTGTAAACTCGATGCGTTGGCTGGCAAAGATGACACGCATACGGATGGGTACGTTCTCTACGATTGGCACACCGTTCTTCTTTCGGCTCTCCAATGCAAAAATGATGTTGCGCTTGATATTCATAATTGGGTGCGTTTGAAATTCTACACCCAAATATACACCCAATTATTGAGATAGCAAAAGACATTTAGAAACATTTAGTTTTACTCTATATTGTAATTTGTAATTGATTATCAGTTGTTTGCAGTTTTATGATATTCTGTGAAAGTATAAGTTCGAGAGCCTCTTTCTCCGCTGAAAGCAGCAAAAGCTGCTTTTTACGTTTTATGGAGGCAGGTTGCTTCTTGATATACATAATCAACCGAAAAGGAGAGATGCTCGAGTGGTTGAAGAGGCACGCCTGGAAAGCGTGTAAACCCCTAAAGGGTTTCGCGGGTTCGAATCCCGCTTTCTCCGCAAAGTCCTGATGATTTATTATCGTCGGGACTTTTTCTTTATGGGATTAATTAACGGTATTTTGAAATAAGATATGGATTCTTTATCTTTGCAAAAAGTTTTTTAGGGAAGGAATGTTAGTAACTACCGTGGATAAAAAGATAAAGTTTTACCAGCGTGTGATTTTGATGATCATGTTGGTCTTTATGCCGTTTTATTCAGTTGGCAGCGATTTCTTTCTGGAAGGTTTCCCAAGTTCTTCCATCGAGGTGGTAGAGAATGGAGTGCATGATGTACTTGATTTCGACGATAATGCCTCGTTGCGTACTGTCCGGCAGGAACAGATTCAAATCCAACAGTTTGTTGCAGACTTTATAGCCGACTGGCTGACTATAATAAATGTGCATGAGCTGATTCATTCTCTTGAATTGCAGCAATGTGCATTCTTGCCTATATTTTATCAACTTCATAAGACCCAGAGTTTCGTCTGGTTTTGTTCCTATCTGATTTAGGTCTTATCCGATTCTTTTTATTTTTCAGAGCGTGTATGGGTATGTTGTGCCGGTATGCGGAAGGCTTTGCCGTATCCCTGATATTGCACGCTTTATCATGTTTATAATTATAACCTAAAAATAAACTAATCAGAAACGATTTATGACGAGAAGATTATTTTTAAACTATTTACCTTTTTTGTTTTTAATAGCCAGCTTTTTTACCTCTTGTAACCGGAGTCATGAAAAAAAATCCGGAAGTAAAGACAATACGCTGGTGGTGAAGCTGGTAGCTACGAGTATCGAAGTGGCTCAATCGTATGTAGCCGATGTGCAGGCTGTCCAGTTTGTGGAGGTTAAACCGAAAGTGGAAGGGTTCGTTGAAGATGTCTTGGTTGACGAAGGAGAGCACGTGAAGAAGGGACAGGTCTTGTTCAAGCTTTCCTCTGCCGAACTGTATGAAGAGGTCAAAGAGGCGCAGGCCAATTATAAGCAAGTGCAGGCCGAGTTGAAAATGGCGGAAGTCGAAGCGGACCGTGTAAAGCGCTTGGTGGAAAAGGACATCATTTCGCCGATCCGCTTGGAACAGGCATTGGCGGAAGCCGATGTCGCCCGTTTGCGGGTACAGCAGGCCAAATCGCGTTTGCTTCGTGCGGAAACGAATTATTCCTATACGACCATCACATCTCCTTTCGAAGGATATGTGGACCGTATACCGTTTAAGGTCGGTAGCTTGGTCACGCCGTCCAGCTTGTTGACCTCCCTGACGGATGTTTCGGAAATGTTTGCCTATTTCAAGATTAACGAGAAAGAATATCTTGAATATAAACGTACGCAGTTGAGCGGAGTGGAACAGCCGGAGTATAACAACCTGGAGTTGATCCTGTCGGATCAGACAACCTATCCGTACAAAGGAACGGTCGAAACCGTAGAAGGTGATTTTGAACGTGGTACGGGTTCCATTGCTTTTCGTGCGCGTTTTGCCAATCCGGACCGCCTGTTGCGACATGGTGTTTCGGGTAAAATCCGTATGCTGACAGAAATGGAAGACGTGATACTGGTCCCGCAACGTTCGACATTCGAGATTCAGGATTTTACTTACGTGTATACTGTTGATGAAGAAGGCAAAGTGAGTGTCCGCAGTTTCGAACCACTCTCTCGTCACGGTGCCTATTATGTAACGAAAGACCTGCCTGACAATACGCTGATCGTTTATGAAGGAGTCCAGCAAGTGAGTGACGGGATGGTTATTACGCCTGAGATTGTGGATGCCGAAACGGTCCGTAAACAATTGGAATTGTCTGATGAAGTCGAAAATAATAAGTAAGCCGTATGTTTGAAATATTCATCAGACGCCCGATTCTGTCCGGTGTCATTTCTGTTGTGATTGTTTTTCTGGGTTTGCTGGCTATTACCTCTTTGCCGATTACCCAGTTTCCCGATATTGTTCCGCCTTCCGTTACGGTGACGGCCCGTTATACGGGAGCCAATGCCGATGTGATGGCTAAAACTGTGGCGACTCCCTTGGAACGTGCTATCAATGGTGTGCCCGGAATGACCTATATGACGACCGTTTGTACGAACGACGGTATGTCGCTGACGACGATCTATTTTAAGGTAGGAACCGATCCGGATGTCGCCTCCGTGAATGTGCAGAACCGTGTGACGACAGTCCTCGATGAACTTCCCGAAGAAGTGATCCGTGCCGGTGTGATTACCGAGAAAGAAGTAAACAGTATGTTGATGTATCTGAACATCATGAGTACGGACAGTTCGCATACCGAGAAGTTCGTGTACAATTTTGCCGATATCAATATCCTGCGTGAGCTGAAGCGAATCGATGGGGTCGGTTTTGTCGAGATCATGGGTAGCCGCGATTATGCGATGCGCGTGTGGCTGAACCCCAACCGGCTGGCAGCTTATAATATGTCACCGCAGGAGGTGACCGCCGCTATCCGTTCGCAAAATATCGAAGCTGCTCCTGGGAAGACCGGTATCAGTTCGGATAAGATTCCGCAGCAGTTGCAATATGTATTGCAATATAGCGGGAAGTTCAGCACTCCCGAAGAATATGGCGAGATCGTGTTGAAGGCGTTACCGGACGGTTCGGTTCTCCGGTTGAAGGATGTGGCGACGATTGAGTTCGACTCGGAAGACTATAATATGATTTCCATGACCGACGGCAAGCCTTCCGCCTCTATCATGATCAAGCAGCGTCCGGGTTCGAATGCCCGTGAGGTGATTCAAAATATCAAAGCCAAGATGGAGGAAATCAAGGAAAGCAGTTTTGCCCCCGGAATGGATTATAATATATCGTACGATGTTTCGCGATTTCTGGATGCTTCGATTTCGGTTGTGCTCCGGACACTGTTGGAAGCCTTTTTGCTGGTGTTTATCGTGGTATATTTGTTCCTGCAGGATTTCCGTTCGACGTTGATTCCGGCGATAGCCGTTCCTGTTTCGCTTGTCGGGACTTTCTTCTTTATGCAGATGTTGGGCTTCTCCATCAATATGCTGACACTGTTCGCACTGGTGCTGGCAATCGGTATCGTGGTCGATAATGCTATTGTCGTGGTGGAGGCGGTACATGTGAAGATGCACAACGAAAAACTTCCACCGGCAAAAGCCACCGAAGCCGCCATTCGTGAAATCGGCGGGGCGATTATTGCCATTACCCTGGTGATGTCTGCCGTGTTCGTCCCGGTAGGTTTTATGTCCGGTACGGTCGGTATTTTCTACCGGCAGTTCTCGTTGACATTGGCGGTGGCGATTGTTATTTCGGGAGTGAATGCCCTGACGCTGTCTCCCGCGCTCTGCGCCTTGATGCTGAAACCTGTTTCACATAACAAAAAGGTGAAGAAAAATTTGCTGGCGCGTTTCTTCGACGGATTCAATAAGCGCTACGATCATCTGGAACGCCGTTATAAGATCAATCTGCGTTTGTTCTTGAACAGGCGTTTCCTGACCTATGCGTCGTTGATTATTTTCTGTCTGGCAACATGGGGTATGACGTTTGTGTTGCCTTCGGGTTTTATCCCTAATGAAGACCAGGGAATGATCTATGTGAATGTCGATGCACCTCCCGGAGCGACCCTTGAACGTTCGGAAGCCGCTTTGAGCAAAGTGCAGGCCGCTCTGTTGCCGTTGGAAGAAGTGGAAACGGTTTCCACATTGGCAGGCTACAGCTTGATGACGGAAACGGAAGGAGCCAGTTTTGGCATGGGGATGATCAACTTGAAGCCCTGGAACGAACGCGAGCAGACGGCCGAGGAACTGATGCGCGTCTATGCTGACCGCGTGTCGCATATCAAGGATGCGGATATCCAGTTCTTCCTTCCACCGACGGTTCCCGGTTTCGGTAATGCCAGTGGTTTCGAACTTCGTTTGCAGGATAAGACTGCCGGGACATTTGCCGAGTTGGACGAAGTGGCCAAATCGTTTGTGGCCAAGCTGAATGCCGATCCTCGTTTGTCGGGTGTCACATCCGGTTTCAATCCGAACTTCCCGCAATATCTGTTGCGGGTCGATCTGGCCAAAGCGGCAAAACTGGGAATTGATGTGAACGAGTCGATGGAAACTTTGCAATCCTATGTCGGGAGTTTCTATTCTTCCAACTTCGTCCGTTTCGGGCAAATGTACAAGGTGATGTTGCAGGCTGCTCCCGAATATCGTATGAATCCGGAGGATCTGTTCGGTTTGTATGCTAAAAATAAAGAGGGGAACATGGTTCCGTATTCCAACTTCATGACAATGGAGCGCGTGTATGGTCCGAGTCAGATTACCCGTTATAACCTGTTTACTTCGGCCATGATTACCGGTGAACAAGCACCGGGAGTCAGCTCGGGTGAAGCCTTGGAAGCCGTAGAGGAGATTGCTGCCGAAGTGTTGCCGAGAGGCTACGATATAGAATGGTCCGGCGTTGCCCGTGAGGAGAAAGAATCCGGTGGACAATCCTTGGTTATTTTCGCGATCTGTCTGGTCTTTGTCTATCTTCTTCTGGCGGCCCAGTATGAAAGCCTTTTGCTGCCGCTTCCGGTTATCCTCTCGCTTCCGGCAGGTGTGTTCGGATCATTCCTTTTACTATATGCGGTGGGACTGGAGAATAATATTTATGCTCAGGTGGCACTCGTGATGCTGATCGGCCTCTTAGGTAAGAATGCGATCCTGATTATCGAGGTGGCGAACCAGTGCCGCAAGGAAGGCGTTAGCATTATGGGAGCGGCCATCCAAGGGGCAACCAGCCGTTTGCGTCCGATTCTGATGACTTCTTTTGCTTTTATCAGCGGTTTGATCCCGTTGGCGGTAGCCAGTGGCGCTGGTGCTTTGGGCAATCGTTCCATCGGGACGGCGGCGGCCGGAGGTATGCTGATCGGTACGTTCGTGGGGATCTTCCTGATACCGGGGCTTTATGTGATATTTGAATCGTTGGCAACTTACTTAAAGGAAAAGAAACAAAAAGCAAATGAAGAAGAATATGAGTTTTAAGATAATTGCTACAGTTGGCTTGTGGGCGGCGATCGGCCTTACAGCTTGCAAGGCTCCGCAGCTCTCTCCGGATGGGGAACGTGCCGTACTGCCAGAAGGAGATGGGCATACCTATGACACTGCATTTGTAAAGCCGTTGGAGTGGAATGTGTTTTTCCAGGATTCCATCTTACAAGGATATGTGGAGGTCGCTTTGCAGAATAACTATTCGTTCAAGCAAAGCATGGAACGGGTGACAATGAGCCGGGCCAACCTGCAACGGGCAAAAGGCTTGCTATTACCTGAAGTTAGCCTCGGCATCGGGACTTCGGTCAACCGTTTCGGCGAATATACGATGGACGGAGTGGGGAATAGCGAGACTAATGTTCCTTCCTTGGCGAAAGACAAACATATCCCGGACCCTTACCGTGATTTCGGACTTTTCCTGAATTTCCAGTGGGAAGCGGATATATGGGGGAAGCTGACACGTAAGAAACAGGCGGCTGTAGCTCGTTGGATGGCTTCGGTTGAGGCAACCCGTTTTGCGCAGTCGGTCCTGATATCCGAATTGGCTGTCCACTATTATGAACTGATCGGTTTGGATAAGCGTCGGGATGTCTTGGAAGAAGCCCATATCAGTTCCAAACGTTCGTATGAGCTAACTCGCCAGCTGAAGAAGGAGGGGGCCGAGACACAGTTGGCTGTCGACCAGTTTCATGCCCGTATGCTACTGATAGAAAGCAAACTGTTGGAAAATGATCAATTGATCGGGGAGAAAGAGCGTGCGATAGCCTGCCTGTTAGGTGTCTTTCCGTTTGAAATCAGGCGTATGAGTTTTGAAGAGCTGCGTCAGATCCCTTTCCCGCTATCAGACGGTGTTCCGGCGAACATGCTGACCTTACGTCCCGACGTACGGGCCGCCGAGATGGAATTGCTGGCTTCAAAGGCGGATGTAATGGCGGCTAAAGCAGCCTTCTATCCTTCGTTGGTGTTGGGTGCGGGAGGTGGCTTCAATAGCTTTGATCTTGGCAAATGGTTCACAGCGCCTGCTTCGCTGGTTTACGATTTGGCAGCAGGAATTACTGCACCAGTCTTCCAGCGGAACCAGATTCGTTCGATGTGGAACGAGGCGCGTGCTTCGCAACGGATTGCCTTGTCGCAATATCACGAAACGGCCTTGAAGGCCTATACGGAAGTATTGGATTTGTATTGTGCCGGTCTAAACCAAGTGGAGCGTGTCCGCCTGAAAGAAGTGGAGACCGTAGCTCACCAACGTTCGGTCACCAATGCCAATGAACTTTTCAAATTGAATTATGTCGGCTTCCTCGAAGTGCTCTCTGCCAATGAACGTTATCTGGATAGCGAATTGGAACGTATCGACATCATCACCGATCTTTGCCGGAAAAAGATCCTTCTCTACCGGGCGTTGGGCGGTGGTTGCTAAAGCTTTTAGACGAAAAGACGGATGTAGAAGGTTTGCATCCGTCTTTTTGGTTATCATGGAATTTTTGTTTCATCCAGATGAAACTTTTTATACTTTTGCATCGTTCTTAAAAATTGAAATGAGAAATGGAACATGCTCCTAAGATTAACAAAGTAGAGGTCCGTACTTTGCAGATGGCGGACTACCGACAATTATCTCAATCTTTTACAAGAGTTTATTCAGACGGCTCGGATGTGTTTTGGACACGTGAGCAAATCAAGAAGTTAATCACTATTTTCCCGGAAGGGCAGGTGGTTACGGTCGTGGATGATAAGATCGTGGGGTGCGCCTTGTCTATCATCGTCGATTACGACAAGGTAAAGAACGACCATACTTACGCCTTTGTTACTGGAAACGAAACCTTTAATACGCATAATCCAAAAGGCAATATCCTGTATGGAATAGAGGTCTTTATCCATCCCGATTACCGGGGCCTGCGTTTGGCACGGCGTATGTATGATTATCGGAAGGAATTGTGTGAAAGCCTGAACTTGAAAGCGATTATGTTCGGCGGACGTATCCCGAATTATCATAAATATGCGGATACGATGCGCCCGAAGGAATATATTGATAAGGTCCGTAAAAGAGAAATTTATGATCCGGTGCTGACTTTTCAAATATCGAATGATTTCCATGTTCGTAAAGTGATGACGAATTATTTGCCGAACGATGAGGAATCCAAACATTATGCAACCCTGCTGCAATGGGACAATATCTATTACCAGCCGACTCCGGAAATCGTTTCGACCAAGACGACCGTCCGCGTCGGTCTTGTCCAGTGGCAGATGCGACCTTACAAGGGGCTCGATGACGTGTTCGAACAGGTGGAATTTTTCGTGGATGCCGTATCTGACTATAAGAGTGACTTCATCCTTTTCCCCGAATACTTCAATGCCCCTCTGATGGCTAAGTTCAACCACATGAGCGAGTCGGAGGCGATCCGCGAGCTGGCGAAATATACGGACGAGATGCTGAACCGCTTCATCAACTTGGCGATCAGCTACAACATCAATATCATTACCGGGAGCATGCCGTTGATCAAAGACGACGGGTTGTACAACGTCGGTTTCCTTTGTCGCCGCGACGGTAGTTATGAGACGTACGAGAAAGTGCATATCACGCCCGATGAAGCGAAGAGCTGGGGACTTTCCGGCGGTAAGATGGTGCAGACTTTCGAAACGGACTGTGCCAAGATCGGTGTCCTGATCTGCTACGATGTCGAATTTCCGGAACTGTCGCGTATCATGGCGGACCAGGGGATGCAGATTCTGTTTGTGCCCTTCCTTACCGATACGCAGAACGCCTATTCGCGTGTCCGTGTTTGTGCGCAGGCACGTGCGATCGAAAACGAATGCTTTGTCGTCATAGCCGGTAGTGTCGGTAACTTGCCCCGTGTCCATAACATGGATATCCAGTATGCGCAGTCCGGTGTCTTCACCCCGTGTGATTTTGCTTTCCCGACAGACGGGAAAAGGGCGGAGGCGACCCCGAATACGGAAATGATCTTGGTGTCGGATGTGGATCTCGATTTGCTGAACGAATTGCATACGTACGGAAGTGTCCGTAACTTGAAAGATCGCCGGCACGACCTGTATGAAGTGAAGATGAAGCGGAAGTAGCAGAAAGGTGGCGAATAGGTTCCTTGTTTTGTCATTTTGTTGTGATTCGCAAGACTTTTAAGATGTTTTATAAGTAGCACGCTTTTGATGATGGGAGAAAAATGTTATATTTGTAGACAAATGACTTCAAAATAACATTCAATAACCCTTCCTAAAAAGTATTTGCTTATGATTAAAAGAAGATTACTATCGTACGACATTCCGCAATTGACAAAAGTATTTAAAAAAGATTTTCCCCAACTGGTAACGATGGCGGAAGAGAGTGAGAGCGCAGCGCTTTTTAAAGAAGCCTTGCGCTCTTTTGTTTTTTCCCGCATCGACAAGACGGTTGGCGGGAGCAATATGGGAAATGCCGTGGCGAAGCGTATTCTTCTGTTGATCGAACATGACGGTATGATGGTCTTCGAGCTTTCGACAGGTGAGGAGATGCCGGTACGGACGATTACCTGCCTGTGGCAGTTCCTGGCCGGGAAGCTGGAGGAAGATGTTTCGCCGGACTTCTTTATCGACCTGTACTGGCAATTCGAATTGCTGGAGAAGCCGGAGGAAATCGTTCCGGACCGTTCGCTTGTCAAACGGCAGATGAACCGTTGGCCGACCGGGCTGGACGAGGAGGTGATGGCGATCCGTTACTCCAACAAGGAGCGGATCATTGCCGGGTTGATACGTAAGATCGAACGGCGTCATGCCCCGACCTCTCGGTTCCAGTTTACGGAAGGGATGAGCTATGCCGAGAAATACGTCAAAGTGCAGGAATGGTGGAATATCGGCCGTTTCCATCTTGCGATGGCTTTCAAAAGCCCGACGGAACTGAACTATTTCCTTGGCGGTTCCCTGTCGGCTGGAACGATGGACCTGTTGGCACGTGCTCGTAAGAAAGGCATGCCGTTTTTTGTGACTCCTTATTACCTTTCCCTGCTGAACACGAATACAAGCGGATATGACGACGCTGCCATCCGCTCTTATATCCTTTATTCGGAAGAACTGGTCGATACATATGGCCGGATCAAGGCGTGGGAGAAAGAAGACATAGTCGTGGCCGGACAGCCAAATGCTGCAGGATGGTTGTTGCCGGAAGGACACAACATACACCGCCGGTATCCGGAGGTGGCGATCCTGATCCCCGATTCGATGGGGCGTGCCTGTGGCGGGCTGTGCGCTTCCTGCCAGCGGATGTATGATTTCCAGAGCGAGCGCTTGAATTTTGATTTCGAATCTTTGAAACCAAAGGAAACATGGGATAAGAAACTGCGTCGGTTGATGCGCTATTTTGAAGAGGATGCGCAGCTTAGGGATATCTTGATTACTGGAGGCGACGCGTTGATGAGTCAGAACGCGACGCTCCGCAACATACTTGATGCCGTCTATAAGATGGCAGTCCGGAAACGAAAAGCCAACGAGAGTCGTCCCGAAGGGGAGAAGTACGCTGAGTTACAACGGGTCCGCTTGGGCTCTCGCCTGCTTGCCTACTTGCCTCTCAGAATCACGGACGAACTAGTCGGTATCTTGAGGAGTTTCAAAGATAAAGCCTCACGTGTCGGTGTTACGCAGTTTATTATCCAGACACATTTTCAATCCCCGTTGGAGGTCACGCCGGAAGCAAAAAAGGCGATCGAGGCGATTCTCTCCGCCGGTTGGATCATCACCAACCAGTTGGTCTACACCGTTGCCGCTTCTCGGCGTGGACATACGGCAAAACTTCGTCAGACGTTGAATGCGATGGGAGTGGTGTGCTATTACACTTTTTCGGTTAAGGGTTTTCACGAAAACTATGCCGTGTTCGCTCCTAATAGCCGTTCTTTACAGGAACAGCAAGAAGAGAAAGTTTTCGGCCTTATCCCCAAAGAGAAGCAGAAGGAACTGTATCGGCTGATCCGCTATGAGCGACCCTTAGGAAAGAAATTGTCCGGTTTTTTGAAAGAGAACCGTCTTCTTTTTGCTGCCACCGACCGCAGTGTGTTGAATCTTCCAGCCATCGGCAAAAGCATGACTTTTCAGATGGTCGGTTTGACAACAGAGGGAAAGCGTATCCTGAAATTCGACCACGACACCGGACGCCGTCACAGTCCGATTATCGATCGGATGGGAGAAGTCTACATTGTCGAGAACAAGTCCGTCGCCGCCTACCTGCGCCAATTACAGGATATGGGTGAAGATGTGCGGGAGTATATTAGTATTTGGAATTATTCCGAGGGGAGGACTGAACCTCGTTTCAGTATTTACGAATACCCCGACTATCCATTTGATGTTACAGAAAAGATGACAAATCTTGAGCTATAAAACGAGTAATTATTATCTTTGTTCGTGCTAAACCAATATAAAATGATACAGAACGAAAGAGAAATACGACACGAGTATGTGTTACAGGCTGTTCGTCAGATGATGACAGCCGCTCGGACAGCTCCGAAAGGGAAAGGCATCGATATTATTGAAGTGGCGATGGTGACGGATGAAGATATCAAACGCCTTTCCGAAGAGCTTGTCATCATGTCCGGCGAAACCGGTTTAAAATTCTTTTTGCGTGATGCTGACAATATTCTTCAGGCTGAAGCTATCATGATTGCTGGTACACGCCAGCAGGTTCAGGGTTTGAATTGCGCGCACTGCGGGTTTCCGACTTGTGTGGAGAAGCCGAAAACCGTCCCTTGTGCGATTAATTCGGTGGACTTGGGCATTGCGGTCGGTTCGGCTTGTGCCACGGCGTCGGATTTGCGCCTGGATACGCGTGTGATGTTCAGTGCCGGTATGGCTGCACAGCGTTTGGGAATGTTGGGCGACTGCAAATGTGTGATGGCGATTCCGGTAAGCGCGTCCTCGAAAAACCCGTTCTTCGATCGAAAAACCAAAACAGAGTAAGTCATGATAAAGTTTGATAACAAACTCGAACTGCGGTACTACTTCAATGATAAGTCAAACTACATGGATGCCATGATCAAACATCGTTCAGAAAAGGAGGTACTCTCGCTTGTTCGGACGTTAGCAGACATGTTGGATATCAAAATGACTGTCTATTGCGAGTCTTTTGCCCAACAGGAGGGCTTTCGCGAAATCTGGTCGGTGGCAGGTGAAAACAGCCGTCTGATCTCTGTTCTTCTTAACTTGTTCATGCAGGTATGGACGCGTCCGTCCCTTTTGGTCGGTGGACAACCGGTTGTGGACCGTTCGGTGACCGACGAGGAAAAGATGCAGCGCGAAATTGCCTTATTGCGTAGTAATTTGAGAAAAAAAATGCCCGGTATTACCGTGACGCGCGAGTTGGTGGAACTGCTCAGCGCATCGCCGCGTTTTTGTAAATGCAAATCGAACTTTTACGAAGCTGTACGCGGTTATCCGAAGGTGACAAAGTTCACTTTACGCGAACTGAACGAAAATAACCGCAGCCGTTCGGGATCGTTGGAGGTCAAACGCGAACAGTTTGACTATTACATCCTCCGTTCTGACGAATTGCCTCCTGTTAAAGACAACAAAGCAACGATAGAAATCATCTCACCTGTGCTGAAAGATGCCCGTTACCGTTGGAAAGGCATCTACAACAAGGGCGGCGAGACAATCGACTTTTACATGTGCGACGAAGATTTCAAGAAAGATATGTTCGATGAAAAGATTGCCTTCAAGAGCGGTATGTGTATAGATTGTGTGCTAGAGATACAACGGAAGATGAGTGAACTAGGTGAAGTGGTTAACATCAGCTACACGGTCGAGACGGTGATCCGTACCCGCTTCGATAAGATGGAAATCATTACGCCGCAAGGGAAACGCCACCTCAGGAAGCTCGAAGATGAGAAAAAGCAGTTGACGCTTGATCTTTTCGGATAATAAACCGTCTTTTCGTCCGTGAATTGACAGTTTTATAATCTTAAAAAATGGAATGTTTTTTATGTCTCCAAAGCGTCCATGTAATTAATAAATAAGAGAATGGTAAAAGCAAAAACGGTATATGTTTGCTCCAACTGTGGGGCTGACTCTCCGAAATGGATCGGGAAATGTCCTTCCTGCGGGGAGTGGAACACGTATGTTGAGGAGATCGTGGTAAAGGAACCGGTCGGAAAGCGGGCACTTTATGGCGTTTCGGATGGTGGCAAAGTGCGTCCCGTCCTGCTTCGAGATATTACTTCTGAAGAGGAGACGCGTGTCGACCTCGGAGACCGGGAGTTGAACCGTGTTCTTGGCGGCGGTCTGGTAAAAGGATCACTGGTCTTGATCGGCGGGGAACCGGGTATCGGGAAATCGACCCTCGTCCTGCAAACCGTTTTGGGGTTGAAGGGACTCCGCACGCTTTACGTCTCCGGCGAGGAGAGCAGTCGCCAGTTGAAACTCCGTGCCGACCGCATCGCGCACGAGAATCCAGATTGTTTCATTCTCTGTGAGACCAATCTCGAACAGATATTCGTACAGACCAAGAACGTTCAACCCGACCTCTTGATTATCGACTCGATACAAACCATTTATACGGAGGTGGTCGAATCTTCTCCCGGAAGTGTTTCGCAGGTACGCGAGTGCAGTGCGGCTATTCTGAAATATGCGAAGGAGAGCGGCACACCTGTTCTTCTGATCGGCCATATCAATAAGGAAGGGAGTATTGCTGGGCCGAAGGTGTTGGAACATATCGTTGACACCGTGCTTCAATTTGAGGGCGACCAGCATTATATGTATCGTATCCTCCGCAGCATCAAGAACCGTTTCGGAAGCACAGCGGAATTAGGTATTTACGAGATGCGCCAGGATGGTCTTCGCGAAGTCAGTAACCCTTCTGAACTACTCCTAACGCAGAATCATGAGGGATTGAGCGGCGTGGCGATCGCGGCTGCGATTGAGGGCATCCGTCCCTTCCTGATCGAGACACAGGCGTTGGTGAGTTCTGCTGTCTATGGGACGCCTCAGCGTAGCGCGACAGGATTCGATCTTAGGCGTATGAACATGTTGCTCGCGGTGCTCGAAAAGCGTGCCGGATTTAAGCTGGTTCAGAAAGACGTCTTTTTGAATATTGCCGGTGGGCTGAAGGTGAATGATCCGGCGATCGACTTGGCGGTGATCAGTGCAATTCTTTCTTCTAGCCTCGACATTTCGATCGAGCCGGGTATCTCGATGTGTGGCGAGGTGGGGCTTTCGGGAGAGATCCGTCCGGTGAACCGTATCGAGCAGCGCATCCTAGAAGCGGAAAAATTGGGTTTCTCGCGCATTATCATCCCGCACAATAACCTGAAAGGTTTCGACACATCCAAATGCAAGATGCAAATCGTGCAAGTGCGCAAGGTGGAAGAGGCTTTCCGGCAATTGTTCGGATAAGTTTATATGTATATGAATAAAAGTGTTGTTTATCTATTTGTAAGTGTTTTCTTCTTGTTTACAAGCTGCGAGTATCGGCTGGGGAAGAATTTTATGGATTTTGAAAAGTGGCAGGCTGATTCGGTTGCGATGAGTGTGGACTTCTATGGTCCGTTTATCCATGATTGGGAAAACAAAATCTTTGTGGTGGAACATAGTGGTAATGCTGCTTGCCAAATCAGTCCGTTGCCCGGATTTGAGGTTGAGAAGCAGATCGTCCGCATTGGAGAGATGGAATGGGAAAGCGATGGGACACGATGTGATTTCATGCTGGATGTGGATCTGATTCCGAATGGCTCTTATGAGTTGTCGTGCGAGGTTTTCGCCCGGACGAATAATGGGACGGTTGCCGGACAGGTCGGGGTCGAGCGATATGTGGAAAAGCGTAGTTGGCCCCTCAAGATAAACGCGCGTACCGAGTCGGAGTTCTCTTTGCGGCATCGTGTGAATGAAGAAGGACTGATCGAAATATTTTGGGAGGTAGACGGGGCACTCCGTGCCGGATTCGACCATTACCAGATAGAGTTCAGTACGATTGACGAGAATGCTCATTCAACCTATATCACGCAAAGGTCGGATTTCGACAAATGTTTTTATACCGATAAGCGATATGCTGGGGAGAAGGGGGAATATAAGGTCTATATTTATTTCAAGTCGGAAGCCGACCGTCCCCGTTCGCTTGGATCGCTTGATTTGGAGCAAGCTGAACCAGAGGTGCAGGTAGAATATATGAAGGAAGATCGCATACGCTTGTCCTGGACATATCCTTACCGTTCGGCAGTCGATGTCGTCTATGGTGGTGAAATCGTGGCGGAGAAGGTGACGGACGGCATTGCGGAATTTTCTCTTGCCGGGCAGGAAGAGCGTGTGGTTGAATTGCGTTTTTCTCCCGTCGATGACTGGGGTTATAAGAATGCGAATTATTCGTTTAACCTCGAAAACTGTCCGAATATATGAAAAAGGTATTATTATTTATAGCCATTCTGTTCTTTTTCGACCGTTTCGGGCAGGCTCAGTCGTTGACAATCGAATATAATATCGGTCACGGTTCGTATCAGATGTCCGATATGAAAGATATATTGAAAAATCAGATGCTTCCTGTTACCAATGCACAGGTTACAGATAATTTCCCCGGTTATGTGACGCAGGATGCCCGTGTCGGAGTCGAATGGCGGCGCCATCATGTGGGATTTCTTTTTAACTATATGAATACGGCGGGCAAGAATGGAGTAACGGATTATTCCGGCTCTTGCGACTACAAGTTGCGTAACAAAGGATATAAGCTCGGTGCTTTTTACCACTTCTGTCTGGTGAAGGAAAAAGTCAGTATCTTTACATTCGAGCCGTATGTGGGGCTCTCGACAGGTTTTGTGCTGAACAAGGTGAACGAGATAAACCGCCTGTTCGTCGAGTCCGACCCGGAAGTTGGATACCGGAAGGATAATACTTTTTCCGGCAGGAACTTCTTTGTGGAGCCTACTTTTGGCATCAAGTTTAGCCTATGCCGCTATGTTGCATTAAACATGAGTATCGCTTATGAATGGGATGCTGTGATGCAGAAGTGTCAGAGTCGGAATCCAGATTTTCCATCGACTTTCAAAGTGGATTGGAGCGGATACAGGGCACAAGCCGGTTTGATTTTTTGTTTGAATTTAAAGAAGTAACAATGATACAAGAATTACAACTCCGTATATTGCCTGAAGAAGCAGTCAGCGAACAGTCGCTGAAGCAGGTGGTGGCTCGCGAGACGGGAACATCTGTCCCGTACATCCACACCGTTCGGGTACTAAAACGTTCTATCGATGCACGTCAGCGTACGATCTATGTGAATGTAAAACTGCGTGCTTTTATCAATGAGCAGCCAGATGAACCAGAATTTCAATTGGTGGAATATAAAGACGTATCAGCAGGGAAGCCTGTCGTGGTGGTAGGAGCGGGGCCGGGTGGTTTGTTTGCCGCTCTTCGTCTGATTGAGCTCGGCTTACGTCCGATCGTGATCGAACGTGGAAAGAACGTGCGCGAACGTAAAAAGGATATCGCTCTGATCAGCCGTGAGCATAAGGTGGACGAAGAGTCCAACTATAGTTTCGGTGAAGGGGGAGCCGGTGCCTATTCTGACGGCAAACTTTACACTCGCAGCAAGAAACGGGGTTCGGTTGACAAGATTCTGAATGTCTTTTGCCAGTTCGGGGCGAGCACTTCGATTTTGGCGGACGCCCATCCGCATATCGGTACGGACAAGTTGCCGCGTGTGATCGAGAATATCCGCGAACAGATTATCCGCTGTGGTGGGGAGGTCCATTTCGAGACACGAATGGATGCCTTGGTCATCCGGAGTGGGGAAGTCGTAGGTGTCGAAACGAATACGGGCGAGAACTTTCTGGGACCGGTCATCCTGGCAACCGGTCATTCCGCCCGGGATGTGTATCGCTACCTCCATGACCGGCAAATCCCTATCGAAGCCAAAGGCATTGCTGTCGGCGTCCGTTTGGAACATCCGCAGATGCTGATCGACCAGATACAATATCATCGTAAGGAGGGTAGAGGAAACTATCTGCCGGCAGCCGAATATAGTTTTGTGGCGCAAGCCGGCGGACGGGGAGTCTATTCTTTTTGTATGTGTCCAGGCGGTTTCGTCGTCCCGGCGGCAAGTAGTTCCCGCCAGGTGGTAGTCAATGGAATGTCTCCTTCCAATCGTGGTTCCCGCTGGGCGAATTCCGGCATGGTGGTGGAGATACGCCCGGAAGACTATTCCGAATTGATGAAACACGAAGAAATGGCGGTCAGCAAGGATTCGCCGCTCGCTTTGATGGCTTTCCAAGAACGTTTGGAAGAACTTTGCTGGCTGAATGGCGGGATGAAGCAAACCGCCCCTGCACAGCGGATGGTTGATTTCGTGAATAAGAAAAACTCTTTCGATCTTCCCGAATCCTCTTATACGCCCGGTCTGCTGGCTTCCCCGTTGCATTTCTGGATGCCGGAGTTCGTCACCGGCCGCTTACGTGAGGGCTTCCGCCATTTCGGTAAAGTCTCCAGAGGCTTCCTGACCAATGACGCGGTGATGATCGGGGTGGAAACCCGGACCTCTTCGCCCGTCCGTATCCTGCGCGACAAGGAAAGCTACCAGCATATAACCTTGAAAGGTCTTTTTCCTTGTGGAGAAGGCGCCGGCTATGCAGGCGGAATCGTCTCTGCTGCTATTGATGGTGAACGGTGTGCGGAAGGGGTTGCCGGATATTTATCCCTTGTTTAAAGCATATATGTTAATAAGTAAACAACTGATTCCATTCAAATGTTATTTTGCATAATGAAAACAGTGGGATAAATACGTTGGTTTTACAGGATGCGAGGACGGAGTACGTTTTCTGTTTGTGACAGGACTGGGCATTTGATCTGTTTTCGTATCTTTGTAGCGTAATGCTTTTACGTTATGAGGAAAACATACTTGATCACTCTTTTGCTTTGTTGCTTTAGTGCCTTGCTGAATGGGGCTGTTTCACCTTTTTCTTTTTCTTCTTTAAAAATGGAAGAAGGTTTGTCGCAGCTTTCCGTCTTGAAAATACATCAGGATAAGAGCGGTTTCATGTGGTTTGCCACGCGTAACGGCTTGAATCGTTATGACGGTAATTCTTTTGTCGTGTATAAACATAGTAATGGCGACTCATTAAGCTTGTCCAGTAATCATGTGACAGCATTGGCTGAAGATGACCGTGGAAACTTGTGGGTAGGCACGATGAACGGTCTGAACCGGATGGATTTGAGGGTGGATCGTGTATATTCTCTCAACGATATGGCTGCTTATAAGCAGTCTCCCCTTTATCATACGTGGATTTCAAGCTTGTATGTGGATAGACAAAAGCGTTTTTGGGTTGGAACAAATAAAGGTCTATACTTGTATGATTATGAGAATGATTCGTTTATCTTGAACGACTTGGAGGGAGAACTGCCACGTGACCAGATTATGGTTATCAACGAAGACCATGATGGCAATCTGTTAGTCGGAACTTTACAAAACGGACTTTATATCTGTGACAGTAAGTTGAATCTCTTGTCTCATTATTTTAAAAATACGACTCCCTTTTCATTAACGGATAATAATATATCTGCTATCCATGAAGACAGTGAAGGACGTCTGTGGGTGGGAACCCGTTCGGGTGGATTGAACCGGATCGACACGGAGACAAATGCTGTTACGCATTATACTGCTTGGAACGGCAGACTGGGAAATAATTCGGTTCGTACAATTAATACTTATAATGGTCAACTGGTGGTCGGAACTTTTAACGGATTAAGTCTTTTGAATTTGGTGGACGGTTCATGTACGACCTATACGAATTTTGACGAACAAAAAGGAGGTCTTAGTCATTTTTCCGTCTTTTCTGCTTTCGTAGATAATGCGAATACGTTATGGATTGGCACATACGCTGGAGGTGTCAGTTACAGTAATCCTTTGAACAGCCGTTTTACTTTTTACGATTTGCAGGGTGGTTCAGACAAGCTGTTTGGAATCTTTGCCACGATGGCCTATCAGCCGGACCATACTTTGTGGATTGCTTCGGAAGGGCGAGGCCTACTTTCACTGGATTTGAATACAGATATGTTTGAACGTTTCCTGCTGGATGCTCGGCCGAATGCTCTGAATGATCGGAATATTATCAAATCTCTGTTTGTGGAGGGTGATTTCGTTTGGTGCGGAACGCAGAAAGGCACTTTATACCGATTCGATACCCGGACAAAGAAATTCTCTCTTTTTTATACTTTTCATAAGGAGGTTAGTATTTATACGATCACGCGTTGCAGTGATGGTGTATTGTGGTTGGGAACGACAGACAACACGGGAATTGTCCGTGTGTTTCCGGACGGCAGGATCGCTCCGTCGGATTCAGTTTTCGCCTTGTTGCCAAGTGTACGCAGTTTCCTGGAGATACGGGACGGTGTTTATTTGGTAGGTATGCATACCGGCGGACTGGCGCTCTACGATTCCCATACGCATAAGTTGATAAAATATAATACTCGTGAGGAAGGTTCCCGGAAGTTATACAACGACCAGGTAAGTAATATCGTAAAGGATAGGGAGGGGCGAATCTGGATCGGTACTTTCGGTGGAGGTTTTTGTCGCTTTGACGAAGAAAAAGGCATTATGGAGTGGTTGACGGCCGTCGAGGGGCTGAGCGACGATAATATCAATTCGATAATTCCCGGAGACGACGGGAAACTTTGGATCAGTACCGGTAACGGTATTTCTGCCTACGATCCTGAATCGCGCCAGTTTACCAATTATATGGGTAGAAGCGAGATCCCAGTTAATGAATTCAGCATGAAAGGCGGCATCAAATTGCCCGGTGACCGAATCTATTTCAGCGGAAGCAACGGCCTTGTCTCCTTTTACCCTGAACGGTTGATAGAAAACCGTTTTATACCTCCGGTCGTACTGACCTCTTTTACGGTTAACAATAAACCGGTTGTTCCCGGCGACCCTTCGGGGTTGCTCGATAAAGTTCTTGATTATACGCAGGCGATAGATCTTGATTATAATCAGAATAACTTCTCTGTTGGGTATGCCGCTTTAAACTATCTTTATCCGAATCAGAATAAATATGCTTATATGCTAGAAGGGTATGATACGGACTGGAATGATGCTGGTTCTCGAAAGGAGGCTTTCTATACGAACTTGAAACCGGGAGATTATGTTTTTCGTGTTCGCGCCTCCAATAACGACGGTCTTTGGAACGATGAAGGGCGGTCGTTGTCGATTCATATTCGGACTCCATTCTGGCAGACCTGGTATGCCTATATGTTGTATCTGTTGATTATAGGTGGCATCCTTTATGTGGTCTGGTATTATCTGCATATGAAGCGTAAGCTGGAACAGGACCTGGTCGAAAAGCAGAAGGAGCAGCAGCGGCAGGAGGAGTTCCATCAGTCCAAAATACGCATGTTTACCAATTTTTCGCACGAATTGCGTACACCGTTGATGTTGATCCTGTCTCCTTTGGAAGAGGTGTTGCAACGGGTAGATATGAACCCGAACTTGAAAGGTTCGTTGCGTCTAGTCTATGGAAATGCCCAGCGTCTTTTGTTGCTGGTGAACCAGTTAATGGATCTGAGGAAGAACCAGAGTGGCAACCTGCAACTACGTGTTTCGCATAATGATCTGTATCTGTTTACGCAGGAGATATATATTGCCTTTAATCAGATTGCGGTCAAGGAACGGATTACCTTTCGTTTGGAATCCGATGAGTCGGGAATAGATGCGTGGTTCGACCGTGTTTTATTGGAGAAGGTATTTTTCAATCTTTTGTCGAACGCTTTCAAACATACGGCTCCGGATGAGTCGATAACCATTCGTTTGCAATTGTTCTCAGTTGCCGGATTGCAGGAGCAATTTCCCGGCAGGATAAGTGGGGAAGTTCGGGGGACTTCTCGATATGTTTGTCTGTCTGTAGAAGACACAGGGAAAGGGATAGACGATTCCGACAAGTTTCATATATTTTCCCCTTTTTACCAGGGAACGGATGAAAGTGAGTCGAATACGGCTGGAACAGGTATAGGGTTGAGTCTGGTACTCTCTATCGTGAAATTGCATAAAGGGGTTGTATGGGTAGAAGACAACAAACCAAAAGGGGCTGTATTCCGTGTCTTGATTCCGGTAAACCGCGAAGCATATGCTCATGAGCAATTTGCAGAAGATGACTCTTCTGCGAGGAATCCCTATGGAGGAATTGAAGTAGCTGAGGATGAATCCAAAGTCCCTGACAATATGCAGGAACAGCTGCCTGTTTCCGGTCGGCGTTATACCTTGTTATTGGCCGAAGATAATCCGGATGTCCGTCGGTATATCTGCAAACATCTCGAACCTTATTTCGATGTGCTTGAAGCGGAGAACGGAGTAGATGCTTTCAATAAAATTGCAGAAACCTTGCCGGATCTGGTGGTAAGCGATATTATGATGCCGAAAAAAGACGGCTTGCAACTTTGTTCGGAGATCAAGCAGGATTTGCGGACCGGACATATCCCGGTTATCATCATTACGGCGAAATCGATGGTGATGCATATCAAAGAGGGATTTCAGTGTGGTGCGGACGATTATATCGTGAAGCCTTTCAATATGGAGGTCCTGCTGTGTCGTATTCGGAATATCTTGGCTTCTCGTGAACGGTTGAAGGAATTGTATGGGAAAAAATTTTCGTTGGAGTCATTGGGTTTCGAGACGACATCGGCGGACGATACATTTATGCAAAAATTGTTCGGGGTGATTGAGCAGAATCTTTCCAATCCGGGGTTGAATGTGGAGATTCTATGTAAAGGAGTCGGTATGGGACGTGCCAACTTCTATAGGAAGCTGAAAGCGATAACCGACCTTTCGCCGGTGGATTTGATCCGTAACAAACGTCTTGAGATTGCTGCAAGGATGCTGCTGGAAACGGATATGAACATATCTGAAGTTTCTGCCAATATCGGTTTCAATTCCCATGCTTATTTTGCTACTTGTTTCAAAGCGATGTACGGCATGTCGCCGACCGAATATGTGCAACAAAATAAAAAAAATCTATATCATGTATAAATTATTACTTTATGTTATTCTTTTGTTATTTTGCCAATGCAAGAGAGACCATTCTTTAAAGGAAGAAGTGACGGATTTACTCCGAACTGAAATTGTTATTCGTGGAGATAAAGCCTTGGCAGAAGAACCTGTGACCATTACTGCATATAGAGCGGAAAGGAGTGCCGGAGGGATTCATGATTTCTACTCCGAAGGCGATTATTGGTGGCCCAATCCGATAAATCCGGATAGTGCCTATATACGTCGGGATGGGCAGACAAATCCCGATAACTTTGTTGCTCACCGTCATGCCATGATCCGCTTCAGTTCGCTGGTTGGCGACTTGACCTCCGCCTGGCTGGTGACGAAAGACGAGAAATATATTCGGCAAGCGGTTAAGCATATCCGCGCCTGGTTCATCGCCCCCGAAACTCGGATGAATCCAGACCTGCAATACGCGCAGGCGATCAAAGGGATCGTGACAGGACGGGGGATCGGTATCATCGATACGATCCATCTCTTGGAGGTCGTGCAATCCCTTATCAGGATGGAAGAGGCCGGCGTTCTTGCTGTCGAGGATGTGGCTGGTAGTCGTGCTTGGTTTTCCGATTATCTGAAATGGTTGACAACGCATCCTTACGGGGTAGACGAGATGAATGCTAAAAACAATCATGGAACTTGTTGGGTGATGCAGGTAGCCCAGTTTGCTAAATATACCGGCGATAAGGAGATTCTCGACTTTTGCCGGAACCGTTACAGGTCTGTTCTGCTTCCTTCACAGATGGCGGAGGACGGCAGTTTTCCGCTTGAACTGAAACGGACGAAACCGTACGGCTATTCCTTGTTCAATCTGGATGCCATGGCTACGATCTGCCATATTCTTTCGGACGGGGAAGATGATTTGTGGCAGTACTCGATGGACGACGGTCGCAATATGCAAAAGGCGGTTGCTTGGCTGTTCCCGTATATAGCAGATAAATCGAGCTGGCCTTTTGCCGAAGATGTCATGTTTTGGGATGAATGGCCGGTTGCCCAGCCTGCCCTTTTATTCAGTATTTGTAACACTTCTAATAGGACTTATCTGGAAATTTGGAAAAGTTTGGAACATTTTCCGACAAACGATGAGGTAATCCGTAACTTGCCGATCCGACATCCGTTATTGTGGCTATGAAAACGGTTTAAAAAATGAATCTATTTTCTTTCAATATTGTATCTATTTTCTGAAACCCGCTTTGAATGCGGGTTTTTAATTTTTGCCAGAGCTGAATTTTAAAGTAAAAGAGATAAATTTTAAATAGTTCGAAACCTCTATCTCATACATTTGCAACTAAAGAAAAACACAAAAAGTTTCAATCTTAATAACAATATTATGAATTACACGTACATGAAAGGTTGTGCTCTGTGCATGACATTGTGCCTGACTTCGGCTGCTCTGCCTGGCAGGGCGAATGCAGAAAGTTCGGCTATCGTGAATGAAGTCTTGCAGTCATCTGTTGTGAAAGGGGTGGTAAAAGACTCGAATGGTGAACCTCTGTTAGGGGTTAATGTCCTTGTAAAAGGTACGACTATCGGTGCCGTCACCGATATAGACGGAAACTTTTCTTTTGAAGCTCCTGCCGGTTGTACATTGGTTATCTCTTACATTGGATTTGAATCGCAGGAAGTAAAAGTAAAAGGCAATGCTCCTCTGAACATTATTCTGAAAGAAGATTCCGAAGCATTAGACGAAGTGGTAGTGGTCGGTTATGGTGTACAAAAGAAAAGTGACGTGACTGGAGCTCTTTCTTCTGTGAAAGGCGATGATCTGACAAAATTGTCCATATCACGTACCGATCAGGCTTTGCAAGGACAGATGGCCGGTGTGATGGTACAGAATAGTGTGGCTGCACCAGGTGAATCGCCTAACATTATTATTCGTGGCGGTAACTCCTTGAAAGGCGAAAATGCTCCGTTGGTTGTGATTGACGGTGTTCTCGGTGGTGATCTTTCTTTGATAGACCCGAATGACATTACTTCTATCGAAGTATTGAAAGATGCTTCTTCTACCTCTATTTACGGTTCCCGCGGAGCGAATGGTGTCATCATGGTGACGACCAAACGTGGGCAGACTGGTAAACCGACCGTTTCTTATAGTGGTTATGTTTCGCTTTCGCAGGTATCAAAGAAAATGGATATGCTGAATGGTCAGGAACTATATGGCTTATTGAAAGAAGCACAGGAGAAATATCCTACGACAGCATTGAAAATACCGGAGTGGATAGATCCTAATAACTTGAATAATACCGACTGGCAGGATGAAGTGTTCCGTACGGCCCCTATCACGGGCCATTCGTTGTCTGTAAGTGGCGGAACAGAAACGACACGCTATAGTTTGTCTGGTAACTACTTGATGCATCAGGGTATTGTGAAGAACTCTGATTTCAATCGTGCCGGCATACGTGCCAATATCGAACAGAAACTGGGAAAGAAGGTGACGGTCGGAGCTCTTATCAATGCTTCCCGTTCGTCATCTTCCAACGCCAGTGTCAATCAGATGAACGGTTCTGATGGTGGTGGTGTCACGTTCTCTGCTTTAGGTTTTGGGCCATTGGTCCCTGTCTACAAGGAAGACGGCAGCCTTAGCGGTCCGCTAAAGGATGGAGCACAGATGAATAATCCGGTAGCTCTGATTAATGATCAGGTTGTGGATAAATTCCGTAATTATTTTCAGGGTACTGCTTTCCTGGAATGGGAAATCTTGAGCGGCTTGAAATTTAAGACAGCTTGGACTTACACATATAGCGACCGTAAACAACGCCAGTTTACTTCCGGAGAGAATCTTCTTTCTTATAAAGGGCAGGGATATGCTTACATGAACGATCAGGAAACCACAAACTGGCTTGGTGAAAACACGTTGACTTATTCCAAGACATTTAATAAAGATCACTCTTTGAATGTTGTTGCCGGTTTTACTGCTGAGGCTTCCGAGTATTTCAACAATAACAGCAGTGGTAAAGGGTTCGACATCGAATCGCTTGGTTATTGGAATATGGGACTTGCCAATAGCAGTCTGTTGTCTGTCGCTTCCGGTGGAAACCATTCTGCCATTGCTTCCTGGTTGGGCCGTGTGAACTATGCTTATAAAGGTAAATATTTGGCATCTGTTAGTTTCCGTGCTGACGGTTCTTCCAAGTTTGCGAAGAATAATAAATGGGGATATTTTCCTTCTGCTGCTTTGGGATGGCGTATCAGTGAGGAAGATTTCATGAAAGACATTTCTTGGATACAGAACCTGAAACTGCGTGCCAGCTATGGTGAAACAGGTAGCCAGGCGATTACAGCCTATCAGTCGTTGGCTAGTTTCAGTACGACCAGTTATGTCCTGAACGGAAGTTCTGCAGTGGCTCTTGTTCCAGGTCGTGTACCGAATCCCGACTTGAAATGGGAAACAACTAAACAGACGGATATAGGCATTGATTTGAGCGTATTGGGCGGACGTATATCTTTGGTTGCGGATTATTATTATAAAAAGACAGTCGATCTGCATTATGACAAGATCCTTCCGTACTATACAGGTTATTCTTCACAGACACAGAACATCGGTAGTAAATCCAATAAAGGTTGGGAATTCTCTCTGAATACACAAAACTTAGTGGGTGACTTCAAGTGGTCTACTTCTTTGAATATCGCTTTGAATCGGGAAAAAGTGCTTGACCTTGGCGATGATGAATACTTTTATACAAATGGTTCCGGAGGTGCTTTGGGAGCTGGTTTCAATGAAACTGGTATTGTGAAGGTCGGTGAGCCGTTGGGGAACTTCTACGGATATGTCTTTGACGGTATCTATCAGAATGAGGCAGAAGCCAAGGCTTTGGGGCTGACAAAAGATGATGTCGGTAGCGTGAAGTTCAAGGATTTGAATGGTGATAACAAGATTACGACTGAAGACCGTACGATCATCGGTAATGCCAACCCGGACTTTATCTTTGGTATTGGTAATGACTTTTCGTATAAGAATTTTGATCTGAGCTTTATGTTTCAGGGAACCTATGGCAATGATGTCTATAATTTGTTGAAAGTGACTTTCAGCGAATTACCGAGCAACTCGAACAATACCGGAAATGCTTTTGCGTTTGTAAAGGATTCCTGGAGAGGTGAAGGAACTTCGAATACGCAACAGGCATTTAACAAGGGTGTGGGTCCATCTTCATCTCGTTTTGTGGAAGATGGATCTTATATTCGCTTGAAAAATTTGACGTTCGGCTATACTCTTCCTAAATCAGTTACATCCAAATGGGGCATTTCTAACTTACGTTTCTATCTGAGCGGACAGAACCTATTTACAATTACCGGCTATTCCGGTTATGACCCTGAAGTCAGTTCCCGTACAGGTAACTATAACTTAGGTTTTGACGGTGGTAGTTATCCGGCAACCCGCTCTTATACCTTCGGATTGAATCTTACATTATAATTGAACCATTAATATAAAGACGAAAATGAAAACATATATATATAAAGCAGTTGCAGGGGTGTGCTCCCTGATGCTATTGATGAGTAGTTGCGAGTCTTTCTTGTCGGAAGAGCCGAAAGATTTCCTCTCGCCTGAAAACTTACCGAACACGGAGGCTGAATGCAATATGCTGCTGATGGGATCGCTGTCTTATTGGCGTAGCAACAACTTCGAACGTCATATTAACTTTATAGCCGAAGCAACGACTGATGCTGTTGTCAGTGCTACAGCCAATAATGTGGCTCGCGATGAAATGAACTCTTTGACTTGGCAAAGCGATAACGAGAGCCTTTATAAGCCCTGGCAGCAATTTTATGCTTGTATCAATGCTTCTAACATCATGATCGAGAAAGTTCCGAATGCTTCGAAAGTTTCGGATGAGGTCAAGACACGTTATGTCGCAGCTGCCCGTTATATGCGTGCGATGTCCTATTTCTATCTGGTGCGTATCTTTAATGATGTTATTTATCTGGACACGCCGGTGAATGACTTTACCAGTGCGAATAACATGACAAAGACACCGGCTAAAGAAATATATAATAAGATTGTTGAAGATTTGGAATATGCAGAAGCCAATCTTCCCGTAAAATGGGATTCTGGAACGGAACGTCCGACTGTCGCTGCCGCCAAGTCTTTGCTTTCATGGGTTTATATCACGATGGCCGGTGAACAAGTTAAAGACAATACCATGTGGGCGAAGGCGGCTTCCAAAGCGAAGGAAGTCATTGATAATGCCGCTACTTACGGTATTAAGCTGGAAGAAAATTATGCCGATCTTTGGCTGGTCAACAATCGGTATAACAAAGAATCGATCTTTGCCCTGAATTTTGCAGATGGGTTAGGAGATAACCAGTGTGGAGCCGAGTGGCGTCCGACCAGTATCGGGTCCGAATCAGGATGGGGATTCTTTTATACGAAACAATCCTATATCGATAAATTTGATGATAAGGATAAACGGAAAGCCGCTACCTTCTTGACCGAAATTGTCAGTACAGTTGATAATAAAACCTATACGACTGAGAATTTCGGTAGTCCGTATCCACATGGAAAGAAATGGTGTGATGGAGGTCGTGAAAATTTCTCACAGCGTAACAAGCGTACGGATATGTACATTCCTATCATCCGTTATGCCGATGTCTTGCTGATCTTTGCCGAAGCGGAAAACGAAGCCAATGGTCCGACGGCTGCAGCTTATGATGCCGTGAATCAACTGCGTGTACGTGCCGGTTTGGATAACTTGTCCGGTTTGTCTAAAGAGACTTTCCGTCAGGCAATCCAAAAAGAATGGACGTTAGAGACGACACACGAACGGATCTATCGTTTCAATTTGGTTCGCTGGGGCACTTATCTGACGGTAATGAAGGAATATTTCCAGAAAAATTTTCCTGAAAAGGTGAAGAATGTAACGGAAGAACGGTTGTATTTCCCTTGTCCGGAGCATGATTCATTGATCAATCCGAATTTGTAAGAAAATTTTTGAGTAGGTTTAAATAATCTTGGGGTATGGAATGACTGATGATTTCATACCCCTTCTTATAACACAAAATGGACAAAATGAAACTGAAAATTCTTTTTTTTGTTTTTCTGCTTGTCTGTAGTTCCTGTGCTTTGGACAAGAGGGATATTATCAGTTCGAATTTTGATTTTGCCGATATACAGTTGAAACATGCATTCGTGGAAATGGATTCGGTTTATAAAAGTACGGACAAGCTGCTTGCCAATCCTCGCAATATCGATCCGAACGGTTTCCTGCGCATGGTGGCATCCCATGATTGGACAAGCGGTTTTTTCCCAGGCGAACTTTGGTATATGTATGAATATACTAAAGATGATTTTTGGAAGGAGAAGGCCAGGAAACAGACTGAACTGCTTGAACAGGAGAAATGGAATGGGAGTACCCACGATATGGGCTTTAAAATGTATTGTAGCTATGGTAACGGTTATCGGTTAACTCAGGATTCTGGTTATAAGGATATTCTGTTGCAGTCTGCCTACACCCTGATCAGACGTTACAATCCAAAAGTGGGTTGTATCCGTTCCTGGGATCATAACAGGGATAAATGGCAATATCCCGTAATCATCGATAATATGATGAATCTGGAACTACTTTTCTGGGCTTTCCGTACGAATGGTGATTCCACTTTCTACCAGGTTGCAGTCGACCATGCCCGTACTACGATGAAGAATCATTTTCGTAAGGACTACAGTTCCTATCATGTTATCGACTATGATACGTTGACCGGCGCAGTCTTGCATAAAAACACCCACCAGGGGTATTCCGATGCTTCGGCTTGGTCGCGTGGACAAGCGTGGGGATTGTACGGCTATACGATGTGCTATCGAGAAACTGGATTGCCTGAATTTTTAGAACGTGCCAAACAAATTGCCTCTTATATTTTTTCCAATCCTACATTGCCGGACGATTTGATACCTTATTGGGATTATAATGCTCCAGGAATACCGGACGAGCCGCGTGATGTATCGGCGGCCACCGTTACGGCTTCTGCTCTTTACGAGTTGAGTATGTATGATGAAACGAATAGAACCGGATATGTGGATAGGGCTGATAGGATATTGGAAAACCTGACGAACCGTTATCGGGCAAGTGTAGGGAAAGACTGTGGTTTCCTGCTTTTGCATAGTACCGGTTCCAAGACTCATGGTTCGGAAGTGGATGTGCCGATCGTATATGCGGATTATTATTATCTGGAAGCCTTGTTGCGAAAAGCCAAATTGGAAAAAGAAGGAACTGCTCTCTTGTAAAAATAATTGAATTTTAAATTGAATATTAGAATATGAAGTACTTGTTTGTTGCATGCTTATTGTGTTTGTCCGTTCTGTCGGCTGTGGCGAAAGTGCCTGCTATGAATAAGATTCGGCTGACGAACAATTGGGAATATCTGAAAGGTGATTTGGGGGGAATCTGGGAGGCTGTACGTCCTGCCGCACCTGGCAGTTCGGAGGCGGTTCCTATCTGGCAGCCTGTTACGTTGCCTCATTGTTTTAATGCCGAAGATGCTGTTGATCCGGACGTGAATTATTATGAAGGTCCGGGATGGTATAAAACTTTGCTGGCGATAGACAATCCCTATCGGAACGGGCGGATCGTACTCGATTTCGACGGGGCGGGACAGAAGACGGATGTCTATGTCTATACGACTCATGTCGGTAGCCATGTTGGCGGTTATGACAGTTGGAATGTCGATATTACGGATGCGGTAAAAGCATTTCTCGGCAGTAAAGATGCGAAACGTTTCAAAGGGAAAGTACCTTTGTCGATCCGTTGCGATAATTCACGTGATCTGGAAATGATACCATCCGATCTGGCTGATTTCAATATTTATGGTGGTCTGTACCGGTATTTGAACTTGGTGTACCTGCCTGAAGTTTCTTTTGAACAGATTCGCTTGGAATCTTTCCTCTCTTCTAACTTGAAAGAGGGTATATTGAAGGTGAAAACTTCGTTTTATAATCCGGAAGATATAAGGAAGGCGGATGTGACCGTTTCCGTTTACGATGCGGACCGTAAACCAGTCTTCTCGAAAACACTGGAGGGAATACTTCCTTTGGGTGACCAGCTTTTAGCAGAGATGAAGATCAAGAATCCGGTATTATGGGACGTGGATGTGCCACAACTCTATACTTGCGAGTTGACTGTAAAGACACCGGATCAGACTTTCACGACGGAAGAACGCTTCGGTTTCCGCCATACGGAGTTTAAGGACAAAGGTCCATTCTTCCTGAACGGCAAACGTTTGCTGTTGCGAGGTACGCATCGCCATGAGGATCACGCTGGTGTGGCACAAGCCATGACGGAAGATATGATGCGTCGTGAAATGTGGATGATGAAAGATATGGGCGTGAACTTTATCCGTTTAGGACATTACCAACAATCTGAAATCATTCTGGACCTTTGCGACGAATTGGGCATTCTGGTATGGGAAGAAATTCCCTGGTGCCGAGGCGGCCTTGGAGGCGATGTCTACAAGGAACAGGCCCGCCGGATGCTGGCCAATATGATCGTCCAGCATCATAATCATCCGGCTGTCATCATCTGGGGGCTGGGAAATGAGAATGACTGGCCTAACGATTTCGACACGTTCGACAAGAGTGCGATCCGTGCTTTCATGAAAGAGTTGCACGACATGGCGCACCGTTTAGACGACACACGTATGACGGCGATCCGCCGGTGTGAATTTTGTAATGATATTGTTGATGTCTATTCACCTTCTATCTGGGCTGGTTGGTATCGGGGTGTCTTTACCGATTATAAATCGATCTCAGAACAGGAGATGCAGAAGGTAAAACACTTCCTGCATGTAGAGTGGGGAGGTGACAGCCATGCCCGTCGTCATTCGGAAGATGCTTTTTATAATCTGAAGAACATCGAGGCAGGAAAGGGCGGTGATGAACGTGCCGGCGATGCTTCCTTGTATGGTGGCGTTCCACGTGCTTCGCGCGATGGCGATTGGTCGGAAAGTTATGTGGTCCGTCTGATCGACTGGCATCTGAAAGAGCAGGAGACGATGCCGTGGCTGACCGGTACAGCCTACTGGCCTTTTAAAGATTTTTCGACTCCGGTCCGTCCCGACAATCCTGTCCCTTATGTCAATCAGAAGGGGGTGGTTGAACGCGATTTTACTCCGAAAGAAAGCTACTATGTGTTCCAGTCTTACTGGACGGAGAAGCCGATGATCCATATCTACGGTCATACCTGGCCGGTTCGCTGGGGTGGAAAAGATGACCGCAAGGAAATCTTGGTATATTCTAACTGCGACGAAGTGGAGCTTTTTGTCAATGGTGTGAGCCAGGGTGTGAAACGGCGTAATAGTCAGGATTATCCGGCTGCCGGGTTGCGCTGGAATTGTGTTTATCGGGAAGGCATGAACGAAATACGGGCTGTCGGTGTAAAGAAAAAGGAGAAGAAGGAGGTTTCTGATGTCATTCGTCAGGAATACCAGACTGCTAAATGGGATAAAGAAGCCGCTTGCCAAGTGAGCTTGCTTTCCGAAGAGGGAGATACGGCTTTGGTACAGGTACAACTGATCGATAAAAACGGTATCCGTTGTCTCAGCTCCAAAAAGCAGATTACGTTTGAGATTGCCGGAGATGGCAGCCTGATCTGCAATTTAGGAACTTCGACCGGTAGTCGTAAAGTACAGGCGTATAATGGTCGTGCCCTGATCCGTATCAAACGGAACGGGGGGAATAGCCTGGTTGCTGTTAAATCGGAAGGCCTGCCGACTGCATTCCTGGAATTGAAGAGTCCCAAGTAGGGGAAGGTCGTTTTTTGATTGTAAACTGGAAAAAAACGTAGAGACGTCCCGCCGTGTTTTAATTTACGGCGGGACTTTTTATCCGGGTTGCACTAAGTTAAAAGTAAGGGGTGGATTATAAACGGCTGCTTATTATAAAAAATAGGTGAGTGAATTGAATTGCTGGATGTCTGGATTATATTATATTTGCAAAAAGTAAATAAAGAACGAATGGATAATATGAAACCCCTGAACCCCATTCAGAAAACGGTTGTTGGCGTTCAGTTCCTTTTTGTGGCGTTTGGTGCGACTGTTCTCGTTCCTCTGCTGGTTGGCCTTGATCCTTCTACCGCCCTTTTTACTGCTGGTATCGGCACGTTGATCTTTCATTTGGTGACGAAAGGGAAAGTTCCTATTTTTCTGGGAAGCAGTTTCGCTTTTGTGGCGCCTATCATAAAGGCGACGGAATTGTATGGGTTGCCCGGTACGATGTCCGGCCTGGTGGCTGTGGGGACCGTCTATGGGTTGATGAGCTTGTTGGTCCGGTGGAGAGGAATCGGTTTTATCAAGCGGCTTTTTCCGCCGGTGGTGATCGGGCCGGTTATTATTCTGATCGGCCTCTCGCTGGCAGGCTCAGGTGTGAATATGGCAAAAGAGAACTGGCCGTTGGCACTGGTAGCCCTGCTTTCCGCCATTCTCGCCTCTATGTTGGGCCGAGGAATGTTGAGATTGATCCCTATCTTCTGTGGAATCATCGTCGGGTATCTGACTGCGAGTCTGTTCGGCTTGATCGACTTCAAGCCTGTGATAGAAGCTCCTTGGTTTGCATTTCCGCAATTTGTAAAGCCTTCATTGTCGTGGGAAGCGGTTATTTTTATGATTCCGGTGACGATTGCTCCGGTGATCGAACATATAGGCGATGTGTACGCAATCAACGAGGTGACGGGCAAGGATTTCGTAAAAGATCCGGGACTTCACCGCACGATGTTGGGAGACGGCCTGGCATGTATCGTCGCCGGATTGATCGGCGGTCCTCCCGTCACGACCTATTCGGAGGTGACAGGAGCTATTTCGCTGACAAAGATTACAGACCCGGCTGTTATCCGTATTGCTGCCGTAAGCGGTATCGTCTTTTCTGTGTTTGGGAAGGTCAGCGCGTTGCTTAAATCGATTCCTGCCGCCGTGTTGGGGGGCATCATGTTGCTGCTGTTCGGGACGATTGCTGCTGTCGGCATCAACAGCTTGATCCAGAATCGGACCAATCTGGGCGACACTCGCAACCTGATCATCGTCTCATTGATCCTGACTTTCGGGATTGGTGGTGCCGCCATTGAATTTGGTGGTTTCACGATGGCCGGTATCGGGCTTTCGGCTTTACTGGGAGTCTTTTTGAACCTGGTGTTGCCTAAGAGCAAGACTCTACCGTAATTTTCAATTTTCAACTCTCAATTATCAATTAATTGTTACCTTTGTGCCGCTTTTTACATGAAGAAGCGGAAATATGTTTAATCAGTATTGGTAAAGGGGAATCTGTCTATGCAAAAATCTGACTGCATCATTGGTGTGGAGCATGTGTCTAAATTCTTTGGAGACAAGGCCGTATTGAATGATGTGAATTTGTCTGTCCGTAAGGGCGAGTTTGTAACCATTCTGGGGCCGTCCGGTTGCGGGAAGACGACATTGTTGCGTCTGATTGCCGGATTCCAGACTGCTTCTGAGGGTATAATAACCATTGCGGGAAAAGAAATTACGCAAACACCCCCTCATAAACGTCCAGTTAATACTGTATTTCAGAAATACGCTCTTTTCCCTCATCTGAATGTCTTCAATAACATCGCTTTCGGCTTGAAGCTGAAAAAACTTCCGGCTGTCGTGATCGAGAAAAAGGTGAAGCAGGCCCTCAAGATGGTAGGAATGACCGATTATGAGTACCGTGATGTGGATTCCCTTTCCGGCGGACAGCAACAACGTGTCGCGATTGCCAGAGCTATCGTGAACGAACCGGAAGTGCTCCTGCTGGACGAACCGCTGGCGGCTCTTGACCTCAAGATGCGCAAGGATATGCAGATGGAGTTGAAGGAAATGCATAAGTCTCTCGGAATCACCTTTATCTATGTTACTCACGATCAGGAAGAAGCACTCACCCTGAGCGATACGATCGTCGTGATGAGCGAAGGAAAGATCCAGCAGATCGGGACGCCTATTGACATTTATAACGAACCGATCAACTCCTTTGTCGCCGACTTTATCGGCGAAAGCAATATTCTGAACGGACTGATGATCAAAGATAAGTTGGTATCCTTTGCCGGGCATGAGTTCGAATGCGTAGACGAAGGTTTCGGCGAACAGACCCCGGTAGATGTCGTGCTCCGCCCGGAAGACATTTATATTTTCGAGCCGTCTGAAGCCGCCATGCTGACCGGGACGGTTACCTCCTCCATTTTCAAGGGCGTTCACTACGAGATGATGGTGCAGACGCCGGAAGGCTATGAGTTCATGGTACAGGACTACCATTGTTTCGATGCCGGGCAGGAAGTCGGTTTGCTGGTCAAACCATTTGATATCCATGTGATGAAAAAGGAACGTATCTGCAATACGTTCGAAGGAAAGATGGTGGATGCCACGCATGTGGAATTTGTAGGCTGTACGTTCGAATGCCGAGAGGTATCCGGCATTGACTCGGAAGCACCCGTGCAGGTCGAAGTAGATTTTGACCGCGTCATTCTGGAAGACAACGAGGAAGACGGCCGTCTGACCGGCGAAGTGAAATTTATCCTCTACAAAGGCAACCATTATCATCTGACGGTGTTTACCGACTGGGACGAAGATATCTTTGTCGATACGAATGATGTTTGGGACGATGGCGACCGGGTCGGAATCACGATCGCTCCCGAAAATATACGGATTGTTCAATCAACTAAAAAGGAAGGAAGTGATAAGTAAGATTTCAGCTTTTTTTATGCGGCGTAAGAACTGGACGATTCCTTATGCCCTGTTTTTGGCTGTCTTTGTCGTAATGCCCTTGTTGTTGATCGTATTATATGCGTTTACAGATGCCGACGGAGCGTTCACTTTTGCTAATTTCCGTAAGTTCATGGTACATCCCGAAGCAATGAACACGTTCGTCTATTCGATCGGGATTGCTATTATCACCACACTTGCCTGTCTCATCCTTGGCTATCCGGCTGCTTATATTCTGAGCCAGGAGCGTTTTAACACTTCCCGGACGATGGTCGTGCTATTCATCCTGCCGATGTGGGTGAATATCCTGATCCGTACGCTGGCTACGGTAGCATTGTTCGATTTCCTGAACCTGCCGTTGGGAGAGGGGGCGTTGGTTTTCGGTATGGTGTATAACTTTCTCCCGTTCATGATCTATCCGATTTATAATACGTTGCAAAAGATGGACCGCAGCTTGATCGAGGCGGCCCAGGACTTGGGAGCCAATCCGTTTCAGGTCTTTATGAAAACGATTCTGCCTCTTTCGATGCCCGGCGTGATGAGCGGGATCGTCATGGTTTTCATGCCGACGGTTTCCACGTTTGCCATTGCCGAATTACTGACGATGAATAACATCAAACTGTTCGGTACGACCGTGCAAGAAAATATCTATAACGGTATGTGGAATTATGGAGCGGCGCTTTCTCTTATTATGCTGTTGCTGATTGGTGTTACCATCCTCTTTACGAATGAAGAGGACAGTGCTTCGAACGAAGGGGGAGGTGTGATATGATGACGAAATGGATGGCAAAAGGGTATTTGTGGCTACTGTTGGTGCTGCTATATTCCCCGATTCTGATTATTATGATTTTCTCGTTTACTGAAGCGAAAGTCTTGGGAAACTGGACGGGATTTTCAACCAAATTGTATAGTTCGCTGTTTACAGGAGGCGTGCAGCGTTCGTTGGTGAGTGCGTTGTGGAATACGTTCGCCATTGCGATGATCGCGGCGACCGTCTCCACGCTGTTGGGTAGTATTGCGGCTATCGGTATTTTCAACCTGCGATCACGGACCCGCCAGGTAATGAATTTTGCCAATGCGATCCCGATGATGAATGCTGATATTATTACGGGCGTATCCCTTTTCCTGCTGTTCGTGAGTTTTGGCGTTTCACAGGGATTCACGACGGTCGTGCTGGCGCATATCACATTCTGCACGCCCTATGTGGTGCTGAGTGTCATGCCACGCCTGAAAAAGATGAACCAGAATGTCTATGAGGCGGCGCTCGATTTGGGGGCGACTCCTTTCCAGGCGTTGCGCAAGGTGATCCTGCCGGAGATTCGTCCGGGCATGATCAGCGGCTTTATACTGGCTTTTACGCTTTCGATCGATGATTTTGCCGTTACCATCTTTACGATCGGCAACGAGGGACTGGAAACCCTATCGACCTTTATTTATGCGGATGCCCGCAAAGGGGGACTGACACCGGAGTTGCGTCCGCTGTCAACTATCATTTTCGTGACGGTGCTTGTCCTTTTGATTGTGATTAATAAACGGGCGGAGAAGTCCAAAAGCTAATGGAGAAAAGCAGGAAATGAATAAACTGATTACAATAATAGAGAGTTGCCTCTTTCTTTTGACTTTCATGTCTTCATGCAATCGTACGGATGAGGAGCGCAGTCATATTCTGAAAGTCTACAATTGGGCAGACTATATCGACGAGGATGTCTTGGCCGAATTTCCCGCTTGGTACAAGGAGCAGACCGGCGAAGATATCCGGATCATCTACCAGGTGTTCGATATCAATGAGATCATGCTTACCAAGATCGAACGCGGGCATGAAGATTTCGACCTGATCTGTCCGTCCGAATATATAATCGAACGGATGTTGAAGAAAAACCTTCTTGTCCCGATAGACCGCAATTTCGGAAAGACACCGGATTATCTGGATAATGTCTCTCCCTATATCCGTGGGCAACTGAACAAGCTAAGCCAGCCGGGACGGAAAACGACCGACTATGTCGTCCCTTATATGTGGGGAACGGCTGGGATTTTGTATAACAAGCAGTTCGTGGAGGAGAAAGAGGTCGAAAGCTGGGAGTGTCTTTGGGATTCGAAGTTCAGAAACAAGATATTGATGAAAGACAGCTATCGTGACTCCTATGGTACGGCCATTATCTACGCCCATGCGAAGGAACTGGAAGATGGGACCGTGACGGTCGAGCAACTGATGAACGACAATTCTCCCGAAGCGATCGCCATAGCCGAAGAACTTCTGAAAAAGATGAAACCCAACATTGCCGGTTGGGAAGCCGATTTCGGCAAGGAAATGATGACGAAAGGCAAAGCCTGGCTCAATTTTACCTGGAGCGGCGATGCGGTCTGGGCGATGGACGAAGCGGAGGCTGTCGGGGTGGAACTGGACTATGAAGTGCCCCGAGAAGGCAGCAATATCTGGTATGACGGCTGGGCGATCCCTAAATATGCCCGTAATGTAAAGGCGGCCAGTTATTTTATTGATTATCTTTGTCGTCCGGACGTCGCTTTGCGGAATATGGATGCCATCGGTTACGTCAGTGCCATTGCGACTCCCGAAATTATGGAAGCCAAGATCGATTCGACAATCGAGAAAGTTTCCGACTTGAGTTATTTCTTCGGTCCCGATGCGGATAGCATCCGGATCAATCCGGTACAATACCCCGACCGCAAGGTGGTAGAACGTTGTGCCATGATCCGCGATTTCGGAGATCGGACGGAACTGGTTTTGGAAATGTGGAGCCGCGTGAAAGGAGATAACTTGAATACAGGGATCGTCTTGCTGATCTTTGCCGTGTTCGGAGTGTTATTTGTCTGGCTGGTATATCGCAGGATACGTCAATATAAACAGCGGCAACGGCATCACCGACGTCGCCGCCGCTGGTAGTAAATAGTTAGAATCAAAATTGTCGATTATCAATTGTCAATTAAAAGAAGGTCATGGAAGGCATAAAAAATTTGGTTATAGATTTTGGCGGCGTGATTATCAATCTCACCCGTAATCGGTGCATCGAGGCATTCGAGAGTTTGGGGGTCGCGAATATACGCGAGCAGATTGTCAATAACTACCAGCATAAGGATCTGTTCATGAAGATCGAGCTCGGTTCCATTACGGTAGCAGAGTTTCGCGACGGTATCCGTCATCTGACCAGACAGCCTTTGACGGACGAACAGATAGATGCCGCCTGGATCGCCATGCTCGATGATGTTCCGGATTATAAGCTGGATCTTTTGCTCGACCTCCGCAAGCGTTACAATACGATGCTGCTCAGCAATACGAACGAGATTCATTGGGAGTGGTCGGAAAAGACCTGTTTTTCCTATAAAGGCCACCATGCTTCCGACTTTTTCAATCATATTTATCTTTCCTACCGCCTCCATCTGCTGAAACCCGATGCCGAAATTTTCGAATATGTCCTGCAAGATGCCGATATCCGTCCTGAAGAAACACTTTTCATAGATGATGCCGTCCCCAATTGCCGTACGGCGGAATCACTAGGATTCCATACCTATACGCCGCAACCTCGTGAAGACTGGTCGCATTTGTTTGGAATTATGAATCATAAATCATAAATCATAAATCTCTCACATTTAATATATTGTATGATGTCCCTACGTCATACACATCGTTACCGTCCACCTTCTTGATATAGTTTACAACACGGATGGTAACGGGAAGGATGATTACTTCATAGAGGGATTTCAGAACCGCCTGTGTTCCGATCATAATGAAAAGTTCGCCTATCGGTATCAGTCCGGCGAAAGCGATCGGGAAAAAGATCATCGAATCGGCACTCTCGCCGACCAAAGTGGAGACGATGGCCCGTAAAGAGAAATTCTTTCCGGCTGAAGCAATCTTCATCTTACTCATCACGTAAGCATTCAGGAACGAACCGACAAGAAAAGCCATCAGGCTTGCTATGGCGATGCGCGGTGCCATTCCGAACACGAAGTTGAAACCTTCTTCGCCTTCCCAAAATGGGGCGGCAGGCAACATCACCGCCAATTGCGCAAATCCGATTACAAGGAAATTAGAAATGAACCCGCTCCAGATAATCAGGCGTGCCTTCTTGAATCCCCATACTTCGGCGATACAGTCATTGATGATATATGAGATCGGGAAAACGATCAGTCCGGCAGTCGCTGTGATGCCGAATACCTGGATAACTTTGGTTTCTAACAGGTTTGAAGCTACCAGGCAGATATTGAACAGGATGCCTAACAGCATGAATGGTACGGTTACAGTAGATGTTTTCTGCATATTTCTTGTTTTTAACGAGGTTTATCAAGCACTCGGTGAATAATATAAAGGAACGTTTTTGGATTCCGAGGGCAAAGATAGTGATATTTTTATTTATGCCTATTATATGTGACAGCCGAATGAGGCGATAAGCAGCCTTAAAACCGACAGAAAGAGAATCGCCATTTCTCTGTCACTCTATCACATTTTGTCTTGTATGTGTTGATATCCATGTTGTGCAAGGTGTGATACATACCGGATTCATGTATCACGCCTGTATCACACTGTGTCACACATCCGACTGGGATTTTAGCAATATATATATGATCTTTCTGCTAAGTATGTATCTTAATTACAAAGGATTAGTATGATATGGCTCCGAACACCCGGGTGTACCCTTTTCGGACATCCGGGTGTGGGGGGTGGTAACATCCGGGTGTAGAAAGCCGGAAGATGGGGGTGTTGCCAACCATTTCTGCTTGCTTTCCGCTCTTTTTCTGCTTGTCTTTAGTAAAAAAGTGCCTTAGGACGGTAAAATGGCTTCTGCATAAATGCATATCGGTACGTTTCCTTTCGTTTTGTGGATAGATGTCTTCCTGCCTGAATCAGAACCGGTTGCGCAGTTCCTCCGATGCCTTGTAGCGGACTAACGACATATAGCCGGCTCCCATCCGTAAGTTCGGCAAAATGCGATAATTGATTTCTCCTGTGGTAAGGAACCATCCGGCTTCCCTGAAATCGTCTCGCGGACGGATATTTTTACATAAATACCTGATAATTCTGGATTATAATTCCCCTGAGAGGCTGTTTGGTTTTTGTGTCCAATGATTTGAGATGGCCGGGAGGACGTTTAAAGTTGCCGGTCGGGATATTTTAGTAGATGTTGGCCATGCTAACCAGTGGCTCGTACAGTTTCTCTATATCTTGGGCGTCCAGTTCGATGGTGAGCTGGTCACCGGGGAGTATGGTTTGTCCGGTGGGGGAGATGTCTTTGCGGTCGCGGTGGATATTCATGATTACGCAATGGTTGGGAAGTTCGAGCGTATCGACCTCCTTGCGGTCGAAATAGGCTCCGGCCATCACTTCCACGTCCAAAGTCAGCCGCTTCTGCTCACGGAAGGCCGGTTTGTTGATCATCTCTTCATAGAACATTACGTTGAACGGCTTTATTCCCAACAGTTCCGTGAAATAATAAGTGAGTCCTCCTACGACGATGGAAGGATAGAAAACTTCGAAATGCCCTGTGATCTCCGTAATCAGGATAATGGCTGTGATAGGAGTGCGCACGACGGCGACCAGGAAGGCGCCCATTCCGATCAGCATGACATAGCTCACACTTTCCATCCTGACGATCCCGTGTTGCACCAGGATGAGGGCATAGAGCTTACCGGTCAGTCCGCCTGTCACCAGAGTCGGGATAAAGTTCCCTCCCGGCAATCCGGAGGAGAAGGAAAAAACGGTAAATACCATGTGCAGGAACATCATCCCTGCAATCCAATAGATATTGCTGTTGCCGCCTTCCGCCTGTTGCATCAGGAACTGCTCGCCTCCACCGGTCAGATCAGTGACCGTCAGCGAAATGATGTATGCCATGCCCAGAAGACCTAACAGCTTGATATATTCGGGTTGCCGGATGGCCGGGTACATCCGTTTGGCGTATAGCATCAGCAGTGAATAGAGTTTGCCGAAAACCGATACGATGACGGCAAACAGGATATACAGCTTGATATGCAGTCCCATCGACAGGTCGGGCACGATGGCCTGTATGTCGTGGTACGGGTTGATCGGGAAAATCGTACTGGCGATCGCTCCGGCGACGACACCGGCCAGGATCGTCGTGATAGCCGTTTTCGGAGCATCGAAGCGTTCGATCGATTCGATCACCAGCGTAGCGGCGGCAAGAGGAGCGGCAAAGGCAGCTGCCAGTCCTGCGCCTGCGCCTGCGGCAAGGAGCTGTTTGCGTTCGCCGCTCAGGATATGTCCCCATTTGCTGACCAGGTCACCTATGTAGGAACCCATTTGTACAGAAGGTCCCTCGCGTCCCATCGAGAGACCGCTGCTGAGTGTCAGCACACCACCCGCAAACTTAGCCAGCAGTTGGCGAAAGGAATGTGCATACTCGATGCGTCCATTGATAACGCCCCGTGTCTGCGAAATGCCTCCGCCTCCGATGTAAGGCCACCGTCTGGCCATCCGGGCGACGAAGCAGAGGATACCCCATAGGGCAAGGAATAAGACGATATGGTAATACCAGGGAGGCGAAGACTGGAAGAAGTTCTTCCGCATATTGAAGAATAGTTGCAGCAGATAGTGGTAAGGAACCGCCACCAATCCGGTCAGCAGTCCTACGATCAGACTCACGAAATAGAGTCTGGCATCTACCAGCTTCAGTTTTACTATCCGATTAATCTTCATCTTCCCTTAAACAGGGAGCGAAGGCCGTTGGTTTAGCTTTCAATTCTCAAAAGCATCTGATATATCCCAACGAATAAGTCTCGTACAGGTTATCCTTCATTCCGTGTGTATACCGGAAGGAGATTATGTTTTTCTTGATCTCGTATCTGAGGTTGTTGCGCCAATGTATGGGGCGGTCACCGTTGTTTTCGTATCCGTAAAACCCGGCCAGGTTGGTGGCGAGCGTGAAGCCTCTGTATTTACCGGTGAACCCGACTCCGTATGAGATGGCGTCGTTCTGGCGATGCACCATGTCGTTCGTCATCCAGCAATAGAACCCGGCGAGCGCCTGCATACGGATCGAGGCCTTCCCGTCGGCACTTTTCCACAGGTTACGCCCCACGTTTACGTCGAACCAGTAGGAGGCGGCATCGGTAAAACGGGCGTCGCACAGGCGGCCTCCGCTGGCTGTCTTGATATTGGCGCTAATGGTCGCATCTACCCATTTCTCGCTTTTCAGGACTTGGAAAAAGGAGCTGATAACGATGTCGCCGTTATATTTGATCGGGCTTTCCGTATCCACGGCAAAGCGTTCGTCACGCGTTTCCGGTGTCATCTTATATTTTTCCTTGAAGCACCAGTTCACTTCGATTCCCGCGCGCCCCCTGAAGAAGGGCAGCAGGGCACGCCCCACGATGTCCCAGGTCTTGTCACCCGTATAATAATGGTATTCGCCCCGTACTTCCACTTCGTACCGCTCGCTCACCTGTCCGTCCCTCATTTCCGGGATCGGAAAGGCGTTCGGACCGAAATAGCGCGGAGAATATATGAGCAGTTCTGTTTTGTCGCGCCAACTCTCGGCATGGCTATAAGTGGCTGAAAAAACAAATACGAATGTTATCAATAATATTCGGGATAAATATTTCATCATGGATGTATTTTTTCTTAAGGCCACAAAAGTACATATTTCATATTGATTTAGTACATTTGCCTCAAACAAATCTTTAAACCATAAAGTACCATGAGACATTTACATTTTGGGAAGCTGTTTTTTGTTGTCTTTTCCCTCTTGTTAGCCTGTACGGTTTCGGCGCGTAAACCGATTAAAACATTACTGATCACAGGACAAAACAACCATAACTGGCAGGTGAGCCATGTTGTGCTGAAACAAATCCTGGAAAATTCCGGTCGTTTTGATGTGGACTTTGCCATCTCTCCCGAACAGGGCAAGGATATGTCCGGTTTTGTGCTCGACTTTAGCCCTTACCAGTTGGTAGTGCTGGACTATAACGGAGATTCGTGGCCGGAGGAGACGAACCGCCGCTTCTTGGAATATGTGCAGAACGGCGGTGGTGTTGTCATTTATCATGCAGCCGACAATGCTTTCTCCAAATGGCCGGAGTTCAATAAGATCTGTGCTTTGGGTGGTTGGGAAGGACGTAATGAGAATTCCGGCCCTTATGTGTATTGGAAGGACGGAAAACTGGTCAAGGACAGTTCGGCGGGTCCGGGTGGTTCTCATGGACGCCAGCACGAATATGTGCTGAACGGGCGTGACAAGGTGCATCCGGTTGTGAAGGGCCTGCCTTTGAAATGGCGTCATGCCAAAGATGAACTTTACGACCGTATGCGGGGACCGGGCAATATCCGGGATATTTTGTACACGGCCTATTCGGATAAGGAAACAAACGGTTCCGGTCGTGAAGAACCGCTGGTATTTACGGTCGATTACGGGAATGCTCGCATCTTCCATACGATGCTTGGCCATGCCGGTGCTACTACGGAAGATAATATAGCAATGCAATGTACGGGCTTCCAGGTGCTTTTGCTTCGTGGCGCCGAATGGGCGGCAACCGGAAAAGTAACCCAGAAAGTCCCGAAAGATTTCCCGACGGAGACTACTTGTTCTTATCGGAAAGATTATAAGGAGAATTGACAATTATCAATTGTCAATTCTTAAAGCGGATATTCCTCGAACGCATACAATGCTGTAGACAAATATCTCTCGCCCGTATCTGGTAATAATGCTACAATCGTTTTCCCTTCGTTCTCCGGGAGCCGGGCCAGTTGCATGGCGGCATATACGGCTGCTCCGGAAGAAATGCCGACCAACAGGCCTTCCTTTTGTGCCAGTTCGCGTGATGTGCGGATGGCGTCGTCTCCTTCTACCTGGATGATTTCATCGACCACCGAGCTGTCGTAGGTTTTAGGGATAAAGCCCGCTCCGATCCCCTGTATCTTGTGCGGTCCGGGTTTACCGCCTGAGAGCACAGCCGAGTCGGTCGGTTCTACAGCTACGATTTTGACATCCGGATTGTGCGCTTTCAGTCCTTTGCCAACGCCGCTTACCGTACCGCCCGTTCCGACTCCTGCGACGAAGATATCGACTTTTCCGTCCGTATCGCGCCAGATTTCCTGTGCGGTTGTTTTAGCATGCCGGGCAGGGTTTGCCGGGTTTTCAAACTGTTGCAGGATAATGGAGCCGGGTGTTTCATCACGCAATGCTTCCGCTTTGGCGATGGCACCTTTCATCCCTTCCGTTCCGGGAGTGAGGATCAGGTTGGCTCCTAATGCTTTCAGTAGGTTACGACGTTCCAGGCTCATGGTTTCGGGCATTGTCAGTACCAATTTATAACCTTTGGCGGCCGAGACGAAAGCCAGTCCTACGCCGGTGTTCCCGCTGGTCGGCTCTATGATTGTTGCTCCCGGTTTCAGCAAGCCCTTTTCTTCCGCATCTTCGATCATTGCCAATGCAATGCGGTCTTTTACGCTACCTGCCGGGTTGAAATATTCCAGCTTTCCGATTACTTTCGCTTTCAGCCCTTTACTTGCGTTGAAGTTTGAGAACTCCAACAACGGTGTATTGCCTATGAGGTCAGTTAGTTTTTTTGCTATCATGGGTTATATTATTTATGATTTATGAATTCTCAATTGTCAGTTGAATTAATCAGTCGCTTCATGGTTTGCATTTTTGCTTCCGTTTCAAGCCATTCGCTTTCTATCTCCGAAGAAGCAAGAATGCCTCCACCTGCATATAAAACAAATGATCCGGGCAAGATGTTCATGCAGCGCAAGTTTACATACAGATCACTCTTTCCTTCGGGGGCCAACCAACCGATAAAGCCTGAATAATAACTCCGGTCGTAGCCTTCGTTCTCCCGGATAAAACGATACGTCTCTTCTTTGGGCAGTCCGCAGACGGCAGGCGTGGGATGGAGCCGTTTCAACAGTTCACCGAGTTTTTTATTATCAGGCAGTGGAAAGCTGAAGTCACTTCTCAAATGCGACAATTCGCCGGCGCGTACCGGGATCGGAGGAGTTTCTGTCGGTTTGATACCTAATGCTTGCAGTTGTTTGCGTATGTAAAAGGCTACATATTCCTGTTCTTCCCTGTTTTTGTCGTCCCATTCTATCGGTAGTTCCCCGTTTGGGAGAGGTTGGGTGCCGGCAAGGGCGACCGTATGCCATTTTCCTTTCTCGCCGGAGAGGATGATTTCAGGCGTACATCCGAGCCATGTACCTGTTTCGGGTGTATGGCAGAGATAAACATACGAATATTTGTACCGTCTGATTGCTTTATGGAAAGCGGCGGCAGGGGAGAAGTTGGCTCTGTCTGCCGGAATCGTCTGGCAGCGCGACAGCACGAGTTTCTCGAACTGCTTTCGGCGTAGCGGTTCGATGAAGGCATTGAAACGGCGGCTGTAGTCTTCCTTCGGGTTTTCGAGGAAGGAGACAAGCGTTTCACTATGATGGAATTCCTGTTCCGCAGGCATCAAGTATGAAACTTTTGTTTCCTCATCGGGCGGAAGTTTCTGGATGTCCGGCCGGATCAGTACGATTGGGTGCTGTTTGCTTACATGGAAGGGAGCAATGACGAAACCACTCTGTTCGTCCAGTTCCTCGATATGATAAAGAATACGTGCAGAACCGGAGGTCTGCATGGCGAAACGAGGCGATTCTCCTGGTATCCGCCAGAGTGCAAAACTCCGGTTCTTTCTGATCAATGTGTCGACTACGTTACAAATCCTTAATTCGTCTGGTGTCATTTCTTTTTTAATATGCTGTTGACTACACGGATGGATGATACCAATTTATCTGTGGATGTGAATACATCGACGTTCCAAACGTGCGAAGAGCGTCCTTTGTGAATGATGGTTCCGACGGCGCGAACGGTATCTCCTTCATGGGCAGATGACATATGGTTGCCACTGACTTGCATACCGACCACGATTTCGTCTGGTTTGGCCAGGATCATCGATCCTAACCCGGCAACCGTTTCGGCCAATGCGAGTGTCGCCCCGCCATGTAGGATGCCGAATGGCTGGCGGGTGCGTTCGTCTACCGGCATGGTCGCTTCTACACGGTCTTCGGATGCATATGTATATTGGATGCCGAGGTTTCCCATTAGAGCGTGTCTGGCACGCATATTCAACTGGTCGAGCGGTACTTCCGTCGGACGTATTTCAGCCAGGATTGTCCGTTCGACGGCTACGGCTACGCCTTCTTCTTCGTTGGTGAGTGTCGTCTTGTCCACACAAGCCTTCACCGAATCTTCCGCATTTCCCATCGCGATCCCGACACCGGCAAGTTGCAACATGGTCACGTCGCAAACGCCGTCGCCGATCGCGATCACTTCTTCCGGCGATACGGACAGTTTGGTCATCAGCACGCCCAAAGTGTTTCCCTTGTCGATGAACTGGGGAACGACTTCTAAGAAATAAGGTTCCGACCTGAATGCATCCAGCACACCGTCGAGGCGTTTTTTCCAATGATTCTCCAAACCGATGAGCGCTTCTTCGTCGTCACTTGCCAGCATACATTTGCAGGGCGGGAAGTCGACGGCTTCGGCAAAGTTGTCGACACCGACAATCTGCATCTTGTTCAGGTTGGCTTCTTGGATGACATACTTGTTATCCGGTTTGTCCGTCAGGATGAAGTCTTTGTGATAGGTGAAGATGGCAAAGTCGTTTTTCTTTGCTTTCTTTTCGAAATAGGGGATCCATTCCGGATCGATGCGCTTCTCGAATAATAGTTCACCGGTCTGCACGTTGATGATCTGACCGCCGTTGTAAGAAAGAATGTAACCTCCGTAATGATTCAGTTCTAGCTTTTCAGCGATGGGCATGACTCCATTAGTCGGTCTTCCTGATGCCAATACGATATGTACCCCCATTTGCTGTACCTTCAGAAGGGCAGCCAGGGTACGGGGGCTGATCTCTTTCTGATTGTTGAGCAGCGTCCCGTCTACGTCGAGAACTAATAATTTATACTTCATGGCCTCTCTGTATTTTTTGTTAATGATACAAATATACGGAATTTTTGCTTCCGCTCGCTTGACAGAAAGGACAACCGTGCTAAAAATAACCTTGTCCGCGCTTAGCCAAAGATCAAAAACCTCCTCTTATTTTTTCTTCATCAAGTCAAACCGTTGGAAGCTCCACACGTTTTCGTCATAATCTTCTCGCTTGTAATGGCTGTCGCAGATGTAAAGGCCGTCTTTCAGGACAACGATCGAACGGTTCTGATAGCGGTAGTCCGGCAACAGTGTCTCGCCGATGATGCGGAAGTTTTTGTTCAAAATCACAATCGAACAGGTCCGACGGCCGAAACTCCAAATGTCCTGTTGGTTCTCTTTTGGATCGACCTCCGATTCCGGGTAGGCAAGGCGGTAATAGACTTCGCGGTATTTGTCGTAGTAGATGTAATGATAAAATTGTTGCTGGTTGCTTTCTCTCAAATAATCATTTAAAGCAGCATAATGAGGTTTTGGAATATATTTGGCTGGTTTCAAGTACTTGCTTTTAGCATTATAACCTTTTACGTTTTTATGATCTGCTGTTGCAACATAAATAGAATCATTCTGGCCAAAAACATACACAAAGTTAGCTCCATCAAATAAACAAGACACATATTCATCACCAGCCCGTAATCTTCCTTTATACAAATCATCCATCGTCGGTTTTGAAGGATGATAAAAAGAAAATTGCTTGACAACTTTATGAACGGTATCCAACACCGCAGCCACAGATGTCTTTTCTTCTTGCTGATTATGATTATAATGGTATATGGGGCTTAAAACGAAGTGATAAAATAGAGATAGGATAGGAATAACGGTATAAGGCTATGAAATAGCAAGTTATGAAGAAATAGCCTCAGACGGCCTCGCAAAACGAAATGACATTATCTTTACTCTATGTTTACATTCGAACGCCTGATTTGGGGCGATTCTTAGCCTTATCTTTACATCGGGCTTTGCATGGTGTATCTTTTATCACTGAAAATATGAAACGCCGCCAGATCGCCTTAAAACAGGTCGGTTTGGTTGGCGTTATTTTTATGTCGTTTCATTATACGTTTTTGGAAGTTTAACGTATAAAATACTTCCAAATAGTTATTATTTGGTACTTTTGCATCAAAGATATTTCCAAATAGCATGGAGAAACGAGAGGTAAAAGTAGTGCATGTACACCTGATTTTCGAGAAGAAAGATTTCTATTTCGGAAGCCTGTCGGCGGTGTTTGATACGCTGGAGGAAGAGCGGATCGGCATCAAGAAAAGTACCCTTTTACACGCTGGTTTGACTGATGGCAGCATAAAGATGACACAAAGAGCCAGGATTGTCGTTTCTCACCTTATTAGAAGCAATCGTTAAACCGTTGTTATATTGCTGTTTAAAGGCTGTTGTGATACTCGTTCCCGTAGTATCATGGCGGCCTTTCTTTGTATGTGTAAAGACAAAAAGAGCTACAAAAAGACTTATATAAAAGAACTACAATCATAAATGTTAAAACACTTACAAAAGACTTACAAAAAGCCGTATTTCCGGCATTGTACAGATATACAAAAAGTCAGGAAAACGGCTGTTTTTGACAAAAAACGCCCTTTAAGTGGGTAGAAAAAGCCACCTACATAAACGTATTAATTAATATGGTTGTGCGATTTATATTACATGTTATCAATAAGTTACATGCTGTATTGCCATTTTTTGCCTTCATTTTTGTGTGCGTTCGCCTTTAAGGGGCTATTCAAGCCCTACGTGGCCAACCACAACGGCGATACCGGTTATTTCATCAACAGGTATGTCGAATGGCGGATATTCTTTGTTATCAGAGATTGCGCGTAAGTGTTTTTTGTCTTCCCCAGGCATAAGTCGTTTCACCAATATGCCTTGCTCGCGTGTTGCTATTACGTGGCACTTATTCCATTGCAGGAATTGAGTGTTGCGGAGTATAGAGCACGCAATAACGTCTCCCGGATTAAAGTGAGGGCACATGGAAAGCCCGGAAACCTCAATCATAAAATCAACATGGCAATATTTGAATTTAGGAATAACATAATACTCCTTTACGTCGGCCTCTTCAATAGAAAAATCGCCATTACCGAAACCAGCTGCTGCCTTTCGTGTCACTAAAGGGATGGGGTGCAACCCATTTCGTGCGGCCTCGGCAAATGGAATAGCCTCCGGTTTTTCGGAAATATCGTCTATTTGCTTTGCTGGCACTACATGATTAATACATTTCTCTGAGGCTGTGCCCGAAAAATCAGTAAAGTTTTCATTTTTTGACATAGCTCCTCTACCTGTTAGAAGCCATTCTGGATTAACATCGAGATTTATCACGATTTTTTCCAAAACATCTTGTTTAGGCATAACGCCTTTAATATATCCGCGTATATTCCCCTCGCTTACCCCTAATTTAGAAGCTATTGCTGTGTTTTTTCCACCACCAAGTTGTAGAACTATTTCGCTAATTCTTTCGTGAATTGTTGTTGCCATATCGTGATAAATCAAATTATTCGTGATTTTTCTCGCGATTTGTTTTGTTTATTCGTGAGAAGTCACTATGTTTGCAGCGTATTAACAATGATAACGGGCGGTAAATATAGAAAAAACGCTCGAGACGGCATAATTAAAACGGTTAAACATGAAAGCAATCAAAGTATTTATCGACGAAAGGGAGCAGTTTAAGATGCTGAACCTGATTGAAAAGTTCAACAGCCATGAGGATATAGCGGCTGCGGGGACGGGGCAAACTGATTTTGTAGTGGCGGCCAGTGGCGAATGTGCGATGGCTTACGTAAGGGCGGTTCTTGCCGGGAAATTGGATGATTGTACGATTGAAACTATAAAATAAGGAGGAAATATCATGAAAGTGAAAAAGGTAATCGCAAAGAAGGAGTGTGTACGGTTCAATACAGGCGTGTGCCCTGGAAAACAAGAGTTGCTGAAAAAGATAGAAAAGGAATTAAGCGGGATGCCGGAAACGGCAATATTCCAAAATGTCTATGTTGGCGGTATTGCCATTTTGGAGAGAAAAACGGTTGGGAAGGAAATAGATTTGAAATACTCAAAACTGTTCAGGTATGAAGATTTGGTTCCCGGTATTATGACCGCCGACCAGTTTAAGAGATTAAAGGCAAGAGGGACTATTCAGGTCTATATGCTGCCCGGGCCAAACACGCCCGGACAGTATTTCATAAATCTTCCGGATCGGGACGAAACAGGTGCTAATAGAGCCGGTCGATCAGCAGAATCATCTGCTCTTCAGCACCGTTGGATTGTTCAAAGACTTGAAGAGCTTGAGCAGCAGCGTAAGAATCTATTATTCTTGGTATGTCGTATCCTTCAAGCCGCCCCCGGATATAAACTACGTCCATCAGAACTTGCGCCTGAAACCGTCGGCGACTTATCTTCTCTTTCTCAAGAGGCGGTATGCAGCCTGCTAATTCGAATGACGAAAGAGGATCCCATGAATATTTAATTTTTGGTTTACTATGCTACAAAAGTAGCCAACTTCCGCAGTTCGTGAGAATAGCGGAAGCCTTTTCAAACAGAATAATAACGGTATTCAAAAAGTGATAAAATATGAAACGACAAATAATAATCGACAGCGACGCAAGAAAGAGACTCCAGGAGGTATTTGGAGTTACCCGCGTTACGGTGTGGAAAGCACTCAACTATGAGAGCGACAACGAATTGGCCCGGAAAATCCGTTACACGGCAAAGAAAGAGATGGGCGGCATAGAAATAAACGGTGCTCTTCCCGGATTTGAGACCGTCCACGATACGGCCGGTAGAATCACGACCCAGACCTTTGGCCCCCGTGTGAAGATCATTCTGTACTGGGACACCAACAGAACCGCCGTATTGGTAGATGGCGAAGTCCGCCGGATAGAAGACGGGCTGACACTTTCCGAATTTATGAGCGTACAAGGCGAAGTCTATAAAATGGCCCAGTCTTTAGAAGGATAAGGAGGACCCAATATGGAATACTACGGGAAAATATTATGTATTTCAAAAGAGGACCTGACGAGGGACGATCGGCCCGCTGTTGGCGGTTATCAAATTGATAGCGTAATGGGACCGATCATGAGCGTAAGTTGCTACGATCAACTGGTTTATAGAAAGAAAATTCGAGTTGTCCGCAAAGGTGTAGGCCGCGGTGTTACCGCCCTTATTGCGGTCGGGAGCCTCCCTGAGAAATACCGTAAAAGAGTAGAAGAGAAATACGGCAACATGCGCCTGGAGATACTCAGGCATTATTTTCTGGCCCATTGGGTTATAGACGATGATGCCCGGACGTTCTACGCCAGAAAAAGCCTCGTTCTCGGTGACAATTTCGATTTGGACAAACAGCAGGAATGTGTCCTGAACGCATCCGCGATACGGGCCGTCCTCCATCTGATGGATGACGTAAAGATGCAACGCGCCGTCATGCAGGGCGAACGGTTATGCTGGGAAGAGATGGCCGGTGCGATCAATTTCTACCAGGCCGAGTTCGGCCATACGCTTCCCCTTTCGGTGAACCGCTTTAAAAAGAAGGTCCTCGAATTTAAGGAGAAAGGCTACGAAGCCCTTATCAGCAAGAAATTCGGCAACCAGAACACGCGTCTGGTCAATGTCAAGGTTGAAAAACTGCTGGTCAGCATCGCCGCACGCCCTAACAAGCCCTGGAATACCAGCGTTCATGAGATGTATAACCAGTTCGTGCGTGGCGAGTTGGAAATGTATGATCCGGAAACGGGCGAGATTTACAACCCGGAGGATTATACGGACAGGAAAGGCAACCCGATAGAGTTAAGCCCCTCGACGGTCCAGTATTATCTGACGCTGCCTAAAAATCAGGCATTGATAGACAAACAGCACATGAGCTGGACGACCTTCATGCACGAACAACGGCCGCACGTCCACCGTGAGAATCCCGAATACAGCTTCAGCAAGGTCTCGTTTGACGACCGCGACCTGCCGCGTAAACTGAAGGACACGAAACAACGTCCGAAAGCCTATTACGCCTACGACGTGGCGAGCCAGTGCGTGGTCGGGTTCTCCTACAGCCGGAAGAAGGACACGGAGCTGGTCGTGGATATGTTCCGCAATATGTTCCGCCTGATAGACCGCCAAGGTTGGGGAGTTCCGGCACAGGTGGAAGTAGAGAACCATTTGATGAGCCAATGGAAAGAGGGTTTCCTAAAGGCCGGGGAAGTGTTCGAATTTGTACGCTTCTGTGCCCCGCAGAACTCGGAAGAGAAATATGCCGAATCGATGAACGGTGTCAAAAAACGCAGCTTTGAGCACGAGCACCAGTTGGGGATCGGACGCTTCTATTCCAAATTGAAGAAATACCGGACGGAATCGAAAAAGGTATTTGACGAACTGAACGACACCTACGAGGACAAGCAATATTACACCTGGGAGGAACTGATCGCGGAGGACCAGGAAATCATCCGCCTGTTTAACGAATCTCCCCACCCGAACCAGAAGAAATATCCGGGCATGAGCCGCTGGCAGGTGCTTTGCGAACGTATGAATCCGGATTTACGTCCGTACGATAAAGCCTATATAGCCCGGTTTATCGGCGAACACGTTCCGACCACCATCCGCCGGAACAGCTACTGCCGAGTGAACTATACGGACTACTGGCTGAGTTCGCCCGAAGTCATAGGACGGCTGGCCCCAAACAATTACAAGGTGGACGCCTACTATATACCGGAAGAGGACGGCGGCATAAAAGACGTGTTCATCTATCAGAACGGGAACTTGATCGACACGCTGGTAGACATGGGCAAGTTCAACACCGCCGACGTGGAACAAACCGATGAGGACAAACGGATTTTAGGCCGGCAAATGAAGTTTATCCGTGACTTTGACGAAATGATCTCCCGCGACGGCGTCACGCCTGTCGGCACGTTGAAATCGAAAGCCGTCAAACAGATTACCTCGGTGCCGGCCAAGGCCGTGGAGATTCAGAAAGAAGAGGAAATAGACTATCTGAACTATGCCAAAGGCAAGGATTATACCCGCATCGCGAAGGATGCGGTTTAAACAGCATTCTAAAACAATTCAAAAAGCATTATGACATGGAAGTAACGAAAGAAATAAAAGACCGTATATTGGCCGCCATCCGCGACAACCGCGAGAATTACCCGAGTGACAACAAACACGCGGCCGCACTGGGTATTTCCGCCAGTGTGTACAACTCATTGAAAAAGGGAATAACGGACAGGCTGGTAAGCGATACGAACTGGATTTGCCTTGCCCGCCGGTTGAACGTTTCCTTGCAGGACGAAATCGAATGGAAGGCGGCCGAGACCCCGACCTTCCAGTTCATCACCGAGCAGCTTCGCACCTGTCAGGAAAGCGGCGTGTCGGCCCTGCTTTGCGACCTTGCCAATATCGGAAAGACATTCACGGCACGCGCCTATGTTAAAACACATCGCAACGCTATCTATGTGGATTGCTCTCAGGTAAAGAACAAATCACGCCTGATCCGCTTTATCGCCAAAGAGTTCGGTGTAAATAACAACGGCCGGTATGCAGACGTGTACGATGACCTTTGTTTTTATCTCCGGACGTTGGAACATCCGCTTATCATATTGGACGAGGCCGGAGACCTGCAATATGACGCTTTTCTCGAACTGAAAGCTCTGTGGAATGCTACTGAACGCGGTTGTGCTTGGTACATGATGGGTGCCGACGGGCTTCGGGCAAAGATCACTCGCTCCATCGAAAACGAAAAGATCGGCTATACGGAAATGTTCTCGCGCTACGGCGATAAGTTTAGTAAGGTAACACCGGACGATGGCAAAGAACGTGAAGTATTTCTGAAGGCGCAGGCGGCTATGGTGGTCAAGGTAAACGCCCCGGAACGTAACGATATCATGCAGATTGTAAATCGTACCGGCGGAAGTCTCCGTCGGGTTTACACCGAGATAGAAAAGCTGAGAAAGGAGGTGGAAGCATGAAACGGGCCTATTCCCCAACAGAGGTGCAACAGATGAACATTCCCAGTTTTCCATTCGAGGGGAAATGGGAGGCCGCTTTCGGACATCCCGATCGTACAGGTGTATGGATTATTTGGGGTGAAAGCGGTAATGGAAAAAGCAGCTTTGTGATGCAATTGGCAAAATACCTTTGCCAGTGGTGTACGGTAGCCTATGACAGCTTGGAAGAAAGTACCAGCCTTTCGTTTCAGAACACTTTGAATCGGGAGCGCATGGAGGAAGTGAATTACAAGTTCAAAATATTGGACCGGGAACCAATGGATGACTTGAGTGAACGTCTTTTGAAACGTCGCAGTCCGGATGTGGTGATAATAGACAGTTTTCAATATACAGGATTGACTTATGCGGCCTACAAGACGCTCAAAGAAAAACATCGGAATAAGCTGCTGGTATTTGTCAGTCACTGCGAGGGTGAAAAACCGGAAGGACGTGCAGCGAAGAAAGTTGCCTATGACGCAGACATGAAAATATTTATCCGAGGATTCCGTGCCGTGTGTAAAGGAAGGTTTATCACCCAGCCTGGCAATTCTTATATAATTTGGGAGGAAGGTGCCGCCCAGTATTCAATGAAGTAAAAATCGTAAATCATGAAATTATGAATGAAGTGATAGAAGCAATCGTAAACGACGCGGTGGAAAGGGCAATGGCCTTTTCTCCCGGCGACCAATCATTCATTTACAGTGAGGTATCGGACCGCCTGTCGGATTTATCGCATACAGCGTTGATGACCGAGTACGGGCTAAAAGAGGAGGACTTCGAATGAGCAGGAACTACGCCCGTTTTTACGTCCTCCTGAACCGCCTGCCCACGGCGGACCGGGACGAACTGAAAGCGACGCTGGTCAGCCAGTACACCGGCGGCCGGACCGAGTCACTCCGGGAAATGACCAACAAGGAATATGACGCCATGTGCGAGGCCATGCAGCAGATGGATAAAAACTACAAGGCACGGGAGGCCTACCGCGAGGAACTCCGCCGGAAACGTTCCACGGTGCTGAAGCTGTTGCAAAAGCAAGGTATCGACACTACCGATTGGGACCGGGTGGATACCTACTGTGAGAATCCCCGGATCGCGGGCAAAAGGTTCGCCCGCCTGACAACGGAAGAACTGGAGGCGGTGGCCGTCAAGCTGCGTATCATCCAAAGGAAAGAGAGGGAAAAGAACACGGATTATTCACAACTAAATTAATTAAAGCTATGACAGAAGAAAGAAAAGCCGTTGAAATGACGGACGAAGAACTGAAACAATTCGAGGCGTTCAAGGCAGAACAGGCCGCCAAGCGAGCCAAGGAACAGGCCAAACGTGACCGCGAGGCCTACAAGGAACTGGTGGACGAAACGATCGAGGAGGCGATCCCGGACTTGCAAGCGGTCAGCGACTGCATCAAGACCGTGAAGAACGGCGTACTGAATAACTTCCGCCGCGTGATCGACATGAAGTCGGAAGTCTTGAAGTTGAAAAAGGACGGTCAACGTTCGGACACCTTCACCAATTCGGCGGGTGACAAGCGTATCACCGTAGGGTATTACGAAACCGACGGCTACCGCGACACGGTGGAGGACGGCATCGCCATCGTGAAGGAGTATATCGAGGGGCTTGCCAATAACGAGGAAACGAAGGCGCTCGTTAAGATGGTGCTCCGTCTGTTGGCCCGTGACGCCAAAGGTACGCTGAAGGCGAGCCGTATCGTCCAGCTTCGTAAGATAGCCGAGGAATCGGGAAACGAGCGTTTCATGGAAGGCGTGCAGATCATCGAGGAAGCCTACCAGCCTGCCATCAGCAAGCAGTTCATCCGGGCCGAGGTCAAGGACGACAACGGGGCATGGATAGCGATACCGTTAGGAATGACGGAGGCATGAAGGTGAAATCCGCCACCCTTACCCCCGGCTACTGGATATATGTCTGTCCCTGCGGCTTTCAGTATTCGGTTTGCCGGGTGGATAAAACAGAGGGGAAATGGCTGGTATATTGTTTCAAATGCAAACAATCCAATGGCAAATATCACAAGATTATGGTAGAAAGAATAGAATTTTCTAAAAACTGGAACGGGAAATTGAACGGCGATAGCTTCACAACCATGAGGCTGCATGATCCCGTGAAATATTGCGTCGGTGCCGTCAAGCAGATTTACTTGAAGGGCATCTGGAAGGGGAATGCCCGGATCATAGACGTGAAACGCATCCTCCTTTCGGATATAAACCTGTTCGTCTCGAAGTTGGATATGGGCCTTTCGGCGGAAGATTGCAGGCAGGCGTTTCGCGCCATGTACAAGAACCGCCCGGTCAATTGGGAAACCCAGCTGATCGACCTTTGCCTTCTGGAATACTTGAAGGAATCCAAAGAGCCGGAATTATTCCCGTGCCGGGAGGGGGAGGTGAGAGTATGAGCAGGAGCGTGCAATCGATCGATCTTTTTATCGACAAGTACACCCCCAAGAGGGAGGTTGTAAAGGCAGGGGGCTTTATTTGCCCCACTTGTAACGGGAGCGGCGGTTTCCAGGAAGAAATAGGGCGCGACGATTACAGATGGAAGACTTGCCCCCGTTGTGACGGGACGGGTAGAATGAGAGCTGTCGTTACGGTGGACTGGAAAGCGGACTACGACTCTTGAAAACCGATGATCCGAAAATGCCGGACGGCGGGTTTGGTCTGACAATGATTAATTTTTAAAACAGGGAAGAAATGATGAACAGTATTTTAAACAGGTTAAAAAGAAAAGCGGATCGACCGAATAAGACGGACGAACTGCTACCCAAACGGGAGAAAACGATCCCGCCGCATATTGTGGTCTGCAAGGTCTGCGAGGGCAAGGGCAAGAAAGACGGTGAGATTTGCCCCCAGTGCAAGGGCTCCGGGCGCGTGATCGTATCATGTGAAGTAACAACCTATATTTCGGCTTACGTGCCGGAAAACAATCAAAAATAATCAGTTATGGAGGAAAAAGTAAAGATTTTGATGGAACTGGATAAAAAAACAGTTCAGGCGGCAGCTTATTTGGCTAATATAGACCTGTCGGATGAAGTCTGGCAGAAAATGGTTGCAGAACCGATTCTTTTCCCCACGGAACTTATGGAAGAACAAAAAAAAGGAAATGGAATTGGGAATGGCGATGGCTGCTTTAGGTTTAACATTACAAAAACAGGAGGAAACAAAATGAAACGAGTACAAGGAACTAAAGGTGTATCACTGTTTGAGTGTATCAACGCCGATCAGAACAAATGGAATGTCCGTTGGGACGTGCGGGATAACCCTGCCGACAAAGAGGGTAAAGTGAAAGGCGTAAACTACATGGAAGAAACGTTCTTGTTCAAGCCTGATTTGTCGGACGTAAAATCGGTCATGTCGATATGGTGCAGCGGTGAGGAAGCTGTGGGCCGTTTCGTACTGGACGGAAAGAATATCACGCTGGAACGAAGCGGCATACTTCTGTTGCGCAGCCAGGCAGAACAGGCGGTGAAGGACAACGATGCAACTGTTCCCCTTATAACAGAATCCGGAGTGGTTGAGGTTTCACCCAATGAAGCCCTGTTCATTTCCGGCCGTGTATTGGCCAATTATGGTGACTGCGATAAAAACATCAAAAAGCAGCTTGATTCTATCGCCAATGCCGATACGATCGAAACGCTGACCGCAATTAATTTTCAGGAGGGTTACCCGGAACCGTCCTTCATGACATTGGAGGAAGTACGTGCCGCCATCGCCTCGGCCAAGAAAACACCGGAACAGCAGGCGGTCCTCTTCGCCCAAATGACCATCAACAATACCGATATGACGAACAACGAAGCTCTCCTGCTGAAAGAAATCCATCCGGAATGGAAAGACTTCATCGGCAAGACTCTGAAAGCGAAATTCCGTGTCCGGTATGAAGATCGTCTCTACCGGGTAAGACAGGAGATTTCCACTGTCCTGGCAAACCAGCCACCCAGTGTTGATACTGCCGCCCTCTACGAGGAAATCAATGAGGAACATGCCGGGACCCAGGACGACCCAATACCGTACAATAACAATATGGAATTGTTCTCCGGCAAATACTATTCCCAGGGCGGTACCACTTACAGATGTACCCGGAACACCGGACAACCGGTTTATCAGGATTTGTCGGCGTTGGTTGGGATTTATGTAGAAAAGGTTTAATGACAACAGGGCCGGATAACTCCGGTCTTTGTTTAATCTTAGAGAAATCAAAGATATGCAAGAATTTAATTTATCAGAAGGTGGCCACGAATGGGAGAAAACCAATCTTGTGACGATAGAGGGAAAACGCCCGTATGATATATACAAATGTAAAAGATGTGGCATAACCGGTAAGTCTTACAGATTGGGAACGATTGAAATACCGGAAAGAAGTATCCCTAAAATGGGAACATGTCAAAAGTTGCAAAGATATGACTCTATCAAGATTACTCGTTGTAACGCTTGTGGTCAAGAATTTATAGGGCTAATACCCGGAAGTGTGCATCAAACCGTACCACCGCCTAACGGCGAAGACAATAAACGCGGTGAATGGGTGATGGGGAAAACAGAACCGGTATTAGTTCTATTTGGAGAATTTCAATATTTAAAGGAGTAAATATGGTAAAAATGACAAATCAAATAGGCTTAGTTCAAACCGTAGCGCAATGCATCAAAGATGCGGAAGGCACAATCGAAAAGATTAAAGAACAATACCCGAGATTGCGAAGCAAACCATCCAAGCAAGGGGCAAAAAGAAGCCTGGAGTTTTTCGAGGCGGTAGTTTATCACCTGAAACGCTTACAGCAGTTGGAAACGGAAAAGGAATCGAGCCATGAGTAAGAGATTTTCATACCGGATAAGGTTTAAGGATGGAACCTGGCTGAAAAAGGGCTGCCCCCGAAACCACAGAGGGATAACATACTCTATGGAAAAAGTCGGTAAGCCTTCCGAGGCCAGGGTGTTCAAATCTTATTCGGAAGCCGATAAGGTGAGGGAAATACTTATCAGCATTGTTTTCGGTGAAGAATGCGAAATAGAGATTATCCCTGAGTTTGAAAATCCCAAAGCCCGGTTAAGGCAGTTACGCAAAGGGGATTGTTTTATGCTCTACGGAAACCCTTATATTGTAATACGGACTTATTGGAGTAAAACAGGACTGTTTAGGCTGAAGAAATACATCTGCAAAATGAAGTTCGATGAATTGGAATGCGGCTTCACCTCGGATGTTGAAGTCTATCGAATTTCGCGTTTACTGTTCGATGCACTTGTGCAAGGAGAGCAACAATAATATACAAACGGCGGGAAGTGTAAAACTATCCCGCCGTTTATTTTGCAGTAAGTTATCATTTAACTACTTTTGTACAACAACTCATAATCAGGGATAAATGGAACTGAAAGGATGCTCATACGCCCGTCGGGTGACCGAAGTGAACGCCATTTACGACGAATACGCCAAAACCGGACTGTCGAACCGGGAAATTTGGCGCAGGTACATTTATCCCATTTACAGTATTTCAGAAAAAACCTTCTACAACTACATCAATGCAGCGGCAAAGCCCGCCGTTATCGAAAAAGGGCGGGAATTGCAGCTTACTTTGTTCGGATAGCCACATCGGGCGGAACCGGATGTTTGACCAGTTTCTTCACCGCCGAATCGTCGTACAAAAGGGTTTGATAGACTTCTGTATCGTCCAATATTTCTTCGTGGTCGTGGCACGGTATGGATGCCGACCGCTTGAATGATCCCCAATATTCGCCGGTGAACCCGTGCAAACAGCGGTTTATCTTGTCGAGCAAATCCAGGTGGAATTCCTCGCCGTCGTATCCTTCCGGCAGGGCGATCGTCAGGACGTGCAGCCCGACAGTCAGGTCAGCGTCCTGTAATCCGCCTTGCTGGTGCCGCCATGCCAAACGCCCGAACTCAATAAATACGGCGGGCATCGGGAAATGCGCCTCTTCCTCAATAAATTCCACTTGCCGGTTCCACAATCCGAAATGCTTGATTGCGTAATCGGGCGTTTCTCCGGCTTCTACCATCTGTTTGATACGTTCCTCCGATACCAACACGATGTCGCCACCATCGGCCAGCAAAAGGCGCGACAGGCGTTTCTTTAGTTCGCGGTATAAAATCTTTCTCATTTGTCTATGATTGGGTGTCGTTTTAAATAATCCTCAAAGTTCTGTTCGGTTATTTCCCGAATGATCCGGTCGGTATTGCGTCCCGTGCCGATAAAGCGGCGTTCGGGTATCTTGACGGTAGAACCGACTTTCTTCAACGCCATTCTTCGCCAAAATTCAGCCTTATCCGACAGCTTTTTGTTTTCTTCCTCGCGTGCCAGCCAGCCTTGCAACTGTTTGTCCGTTGCTTTTGGACGTTTTTTCTTCTGTTCTCCAGATTTAGAATACTTAGCTTCTTTTAGGTATCTCGCTAAAAAATACCTTTTCATCTTCCGGGTAACTTTAATTTCCCCGCCTTCATTATGAATCCGGGCGTATGGCCGGGAAGACGAATAAACCAGTTCGCCCCGCCGTTTCCGGCTCCGGATACTCCGGCGCAGCCCGCCGGTGCGTTGCAGGAGTGAACCAACCCCGTCGTCAAATTTCCGTTCGGGCCATTCTTTTTCGTCGAAGAAGGCTTTCCGCTCGAAATTCCGGTCAAATTCCTCGTCAAACTCGACTTTGATGTCCTCTATTGACCGGTCGATGACTTCTTTCTTAAAATCTCCGTCCATAGGATTGGGTTTTAAATTATTAGTTGTATATTTGCAGTGAAAAGCGAGTGAATTGTGTGGGCTAAGCTGGTCAAGAACCTAAGGGGCCGCCGATTTATTCGCTTTTTATTTTGTCCGTTACCGAATACAGAAAACGATCGTATTTTTTCTTGCCGTCCCTGTTTTCAAATTCGGCTTCGGCCACATTCAGATATACCGTTTTACCGTTAATATCCCCTTTCAAATAAAAGAACCGTTTTACCTTATCTTTTCGTGCGTGACTTAATCTGTCAGACGTACTGACATAAACAGACTGTTTCAATACGTTATCCAGATGTGCCAAATCGTCCGGTTTTAATACGGATGACCGCCCGAAGGTATCACTGTATAAGTGCTTATTTCCTTCTTTGGTAAATCCGATGCTTTTCTTTACCCCGCCTATTTCCAGCACGACCTTCTTTTTCAGAAGCGGCTGCATTTCCCGAAGGTAGTGCTTCCGTTCGATGGCCGCCTGCGATTTGCTGATGTCCCCGGCGCATTCCCGAATGATCGGGCAGGCGGCGCAAAGTTCGTTGCTTGGAATCTTTGCCAGTTCCAGCTCGTTCTTTTTACAGGTGGCGCACTTCTTGATCGTGTAAGAATTGTAAGCCGGGTAAGCCGCCCGCTGTTTGCCGGGGTTAAACCGGAACATCTCGGCATATTTGCCCTCGGTCGCCTTGTCCCCGGCTTTCATGGCCTCGTTGCTGTCAGTGGCCGGATATTTGGCAGCACGTACCTTTTGGACGGTACAACGGCAGTTAAAACCGTTCGGCGGATAATACTTGTCCCAAAACGGATCGGAAGGCGGCAAAGTTATACCGTTCAGCTCCTGGTGTGCCGGGCGAACCTTCTTGTCCCCGGCGGTACGGTATTGGAGTAAATAACGACCGTCCCCGTCATCCTGTTGTTCTTCCCAACGGGCCGCCATTTCCGCACTCTGCAGGGCGAAATTATATTCCGTTTTCAAATAGTGCTTGTTGTAAGCGTCATTAATCTTCTGAACGTCGTTTGAAAAGCGTTCAAACGGTTTTAAATCGCCGTTTTCGTCCAGCAACAGGTTTGCCGCCTCCTTCATTTCGTGAAAGGTTTTGAACCCAGAGAACACACCGGCACTTTCCCGAAGGCTGGAGGCCATCGCTTCCGACAGCGATTCCTGTACAACGCCCCGCTCAATGCCTTTGGAAAGGTAAGCGGCGGTTTCTTCCATCAACCGGCGGACCGGTTTTTCTTTCAGCATACCCGCCCCGAAGATGCGTTTACCGTGCAGCCACTTCATCGCCTTTTCGAACGCTGATTCAATGGCGGACGTGTCCGGGTAATCGTCGGCAGCCAGTTGCAGGTTTCCTTTCTGATACAGCAGGCTTATCCTTTCGTGCAGCCCCGCATAATCGGCGGGGCCTAATCGAAAAAAGGACGTGCCAAAGCAGCCTGTTCCGGCAGCTTCTTCACCCCGGTAATGGGTACGCCGTACTTGTCGATAAGGTATTTGGGATCGACTTCGAAGCGGTCCAGGATCATCTTTTCGTATTCCAACTGCTGCTCCGGTGTGTAGTCCACGCTGTCGTCCCACTCGAAATGCAGCCCTTTTACCGGGAAACCGTGCTTTGCCATGCGCGGCAGAAGCTGGTCGTTTACGATGTCTTTCACAAGGTCAGCGTCTTTTTTGACTACGTTCTCGAATACTTCCAAATGGACTTCCGACTGTGAAAGGCTGCTTCCATTGTCGATAGTCATCGTCTGGTTCAGGATACCTTTTGACAGTTCCGAGTTGGCGCGATCAATACGCTTGTCATAGACATTGAAAGCGTCGCCCCGTGTTGTTTCCTTAATGTCAATGTCTGTTCCGTCCGGGAACAATCCCCAGGCGGCCGCACCCATCGAAGAAAGCATGTTTTCTATCTGGCTCCGGTCTTTCGGGTCGCGTGCCGTCGTTTTGGCGATACGGATGGGCATCCCGAATATTTCCCCGAATTGGTCCCAATAGGCCAGCATATTCTTTTTGGGGATGGTCTGCGTGGCAGCTTTCAGGTATAAGCCCAAATCTTTGGGTTTCCCTGCTTCCACCACCCAGTCAGCCATCGGGCCTTCCCGGTAGGGTACACCTATTCTCCATTCGTCGCCCTGTTCCCGGACGATCACGCCGTATTCCGGTATCACGTGTTTGCGATTGACCAGTTCCACACCCATATAGCGCATTTCCCCGTCAATGCTCACCACGTCTCCCAACTGGATAAGCGAATAACCCCAGTATCGGGAATCCAAGATATAACCGACCAGATCCTTGAACCATACCGCTTCAAAAAGCCGGGTGACGTCGTCGTTCTGTTTCCCTTTGGCATCTACCAATTTGAAGCCTTTCTTCTGGACGAACCCTTTGCGCTGGTCCACACAACCGCAAAGATGCAGGTCCACTTCCACATCTCGGTAAATATCATACAACCGTTCCCGGCGCGGGTTTTCGATGTCGATAGCCTGCTGCCATGCCTGACGCCAGGAACGCATGTCCTTTTGCGTCAAGGCTTCGGCCTGTAGTTTCAGTTCGACCGTCAGCGACTGGAGCCGTCGGCGGTCTTTCGCCGAAGCCAGGTTGAACCCGCTAATCTTCATGCCGGGATTATATTTGTTCCTTTTTGCCATAATCTACCATATATAAGTATTCTGTATTCCGGAACCCCACTTGACGGGGTTGTTCACGTCTTCCTCGCCATCTTCGCCGGTTACGGTAGGAAGGTCGGGGATTATCTTGCCGGCCTGTACACCCTCCAGCCATTTCAGGGCAAGTTCGTAACGCTCTTTCCTTATTTCGTGCCCCATCTTGTTAGGCAGCCACGCGGAAAGATGGTACAAGGCCACGTCCGAGGTGCGGAGTACGATAATGTTGTTCCGTTCGCTGCCGGTAGCGGCGAAAATCTTCTTCACATCGTACCGGCTCCGCAAATAACCGGACACTTCCTCAATGGCCATCCGTTCGGCGGTTTCCCGTTTTTCTTCCGAACATTGCTGCAATACGTTCAATGCGACATTGCTGGCCACTATATAATCTTCTTCTGCCAGGAACATAGGCTTATCCGGTTATAAGGATGGCTTTCTTTTCCAAATCCTGAATGGTCGTACCTTTGCGGAACTTGCGCCGGGCGATCATCTTTTTCAGTTCCTGTTTGGAATAAACCTTCGGTACACCGGCCACCATGAGGACCAGGTATTTTCGTTTGCCTACTTCGGATAGCTCGCCCGCCAGACGGATGGCGCGTCGGATTCTGTAATTCAGAATCATGTCTTTAATAAACTGTATCATTACCACATATTTTTAGGAGACCGGCGCGTGCCGATACTCGGTTTAAACTTCTGTACTCTTGAATGCTTCTGCAATACGTTGATTGCCCCTTCGTCCGCGTCGGGACCATCATCGTGTGTGCTGCTGCCTTTTTCGATGGAAAGCGTCTGTTCGATACCGCAGAGTATGTCGGGGTCGTTCTGCAAATCCTCATTGTAAAAGACAAAGCCACGTTCCCAAAGCGGCGATACCGCTTCGATACGTTGGAACTTGTCCGGTTTCTTGCGTCTGTCGGCCTGTATGGGTAACTGGTAGCCCCGGATTTCGCCTTCCGCCTCGAAATCGTCGAGCAGGGTATCTTGCAGGAAATTAGCCTCTATCATGTATTTGCAGATAACCCCTTCCGGCAGGCTTTCGTGCAGGTCATAGAACCAGCGTACCATTTCCGCAACGGAACACTGCCGGACAAAGGCGCGGATATGGTGCAGCTCCGTCCCAATCTTGCCCCAAACCTTGATGGCTTTATAGTCGTTCTTGGTCGATCCTTTGAACGAAGGGTCGCAATAGGCGACAATCTCATCGTACTTGTCGAGCGATAATATCTTTTTCCACCTTATCCAATCTTTGCGGAACACCGAACCCTCCTTGATCGGATTGTTCATGTATTCCTTTTCGAAGGCCCGGTAACCCATGAACTCCCGCTTCTCCTGGATGCGCTCCGGTGTCCAGTATTCCGGCCAGGCGGATTTGCCGTTTTTATCCAGAACGTTCACCTGGTTAACTTCCACGCCTTTTGATGCCGCGATATTTGCCAGCACGCTGCATTTGCTGATCAGGTTGCCGACCATGATAAAACGGCCGCCCTCAGCACCGAACGCCCCGAAAAGGGCTTCTTTCACCCATTCGGTCAGCTTGCGGACGCGGCTGTCGTTTTCGCACAGTTCGTCGTCGTCGAGGTCGTCGATGACGATATAGTCCGGGCGGCGGTTCCGGTAACGGAGACCACGCGGCGACTGGCCCCGGCCACGGGCAAAGAAGGCCACGCCGTCACTGGTTACAAACTCCCCGTCCTGCCAGTTACCGGCGTTGTATTTGGTTCCGAAGTCGTGGGTATATCGCTTATTGTATTGCAGTTCGGCCTGAATATCGCCAAGCAGGGTGCAGGCGGCATCTTCTGACTTACCCACCAACACCATGACATTAATCTCGCGCCGTTTCTGCGCCATGAGCCACATCGGGATCATTACGTCCATGTGGGTGGATTTGGCTTGGCCGCGTGCCCATTTGAACACCGCTTTCAGTGTCCGGCGTTTCAGGATATTTTTAGCCGCCTCGATATGGTGCTTTGCCGAAGGGATGACCTTGCCCGTTTCGCTGTCGGTACAATAATGCGGGAAGTAATATTCCACGAAATAGGCGTAATCCTTCCGGGCGCGGCTGATACGTTCCATCTGCTCGGCCTTTGTTTCGGCTGTGTTGACGGTGGAAAAGTTTTGGATGGTCTCACAAAGCTGTTTCCATCTTTTCAGTGCTTCTTTCTGACTTATCTGTGTCGCCATATACATTATATATTATAGTCCCGGATTTTCGGCCGAGACTTGTTCGGCGATAAATATGTCCTGGTAACGGTTAGTCATTTTCAGGAAATCCACCGTCAGTTCCTTGTCTATCTGGGTACGCGCCGCCAGCCAGTTGTTATACGAGGTGAGCACTTCGATGATGGTAGTCGCGCTTGTACGTTTGTCTATCTTCTCGATGCTGGCCGCCAGTTTTGCCATTTCGTCGGCACTCATATCGCCGTTTTCCAGTTTTTCGTCGGCTTTCTTCATGATTTTAGCGACCAGTTCTTTCCGGGTAATTGATTTGGCGGTGCGCAACGCATCCCAGCCGCCGTCGCTTACCCATTTGTTCACGGTAACACGCGAGACACCCACCTTTTCGGCCACCAGCTTCTGCGTATCCCCGTTCAGGTAGTAGAGCCGGGCCAGTTCCTTTGTCTTTTCAAGTTCTTTTTTTGAAGCCATAAAAAATGATTTGCTTTTCGGCAAAATTGTAAAGGAAAACGCCGTCCGGCAATAAAGTGTGTAACGCTTACATAGAAGTGTGTAACCGTTACATACATCTGTGTAACCGTTGCACACTTTTTTTGCCCGCCCTTTTTATGCCTGTATGTTTGCAGCGTATCAACGAAAACGAAATGGGAAAACGAATTGTAATCAGCGATGAATCGGTCAACTGCTACGGCACTTGGATCAGCACGGCGGGGATGGATATTTCCCAGTATGAGAAAAACCCCGTGCTGCTTTGGATGCACTGGCGTGGCGTGATCATCGGTTGCATAAAGGATATTAAAAAGGAAGACGGTCGGGTAACTGGCGAACCCTACTTCGATGAAGTGCGCGAGGAATCCAAACAGGCAAAGGCACAATGGGAAAAGGGTACGCTCCGTATGGCCAGTGCGAATGTGGACGTACTGGAGTATAGTGACGCCCCGGAACTCGTCAAGCCCGGCCAATACCGAGCGACCGTTACAAAAAGCAAACTGACCGAGGTCAGCATGGTGGATATTGGCGGCAACGACAACGCACTGCCACTCATATTAAACGTACAAGGCAAAGAATTGAAACTGGCAGCCGGCGAGGAATCCGAAAGCCTCCCGCTGCTTATTAATAACACTCAAAAAACAGACGAAAAGATGGATTTTAAAGCGATTGCCCTAAAGCTGGGCCTGCCGGAAACGGCAACGGAAAATGAAATCCTTTCCACGATCGAGGTGCTGTCGGGCTATAAGACAGCCAACGAACAACTGAGAAAGGAAAAGGAGGAAATGCAACTGGCTGGTATCACTTCTGCCGTTGAAGCCGCCATTACCGAACGCCGCATTACGGCCGAGAAGAAAGATCATTTTATCGCCCTTGGCAAGCAGGTCGGGCTGGAAAGCCTGAAGCTGACCTTCGAAGCCATGAACCCGGCACAGAAACCAACGGATATCATCCATCCGACAGGCGGAAGTTCCGCCACATCGGAGTACAAGAAACTGTCGGACGTGCCGGCTGATAAGATGACGGAGCTTAGAGCAAACGACAAAGCCACTTACATGAAGCTGTATAAGGCTGAATATGGTGTGGACTGTCCCAATTATTAATCACAAAAAAAACGAAAGAACGAATGAAGACAAAATTCGGATTAAAAGCGATGACCGCCCTGCTGTTTAACGCGGTGATGGGCATCATGTTGGCCGCCTTTATGGGCGTGTCGGCCACGGCCGGTGCCGCAACCGCCGTCGGCGTATCATTGGCGGCAGGAAAGTACATGCCTTCCGGCTCACTCTGTGAGGGGGTATTGACGGAAGTATGGACCGGTGAACTTATCAAAACCCTTCGCGCCGGGGACGTGGCGACCTTCCTTGACGGTCTGCCCGACTACTCGCAGTATGCAGAAAATGATGTGATCCACATGATTGACGTTGGCGGTGATCCGGAAGTACTGGTCAACAACAAGACTTATCCACTTGATGTGCAGAATATCACTGATAACGACGCAGTGTTTTCACTCGATAAATTCCAGACAAAGCCGACCCCGGTAACGGACGATGAACTGTACGCTTCTTCCTACGACAAGATGGCGAGCCTCAAAGAACGCCATGCCGATGCCATCAAGGAAAAGAAATTCGCCAAAGCCATCCATGCGCTGGCTCCGGACTCCAACGCTGAAAAGACCCCGGTACTTAAAACCACGGGGGAAGTGGTCGGTGGTGGTACAACCGGCAGACGCCGCCTCCAGATGTCGGATATCATCTCCTTGAAAGACAAGTTCGATAAGATGAAAGTCCCCGTACAGGGCCGTCGCTTAGTGTTGTGTTCGGATCACGTGAACGACCTGCTGTTGACCGACCAGAAGTTCAAGGACCAGTATTACAATTATGTGACCGGAAAGATTGCCAACCTGTACGGATTTGAGGTGTACGAGTATTCGGACAATCCGGTGTACAAGGTGGCTGGAGGGAAGGTCGCTTTCGGTACGGCTGCATCGGCCAACGAATACCAGGCATCCGTGGCATTCTACACCAAGCGTGTATTCAAGGCATCCGGTAGTACAAAGATGTACTATTCCGAGGCCAAGACAGACCCGCTGAACCAGCGAAGCCTCGTAAACTTCCGCCATTACTTCATCGTACTCCCGAAAAAGAAAGAGGCAATGGGCGCTATCATGTCAGAATATAAAGCATCCTGATCATGGCACCGCGAGGAATCAGAAATTGTAATCCCGGTAACATCCGTAATTCGGATGCTACCGACTGGAAAGGGGAAGTCCCGGCCGGAGCAAAGAAGGACAATTCCTTCGAAGAGTTCAAGGATATGGCACACGGCTACCGTGCCCTGATCAAGCTGTTGCAGAATTATCGCCGCAAACACGGCTGTAAGACAATTGCCGACTTTATCAGCCGGTGGGCACCGCGAACCGAAAACAACACATCGGGCTATATCACCCGTGTATGCAGGGAAATACAAGTGCCGGCCACTTTTGTTCCCGATGTGGATGACAAAGGGACGATGTGCGCCTTGGCCGCAGCGATAAGCCAGGTTGAAAACGGCATCCCGGCGGTCATGGCCGATGTGGAAGCCGGCTGGGATTTGTTGAACGAATAATAAAACCTTGTGAAATCAGGATGGAAACTTCCGAAATCATTTCATTACTGTTCGGTGTCGTGTCTGCACCGGTTGGATTATGGATTCAGAGTTTGCTGCTCAGAAAGAAGTATAACACCGAACTTGAATCACTTCGGGCACAGGTAGAGGCTTCCAAGACGGACACACGGGGCGACGAACTGGAGAACGTAAAAAACGGGATGTCCATCCTGATGGAACAGGTCGTCGAACCATTAAAGAAAGAAATCAATGCGATACGTAAAGAACTGGCACGGCTTCGCCGGGCTGTCGAAAAGGCGAACCGCTGCCCTTTTGCCGATCATGCTGATGCTTGCCCTGTGCTGTATGAATTGCGCAGGGCCGAAGATGTCGAGGGGCACGCACGCGAGCCCACCGGTGCCTGATCCAGTGGTAAGGGACCGCCTTGTTCCTGTCTATCTTTCGCCTGATTCGGCACTTCTGACCGCCCTGTTCGAGTGTGACAGCACAGGTCGGGTCCTTATGCGGCAGGTAGAGGAGTTGAAGGGCAAACGGATGGAAACCGACCTGTCTTTTAAAGACGGGAAGCTGGACTACAAGGCGAAAGCTTCTCCCGATACGGTCTATGTACCCGGTAAGGATTCAATCATTTATATACCGCAACCGGTCGAGGTGGAAGTGAACCGCCTTACGTGGTGGCAGGAGACGTGGATGCGGATCGGGAAAATATCAATTTCAATCCTGGCTCTTTGGTTAGGTTTGAAAGGTGTTCGAAAACTATTAAAACGCAATTAATATGAGTTTACCAAATGTAAATATAACGCTGGGTAACGGCAATATCGGGACTGTCACCCTTTCGGACGACGGTATCGCCGGGCTGATCCTGACCGGCAAGGCGGTTTTGTCCACATTGGAACTGAACAAGGTCTATGTGATTGCTTCTACCGGTGATCTGAAAAAATTGGGACTGACGGCGGAAAACAACCCGTTGGCCTATAAAGAGGTGCTGGGCTTTTATGAATCGGCCGGTGACGGTGCGGAACTGCATCTGTTGGTAGTTGATGCGGCAAAGACGTTGACCGAAATCTGTTCAATGGAAGCCGGATCACCATTGAAAACGCTGATCGATTCGGCGGCCGGGCGTATCCGCCTGGTGGGTATCAACCGCAATCCGGAAGCCGAATACGAACCGACCGTTACAAGCGGTATTGACCAGGACGTGATAACGGCTGTTACAGCAACCCAGCAGGTAATTGATTCATACCTGAAACAGATTGCCCCGTTTGTGGCCCTTCTTCCGGCCCTTGCCTGGAACGGTACGACCGATAGTCTGTACCAGCCACGTGAAGGGAGTCAGGACAGTGTATCTGTCGTGATGGCCTCGGATGGGAAATATGGGGCAAGCGAATATTATTCGGCGGCTATCGGTAAGGTACTGGGGCGATTGGCAACGTGCGCTGTCAACATCTCGCCAGCCCGTGTCCGTGACGGAAGCCTGGTGGCGGCCGGTTATCTGACGAACGGAAAGAAGCCGGAGGAAAGTTACAGCCTTTGGAATGCCCTGCACGACGCAGGATATATCTTCTACCGTACTTATATCGGAAAGAACGGCTATTATCTGAATGACGACCCGACAGCGGTCGCCACGACCAACGATTACCACCGTCTGAGCCTTACACGGGTTATTCAGAAGGCACTGGTAATTTGTTACAAGACCTATATAGACGAAATACTGGACAGTGTGGCCGTTGATCCTGAAACCGGCAAGCTGCCGCAGCCGATGTGCAAGTATTACGAACAGTTGCTGGTCCGTGCCGTGAACACGAATATGGAAGGTGAAATCTCCGGGTTCACCGCCTACATAGACCCTAACCAGGATTTGATTTCAACAAATGTGCTGAAAGTGCAGGCGAAGGTTGTACCTACCGCCCTGCTCAAAGAAATCAATGTGGATCTGTCATTTGATAACCCTTTTAATAAAACAAGTGAGTAATGGCAAGTTTTAATTCAAAAGAATACGCATGGATTGATGTAAACGTGGTGTTGCTCGGCAAGCCTGTTGCCGGGCTGCGTGCCATCGAATACAAGTCCAAACGGGCAAAAGAAGCCCTGTACGCCACTGGTAAGAAGGCACGCGGCATACAGATGGGCAGGAAGGAATACGAAGGAACAATTACCGTATTGCAGTCTGAACTGGTCGCCATGCAAGCGGCGGCAAAGGCCAAAGGGTATGACGATGTAACCGACCTGGAATTTGACATCATCGTTTCCTACATTTCGGAAACGGGTGTGGTGCAGACCGACAAAATAATCAACGCCTCCATTACGGAAGCACCTAACAGTATCAAGGAAGGCGACCTGTATTCGGAACATGCGCTTCCCTTTATTGCGTGCGATGTGGAATATAATGTGGTATAACTATTATAATGTATAGAGCAATGAACGAAAAAGAAAACAACAAAACAATTACCCCCGAACAGATCGAATCCTGGAAAAAGAAATGGGGCGACGTATTCTGTGTTACCGTCGGCGACAAGATGGCCTACTTGAAACGCCCCAGCCGCCAGGCACTCAGCGCAGCCGCCGTGGTCGGGAAAAACGACCCGATGAAGTATAACGAAATCTTGTTGAATAATTGCTGGCTGGCGGGCGACGAGGAAATCAAGACGGACGATGCCCTGTTCCTCGGCGTATCTACGAAGCTGGGCGAATTGGTGGAAGTGAAGGAAGCCGAGCTAAAAAAATTATAAGCCGGACGGGTATCGCCGACAGGCCCGGCTGGTTGCTGCTTGCGGACAGCCTGATTCGGGCCTACCTGCATATCGACCCGGCAACGCTCGGAGACGAGGAATGGGGTTTGCAGGTCGTCTTGGCCGAATGGGTGAAATACGATTTTATTAAAAGCATGGGTGATTTATGGCAAACAAGATAGAATACATCTTTTCGCTCCGCGACCAGATCAGCGTGAAACTGGCGGGGATAACGGCCACCTCGGAGAAAACGAGGTCGGCCCTTTCCGGCGTGCAGGAGAAAGTCCGGTCGGCGGAAGACGTGTTTCAGGACACGGGAAAGACCGTCGGTTCGCTGAAAGCCCGGATCGACGCCTTGCAAGCCGAGAAAGAATGGATTCCGGCCGACAATCTTCCGGCCATCAAGGAATACAACCGGGAAATCGCCCGGCTTACCGGGGAATTGAACCGACTGGAAACGGCGGCCGGCGGCGGCAAGTTCCGCAAATGGGCGTCGGAAGCCTTCGACGCGATACCGGGCGCAAGCCTCCTGAAAAATCCGTTGGTTACGGGCATGACCGCCGCCACCCTTGCCGGGAGTGCCGGTATGACCTTCGACGAAAACATGGCGAAGGTGAATATCACCGCCCAACTCGACGAAACCGGGCTGGACGATCTGAAGAAACGGTTGAAACAGATCGCTGCCGACAACAAGACGGACGTACAGGTCGTGCCGGTCGGATTCGAGGCGATCAACTCGCAGGTGAACGACGTCGAATTATCCCTTTCGATACTGGACGCCGCCCTGAAAGGCAGCAAGGCGGGATTTACCGACCTCGATACCGTATCGGCTGCGTTGGCCCAGACGCTTTCCATTGTGGGCAAGGAGAACACGACGGCACAGGAAGTCTTAGATACCTTCTTTGCTGCAAAGCGTGTCGGGGCCGGAGAATTTGCCGACTTCGCCCGGTATATGCCGAACTTGATTGCCGGAGCCGACAACTTGGGTATCGCTTATAAGGAAGTTGCCGGAACTTTCGCCTATATGACCGGCAAAGGACAGTCGGCCGAACGAGCCGCCACGCTGATGGAAAACGCTTTCTCGGTATTGGGCCGGGTGGATGTACGCAAGAAGATGGAAGCCGCCGGGGTGGACGTGTTCGACGATACGGGCAAGATCCGGAGTATCGTCGATATATTCACCGACCTTCAAAACGTATTGGGCGGATTAAATGACGAACAGAAATCCTCCTTGCTCGAACAGTTCGGGCTGGTGGATAAGGAAGCCAAATCCGCTTTCTCCGTTCTGATGTCCGACACGGAGAAGCTCCGGGAATCCATGCACGACGTGGCGAACTCCACCGGCGAAACCACCGCCGCGCTCGGTTATTCCCGGAACGCCATGCAACAGGCGACCGAAGTGTGGAACCAGTTTAAGAATATCGGTTTGCAAGTCGGCGAAATCATGTTGCCGGTGATCAGCGCGGGACTGATCGTTGCCGGTGGCGTATTAGACGGCGTTTCGGTCGTGATGGATGCCGTTATCGGTTTCTTCTCCGGCTGGTACGCGGTGGTCCAGGAAGGCAACCCGGTCATTCTCGGGCTGACGACTACACTCGGAATCCTGACGGCGGCGATGGCCGTAAACTATGCCTGGACCCGGCGGGCGCTCCTAATCGGCGGGCTGAAAAAGGCGATGGATATTGCCCAGACGGTGGCCACCGGCGGATTGACCGCGGCACAGTGGGCACTCAACGCGGCGTTTTATGCTTCGCCGCTGGGCATCATAGCCGCCGGTATCGGTGTCGTGGTCGGTATCGTTACGCTTTGCTGGCAGAAGTTTGAGGGTTTCCGTATGGTCGTGCTCGGCGTTTGGGAGGTGATAAAAGAGTTTGGCCGGACGCTGTTTGACAGTATCGTTGCCCCGTTCCAAAAGATTCTATCCGGTATCGGTAGCGTGGGTACGGCGATCGTCCAATTAGTGAAGGGGAATTTCTCCGAAGCGGCCGACGCCGCCAAACAGGGATTCAGGGATATAAGTAGCGGCGTGCTGGAAGCCAATCCAGTATCGATGGCCTACAACACTTTCCGGAACGGTAACTATTCCGCTGCCTGGGAAAAAGGGAAACAGGCGGGACGGGACAGTTGGGCGGCATCTGGGGAGGAGAAAACAATATCGGCAGCGGTGCAACCTGCCGTTACCGCCCCATTGCAGCCGGATTCCACCCCGATGGCAAGCCCGAACTTTGATAAATTATTGGCGTCGCTGGAAACCGGGAAGAAAGCAAGCGTAAAAAGCAAAGTGCTCGACCTGAACGACGCGCCGGGCAACCTCAGTGAATCGTCCGCCTATTCCGCCATTACCCAAAAGCTGAAACCCCGTGAAGTGTCATTACTTCCGGAATCCATGCGTAAGGTGGCGGCTACGGTGGCGGTTCCGCTGGCAATGGCGGCAAGCCCGGCCGCGGCGGGTGAAATCCCGACCCCGAATATCTCCGACGCCTACAACGTGGAGAATATCCGGGAAACGAACAACACGTTCACCACCGACAACAGCCGGAACTATAACAGTAATGGCCGGACGTACCAGATCGGCAAGGTATGCGACGAAGTGGTGATCCACGTCGCCAATACCGACCAGAAAGGTGGTGATACGATACGTCGGGAGATTATGAACATTTTAGAGGAATTGGGAGAAGGGTAGCGTATGGCAACGAAATACACAGTCAAGGAAGTAGCCCAGACGTTCAAACGGGTAAGCCAGTTCAACCTGGGCGATATGCTGCTGAACGTAATTGGTTACAAGGGGCTGCCTTATCCGGGCGGCTTCATCCCCGACGCGCCGGGCAAATATAAGGCGGACGGCTACGAATACCCCGGCGAACAGGCTTCGGAAAAGACCAGTTCCGACTTTGGTTCCACGCTCCGGAAGAAGGACGCGCAGGGACGCTGGTATTTCATGCCGATCGTGCTGGAACACAAAGGGACGGAATACGAGATACCGAACGCCGTCATTTCCATCCGTGGAAAGAAAAGCATCGTGGAAACGGCGATGGTCGGCCGCAAGGGGACAGTCAAGGAACTGATCTCTGTCGATGATTACGAGATACGCATCGCCGGCGTCTGTCTGGACGTGGATTTTCCCGACCAGCAGATTAATGCCCTGAATGAATTGTACAACATCAACGAATCGGTTACGCTCAAATGTGCCCTGACCGATATTTTCCTGGACGAAGAAGACAAGGTCGTGATAAAAAGCATCGACTTTGCCGAAATGAAAGGCTGCGAGACGGCGCAGGTGTTCACGATGGAACTGGTAACGGACCGGAGTTTTGAATTAATACTGGAATGATATGTTTGCGTTATGTTGTGAAATAAAAATCGGTCCGGTCTCCTTTAAGTCGGTACACGACGTGAAGGTGAAACGGAGCCTGTACGACTTGATGGCAACCGCCACGATCAAAGTCCCGGTAACGGCTGTGTTGAAACACGCCGGGGAACCGCCTACGCATATCGAAACCGCCCAGGCTATCAAAGTAGGCGACAAGGTAGAAATCAAGTTGGGGTACGACGGAAGCCTGAACACCGAGTTCATCGGCTACGTGAAACGGCTGAACTACAAAGTCCCCTTGGAAATCGAATGTGAGGACGAATATTACAAGCTGCGTTTCTTGAACTGTGTTTTCTCAAAGAAGGAAACAACGCTCAAAGACTGTTTGAATACCATTTTAACGGGAATCCAGTTGGGCGAGATTGTTGGTTTGACGCTAAAGAACTTCGTCGTCAACAACAAGCCCGGCAGTTGGGTGCTGGGCCTTCTGAAAAAGGAATACGGGCTGGTGGCGTGGTTTGACATAAACGGGAAACTCCATGTCGGCAAGGCGAACGACGTTAAGGGCGAAACGGTGAAATACGTCCTTCGGGAAAACGTGATCAGCGACGATGAACTGAAATACCAGTTGGCCGAGGATGTGAAACTGAAAGTAAAGGCCGTCTGCTATTACAAGGACGGCACGAAAATAGAAGGTGAACTGGGCGAGGACGGCGGCGAAACACGTACCTTTTACTATTACGACGTGAAAGATGCGGCGGAACTGAAAACGCTTGCCCAAGAAGAATTGAAACGGTACTCGTTCGACGGTTACCGGGGCAAGCTGACAACCTTCCTGCTTCCCTACGCCCTTCCGGGTATGGTGGCGAGCATCGAGGACAAAGTGTATAACGAACGGAGCGGCGACTACTTTATCGAAAGCGTGGAAACGTCTTTCGGGACAGGCGGCGGTCGGCGCACCGTTGAAATCGGGATTAAGGCATGAGCAAGGAAATGGAAGAATTACGCCGGAAGTTCCAGGAGCGGTTCGGTGATGGCGGTGACCAGGTGTTCCAGGGTGTCGTTACCGAAGTAAACGAGGATGAGTTTACCTGTACTGTAAAGCGCGACGACCAGGTGGATTATTTCGATGTCCGGCTGCGTGGGCTGGTGAATACCGATTTGCAAGGGTTCGCCTTTATCCCGCGTCTGCAAAGTACGGTGCTGGTTTGCCGGATCGGGAAAAGCAACGAACTGTTCGTCTGCCAGTTCACCGAGATAGACAAGGTGATATTTACCGATACCGATTTGGAAGTAATCATCGACACCGAAAACATCGACATCAAGAAAGGCGAAAAGATAACCGTCCATGTGGACGCGGAAAAGCTGGAAGTAACAAACGACAAAGTAAAGGCCCTGCATGAAGCGGACGCGCTCACCGTTACCGCTGATTCTACAACGATCAAGGCGTCCACCGGCGGCGTAACCGTTACGCGCGGCGGATCAGGATTGAAAAAGACCTTGGACGATATGCTGACGGCGATACAGGCCCTGACGGTAACAACACCGCACGGCCCGTCAAGCACACCGATTAACTCGGCAAAGTTCGCATCTATACAGGCAGATTTACCTAATTATCTGGAGGGCTGAAAAATGAAAGACTATAAACAATTATTGGACGGTGATCTGGACCTTACAACCGGTGATCTGTTGGTCGCGGAAAGCACCTATCAGCACCAGCGCGATTTGCTGTACAGCGACAAAGGCCATATCCGGCAAAAAGCGGAAGCCGGTGTCGGGGCGGTAAATTACATGATGGATAACGATCCGGAAGGCCTGCTCCGTGCCACACGCAAGGAGTTTACGGCCGACGGCATGAAAGTAACCAGGGTGGCCTTCGCTACCTATTCAAATGACCTGAACGTGGAAGCACGGTATGAAAATGAATGAAACGGACGGCCTTCCGGGAGCTCACTATGTTTTGATAAAAAGGTAGTGAAGGTTCAATCAAAAGGTAGTGAAACTTTCCCTGAAACATAGTGAGCTTTTGGAAGCCATAAAACGAAAGGCACGATATGAAAACGATTGAAGTTGAAAATGATCAGTTGTTGCTGGACATCGCCCTGCAACAATACGGAACGGCGGAAGCCATCGGCGAGATTGTTCGGAACAACCCGGACTTGAAAAACGATCCTTCGGCGGTTGTGGAATCCGGCCGGGAACTTGGCCCGTTCTATCCGGACATCAAATTAGCTTCCGGTTCCACGGTACAGATCGACGATGAAAGCCGCCTGATTAGAAAAACGGTAGTCAAGAAAATAAACCGAAGTATCACCACCTATATGGAAGCAAAATGGCAAGAGCGATTGAACAAATAGAACAAAGCATTACGGAAAGGTTGAAGGCGTCCTTTACCCTTTCCACCTCGGCGGCCTCGGAATGGCGGCTTTGGGTACACTGCGTGGCGTATGGCATTTACCTGTTTGAAATCGTGTTGGACACGTTCGAAAAGGAGATGGACGAAGACGCAGAAAAGGAAGTGGCCGGAACCGTTACCTGGTATAACGACAAATGCTATGAGTTCCAGATGGGCCACGAACTGGTATTCGATACCGTAACCGGCCTGCTGGAATACCCGACAGTGGATGAATCCGCCCGCGTGATCAAGATCGCATCGGTGAACGTGGCGGAAGACAACACGATCATGTTCCGTGTCGCCACCGAGGACGAGGACGGGAAGATCGTACCGCTCACAAGTAACCAGCTCCTGAATTTCAAGAACTACATCGACGCGATCAAGTTTGCCGGTACGAAATCCGAAGTTATCTCGACCGACGCCGACGAGGTGCGGTATGATATTAAAATCTATTACAACCCCGCCAATCCAGTGGACAGCGTGCAGGAAGCGGTACTGGCTTCGCTGGAAGAGTTCAAGACGGCGCAGAAGTTCGGCGGCGTGATTTATTCGCACAAGATGCTGGAAGCGGTAACGGCGGTTCCGGGTGTCGTAACGGCGAAAATGGTCGCCCTTTCCCGCAAGGGTACGGAGGACGAGGATTTTATCCCCATCGACACGATGGCGACCCTGCATGCCGGATATTTCAACTATACGGAAGACAGTAAACTGGAAATGGTATCCATCAATGATATTTAGCGTATGAACATCGTTTTGAACTTTAAAGAAATCGTCCGGCAATATGTCGCCCCGCACCGCAGACAGCCGAACCGCCTTGGGTGGCTTTGGGCGTTGGTGGATTTGGAAAGCGTCTGGGACGCCTTTGTTGCCTGGCGCGATTATTACCGATACAAGGTACACGTAACAAGCCAGCATAAATCCCTGGAAGGCCACCTGAACAAGACGTTCGGCGGCGGCATCCTGATCAAGAGCTACGAGGACCAGTTCCTGGCTATCGGGCTGAACTCGGAACCGGCGCACTGGGTATTGTTCGAGCCGATGCAGGAAATCGCCCTGGAAGGTGAAGGCGGTCAAAGTTTCCAGGACGTGGACTTTATCGTCTATGTGCCGGAGGGCGTGGATCTGAACCTGGTCCGGGCGGAAATAGAGAGATACAAAATCGCAGACAGAACCTACAAAATAGTAACGAAGAAATGAAACGACATGTACAGGAACCGGGCGTAAGGAAGTGGTCGGGCAACGATCTGCTGGAGCTTCAGGGCGAAGGGTTGACCATTGCCGACGGCTTCTTTTCGCAATACGGCAATTGCGTGATATGCGGTTGCCAGGTCAAGGCAAACAGCATCGCCGCCGGGCTGGTGAGCATCGGCGGCATGGTGCTTCCGCTCCAGGCGGTGGAAACGGTGGAAGTGTTCCCGGTGTATCTGGTGAAAGGCGAGGAACACGTCCAGCGGGAATACGCCGACGACGTGGTGCGCGACATCGCGGTGAAATATTTCGCCAAGGTGGTACAGGCGAAACCGGAAGACGGGGATTATATCGAGATCCCGGAGACTGGCGCGTCAACCTTTTTCGACAAAATCAACGCGGTATGGCTGACTAATATCTTAAAGCAGTTGGGAGATTTGGAAAAGGCGGACAAAACCCTTTCGGAAGCCATCGAACTGTTGAAGCAGGCCGACACGGAAGCCGGGAAACGTATTACCGCCCTGGAAAAGAAAATGCCGTCCTACCTGGACCATATCCCGACGGTGAATGATGACGGCTACGACATTGGCGTGGAGGTCTGGACTGTGGACGAATACGGGAACAAGACGTTTTGGAAGTGCCACGATAACACGAAAGGCAAAGCGGTATGGAAACGTACCGGCGAGGGTTCGGGCGGTGGCGGTTCCCACAGCGGGGCGGTTTATCTGACCGGGCAGACGAATTTTACAAAAGCAAGTATAATCATTAAAGAAGGGTATTTGAAATGAATGGTGAATCAGGAACAGGCGTTTACGTCTATCAGCAAATTGTAAAAACAACGGCCGAATGGGAAGCGGACAAAACGGTCCCGGTAGAAAATGTTTGGCTGTTTGAACGCCGCGAGGACGGCAAAATTGTAACCAAACTGTCCGACGGCCAGCATTGTTATTCCGACCTTCCGGCTTACGGTTTGTCGGCATGGCAAGCGGCACAAATGGGCGGTTATAAGGGTACAGAAGAGGAGTTTTACGAATCACTCGGCACGTTCGACGAAAAGATAAAGAAAGTGGAAAGCCTTGTGGCGTCCATGTCCGGCAAATATGCTGAAACCCCGACGTTGGATTCCACCCCGACGGAAGACACGTTGACTTATACGCCGGAAGACAGCGAGGAACCGCGTGCTTTCGCCATCGGCCAGCAGTGTCGTGTCTATGAGGCGGAAGAGGAAGATTATGTGTTTTACCAGCTTTACGACATCAAGGAAAGTAAAGCCGACTGGCGTATTGCCGGAAGCGGCGGCACGTCGGCCAATCAGGAAAAGGCGGTCATTACCCTGAACAGTAACCAGGGCTCACCGGATACGGCATTGAACGGGAAAAAGGTAACAGTCAAATATTCCGAACAGGAACAGACGCTGACCTGGCAGGGCGAGGCTTTGGAGGTGAAGATCCCGGTCAATATGACCTATGAAGTAAGTGTCGAGGCCGTGGCCGGTTATACCACACCGGATAAACAGAGCTTTGTCGCCGTCGGTGGAAACGAACGTCAGATCGTATTCAGCTATTCCTGCGAGAAAGTAACGGTGAATGTAGCAACCGATGACAGTGCGGACTGTTCCGGGCGTACCGTTACGGTGAAAAAGATTTCCGGCGGGGATGTGCTGGGCACAGGCAAAGGATCGCAAGTCATTGTGAAAGTACCAACCGGCACGTCCTACACGGTATCGGTGGATAGCTTCGCCGGTTATTTGAAACCTTCCGACCAGTCATTTACGGCGGATCAGACCAGTCGTACCGTTTCTTTTGAGTATGAAAAGATCGTGGACGCGGCCATCGTATTTGACAAATCGAAGAGTGATCCGCAAAATATCACCGGCGAAATCAATAGCGGGGTTTTGAAAACCATCCTGTCGAAGTTCCGCCGCTGCCTTTGCAAGAAAACGAAAGACGGTGAGGTGACAATCTCGTATCTTCGAGATGACAACAGTTATTTCTATGCCAATGGTACAGCTGCCAAGTTGGACGGTACTGAGGGCGATGTAATGGTGGATTTCCCGGAGTTCTACTACAAATGGGAAAAAGTAGACGACACTAAATTTCGCTACCGTTTTTCCGAATGCGATGTAGATGGCACGTTCAAACATGTCCAACGTTCTTTGGTGGGGGCTTACAAAGGTTATATGATTTCGGACAAATTATATAGTCATAGCGGTGTAACGCCTACAACAGATAAATCAGCAAATGATTTTGACAGATATGCCGCCGCTCGTGGCAAAGGTTATCAGCGTATTGACTTCCAACAGCATTGCGTAATCGCATTTATGTTGTATGCTAAATATGGAAACCGTAATTTACAGGCTATCTTAGGAATAGGTGGTGCAAAATGTAATCCCCCCACACAAACGGGTAGCAGTGATGCAAATGGAAATGCCGACACTAAAAATGAAAGATTAAAATATGTATGTGGTTTAGGGATAGAAGGCGTATTTGGAGGAATTAATGAATTAACAAAAGGAGCCACTGTTACAGATGGAAATTGGGAAATAACCGACCCGGACGGCTCTACTCGTCGTATTACTTCCGTGGCATATGATGGCTGGATTTCGGGGGTTGCAGCTGAAGACGGCCCGTTTTTCGACATGATACCAACGAGGACCGAAGGCAGTGAATCAACATATTATTCAGATCGTTTTATTACTAAATCTTTTGGTGTTTTTGTGCGCTCAAACAGTGATAGTGATACAGAAGGGGGAGTTGCGTGTGTAGACTCGGAATATACTGAGTCGGAAAGGCATTTTTCTATCGGTTCTCGCCTCGCATTTAGAGGTGTCATTCGAGAAGCGGCGAGCGTAAATGATTTTAAAGCACTTGCAGTACTTTAATTTTTAACAGGTTTCAAAAATATTCTAAGAGATAAGATGAAGTATACATTATGATACATAAATAATCCAACCTTTTTCGGGGGAAAGGGTACAAAAGAAGGCCCCCGGCCATAGATTAAAGTATAGAGACGCCAATCTTATATACAATAACTTGCGTAGCAACGCACGACCGAGGGCCATATGCCCTTGCCGCGTTACTACGCTTTTTTATATCTGCGATTTTGCGCATTTGCGCTGTATATAAGATTGGCATTGCAAATATACTTTAGTTTTTGGAGATTATGACAATATACGAGATACTTTCTTTCAATAAAGAACTACTCCGAAGGTTGGCCTGTGTCGGAGTCAAGACTGACGATTTTCGGTATGTGGATTTGTTCGAGGACTATTCGCGTATGAGAAAGGCCGGTAACAAAATGACTTATATCGTGGCTGTCCTGTCCGATAAGTATGCGGTCAGCGAACGGAAGGTGTATAATGTAATCCGGCATTTATCGGAGGAGTGCAAGAGCGGTGCAGTGTAACCCCTTCTAAAAATTATGTTTTGTTTTCTCTTTTATCCAACTTTGCAATGCACAAAAACAAAAGCAGAATATGGAGATTTATAAAAAGACAACTTTAGGCAACTTGATAATAAAAGAAGTTCCAAAGGCTTTGGCTAAAGAATTGGTGATTGAACATCATTATTCACACAAATGGAACGCTGGAGGCTTTGGCAAGTTCAATTATGGTATATTCAGAGAGGAGGAACCGGATAAATGTTTAGGAGTTGCGGTGTATGGCTTGATGAAAAACCCTTATGCAAAAATATTTAGCCATCCTAATCCTTCTGCCTGGATGTGCGAATTAAATCGGATGTGGATAGATGATGTTTTGGGACATAATGCAGAAAGCATTCTTATTGCTGCTTCTATCAAGCTGTTAAGAAAGACTGATCCCACATGTGTGGCAATACAAAGTTTTGCTGACGGACGGTTAGGTTGTGGAACCATCTACAAAGCGGCCAATTTTACTTACTATGGCTTTCACTATACTACATTTTGCCGAAATAAAAGGTCTGGAGAGGTCATACATGAACAGATACTAACAAACAGCACATCGCCAACCGGTTATTTACGGGCGAATATTGCATTTCTGATAGGCGACTTAGAGATATTCAGGGTAAAGACATACAGGTACATTTATCCGCTTTGTAAAAAGTTCAAATTTTGCCGTGAGCCGCAACCTTATCCGGCATACGATAAAGGCGAGGAGCTTATCCAATGGGAACGCAACACAGACAAAATCAAATCCAATATCATAAGGCTGCTTGATAAAGTAGCTGCCTAAAGTTAGGCACACCTGACTCGCTCTATTTGTTATAAAGATAGTAATATTACCTGATATATGCAAATCTTAGAATGACTCTTTCAATGTAAAAAAGTTAAATTTCAATGGCACTAAAACAGTATTTCTATATCGTTTTAGTGCCATTGAAGTTTATACCAAAACGAACCGCTTCGTTTTGGCAAACTATAAAAATACCGAACCGCTTCGTTTTGAAAATTTGTACGGGTGGTTTTGCGGATTATAGGTACAATTGTATATGAACCAAAGAATCAATAAAAACAATAGACTCTATGGGCGGCAAAAAATTTCCAGCGTCATCCTTGCTACAATCATAACGTCCTTGAACCACTCCAGCATCATCTACTTTGAATAAACATTGTTGTGCAGAAGGTGGGAGCCAGTAAAACTCACTCCATCCTTTTACATAATATCGGTGAGCTTTTCCTATCGCATTGGGCCCTTCCATTTGAAAAGTGATCTTCCTTACGCATTCCATCTTATCCACGTCATAAAACAGAAGTTGAGGCATTCCACTATTTTTGATAATTATGTATTCTCGCTCGTCTTTTTCTATTACTGTCGGATACCATCCTATGTCCGTATCCTCATCTATCGGAAACTTCAACCATTTATCTGCAGGACGAAGTTCGACGATATCCAAAGGTTCCATATCGGAAGATGAATTCTTCGGGTGATCCGAACAGGACAGGGATATGCCGAATAAGGCTATGAATAATATCCATCTATAAATCATACTCATTGATTCGATAATTAATTAAACAAGGAGGTGTGTCAAAATCTCTTTGTCCCCGCACTTGATGCGGGGTCGCAAAAGGACAGGCCTTATCAATCAGGTTTTTATAGGGCCGGTTTTAATGCAATCCCGCGTCAAGCGCGGGAACAGGATAGTTTCGACACACCTCCTTTACGAATTTTACAAAAATCTTACATTAGTCAACTTCCTGGATTTGGAGGGTATGTTGGAGGAAATGGTCCGGGAGGTAACAAGTCATCACATGGAGCACATCCTATTTGCCCGTATTGAGCACAAGGTGTTTTTGTGCTTGTTAAATCCATCCAACATTGTTTTTTAGGATTCCCAGCAGTCAACGCTTTCAGATTTTCCGAAACGGAGGAGTTCAGTTCATTACCCATACTATCGGCCTTAGTGTCGGTAGTAAGCCCAATGCTCACAAATAGGAACAGGGCGAGCAGAGAAAACAGTTTCTGTTTCATAAGGCATTGTTTTTATAGTTTATAATTCCTGCTGTGCTGGTTTTATTTTCCCTTTCAATATTATTTTGATAGCTTTATTCGTATTACAACGTACAAGGACCGTTTCTGAAAAGAAACCTGAATGTTTCGGCGTGTAAATCAACGTAAAAATCAACTCTTTTCCAGAATCTACAGGTTTTTTATCATATTCGTATTGCATGCAACCGCATGTCGTTGCGACATCAGTGACAATTAAAGGCGATAATCCTGTGTTTCGGATTTTGAACGAGTGTCGGACAGGTTTATTCCCGGTAATTTCACCAACGTCCTTTATGGGATCATCTACTATAGCCGTCGTTTCCAGCTTCACCCAATCGGGCTGCATTCCTAATATATGTTTCAAATATAAATTACGGATTTCAAGGTTTCTCATCGGATCACCGACGACCAGCACGCGGAAGTTACGATCTAATAAAAAAGCATGAAACTGCTCGTCTTCCGGAAATTGGTTCAAATGATCCAATTCGTTTTTCTGGTCCAAACAAACCGGCCAGTCGAAATTTCCACTTCTCAAAATATTTCGTACATACTTTGGACGTTTGTTATGGATGAAAAACAAATACTGTACTTCTCCACCTGACGAATCGACCTCTTGCTTGAACTGTTTCCATTCGTTCAACTTCAATTTGCAATCCACACAACTATTAGAATCGACATAAAACAATATAGTATAGGGAGACGGATGGATATTGAAATCAACGGTATCTTTTCCATATCGTGTAAATACGGGATTCGTGGGAAAACTCACAACTTTGCCTTGCCATGTTTCCAATAACTCAGGCAAACTTTGCTTCTTTTCTGAACAGGAAAATAGCAACAACAATAATATGGCAGCTATCCTTTTCATATGAATGCCATAAATTTAAAAAACTTTTTTGAATAAACAAATCTTTTCTTGAAAAATATCAAATATTTTATTTCCTTTCTTTCTCAAGAAGAGTTTTGTCAAGATGTATTTTGTGCTGTTTTTGAGGATGGAAGAGATGAAGTAGACTTTACACAAAATACAATATCCCCTGAAAATGGCGATTTTGCTTAGTCAATTCATTTTCTGTAGTATATAAAATTAGTAGTTTGTTAAAAAATATTACCCTTGCGTGTAATTTGAATTAAACGGGGTATAAAATCGAAATAGATGCGGTAGTAGTTTCGATTCGGACCAATGGCTTTTTTATGAATATGACAATAAGGGGTCATGGCGGAGGAAGGGGGTGAACGTCAACCACCTGTCCGTTCTCCCGGATATATTCGTATAATTCTTTGTAGAAAACATGTCGTGTCAGTGTCGGTGCGTCTCCTAAAATCATCAATTTCATGCGGGCACGGGTGATGGCGACGTTCATGCGGCGCAGGTCGCCGAGGAAACCGATCCGGCCTTTGTCGTTGGCACGTACGAGGCTGATCATGATCACATCTCGCTCCTGCCCTTGGAAGCCATCTACCGTGTGGACGGTTATCAGACGGCGGAAAGGTTTGAAGGAAACATTGCGCTTGATCAGTCCGCGGATATACTGAACCTGCGATTTGTAAGGCGAAATCAGACCGAAGTCAATGCTTTCGTCCAATACCCGTTCCTTGCCGATCTTTTCGATATATTTCTGCAAGGTCGAGACAAGCAGGGTCGCTTCGTCTTTATTGATACGGCTCATGCTGTCGGTGAGTTGGTCTTCTTCGAAATGGCAATCCGCTGTGTCGAGCCAGACGACAGGGGTATCGAATTCCAAGATGCCGCGATGCTTGACTTCCGGTGCGGATTGCAGCTCATCCCGGTAGAACCAGCGAGAAGGAAAGCGCATGATGCTTTCGTTCATTCGGTACTGCGTTTTCAGAAGTGAGACAGTTTCAGGCTTCCGGTCGGTTATTTTTTGCATCAAGGTGTGGTCTAAGCCGCCGCGTGCCGCTTCTATACATTTGATGGTAGGAGGGAGCTGGTGATGGTCGCCCGCTAAGATGACCCGGTCCGCTTTGCCGATCGCAATCCAGCAGGCGGCTTCAAGTGCCTGGGCGGCTTCGTCGATAAAGAGAGTTGTGAAGTTACGGTTGGTCAATACCCGGTTCGCCGATCCGACCAGCGTGCAGGCTACGACACGCGCCTCGTCGAACAATTCCGTGTCGATCTTCACTTCCAGTTCCGTCGCCCGGAAACGGAGACGGGAGAGACGGTTGCGTGCTGTTTCTTTTTCACCGTGGCTCTTTTTGCGGAGATTGGATTGTATCTCGCGGATCGCCTTGCGGATTCCCCATAGTTCGGCATAGTCGGGATGCGATTCGAAATGCCGTTCATAGGTGAAGGAAAGCATCTTGTCGTTTACGCGTGTCGGGTTGCCGATGCGTAGGACATGAATGCCACGATCGACTAGTTTTTCGGATATCCAGTCTACGGCCGTATTGCTTTGGGCACAGACCATTACCTGATTTTCCCGGTGCAAAGTCTCATAGATCGCTTCAACCAAAGTGGTCGTTTTGCCAGTTCCGGGAGGACCGTGCACGATTGACACATCCTTTGCCGCCAATACATGGTTGACCGCCTCTTCCTGCGACAGGTTCAGCCAGGGAAAACGCATGGGGAAAAGTATGCGCCGGCCGGCGGGTGTTTTGCCTAACAGGACGTCCCGCAGATAAGCTAACCGGTTCCCTTTCGCTTGGATAACGGTGGACAGGGCGTTGAACATCGTCTTGTAGCTGGTCTCGTCGAAATAAAGCTGGACGCCGATTTCACCAGCCTTTTGTATTTCCGTAAGTGCGTTAGGATAGGGTAATATTACGACCATCCGGTCGTCTTGCACATAACTGATGACAGCCGAGAAGTTCAGGTATTCAGGTTTCCCGCCTCCTTTTGTTGTGAAGAAGCAGACCGGACGGCCATATTCAAAATTGTGTTCGGTCTCTTTGTCCTCCAGCTGCCCTATTTCTACGACAAGTTGGTTCAGGGAGTTATAATAGCTCTTTCCCGGTACGACAGGATACCAGCATAGTCCTTGTTGGATGCGGCGGTGTATGCCGGCCCGTTCGGTTTGTTCCCGATACATCTCTTTTTCATATTCGAATTCTTTCTGCAGAAGATCGTACTGATGTTGCAGGTCTGCGGTCGGAGTCTTGAATTGAGTTGTCATCATTCTTTGTTTAATCGGGCGCAAACTTACATAAAAAAACGCAATCGGATAGGGGTTTTTCTCCTTTCCGATGTCATTAAATCAAATGGATGGTTATCTTTGTTTGTTAATTGGAAGGGTTAAAATAACTGAGTATGAAAAATAAAGTCCTATATGCGATAGTGTCTTTGTTGGCTCTGACAGGATGCGGATCGATGAAGAATATGAGCCGGGAAGACCGGGCTGGCGTAGGGGCCCAGATAGGCGCTTTTGTCGGATGGCTTTTCGGCGGAGCGGTCGGAAATTCCATAGACGATGATATCGGAGGTGACATAGGAGCGTTTGTCGGGACGGCGGTCGGAGGAATCGCCGGTGCGCAGATCGCAGCAAATACAGGTGACGTGGTAAGAGTGGAGAAGAGGAATCCGGGAAATTATACGCCGTCTTCGCATGTTCTCCTTCCCGATTTGCAGATCGAAGACATCTTATTGGAAGAGGACAGTATCACTCGCGACGATAAGATCAATGCGGGTGAGACCTGCCATATCTCCCTTGTGATCGTGAATAACAGCTTTCAGGATGCTTTGGACGTGGAACCAATAGTAAAAGTTGAGAAGGGCAAACATCTGAAACTGTCCGAACCTGTCAAGATCACCAAAATCACCCGCGATGACCGTATCACCTATAATGTCATGGTGCAGGCCTCCCCGAAGTTGTGTACAGGTGAAGCTGTGTTCAGCGTCCGTCTGAAAGAAGGGCGTGGCAACGGCACGGAAGAGGAAATCTTTACGGTCAAAACTGCCGGTGGTGACAAATGAGATCTTATCTGATGAGAGAATAAAACAGCCATACTGAAAGGAGGACGAATAAGACAAATATGGCTAAAAGTAATTTTATTTTGGATAGATGGTTGGCATCTGCTTTTTCTTTCTCTATAGTCTTTTTTCGAATTTCTTTCATTTCTTCAATGGATGTATCGGGTAGTTTGGTACTGCTCCCGATTTTCATGAGCCTGTTTCGGGTTTCCTTTAGGCGTTCTTTGCTTAATTTCCTGAGCTCGCGGTTTTCTTTGTCCCGTTGTAACATATCATTTATGCAGCCTAAAGTTCCCATAATTTATTAATTATTTATTAGATGAAACAAATGTACATTTTTCTGTCGGGTATTCCTTTATTTAATAAAGAAATAGTTCAAATTATCTATGTTCCGCAATCGAAATACCTATGTTTTGAAAAGGATGTCTTATCTTTGCCCCATTAAAGTCAAAGAAGTCTATATTCATGGATAAAACAACTCAAACACAAATCATCAAACTAATACATCAGGAAGTGATTCCCGCTATCGGTTGTACGGAACCGGTTGCGGTCGCATTGGCTGCCGCTAAGGCTGCCGAGGTTTTAGGCTGTAAACCGGAGAAAACGGAAGTATTTCTGAGCGCCAACATCCTGAAGAATGCGATGGGTGTCGGAATTCCTGGAACCGGAATGGTCGGGTTGCCTATAGCGATTGCTTTGGGTACGTTGATCGGCAAGTCTGCTTATGGCCTCGAAGTATTGCGTGACCTGACACCTGAAGCGCTTGCTGAAGGAAAGCAGGTGATCGAAGATAAACGAATTCATATCGCTTTAAAGGATAATGTCGACAAGCTCTATATCGAAGTGATTTGTTCAGCCGGAGATGAAACTTCGCGGGTGATAATCTGCCATGAACATACGAATGTCGTGTATGTGGAGAAGAATGGTGTGGTATTGACAGACCGGAGGAAAGAAGGTGTTTCCTGTGATGCTTCGGGCGATGAAGACGAATTGAGACTCTCTTTCTCTACTGTGTATGAGTTTGCGATGGAAATGCCGCTCGATGAGATCCGCTTTATTCTGGAAACTGCCGATCTGAACCGGAAAGCAGCCGAGGCTTCCCTGAAGGGAAATTTCGGACATACGGTCAGCAAGACCGTTTCCGGTGTATACGGACGTAAATATATGGGCGACTCTGCCTATACCCATATGCTGGCAATGACGGCTGCCGCCTGCGACGCCCGTATGGATGGCGCCATGATCCCGGTGATGAGTAACTCCGGTAGTGGAAACCAGGGGATTGCAGCGACACTTCCCGTCCTTTCTTTTGCCGAAGACATCGAATGTTCGGAAGAACAGTTAATCCGTGCTCTGATGTTAAGCCATCTGATGGTCATCTATATCAAGCAAAGCCTGGGGCGCTTGTCCGCCCTTTGTGGTTGTGTGGTGGCCGCCACGGGAGCCAGTTGCGGCATTACCTATCTGATGGGAGGCGATAAAGTGCAGATTTCCTATGCAATCAAGAATATGATCGGCAATATTACCGGTATGATATGCGACGGAGCAAAGCCCAGTTGTGCCATGAAAGTTTCCAGCGGTGTTTCGACTGCTATGCTGTCTGCGTTGATGGCAATGGAAAACAAGGTGGTGACTCCGGTCGAGGGCATTATTGATGAGAATGTCGACAAGTCGATCATTAACCTGACTTCTATCGGTTCCAAAGGAATGGAAGCCACCGATAAGCTGGTATTGGATATTATGACCGGAAAATCCTGCTAATGGTAAGAATATGTTGACCGATATTCGTCTGTTGAGCCATCAATTGGCAAAGCCCCGGTTTAGGAGTCCGAAGGAATTGGTTGCCTGGATGGGAGCTGTCCAGGCACAGGAATATACGATGGCGAAATGGGCGGTCGGGACTCGCTTGAAGTCTTCTTCGTTGCGGGTGGTGGACGATGCGCTTGCAAAGGGGGAAATCCTGCGTACCCATATATTACGACCGACCTGGCATTTCATCGCAGCAGAGGATATTCGCTGGATGCTGCAATTGTCGGGAGGTCGTATACGGACAGCCTTCGATTCTTATGCAAGAAGCCGGAAGATGGAGATAACCGAAAGCTTCTATACGAAAGGTTGTAGATTGCTGGAACAATTGTTGGGTGGAAACAAGAGTTTGACAAAACAGGAGTTGATGGATGGGTTCGGTCGGGCAGGGGTCGAGACAGACAATCACTTGATACATTATTTTCTGGTCCGTGCTGAAACGGATGGCCTTGTGTGCAGCGGGGTAGATAAAAACAAGAAGCCGACCTATGCTCTGTTGGAAGAACGTGTGCCTCCGATGAAAGAACTCAGCCGCGAAGAGGCGCTCGCCCGATTGGCTACCCTATATTTTCAAAGCCATTCCCCGGCTACATTGTCTGATTTTGTCTGGTGGTCCGGCTTGACGGCAACTGAGGCTCGACATGCGGTTGCATTGATCGAAACCGATCTGCTAACCGAAAAGTTTGATTCGGAAACTTTTTACCTGCATGTTACCTGTGCCTTGAAGGCCCGTTGCCGGAAAGTGTTGCATTTGTTACCCTCGTATGATGAATATCTGATCAGCTATAAAGACCGGACGACCGTTATGCTACGCGAACATCATCCTAAGGCATTCAATACTTTCGGTATCTTTTACCCCGTGATCCTGTATGAGGGCCGGATCGTTGGCAATTGGAAAAAAGATTCGAAGAAGAAAGCTCTTGCTGTCGAAACTTCTTTGTTCGATGAATCTTTCGATCTCCCGGAAGATTTGCTGAAAAAGGCAGTCGATTATTATTGCTCTTTCCACGCCCAAAAGTCGGGATTCCACACTTGATTGTGGAAATTTTACACACTTTCCCCAATCCACTCCACACTTCCCCAATTTCTTTTGTATTATATATATTATTTTTATTGGTTTGTATATCAGTGGTTTGTTTTAAAATATATCTTTATTTCTATTTCTGGCACGTCCTTTGCTATTTATTTGTCAGAATTAGATATTATCCTTCCCGAGATATTGTTTTCTGATTAGATATTTGATTAGAAAAAGCTTATCGATTTTAAATCCGCTTCGCCTGTGAAGGTAAAGCGGATTTTTTAATTTAGAACCATTTGATCTTTCTGAAAATGAAAAATGATAAAGCTGATAGTGTGATGGAGATCATGACGATGATGGCAAAGCCATGCGGCATATTTTCTCCGTAGATCGGGACGTTCATACCGTAGAAGCTGGCGATGAGGGTGGGAACCATCAGGATGATGGAGATGGAGGTCATGCGCTTCATGATGGTGTTCACGTTGTTGGAGATGATGGAGGCGAATGCGTCCATCGTGCCGGTCAGGATATCGCTATAAATATTGACTGTGAGGTGCGCCTGCTTTAACTCTGTTTCCACATCTTCCACCAGTTCGTTGTCCATATAAACTGGTTCCTGGAAGATGCTTTGCAGTTTGGTGAGCATCACTTCATTACCACGGATGGATGTGTTGAAGTAAACCATGCTCTTTTCCAGCTTCATCAGACGAAGCAAGTCTTCATTACGGATACTTTTTTCCAGTGCCTTTTCGGCATGCGCCACCTCGTTGTTGATTTGTTTCAGGTATTTCAGGAACCATACGGCGGATGAATGGATCAGACGCAGAATCAGGTCATATTTGTGACGTACGACAACCTCTTTGCGGCGGGTGTACCGGATAAAGTCCGGTATCAGTTCCGTCTTATAATAGCAAACGGATATGATGATTTCATTGTTCGTCATAATCCCCAGGGGGATAGTCGTGAAAGGGATTCCTTGTTCCTGGCTCTGTACCGGGATTCGAATGATGGTCAATAGCCAATTCCCTTCATATTCGATACGCGGGCGTTCGTCTGTATCGGCAATGTCGCTTAAGAAAGATTCGGGAACATTGAATTGGTTTGTCAGGTAATGGATATCTTCCGGTGTAGGGCATTCTACATTGACCCAGCTGTTTGGAAGCCACTGGTCTTTTTCCACAAAGCCGGCTTCACAATAAAGAAAAGTTCTCATTATTGCCTCCTTTCGTTTTTGTCAACGTACAGAGGCCTTGCTGTTTACCCCTGCGCGTTATTTGTTACTTACTGTTTTTATTTCTCGCGGAATACTGTCGTCCATAATTTATCATTACTTTTTACGGCTGCAAAGATAGAAAAATCCGGTAATAAATGTATATCGGAGGCGGATTTTTGTCAAGTCCGTGAGACTGCATATTTGCGATAACGGTAATAGGCAATGCCGGCTAAGTCTGCTAGAAACCAACCGATAGGAATAGACCACCAAATACCGGTGACCCCAATAGTGGGAATGGATGCCAGCCAATAAGAAAGGACGACACGTGTACCTAAAGACAGAATGGTAAGCACGACAGACATTCCCGGCATACGGATGGCCCGGTAATAACCATAAAGGAGGAATAAGATTCCGATGCCTAAATAAAAAGCTCCTTCGATACGCAGGTATTCTGTTCCGATGCGAAGTATCTCAGCCTCATCCGGACGGACGAAAATAAGCATCAACGGCTTGGCAAAAAAGAAAACTAACAGCGAGATGATAAGGGAAAAGACGATCGTTATAAGAAATGCGCTACGTACTCCCCGGCGGATGCGATCCCCTTTCCGCGCTCCGAAATTCTGGGCAATGAAGGTGGAAAAAGCATTCCCGAACTCCTGAACGGGCATATAGGCGAAAGAGTCGATCTTGACTGCTGCGGCGAATGCGGCCATGACAACCGTACCAAAACTATTTACCAACCCTTGCACCATCAATATTCCGAAGTTCATCACAGATTGTTGGACGCAAGTCAGTGTGGAGAAAGAAGTGATTTCTCTCAGGCTGGAACGGTCGAAGCACATATCTTCCCGGTGTAATCGTAGCTCGGGGCGGGTTTTATAGGTATACAGCAAGATACCGGATGCCGCCGTTCCCTGTGCGATGACCGTTGCGACTGCCGCTCCTTCGATGCCTTGATCCAGGACAAGAATAAGAAACAAATCAAGCCCGATATTCAAAACGACCGATACAGCCAGAAACCATAAAGGTGTTACAGAATCGCCTACAGCCCGAAGCAACGCTGCATAAAAATTATACAGGAAAGTGAAGACTATTCCCCAGAAAATGATCCACAGATAGTTACGCATCAACGAATAAATATCATAGGGAACTTGTAACCATCGTAAAATCGGATCGAGCCATAGGAACACGGCAACATTCAGCAAGATGGTTACCGTGCCGATCAGCAGGAGAGAAACGTAGATGCTACGTCGCAGGGCGGACAGGTCTCCGGCTCCGTATTGCAGTGAGAAAACCGTGCCGCTTCCCATCGATAACCCCAGCAGGATAGAGATCAGGAAAACCATCAAGGTATAGGCGGAACCGACCGCTGCCAACGCATTTGCACCGATACATTGTCCTACGATCAGTGTATCGGCTATGTTATAGCATTGTTGTAAAAGCGATCCTGCCAGCATCGGCAATGTGAATTGTAGCAGGGTGGTGATTATACCTCCTTGTGTAAGGTCTCCTTTCCGTAACATTGTCAGCTCTTTTTATTCGTATAGTTTTGTATGAATCTGCAAAAATACGAATTAATCGGATAATCGTTCCTTCGGATCTCCGTAACCTGTCGGAGTGGTGCTGAGCTTTTGTTTTTGGGTAAAATGAACGCTAATCAAGCATCAAACTCATATAAGCTTCCCGGCTCTGATAGTTGAGCAACAAGCGGGTGAGCGATTGGGTGTCCATCTTTTTTAGTTCGCCGATGTTAAGAACGGAGTTTGCGTGGGTGAAGGCCCAGTGATGGATGAGGCGGTCGCGGTCCAAGACACGTGCCATGCCTAAAGGGAAAGTTCCCGGTCCGGTGAAAGGAGTACGGCAGACGGCCTTTTCCACCTTGCTCTGTGTTGTAGCTTCCTGTAAGAGCAGGTTCTTGATGTTGTCGTTGTCATACATCAATTCTTTGACATAGATATAGTCGCCGACAGGATAGAAAAAGATCATTCCGATCGGTTCTTCTTGAATGTTTAAGGCGGTCAGCATTTGTCCTCCGGACATCTGTAATTCGCGCAGGATAGTAACGAAATCGTCATAACCGTGCAGCACATAGCAAATACGTTCTCTCTGCTTCTTATTAAAAAAATTGTAGAGAGACTCCATCGAAGGTACTTCGGGCGGTACAACCAAAACACCCTGTTCCAGTGCTATTTCAGAAGGGCAGATATACGTTTCTTCTGAATAGTCGAAAGCTTCCGTATATCCTAAATCGCGGTAATAGTCGAACAGCCATGGATCGGCCGGGATAATGACTGTTAAGGCCACTTTCCGGCTTTCCATCACTTCGAATGCTTTCTGTATCAGTTGGCGCATAAGTCCCTGACCTCGTTCGGAGGGAAGAGTGCAGGCTCCATATATATAGTTTACGGATATCTCCTTTCCGTAGTAAGTCATGACATACGGAAGCATTTGAAGGGCGGAAACGATTTTTCCGTTTTTCTCTATAAACAGGGCGTTTTCTTTTTTGTAAACCCGATCGAAGAATAGTTTGATAAATTCTTCGCTGTCGTTGAAAGAAGTACGCCACAGGTCGATCAATTGAGATTTGTTGTTATCCATCGTTCAATATTATTTTGCAGGTTTCTTTATTGCCGCGGATTTTTCCAATAGGATGAACGGGTTATACGAAAGTTTAGCCTGGCGCAGACCGGGAATACCCAAGTCTTCCTCTCGGTTCACATAGGTGTATTTTTCCGGAAGGTGAGAGGCGAATTCTTTGTTGATAACAGCATAAGCCCCCTCATAGTTCACATTTGCCTTTTCTACGTGGACGCCGAAAGTATTATGGTTGATCGGGGCACCAAAAGTGAAAGCGACAATCTGATGGTCTACGCAAATGGCTCCTCCAATAAGTCCCAATTCGTCATAATGGTTCAAGGCGTAGATTATAGAACGGCGTTCGTCGTTCAGATCCTCCTCGTCATTATCTTCCCGGTTGGCTTTGTACCATTTACATTCGAGCTGAAGGCATTCGGGAACCAGTTCTGGTGTGATAGGAATATATTCGTAGGCAAACTTCTTATTGAATTTGTTGATATGATTGCGTTTTGCCTGGTATTTTTTCCCTTTTAGGGTTGCCAGGTCTTCACGCAAGTAGATGTAATCGAAATAATTCCGTTCGGGGATGTAGAAAAATCCGCCGGGAATTGCCTTTTCGAGTTCTTCTTTGGCATCTGGCGTTACGCCTAACATACAGAGCGGATGACCCTGTTCGAGCGAATCGGCTTCTAACAGATCGATGGCCTGTTTCAGGTCGCCTTGACCTGTAGGAGTCATATAAGCGACTCTCGTTTTGTTTTCGATCCAGAAACGGATCAGCAAGCTGCCGTTGACAATGGCGAACTCGCTATCGTAGAGAAACCGCCAACTGCAGATGTTGGCAAATGAATAATCGCAATTTTTATAATTGCTCGGTATCGTAAAGGATGTTATAATATCTCTATCTTCGATTTCAATTGGTTTAAACGGTATCTTCATCTTTTTCTTTTTTGATGTGCAAATATAAAACTAATAAAAATGGCTGAATGTTTTATCTTTAATAAAAACAATCGATTTTGTTTATTGCGTGATAAACCCTATAAATGCTATTAATAGCAATTTAACTAAATATAAAAATGATAGTGTATATTAAACTAACATCTATCTTTAAATGTTCGAAGTGAAATGGTTTTTATTTAAAAGTGAGAAGGAAATGAATGCTGATAAAATATTACCGATCGACCTCTATCATGCCGTGTCGATTGCAAATTTGACATTGGAAAGTGCTTTAAAGGTCATTCACGTCGAAGCTGGGCAGGATCATGAACTGTTGCCTTTGGAACCGGGAACTCTTGCTGTGATCTGCCGGGGAGGAAAGTTCGAATGCAAAGCACTTGGAAAGGAAATCTCCATAGTTGCCGGACAGGTGTTCCTGGCGTCTGTGGAAGATGTGAGTGAGATATCCCGTTTTTCGGAGACAGGTTTTGAAGGGATCGTGATCTATGCCGGTAGCGATCTGCTGATCAATCGGCAACGTCTGATGTTCCGGACGATTACACCGGACGAACTGAAGGAGTCCGGGCTTTATATCCAGCTGATGCAGTCACAAATCGAGCGAATGAGCGATGTCCGTGTCAAAGTGGTGGAATCGCTTTTGCGCGCCCTTATTTTCTTCCTCCAGCAGGAAGGGCATCTGGCGGACGACCGGGATAGCGAGGTTCCGCCTTTCTTCCACGATTTCGCTTTGCTGATTAGGCGTTATCATCATTATCCGGTTTATTATTTTGCTGAGAAGTTGGGAATGACTTCGGCGGAACTGAATAACAAATGTAAATTGCATTCCGGTATTTCGGCTGCGGAATGGATCAGCCAGTATGTATTGCTTGAGGCGAAAGACTTACTGATTAAAACTCGACTGAGATCTTCCCGCATTGCTATGATGCTTAATTTCTCTAATTATGATACCTTTGCGCGTTGGTTCAGGCGGCATACGGGAGAGTTGCCAGGGAACTGGAGGTAGTGGAATTTGAAAATTGAAAATTAAGATACCATGAAATGGACATTTGAGAATGCGAAAATAAAGGGGCGGATCGTCTTGACCGATTCGCTCCATGAAGACCCGGATCTTCTGAAAGACAAAACGCTGTATAAATTTATATGGGTGGATTCCGGCGAAGTGGAGTTGGATATCGATCATCAGCATGTTGTTTTGAAGAAGGAACAGCTCGTTCCGCTTTCCCATTTGCATCATTTGGAGTTTCTGCGCATCGAAGGCAAATGCTATGCTTTGATGTTCAACGGCAATTTCTACTGTATACATGGCAACGATCATGAGGTCTCGTGCAACGGGTTGCTGTTTCACGGTTCATCGCATGTGCTGACTTTTGTCCTTTCGGAAGATGAACGGCGGAAGATCGACACGCTGACGAGGATCATGCAAGAGGAGTTTCTCAGTACCGATCACCTGCAAGACGAGATGCTCCGGGTATTGTTGAAACGGTTTATCATATTATGTACGCGAATAGCGGAAGATCGGCAGGGAGCTGTTCGGGAGAACAGCCTCCAGTTCGAGACGATCCGCAAATTCTATGTCCTGGTCGATACCTATTTTAAGGAGAAAAAACAGGTGCAGGAATATGCGGACATGCTGAACAAATCCCCGAAGACACTGGCAAATATCCTTTCCGCCTATCAGCAGCCTTCCGCCATCCGTATCATCCATAACCGCATTCAGGCAGAAGCCCGGCGTTTACTGCTTTATACGGCTAAAAGCTCTAAAGAGATCGCTTTGATGCTAGGATTCGAAGACCAGGCTGCGTTCAGCCGTTTCTTTAAGAACGCAGCCGGACTAAGCGCGACCGAATATCGCCACCAATATAAAAAATGATAATAGTGGCGATGACGGGCTGGTCGCTTGTCCGGGTTGTAGTATCCGCTTATTGCCGGTATTTGCAACAACCCGGCAGTTGGTCGTAGACGTTTGATCCGCTTTATAAGTATCTGTGTCGTGCCCCGCTTTGGCAATAGCTTTGCTAATAGCGTCCACAGATGTTTTGGACGGATTGTATTGTAGATGTATCATCTGTTTTTCCTTATCCCAATGAACCGACGAAACGCCGTTTACACTTTTGGCTGCTGTTTCGATGCGTTGTTTACACATGTCGCAGGAACCTTTTACCCCGAACATGGCATGCTCGCCTGCCGGTTCCGGTTGTGCTGCGGATGTACCGTGCGCGGCATGCCCTTCGTGACCGCTCATCGTATGCCCTACATGGCCGCTCATCGGTTGTGCTTCGCCGTCATTGTTCATCATCGACTGTTTCCCTTCCTGTTGGGCACTGGCATCTATCGAGAAAACACCGTTCGTTACGACTTCTTCTCCTTCGGATAATCCTTTTAATATCACGTATGCGTTGCCGAGGGAAGGACCAAGTTCTACTTCACGCATCAGGAAGGTCGGAGTGGAGGTGTCCGGTTGCTTGACATAAACGATGGAACGTTTGCCGGTCCAGAGAACAGCAGTTTGCGGCACGGTGATCCGGTCTTTATATCCTTGAAGCGGGGCGCTGACCTCGGCGGTCGCATACATCTCCGGCTTCAGTTCCATATGGCTGTTGGGGACTTCTACCCGGACACGTGCCGTACGGGTGGACGGGTTGATGATCGGATCGATAAACGCGATCCGGCCCGTATAGGTCTTGCCGGGAAGAGCCTGCAAGGTGAAATGAACCTGGTCGCCTCTGTTCAGGAAAGGCAGGTCAACTTCGAAAGTGTCGAACATCGCCCATACGCTCGACAGGTTCGCTATGTCGAACAGGACAGCTCCGGAGGCGACATAATCGCCCTGGTTTACGCGTTTGGTCATGACGATTCCGCTTACGTTCGCTTTGATCTCGACGAGTGGGGAAACGCTACCGGACTGTTCGATCGCTTCTATCTGGGCGTTCGTCATTTTCCAGAGACGGAGTTTCTCGCGGGCTGCCTGGATCAGGGCGGGCTGCTTCATCTTGATGGCTTCCAACAGTTCCTGCTGGGCGGTGAACAGTTCGGGTGAATAAAGGACGGCAAGTGTTTGTCCGGCTCGTACGCTCTCACCGGTAAAATTGATGTTGAGTTGTTCGATACGTCCGCCTACATGCGCTGTCTGTGACTGTAAGCTTTGTTCGTTCGGGGCGATCTTGCCATACAGGCGGACTGTCTTGACCGGGTTTTTCCTGCTGACCTTTGAAGTCTGCACGTCTGCCAGGGCGGCCGCCTCTTCCGATAACTGGATTGCTTTCGGGTCGGAGTTCTCTCCGCCGCCGCTTCCTTTACGGACCGGGATCAAGTCCATCGCGCAGATCGGGCATTTGCCGGGTTTATCCTGGCGTATCTGGGGGTGCATGGAGCAGGTCCAGACGCCCGTCTCGTCCTGTACGAGGTCGTGACTGTGTCCTTCGTGCATCTCATGCCCCTCATGGGTAGCCGGAGCGGGGCTTTCAGACGAGCTGAACAACAACCTGCCGACTAATAAGCCGGCACAGGCTACTATTATATATTGAACCGATTTGCTTTTTATTATTTCATTTATCTTTTTCATCTTGTTATTCATTTACGGAGGTTGATACTAATTTCTCTAAACTCGCGATCAGCGTGTTGTATCCGGCAACCGCTTCGCTCTTTTTAAGGCTGTAATTCAGTAACTGGCGTTCCAGTTGGATGATGTCCGTGAGGGAAGTCGTCCCTGCCGAAAATTCGCGGATCATCAACTGGTAGGTCGACCGGGACAAGTCTTGCTGTTTGGCGTACAGGTCTATTTTGCGCGAGGCATTGGCCAGTTGTTTCCTCTTTCTTCAGCAGCCCTTCCCGCCACCAGCATTGGAATACGGGGACGACAAACATGGTCATCGACTGGATCAGCATGCCGCCGAAAGTCGGGATTGCCATCGGAACCATAATATCGGCTCCCTTTCCGGTCGAGGTGAGGACGGGGAGCAGGGCGATCAGGGTGGTCGCGGTTGTCATGGCTGCGGGACGTACACGTTTGAGTCCTGCTGTCACGACGGCTTCACGTATGGCGTGCCTGGTCTGCGGGTCCTTTTCCAGGAAGACGTGATGGATGTAAGTTCCCATCAGCACACCGTCGTCTGTCGCCACTCCGAAAAGGGCGATGAAGCCGACCCATACGGCTACGCTCAGGTTAATGGTATGCATCTGGAACAGGTCCCGCATATTGACTCCCGCCAGCGAAAAGTTCATGAACCAGTCCTGACCGTACAGCCAGAGCAGGATAAAGCCGCCGGCAAAAGCCACGAAGACACCGGAGAAATGAATCAACGAGGCCGTAAGGGTCTTGAACTGGAAATACAGAACCAGGAGGACGATCAGCAAGGCCAGGGGAACGACGATCATCAGCCGGGCAGTGGCACGTTCCTGTTGTTCGTAGTTTCCGGCAAACTTGTAGGAAACGCCTTTTGTTAGTTTCAACTCTCCGTTTTGTATCTTTCCTTCGATCACTTTTGTCGCTTCTTTCACAACGTCCACTTCGGCTTTTCCCTGTTTCTTGTCGAAGATCACGTAGCCGACCAGGAAGGTGTTCTCACTCTGGATCAATCTGGGCGCCTCGGGCATATTCGATATCGGCGAGTTCTTTCAATGGGATCTGGGCGCCGGTGGCTGTCGGAACCAGGAGCATGGACAATGCTTCCGGATTATCACGCAGTTCGCGGGCATAGCGGAGGCGCACGGGGAAACGCTCGCGGCCTTCGACCGTCTTCGTCAGGATCATGCCGCCGACGGCTGCACTTAGTATCTCCTGTAAATCTTCGACGTTCACTCCGTACCGGGCCATGTTATCCCGGTTCAGCTTAATCTCCAGATAAGGTGCTCCGACCGCCCGGTCATAGAATACGGACGAAGGGATCACGGAAGGAACGTCTTTGAGCGCCTGTTCGATCGCCTTTCCGCTCTGCTCGATCGTTTCCAGATCCGGCCCGTATATCTTCAATCCCATTGGAGAGCGCGCATACCGGTCGAGAGCATGACAAGGCGTGCCTCTATCGGTTACAGTTTCGGGGCGGATGTGAGTCCTGGCAGGTGGGTGACGTTGACAATTTGCTGCCAGATATCGTCGGTGTTCTTGATTTCGGGACGCCATTGCCGGAAATAGTCTCCTTTGCGGTCCGGTATCAGGCTATCTGCCGGAATCAGGCGGAAGCCGTCTGCCGGATTGTAAGTGCCTCCGTTTCTCAGAAGATATTTTCCTTTCCGGTTCACTTTGAAACGTTCCCGCTTTCCGTCTTCGTTCAGGATATATTCGGGACGATAGTTGATCGTATTCTCGAACATCTGGGCGGGAGCCGGATCGAGTGCCGAGTTTACCCGTCCCCATTTGCCGATTGCCGTTTCCACTTCGGGGATGGCTGCCAGGCGTTTGTCCAGTGCTTCGATATAATTCAGGTTTTGCTCGATTCCAGTATGGGGCATGCTGGTCGGCATCAACAGGAATGAACCTTCGTTGAGGCTGGGCATGAACTCTTGCCCGATCCGTTTCCAGATCAGGATGCCGCATAGGATAGTCGCGATCGGTAGCAGCATGAACTTCCACCGGTTATTCAGACACCAGCGAAGGATACGTTCGTAGTAGATCACCAGTAACCAGAGCAGTGCAAGAATGATGGCGATACATCCTGTTACGAAAAGAAGATTGACGATAATGCCTTTCTGGGGGCCCATCGGCAACCATTCTTCTGCCAAGAAGTAGGTGGCGACGACAAGTGCGATACCGATATTGATATAGTTACTTATTCCGGGTTTCTTCCAACGGTGGGCAAGCAGGTTGTTAAGTCCGACGGCTGTAAGTCCGAGTGCCGGAATATTACTGTACAGGACAGACAAGAGGACACCTGCTGCAATCAGTATGTAGTTGAGCACTTTCCGTATCCGCTTTGAGTCGATCCGTACCGAAAACAATATATAGGATAAGGTCGGCAGCAAGATCAATCCCAATACGAAAGCAGAGGCCAGCGCATAGGTTTTCGTGTAGGCGAGGGGAGAGAACATTTTTCCTTCCTGTGCCTCCATTGCAAAAACGGGCAGGAAACTGACGATAGTCGTGATCATCGCCGTGGCAATGGCCCCCGACACTTCACTGACCGCCTTATAAATAAGGTTTACCATCGCTTTCCCTTTGCGGACGCCTCTGTTCTCCGGCATCTCCATATACCGGATGATGCTTTCGACAAACACGACGCCGACGTCCACCATCACGCCGATAGCGATGGCGATACCCGAAAGGGCAACTATATTGGCGGCTATTCCTGTGTAGCGCATGATGATGAAGGTAGACAACACGGCGATAGGGAGCATGCTGGCTATCACGACGGATGCCCGGAGGTTGAGGACCAGCACGATGATAACGATGATACAGATCAGTATTTCGTGGGATAAAGATGTTTCGAGCGTGCCGATTGTCTCTTTGATCAAGCCTGTCCGGTCGTAAAAAGGTACGACGGTGATTTTGGAGACAGTCCCGTCGGGCAAGGTTTTCTGGGGAAGTCCGGGCGCCATCTCCTTGATTTTGTCTTTTACATTATTAATGACTTCCAAAGGGTTGGAACCATACCGGGCGATCACGACACCGCCGACTGCTTCGACACCTTCTTTATCCAGCCCGCCGCGCCGCGTACCCGGACCGATATTTACAAACGCTACATCGGAGATGCGTACCGGTACACCGTCACGACGGCCTTTTCCAGGTCGGATACATCTTTGATATAGCCCAGGCCGCGGATCAGATATTCGACCTTATTGATCTCCATTGTCTCGGCGCCGATATCGAGATTGCTTTTCTTGATCGCCCCCATAATATCCATAACGGAAACATTAAAGGCGCGCATGGCATCCGGATTCAGCTCGACCTGGTACTCTTTCACGAAACCTCCGGCTGATGCCACTTCCGACACGCCTTCGGCGGCCGAAAGGCTGTATTTGACATAGTAGTCCTGTATGGTACGCAGCTCTTCCGCATTCCATCCGCCTGTCGGTTTTCCGGTTGCCGGATCGCGTCCTTCCAACGTGTACCAGTAGATTTGTCCTAAAGCGGTTGCATCCGGACCCAACGCCGGTTGTACGCCTTCGGGCAGCGTGCCGGGGGGAAGGGAGTTGAGCTTTTCGAGAATCCGCGAACGGCTCCAGTAGAATTCGATATTATCATCAAAAATAATATAGATGAAGGACATGCCGAACATGGAAGAGCTACGGATCGATTTGACTCCGGGAATCCCCAACAGGGAAGTGGTCAGCGGATAGGTGATCTGATCCTGGATATCTTTGGGCGAACGTCCCATCCATTCGGTCGCTACGATCTGTTGATTATCGCCGATGTCGGGAATCGCGTCTACCGGAATCGGATTGCGGGGAATGATCCCTCCGTGCCAGTTAAATGGAGAAGTCGAGATGCCCCATACGACTACCAGCACTAAGATCAATATGGTTATCACCCTGTTCTCAAGGAAATAACGGATTATTTTATTTAGCATAAGAAGTATTTATATGTATAGATAATAGATCGTCCGGCTATTGAATACAATACGCCGGTTTCCTTCTGTACACACAGAGGAAACAGATTTTTTTCTTTTTTTGTTGTCTGGGATGAAGACAAAAGAATGACGGACCCTTTTATAAGACTATAAAGGGAAAAAGGGCCTGAAAAGATCTACTATCAGCTAAATAAGGAAAGTACAATGATGAATGAGCCGGTCTGTCCCACTCCATTCAGGTGGGGTGTTGGAATGAACAGGGATATTGGCTTCCTGTTCTGTTTCCGGTAAGTTATAAAGATCCCGTAAATCGAACAAAAGTGCGATTGCCATCGGTACATATTTAATAACCTGTAGCTGGTCGACATTCTGATCGTCTGATATCTTTATAAATTGAGTTTCGGTGGAGCAGCAGGATTTATGGGCATGCTTGGCTCCGCAAGTGTTGCAGGTTTCATCCTGCCATATGCCGACTTCGACCAGCTTGCCCATGCAGTGGTGAATCGTCAGCGTGATACCGGAAGACAATCCGATATACAGCAAAGCGAATATGACAATCAGAAACCTTTTCATTCGTTTTGCAAATATAGTAAGTGTTTGGTAGACCGGAAAGCAAAAAAAACGATAAACATGTTCAAAATACTTATATTCAGGGTTTGCTACGAGGGAAAGGTAAATGTTTAAAGAGGTCGCAAATCCCCGGTTATTGGGTAAATTGTTAGCTATTTCATTCTTAGTCTGATAGCTGTTTTCATACGATTTAATTTATTGTGTTAAAGAGAAAAATACTAACATTTTCTTTAAATAAAATGGAAAGTTTAGCTATTGTGCTATAATTACTTTTCGTATCTTCACCGAGAAATAAATTTTGGTTCTACGTTTTTTTAATTATTAAGTTGCTGGAAATATGGTAATAGCTTATTTAAGAGTAGGAACTTCAAACAAAGAACTTCTAGAAGAACAGAAAGATGAGATTGAACGTTATGCTTCGAATCATGATATGAATGTCGATAAGTGGATTACGGATGTCACTGTCGACAAAGGGAGGGAAGATGAACGTAATCTTGCTAGGGTACTGGATCGTATGCAAAAAGGCGATAGTCTGATCTTTTCGGATATTTCTCGCTTGGGACGAACTTTGTCGGAAGTTATGGATATTATGGGACGCTGCATGGAAAAAGGCGTTCAGATCTATAGTATAAGAGATCGGTATATCCTAGACCAGGCATTGGATCTGCCAGTTATGGGAAACGTGTTCAAGTTGGTGACGGAGATCGAACACAGTTTGATGTCAATCCGTACCAAAGAGGCATTGAATCATAAGAAGAGCACGGGAGGCCCGTTAGGCCGTCCGAAAGGATCGGCTGCAAAACAGTCTTTCCTGGATGCGAATAAAGAAGAGGTGATCAGCATGCTTGAACGCGGAGACACTGTTTTCGAAATTTGTAAACGTTTTAATGTTTCCAGAAATACCTATTATATGTTCAAACGGAACTACGGACTCTAAAACCAATCCTTTTTCCGCATGTATAGCCAGGTCGAGATTGCTGTCAGTAGCATGAGTGACCAGGCTATGCCATACCCGTATTGCCAGTCCAATTCTGGCATCATCTTGAAGTTCATCCCCCATATACCAGCCAGGAATGTCAGTGGGATGAAGATCGTGGATACGATTGTCAGGCGTTTCATGATCGCATTCATGCGCAGGTCGTTATTGGATATGTAGAGATCGACCAGGGAAGATATGATTTCCCGGCAGCTTTCGGTTGTCTGGATGATGAACTGCAACTGGTCGGATAAGTCGTTATAGATGGGAAGGATGTCGGAGCTTATGATTCCGTTTTCGGTGCGCAGCAGTTTGGCAAATTGCTCTTTCAGCGGTTGGCTGTTCTTGCGGATAACCATATATTCTTTCCGACGTTGCTGGATAAGCAGCCCCATATTACCTTGGTCGTTTTTGATATCGAGCAGGGTCTCTTCTATATCCTCAAGCATTTCCTCCACTTTGGAGGCCGATTCCACTAAATTGGCAATGATCGTATTTAAAAGGAATGCCAGGAGTAGTCCGCTGTTTTTTCGGCGAATATTCAACATATTGGATTCGATGGCTTTGTAGGCATTTTCGAATACAGGATTGTTGCTTTCCGTGAAGCTGATGACTACGTTTCCCGTGATTAGGATGCTGATATGTTCGGAGTTGATCTCCATATTGGTGTCGTAGTAGGAAGAATTGAGTACGATAAGCATGTGTTTGTCATACTCTTCTATCTTGACTACGTGTTGGGGAGTCAGAATGTCTTTGGCGTCCAGGTTATGCATCCCGAATTCATTGACGATACGCGTGACCGCCTCCGAATCAGTCAGACCGCTAACCTGGAACCAGTTGATACTATTTCCGTCGACAAATTTTTTGAACGACGTTTCGTTTGTCTTGATCTCCCGTGTGTGCAGAGTGTCAGCATTGTACTGTGTGAGGCTGATCCGGGTAACGGTATCATGCTCGCCGGCATAGAAATATCGGTCGGCAAGATGTCGGTTGGAAATATGCTTGCGCTTGTGTGGATGTACATATTCTCTTCGCCTCATATCTGTTTGTTCTTATTCGAGTTCTACAACCGTAATACCCGCACCTCCGAATTGGACATGTTCGTCGTGATACTGGCGGACGCCCGGAACAGTGTGCAGGTAATCGCGTATCAGCTGCCGAAGTATGCCTGTCCCTGTCCCGTGCAGGATACGGATGCGAGCGGCACCAACCTGTATGGCATCGTCCACAAAGTAAGTAACGGCCTGTAAGGCTTCGTCCCCTCTCATACCTCTAACATCTATCTCCTGCTTGAAGTTCAATTTCTTTTCATGCATATCGTCCGCTGTCTGGACACTGACAAAAGTACTTTTTTGGATCTCTTTCTTGATTTGTCCTTTACTGACCTTCTCCAGTTGTTCCAACTTGACTGTGCTCTTGATCATGCCGAATGCTACAACTGCCTGCTTTCCTTGAACTTCCATAACGGTTCCGGCAGAGACTTGTCCTTTGAGGCGGACGTTGTCGCCAGCTTCTATGACATCACGGTTGAAGACCTGCTTGGAGGCCGGCGCGTTTTGTTTCTGCTTTTTACGTTCTTTGCGTTCCTGTAATTTTGCCATTTTGCGGGCGATCTTGTCGTCCTCTTCTTCGGCTGCTATCACAGAAGCCTTGAATTCTTCCAAGGCTTTGCGGGCAAGCTTGGTCTGTTCCTTTTCCGCCTGTGCCTCTTTGATTTCGCGGATCGTGTTTTCGATCTTTGCGTTGGCTTCGGAAAGGATACGCTGTGCCTCTTCCTTGGCGTTACGCATGATCTCTTTCCGTTGTTTGTTTACGGCTTCCAAATCCTGCTCGTAGCGGGCGGTAATATCTTCCAGCTTCTTTTCTTGTTGGCGGATATTCTGTCGCTTGCTTTCCCAATAGCGTTTGTCACGAACGATATCCTGTAGATATTTATCCATATTGATATAGTCGGAGCCGACATTAGCAGATGCATCCGCAATGACATCTTCCGGCAGGCCGATCTTCCGGGCGATCTCGATGGCGAAAGAACTTCCTGGATTACCGATCGACAGCTTAAAGAGCGGTTGCATCAGGTGGCGGTCATAGAGCATGGCACCGTTAACGATCCCTTCCGTGTCTTCAGCGAAATGCTTCAAGTTCTGGTAGTGAGTCGTGATAACGCCGTAGCTGTGATTCCGGTTGAAACGGTCCAACAGGGCTTCGGCAATCGCACCTCCGATCTGGGGCTCCGTGCCACTACCGAACTCGTCAATCAAGATTAGAGTTTTGCTGTTACAGTTCTTGACGAAAAATTTCATGTTCGTCAAGTGTGAACTGTAGGTACTCAAGTCGTTTTCAATACTTTGTTCATCTCCGATGTCAATGAACAGGTTTTCGAACAATCCCGTTTTCGAGCTTTCATATACGGGGATCAACAGGCCGCATTGCAACATATATTGCAGCAATCCGACCGTTTTCAGGCAAACGGATTTACCACCTGCGTTCGGCCCGGAGATAATCAGCAGGCGTTTTTTCTCTTCCAGGAGAATATCCAACGGGACAATCTGCTTGTTTTGTTTCTGTAACGAGAGGAAAAGCAGGGGATGCGCAGCGTGTATCCAGTCGATCTGCTGTTTGTCCTCGATGACCGGCTTGATTCCGTTTATCTGCTCGGCAAACAATGCTTTGGCGCGGATGAAGTCAATCTCGGCCAAGAACTCATAGGATTGCAGGATATCGGGGATTAACGGACGGATGAAGTTTGTAAATTCCGTCAGGATCTTCATGATCTCCCTGCGTTCGTCGCCTTCCAGCTCGCGGATGCGGTTATTTGCCTCCACGACGACTTCCGGCTCGATGAAAACAGTCTTGCCGCTAGCCGATTCATCGTGCACGATCCCTTTGATCTTCCGTTTGAAAGCCGGAGCGACCGGGATCATCAGGCGCCCATCGCGCATGGTGGGAGTAATATCTTTATCTACTACACCTTCCGATTGTGCGGCGCGTAATATCGACTGCAAGCTGCGGGAGATACCGCTCATGGTAGCCGTGATCTCTTTTCGTATCTGCGCCAGTGAAGGAGAGGCATTGTCCTTCACTCGTCCGAATTTGTCGAGTATCGCGTCGATCTTTCCGATTAACTGCGGGAATACCTGAATATCGCCGGCAAGGGCGGTCAATGCCGGGTATTTGATCTCTTCTCCCTCTTCCAGGGAAGGGCGAAAGAAGCGGATAATATCGTTGATTGTCTGGAGCGAACGTTTCAGGTCGAATAGCTCTTTTTCATCTAGCCAGGTTCCTTCGGGGCGTATCCGCTTCAACGAATAACGCACATCAAAAAAATAACTGGCGGGAAACTCGTCTTCTCCATGCAGGATACGAACAAACTCGTCAGTTTGTTCCAGGCGTCGGGTTACGGTTTGATAATCGGCAGAGAATTCCATCTCTGCCACCCGTTCTTCTCCGAGCGGGCTTAAACATTTCTCTGAAATTAAACGACGGACTTTATCGAAGCCCGTTTTTTGTTCGAAATTTTGCGGATATATCACGTTCTTGTAAATGCTTTATTTTACTTCGACCGTCACGGACCGGCGAATGGTCGGGCGGACGATGATTTCCATTTTGTTTTTACCCCTTTTGATATCGAACGTACAGGCATTGTTTCCGGATGGGTTGATATACGGGGCGTAATAATATAAATATGAGTAGGCGGTCTTGTTACCGGGTTTCTGGATCGCATCGGCTACTTGTGGGTATTTGAATGTGTCCCAGAACATACAACGTTTGAAACCGTTGGCATCCGTAAACTGGGTTTTCGGATCGCGGTATTTCATCGTGTTGGTAATAAATCCTTTGTAAGCAGCGGAGAATTCTTCTGCCGTGTGATTCATTTTCTGGTCGTTGATTTTCTCTACAATATCACGGGGGCGTAATCCAGCTGCATAGGCAGGAGAGTTCTTATCGACGTCGGCGATCTGTTCCATATGGTCGATGTCGTAACTTAGCCCTGTATAGTTGTAGGTTTTCTGATTGACCTTGAATGGCACGTTGCGCTGATATTTGACATATGGATATTGCATACACATCAACGGTGCATGAATGCGGGCGTATTCATCTAGACGATATGAGTCTTCCAGCAGTTCGTTTGCCTCGCATTCCCACAGGATACGGCCCGGTACATCACGTTGGTCAATCAGGCGAAAACCGAACTGGAGGAGATACTCCGCTTCCGCTTCTGCAGACATCGAGTTCAAGAACGGGAATGTCTCCATCTTACTGTGATTGAAGTTGTAGCGATAGATCGGCTCTTTTTCAATCAGAATCTTGTTCGCCCCTTTATAGTTCGGATTCTTATCGAAGAAATAGAAGGTCTGTACTATAATGTCGGGACGGTTTGTGTCGACAGTCATCCCTTTTTTGGTCAACTCCTTTTCGATACTTTCGTTGATGGCCGTTTCCAGTTTGCTGTTATTCTCGTCTATGGCAGAGAAGGCGAACGTCTTGAACTTTCCGAAATCTACAGGGTCGGCTGTCACGGTTGTCTTGAATGGACAGACAAATTCCCGTTCGCTGGTCGTTTCGAGGCTGTACATAGAAAAAGCGGTGGCCAATTGTTCTTCGGTAATCGCATTCCCTTTTTTGCATTCTTTTTTGACAAGCACCTGTTTAGCAGGGTTTGCCAGATTGCCGATCGTCAGTAATACCTCGTTTTTCCCGGCGGGATTCAGCATTTCACCGATCTCTTCCGACGAAATATCTGTCGTTTGCACACCGTCGATAGCTATAATGATATCATTGGTTTTAACTCCTGCGAGTTCTGCCGGCGAATAAGGAATGACACTGGTTATGACCGGTTTGTTTTTCCCCCAGTGGTCGCTTTGACTGATATCGTATGTAATTCCTAATCGGCATATATTCCGGTTTTGGGCAAAACCGGTAAGAAATGCAAATAGCAGTAAAACTGACAAAATCGCTCTCTTCATAATTAATTTCTTAATTGTTTTATTAATCTTATTATTTGTACTATGACAATAAATCATCTTTTACTACACAAAGGTAAAGATATTTTCGTTCTATAAGAACAGTTGGCAGTATATTTGATGTTATATTGGTGATTGATATCGACAAGAATAATGCCGACAGGCAGGTCGTATGACCGATATAGGTATGATATCTTACTGACAATTAGATAGTAATGAAAATATATAATTGATTATGAACAAGATGAATTTTAATAGCAAGAAGGAAACAGCTGACAAAAAAGAACGCCAAGGTGCTGATGAAGCGACAAAATTGCAGGATGAACAGGTAAATGCGTCAGAAGAAAATTCCGTATCTGACAATGTGACGGATGAAGGTCCGGAGCAGAAGGAGCTGGAAGAACTTAAGAAGAAATATGACGAACTGAATGATTCCCACCTGCGCTTGATGGCTGAGTTCGATAACTACCGTAAACGTACATTGCGCGAAAAGTCCGAGCTGATCAAGAACGGTGGCGAAAGTGCTTTGACTCACCTGCTTCCTGTTGTCGACGATTTCGAACGTGCTTTGCAGAATATCCGTTCGGCTGAAGATATAAAGGCTGTTACGGAAGGAGTGGAACTTATCTATTCGAAATTCATGTCTTACCTGTCTCATCAGAATGTAAAACCGATCGAAACTGTCGGTGAACCGTTCGATGCTGAAACGTCTGAAGCAGTCGCCATGATTCCTGCACCGGAACCCGATATGAAGGGCAAGGTTCTGGATTGTGTGCAGACCGGTTATACTTTGAACGATAAGGTGATTCGCCACGCTAAAGTAGTGGTAGGCGAATAATACGACAGGATAATGAGCAAATAACAACAGACAGATACGAAGATGGCTAAAAGAGATTATTATGAAGTGCTGGGCGTCGAGAAGACTGCCTCGGTAGAAGAAATAAAGAAAGCTTACCGTAAAAAGGCGATTCAGTACCACCCTGACAAGAATCCGGGTGACAAGCAGGCTGAAGAGAACTTCAAAGAGGCTGCAGAAGCGTACGATGTACTGAGTGATCCTCAGAAGCGTCAGCGTTATGATCAGTTCGGTCATGCCGGAGTAGGAGGTGCTTCGCAGGGCGGTGGCTTTGGCGGAGGAATGTCTATGGATGATATTTTCTCTCAGTTTGGAGACATCTTTGGCGGACATTTCGGTGGCTTTGGCGGGTTCAGCGGCTTTGGTGGCGGTTCACGTGGCGGTCGCCGGGTGAATCGTGGTTCGGATCTGCGTGTGAAAGTAAAGTTGAACCTGAAAGAGATCGCTACCGGAGTCGAAAAGAAGATCAAAGTTAAGAAATATGTAACCTGTTCCAAATGCCACGGTAGTGGGGCGGAGGACGATCACAGTTCCAAGACTTGTGAAACCTGTCATGGCAGCGGTGTTGTCACCCGTGTGGCCAATACGATCTTAGGACAGATGCAGACACAGACAACCTGTCCGACCTGTGGAGGCGAAGGGAAGATTATCACCAAGAAATGTAGCGAGTGCAATGGTGAAGGAATCGTGCGCGACGACGAGGTGATCACGATCAATATCCCGGCCGGTGTGGCGGAAGGCATGCAGCTCTCCATGAGTGGGAAGGGGAATGCAGCCCGTCATGGAGGTATTAACGGTGATTTGCTGATCTTGGTCGAAGAAGAGCCGCATCCGGAACTGATACGTGACGAGAACGACATTCTGTATAACCTGTTACTGAGTGTGCCTCAAGCGGCTTTGGGTGGCACAGTTGAAGTTCCGACCATCGATGGTAAGGCTAAAGTCAAGATCGAGCCAGGGACTCAACCGGGGAAAGTGCTCCGTTTGCGAAACAAAGGGCTTCCCTCTGTTAACAGTTATGGAACGGGAGACCTGCTTGTAAACGTAAGTGTTTATATTCCGGAAACGTTGTCTGCGTCAGAGAAGGATATCATGAACGGCTTGGAGAATTCTCCTAATTTCCAACCGAAGAAATCTGTCAAGGAGAAGATTTTCGATAAGTTCAGACATATGTTCGATTAACATTTTGTGGCGTTTGGGAATAAAAAGGCTGTGTCAAGAATTGCGACACAGCCTTTTTATTTCCGCCATACTGATTGGCTTCCGGTCGTAAATGGAAAAGGCCTTGTTTCAAAACATGTATGTTTTGAACTCGATATCTTCTGGATGTGAAAAGAAGTATTATCCATTTATAGAAAGATAGTTGTTTTGTGGAATAAACACTGGTGCTTTGAAACAGCTGGTCAAATCTATTTTATGAATTATGTGATAATACTTGGTAAAAAGATTATCTTTGTAACCGAATTATATAAATACTCCGATGAAAATATTCAAGTAAGCCGGTTTCTATATATCGTAAATATCTTTCTGATGTAATTGCCAATTGTTCATTTTCGATTGTCGATTCTTTATTCCGGCCTTATCCTGTGCCATCCTTCGGCACGTTTGTGATTTTATCTTTTTTAGTTTATAATCTTTTAATTCAAAGAAAACTATGTGTATATCCGTACATCAGCTATGCTATGTTCATGCTGACAAAGAACCTCTTTTTCAAAACATAAACCTGATAGTCAATACAGGACAGCGTCTTGCGCTGGTGGGGAATAACGGTACGGGCAAATCGACTTTGTTGCGTATCATTGAAGGGAACCTGAAACCTTCATCGGGGGAGGTAGTGTGTTCTTCACGCCCTTATTATATTCCACAACATTTCGGACAGTTCGACAACCTGACTGTGGCGGAAGCTCTGCGGGTGGACGATCGGATAAAGGCGCTCCATGCCATTCTTGAAGGTGACGCCTCGGCAGAAAACTTTACCTGTCTGAATGACGACTGGAATGTGGAAGAACGTTGTCTTTCCGCACTTGCCTCTTGGAATCTGGAGCATCTGCAACTGTCCCAGCCGATGTGCTCGTTGAGCGGAGGAGAAAAGACGAAAGTGTTCCTTTCTGGTATCCTTGTTCATGCACCGGAAATTATTTTGATGGATGAACCGACGAATCATCTGGATGTTTCCGGCCGGGAAAAGCTATATGAGATGATCCGGAGCGGACGTTCGACCTTGTTGATTGTCAGTCATGACCGGACGTTGCTAAACCTGCTACCTTGCATTTGTGAGCTTGAGAAAAGTGAGGTCACACTTTATGGTGGCAATTATGAGTTCTATAAAGAACAGAAAGAGTTGGCGTTGACAGCTTTGCAGAATCAGTTGAGTGAGAAGGAGAAAGAACTTCGTCTGGCCCGTAAAACGGCGCGTGAAGTGATGGAACGGAAGAATAAGTCGAATGTCCGCAGTGATAAGTCGAGTTTCAAGAAAGGGATCTCACGCATGGCAGTCAATACGCTGAAAGATAAAGCCGAGAAAAGTACAGTCCGGCTGAATGATGTCCATGAGGAGAAAATGGCTTCCCTGCAAAGTTCGATTGCCAGCCTTCAGGATGTGATTCCCGATTTGCGGGCACTTCAGACAAATTTCAATTCTTCCGATCTGCACACCGGCAAGATTCTGATCACTGCGGATCAGATCAATTTCGGTTACACTTCTTCCTGCCTATGGAAGTCACCTCTGAGTATTCAGGTCAGGAGTGGCGACCGTATTCATATCACAGGAAATAATGGGAGCGGAAAAACGACCCTGGTCAAATTGTTGTTAGGGGAACTGAAACCGGCGGCCGGGACGATTACACGGGCTGATTTCAGTTATCTTTATATTGATCAGGAATGTTCCGTGCTTGATCCCGGATTGACCGTGTTCGAGCAGACGGAACGTTTTAACGCCTCGCATTTGGCTGAACATGAATTGAAATCCATTTTGAACCGTTGTTTGTTTCCTTACGAGACATGGGACAAGCCGTGTTTTTGCTTGAGTGGAGGTGAAAAGATCCGGTTGCTCTTTTGCTGCCTTATGATCGGAAATAATGCGCCGGATGTATTTATTTTAGACGAACCGACGAACAATCTGGATATACAAAGTGTTGAAATAATAACAGCGGCTATAAAGAGTTATAGAGGAACGGTGTTGTTGATCTCGCATGATCATTATTTTGTGAAAGAAATAAAAATAAACCGTTCTATTAAACTTTTCGATACCGGTTCTGTTATTAAGATATAGTGTTTTTCATGGTATTAGAATTAAGTTAGATTAGGTTATCCGTCCAGTTCGCGAGAATAGGACGGTTTTCTTTTTTTATATCCCCCGTAGGCTTTATGGCTTGTATTTCGAATCGGTCAGAATAGCTTGGCTATCGTTGTTTTGCATCAAGGCTTCTGGGGTCGAATTCGTTTCTCGCATATATTTGTCGATAATCTGCCAGCCGAGCCAACTGCCGAGATTTCCGGGAGCGTCGCTTGCCAGGAATATGCTGGGGACGTTATCGAAGTATTTATTTGTCGTCATCAGGTCTGGCGTATAAAGATGCTTGCGTTCTATGATAGCCTTCCACAGGTTGGATTCATTCTCTTTGCACCAGTTATAGGAAGTTTCCGTGTAGCCCATGAGTACTTCTGGCTTCAGTTCAGGAAATGCTTGATGGATCAGATATTTTATTTTGCCTTCATAGATCATCCGGTCGAGCAGTACATTTTCTTTTCCTTCAAACGGATACTCGGACATCAGCCAACCGGCAAGGTAATCGGGGACGATATGCTCAGGCGTCATTAACCGGCGCTGGAAATCATAGAAGAAGTCCTGGTATAACGGATATTCCTCGCCTAAATATTTATCTATCGAGATGGACAACAGGCTGTCGCCGACCAGTACATTTTGATTGAAGCCGGAAACGTGCATATAGATGGCCGGAATCTGCATCGAAGGAAAACAGGTCTTCAACCATGTGAAACCGTTACCGAGAGCTTGCTCGATCTGGGAAACATTGTCATATTGACGGACAGCATCGGTATATAACCCCTTCAAAGTCGGTTCGGAATAGTAGTTGGCCAATTTGTCGAAGAAGCCGGGCATTGCCGGAGACTTCATGTTTAGGATACCTTTTCCCAATATGTCGAGCATTTGCGGGTATTCGCGAACAAGCCTGGCTTGCATGGAGGAGTCGTTCGTTTCGACCAGCTTTAAAAGCTCCTTGTCGAAACGATTGATCTTGACTGGAGCGGCCGAAGTGACAGCTGCCGGGATATGGGAATTCTGTCCGTTACAACTGAAAAGGTAAAATGACAGAGAGAATATCAGCAATAATTTCGCTTTCATAGGAATATCATTAATAAATTATACGCACCATCATACCGGTTCATTTTTATAAAAACGAATGTCTCCCGGTTATATTGTGCAATCCATTCTTATTATTATCTTTGCATCCCTTTTTATCAGACAATATGCAATTTACGAACAAACAAATTCTGCAAATAACATTCCCCGTTTTGATGAGTCTATTGATGGAACACATGATCGGGTTGACCGATACGGCCTATTTGGGGCGGGTAGGAGAAGTCGAGTTGGGAGCGTCGGCATTGGCGGGAGTCTATTACCTTGTGATTTATATGCTTGGCTTCGGTTTCAGTATAGGCGCGCAGGTATTGATAGCTCGGCGAAACGGCGCACAAGAATATAAACGGATTGGGCCGGTCTTCCTGCAGGGGACGTTTTTCCTGTTGCTGCTTGCCTCGTTGCTGTTTACGGCTTCACATCTGTATTCGCCTTTCTTTCTGCGCAAACTGATCGGTTCCGATGATGTCTACCAGGCTACGATGAAGTATGTGGACTGGCGTGTCTATGGCTTTTTCTTCTCCTTTGTCGCCGTTATGTTCAGGGCTTTTTATGTCGGTATTATAAAGACAAAGATCCTGACGATAAATTCGGTCGTGATGGTGTTAGCCAATGTAATGCTGAACTATGTCCTGATATTCGGGAAGTTCGGATTTCCGGCGTTGGGGATTGCCGGAGCGGCGATCGCTTCATTGATCTCGGAAGCTGTTTCGGTGCTGTTCTTCATTCTTTATACGTGGAAGAAAGTCGATTATAAGAAATACGGGTTGTTTGAGTATTCGGGTATAGATTTCCGGATGTTGAGGCAGATATTGGGTGTTTCTATCTGGATTATGATTCAGCACGGGATTGCTTTTTTAGGCTGGTTCGTGTTCTTTGTCGTGATGGAGCATCAGGGAGAGCGGCCGTTGGCGATTACGAATGTGGTGCGAAGCATTTCTTCGTTTCTGTTTATGTTTGTCAATGCCTTTGCTTCGACCTCCAGTTCGCTGGTCAGCAATCTGATTGGTGCTGGAAAGCCGGAACAGGTGATGGGATTGTGCGGGCGTATGATACGGATTTGCTATTACTTCGTTTTGCCGCTCGGTATTCTGATTGCCCTATTCCCGGAACTGGTATTGCGCATTTACACGGATAATCTGGATCTGATTGCCGGTTCTGTATCATCCCTTTGGGTGATGCTTTCCTCTTATCTAATTGTGGTTCCGGCCTTTATCTTCTTTTTCAGTGTGTCGGGAACGGGAAATACGCAGACGGCATTGCTGATTGATATGGCAAGTATCTTTGTCTATGTTCTCTATGCACTGTGGGTCGGTATCCGGATGCATGCGGATGTGGCGGTCTGCTGGACAACGGAGCATGTCTACGATTTGATGATCCTGTCCGCTTTCTTCTATCTCTGGAAAGGAAACTGGCAGAATAAAAAACTGTGACAACTTATCTGGAATTACCGTTTTATCAATACGGTAAGCCGTAGGGAAAGATCGAAAAAGACCATCTTTGCGTTCACATTTTGCGTCACATGCCGTTCCGCTTTTGCCAACTCGTCCATGATGTCGATCACATTCCGTTCATTGATGAAAGGAGCGAACTTCACGGCAAATCCAGCTTCGTCCGTATTCATATAATTGAGTTCCGGCGACTGGAACCGGTACATGAAGTTCTCGCGTATCAGATGCTGGCAATAAGAAAGAAAGTTCTTCTGCCGTTCACGCCCGATACTTGCCAACACGTCTGCCATGTCTTTCATGCCTCTGACATTACGCGCCCAGGAGTTGCGCATCATGCCTTTGAATTGTTCCAGGTAGAACTTGTTCTCTTCCCCCAGGCTGATTGCCTCGACCGCTTTCAGGTAACTGCCGTTTGCCAGATGGGCGACATGCTTGGCATCTTCGGGAGTCAGGTTGAACCGGGAAATCATGGAGGCGGCGATATCTTCCGGATGAATGCCACGTACGTTGATACGTTGCGCACGGGACAGGATGGTTCCTAAAACCAGGTCGGGAAGTTCCGATACCATCAGGATCACCGTGTTCCGGGGAGGTTCCTCAATGATCTTCAGGAGTTTGTTGGCACAGGTCGGGTGGAGTTTTTCCGGTAGCCATACCAACAGGATGCGGTAAGTCGCTTCGTATATCTTAAGGCTCAGTTTCCGGATAATCTCGTCGCTCTCTTTCGAGTAGATCAGAGCTTGTGAGTTGCCGGCATCGATATAATCCAGCCAGCCGTCTATATCGAAATAGGGACGGTCTTTCAGGAAACCTCTCCATTCGGTGAGGTAATCGTCGCAGACATCTTTTTTCTTATCCTTCTTGGAAACGATCGGGAACACGAAATGAAGGTCCGGGTGGGCCAACTCGTTATACTTCAGGCATGACGGACAATGCCCGCATGAATCCGTTTCCGTCCGGTTCGTACAGTTCAGATAACGTGCGTAAGCCAGTGTGAGAGGAAAGGCGCCTGCACCCCCCTGTTCCGTGAATAGCTGGGCATGCGGGACGACACCTGTCTGTGCCGAATGTATAAGCCGTTTTTTTATTTCTTCCTGACCGATAATATCCTTGAAGTACATGTTGCTTCTTATTGAGTTGATAGAGCAAAGGTACGAATAATCGAGGAAATAAGAAACCTCATCTTAATGTGCGATCTGTATTTTCTCTTTAATGCATTTACCAATAAAAAGTACAAGCAAAAAAGGATATAAGGCCAAATCCATTGCGATAAACAGTATGTATTTCATCTTTGTAAAATTTATTATTTCGTCGATAAGACTAAGATGCTTGGAAAAACCCCTATCCGATAACAAACTTTTTTCATTTTGTTGTATTGCTTACTTCTATTGCCTGATCGATAAAAACTGAGACGGTGATTTGTGTTTTTTTGCGGTTGACAAAATGTAATATTTTTTCTTATGATTATTCTTGTGAAGATAGTTTTGAATATGTTTTAATTGTTTTGTTTCGGTATTTGATTTCAAAATGATAGTATTATCTTTGCATTGTAAAAAAAGAAAATTACATAAATACGGATTGTATTATGAATGTATGCAAAGATGACGCTTCTATTCTGATTATATATACGGGAGGTACTATCGGAATGATAGAAAATCCTGAGACGGGCTCTTTGGAGGCCTTTAATTTTGAACATTTGGAGGAGCATGTCCCCGAACTGAAAAATCTCGGATATAAAATATCGTCTATTCAATTTGATCCACCGATGGATTCATCGGAGATGGGACCGGATTCATGGATGAAAATCGTGCATGTCATTGCGGAACATTATCATGATTACGATGGCTTTGTCGTTCTGCATGGGACCGATACGATGGCCTTTACCGCTTCCGCTTTGAGCTTTATGCTGGAAAATCTAAGTAAGCCGGTGGTTCTGACCGGTTCACAGCTTCCGATCGGTATGCTTCGTACGGATGGAAAGGAAAACCTGATTACGGCGATAGAGATTGCCGCCGCCCGTGAAAACGATATGCCGCTGGTTCCTGAAGTCTGTATTTTCTTTGAGAACGACCTGTTGCGCGGGAATCGTACCAGCAAGACGAATGCGGATAATTTCAATGCGTTCCGTTCCTATAATTATCCTCCGCTGGCGCATGCCGGTATTTCTATTAAATATGATATTCCCCAGATCTACCACCCGGTATCCAGAAAACCGCTGAAACCTCATTACTTGTTGGACCGGAATATTGCAATCTTGAAAATATTTCCTGGAATTTCTCCGCAGGTTGTGGAAAGCATCTTGAATATTCCCGGCTTGAAAGGCGTCGTGATGGAAACATTCGGTAGCGGGAATGCGCCCGGATATGACTGGTTGCTGGAGATGTTGAAGGATGCGGTCGAACGGGGGATCGTCATTGTCAATGTCACCCAATGCCTTGCCGGGAGCGTGGAAATGCACCGCTATGAAACCGGTCGCAAATTGTTGCAGGCCGGCGTGGTGAGCGGTTACGACAGCACGACCGAATGTGCGGTTGCCAAGCTGATGTTCCTGTTCGGGCATGGTATGACGCCGGACGAAGTAAAGGAACATCTGAATTGTTCGCTGATCGGGGAGATTACGATTGCTTGAAAATATAGTTCCTTCGGCATGAAAACATCGTTTCATAGGCATGGAAATATAGTTTCGTGCTCATGAAACGATGTTTTCGTGCTTTCAATACACCTCTTTTGCCACCTTATAGACGCTATCCGATGCCATCATCGTATAGAAATGTAGGCTCGGAACGCCGTGTGCAATCAAGTCTTTGCATTGCTGGATGCACCATTCGACACCGACGGCTTTCGCTTCATCATCCGTTTTGCATTTACGAAGTTCTGTTGCAAACGGTTCGGGAATGTCCGAACGGAATATCTTAGGCAGCACGGTGAGCTGGTTCTTGAATACGATCGGCTTGATACCCGGAATGATGGGGACCGTAATGCCTTCCGCCCGGCATCGGTCTACGAATGCGTAATATTTTTCATTGTCGAAAAACATCTGTGTCACCAAGTAGTCCGCCCCGTTCTTTACTTTCTCTTTCAGATAGAAAATATCCGATTCCATATTGGGGGCTTCTTCATGCTTTTCCGGATAGCAAGCCATTCCGTAAGAGAACGGTGTTTCATTGGCTTCGAAAACAGATCCGTCGATGGCGATCCCTTTGTTGAAGTCGTTCACTTGCTGCTGGAGGTCGGTTGCATGTTCGTGGTATATGTCCGTTTTTTGTCCGGCTTCTAGTGTTTTTACATCTCCACGGAGCAACAACAGGTCATAAACACCTAAAAAGTTCAGGTCGATCAATGCATATTCCGTTTCATCTTTTGTAAATCCCTTGCATATAATATGAGGAACAGCCGTTATGCCATATTTATTCTGGATAGCCGAAGCGATGGCGACCGATCCGGGACGTTTGCGGATGTTGACTTTCTGAAAGCTACCATCTGGCAAAGTCTTGTAGATATATTCGCTGTGATGGGATGTTATATTAATGTATTTAGGATCGAACTCGATCAGTTTGTCTATGACATTATATACTTTCTGTATGCTGTTTCCTTTCAACGGAGGAAGTATTTCAAATGAGAAAGCAGTACTCTTGCTGCTATTGATCAGATCGATTACTTTCATGTTATTTATTTATTTGGGTGGACAAATGTACATAAAAAACAGTTATGTTTGTCTGCCCAATATGTTGATTGTTTATGTTGTTTGAATTTTCCACGTGTCGATATTCCGTGTTTCGTTGCTGAGTTTCCATCATGTCTTTTTGTTGCTTCTTCACAAAGATACGATATAATCTGCAATTTGCATCTATCGTTCTTGTTATTTTTGCCGTTTTTGAAGGGGTAAATGAGTGTTAAAATAGACAATATCTCTCTTTAAAATGCGATTTTGGGTTAAAATCTTGATTGATAGTGAGGTGTAGGAATCTTATATCTGTTAAAAAATATTACCCTTGTGTGTAATTTGAATTAAATGGGATATAAAATCGAATTAGATGCAGCAGTAGTTTCGATTTGGACCAATGAGATTTGAGGCAAGGTGTACAATAAGAGTGTAGCCGAATTTGCCTGTACGCATTGCGACAATTTGCGGGATTATTTTCCTGCGAGGATTAAATGAGTAACGGTTGCCGTTTTTCATTTTTTATTAATACCTTTGCCTGTCAATAATCTAATTACGATAAGATATGGAAAATATTAATTGGTCTGATCTGTCATTCGGTTATATGAAGACAGACTATAATGTACGGTGTTACTATCGGGATGGTAAATGGGGCGAGCTCGAAGTTAGTTCTTCCGAGATCATCAATATTCATATGGCTGCCACATGTTTGCATTATGGACAGGAGTCGTTTGAAGGATTGAAGGCGTTCAAAGGGAGAGACGGCAAGATCCGTGTGTTCCGTATGGATGAGAACGGCAAACGCATGCAATCTTCCAGCCGCGGTATCAAAATGGCCGAGTTGCCCGTTGAGAAGTTCGAGGAAGCTATCCGTAAGGTCGTAAAACTGAACGAACGTTTTGTCCCCCCTTATGAAAGCGGGGCTGCTTTATATATCCGTCCGTTGATGATCGGTTTGGGTGCCCAGGTGGGTGTGAAGCCGGCTCTCGAATATATGTTCATGGTGTTTGTGACGCCGGTGGGACCGTATTTTAAGGGTGGTTTCAAACCCTCCAAAGTATGTATCATGCGCGATTACGATCGTGCTGCCCCTCAGGGAACCGGTACGATCAAAGTCGGTGGTAATTACGCCGCCAGTCTCGTTGCGGGCGAAAAGGCTCATGAGCTGGGCTACGCCGCTGTTTTATATCTGGACCCGAAAGAAAAGAAATATTTGGACGAATGCGGCCCAGCCAACTTCTTCGGAATTCGTGGCAACAGCTACATCACTCCGCAGTCTCACTCTATCCTGCCTTCTATCACGAACAAGAGTTTGCAGCAGTTGGCAACCGATATGGGCCTGACGGTGGAACGCCGTCCGGTTCCGGTAGAAGAAATCGCTGCGTTCGATGAAGCTGCCGAATGTGGAACTGCTGCGGTTATTGCTCCGATTTCACAGATCGATGATTTGGATGTCAATAAGTCTTATGTGATTGCAAAAGACGGCAAACCGGGTCCTGTTTGTGAAAAACTATACAATAAACTGCGTGCTATCCAGTATGGCGATGAACCTGATACCTATGGGTGGATAACGATAATTGAATAATTAACAATAAAAAATGGATAATTGATAATTTGGAATAGATGTTTTTTATCAAAATTGCAAACTCTGCATTGCAATTCGGAAAAAATATCTATATTTGCCTCGTTTAACGGGATGGATAAATTGTCAATTGTCCATTGTTAATTGTCAATTGAAAAAGTGGAAGCATTCTTTAAAACACATAAATATCTGGTAGAACACTTGTATTCGCCGGTTCGCAGAGGGCTGATGGACGAGATCGACTGGAATGATCGGTTGATCGGTATTAAGGGGTCTCGCGGAGTGGGAAAGACGACTTTTCTGCTGGATTATGCCCGCGAGCATTTTGGCGCGGATAATAAAGAGTGTCTTTACATAAATCTGAATCATTTTTATTTTACGGAACGTACGTTGGTCGATTTTGCTTCTGAGTTCAGGGCAAAAGGGGGAAAAGTGCTGCTGATCGACCAAGTGTTCAAATATTCGGGATGGTCGAAAGAACTCCGCTATTGTTACGATAACTTCACTGATTTGAAGATCATTTTTTCCGGTTCTTCCGTCATGCGGTTGAAAGATGAAAATCCCGATCTGTCAGGTAAGGTGGTTTCGTATAACCTGCGAGGTTTCTCATTCCGGGAATTTTTTAATCTGATGTCCGGGAACAGTTTTCCAGCTTATACGTTTGGAGAAATATTGGTGGACCATCAGGAGATTGCGAAAGGCATCTGCTCGGTGGGAAAACCGATGGCATACTTTCAGGACTATCTGCATCATGGTTTCTACCCGTTCTTCTTGGAGAAGCGCAATTTCTCGGAGAATTTGCTAAAGACCATGAATATGATGCTGGAGGTAGATGTGTTATACATAAAACAAATCGAACAAAGCTATCTGCCGAAACTGCGTAAGCTGCTTTACCTGTTGGCGACAAGCGCTCCTTGTACGCCCAATGTGAGTCAGTTGAGCAAAGACATAGAGACTTCGCGGGCCACCGTGATGAACTATATCAAATATTTGGCCGATGCCCGTTTGATGAACATACTTTATCCGGTGGGAGAGTCCTTCCCCAAGAAACCCTCTAAAGTGTATATGTATAACTCCAATTTGATGTATCCCATCCGGCCGATGGAAGTGAATATGCAGTCTGTCCGCGAATCATTCTTTTATAACCAGCTTTTGAAGGATAATAAATTGAATGAGGGCGGGAAGAATGCACATTTCTTAGTCAATGGGATGCATAATTTCAGGATTGAAGAAAACATGAAGGTGAAGAATAATCCTGATCTGTATTATGCAATCGATAAGGTCGAAGTAGGAGAGGGCAACATGATCCCGCTTTGGCTTTTCGGCTTTTTATATTGAAATTTTTTTAAATACTAATAGTAAGAGTCTATGACAAAACAGAAGAAATTTTTAACCTGTGATGGTAACCAGGCTGCTGCACATATCTCCTATATGTTCAGTGAAGTTGCTGCGATTTACCCCATCACTCCGTCATCTACGATGGCAGAATATGTAGATGAATGGGCTGCTGCCGGACGTAAGAATATTTTCGGCGAAACTGTAATGGTGCAGGAAATGCAATCTGAAGGTGGTGCTGCCGGTGCAGTTCACGGTTCGTTGCAGGCTGGTGCACTGACTACGACTTATACGGCTTCTCAGGGTTTGTTGCTGATGATCCCGAACATGTACAAGATCGCAGGTGAATTGCTGCCTTGCGTATTCCATGTATCTGCTCGTACATTGGCTTCTCACGCACTGTGTATCTTCGGTGACCATCAAGACGTAATGTCTGCCCGTCAGACAGGCTTCGCCATGTTGGCCGAAGGTTCTGTACAGGAAGTGATGGATTTGGCAGGTGTTGCCCACTTGGCTACAATCAAATCCCGTGTTCCGTTCGTGAACTTCTTCGACGGTTTCCGTACATCTCACGAAATCCAGAAGATCGAAGCATTGGAAAATGAAGATTTGGCTCCGCTGATCGACCAGAAGGCGTTGGCTGAATTCCGCGCACGTGCCTTGAATCCGAAAACTCCGGTTGCACGCGGTATGGCTGAAAACCCTGACCACTTCTTCCAGCATAGAGAATCGAGCAACTCTTACTATGATGCAGTTCCTGCTATCGTAGAAGAATATATGAATGAAATCTCCAAGATCACAGGACGTAAATACGGTTTGTTCGATTACTACGGAGCTGAAGATGCAGAACGCGTAATCATTGCAATGGGTTCTGTTACGGAAGCTGCACGCGAAGCTATCGACTACCTGACAGCTAAGGGTGAAAAAGTAGGTTTGGTTTCCGTTCACTTGTATCGTCCGTTCTCGGCTAAACACTTCTTGGCAGCTGTTCCTAAGACTGCTAAGCGTATTGCTGTTTTGGACCGTACAAAAGAACCGGGTGCAGTAGGCGAACCTCTGTATCTGGATGTAAAAGACTGTTTCTATGGCCAGGAAGATGCTCCGGTTATCGTAGGCGGCCGTTATGGTTTGGGGTCTAAGGATACGACTCCTGCCCAGATCCTTTCCGTATATGAAAACCTGGCACTGCCGATGCCGAAGAACCAGTTCACGATCGGTATCGTAGATGACGTAACATTCACTTCCCTGCCTCAGAAAGAAGAGATCGCATTGGGTGGCGAAGGCATGTTCGAAGCTAAGTTCTACGGTTTGGGTGCAGACGGTACTGTCGGTGCCAACAAGAATTCAGTCAAGATCATCGGTGACAATACAAATAAATATTGCCAGGCTTATTTCTCTTACGACTCTAAGAAATCCGGCGGTTTCACTTGTTCTCACCTGCGTTTCGGTGATCATCCGATCCGCTCTACCTATTTGGTAAACACACCGAATTTTGTGGCTTGCCACGTTCAGGCTTACCTGCGTATGTACGATGTGACTCGCGGTTTGCGTGAGAACGGTACATTCTTGCTGAACACGGTATGGAATGGCGAAGAATTGGCAAAACACCTGCCTAACCGTGTAAAACGTTATTTCGCTCAGAAAAATATTACGGTTTATTATATCAATGCTACACAGATCGCATTGGAAATCGGTTTGGGTAACCGCACCAATACAATCCTGCAGTCTGCATTCTTCCGTATCACAGGTGTAATTCCTGTTGATCTGGCTATCGAACAGATGAAGAAGTTCATCGTGAAGTCTTATGGCAAGAAGGGTGAAGATGTTGTAAACAAAAACTATGCTGCTGTTGATCGTGGTGGCGAATACAACCAGTTGACTGTTGATCCTGCATGGGCTAACCTGCCGGATGATGAAGAGGTTGTAAACAACGATCCTGCATTTATCAACGAAGTGGTTCGTCCTATTAATGCACAGGATGGCGACCTACTGAAGGTTTCTGCTTTCAAGGGCATCGAAGACGGTACATGGCATCAGGGTACTGCAAAATATGAAAAACGTGGTGTAGCTGCATTTGTTCCGGTTTGGAATGAGGCAAACTGTATCCAGTGTAACCAGTGTGCTTACGTTTGTCCTCACGCTTCTATCCGTCCGTTCGTTTTGAATGACGAAGAACAGAAGGGTGCAAACTTCCCGATGTTGGATGTGAAAGCTCCGGCTACAATGAAGGGGATGAAGTTCCGTATGCAGGTAGATGTTATGGACTGCTTGGGTTGCGGAAACTGTGCCGATATCTGTCCGGGATTCAAGGGCAACAAGGCGTTGTCTATGGCTCCGCTGGAAGGTCAGTTGGCTGAAGCTGATAACTGGGCATACTGTGTGGCTAATGTAAGTTCTAAGCAGAGTTTGGTAGACATCAAGTCTAATGTGAAGAATTCTCAGTTCGCAACTCCGTTGTTCGAGTTCTCAGGCGCTTGCTCCGGTTGTGGTGAAACTCCGTACGTAAAACTGATTTCCCAGTTGTTCGGTGATCGTGAAATGGTTGCTAACGCTACGGGATGTTCTTCTATCTATTCGGGTTCTGTTCCATCTACTCCGTATACGACAAACGAAAAGGGTGAAGGTCCTGCATGGGCTAACTCTCTGTTCGAAGACTTCTGTGAATTCGGTTTGGGTATGGAATTGGCTAACGAAAAGATGCGTGCACGTATCCAGAATGCAATGGAAGCTGCCATTGCTTATGAAGGCACTCCGGCCGAATATAAGGAAGCATTCACTGCATGGATCGAAAATCAGAACGATGCCGATAAGACGAAAGAACTGGCAGCTCTGATCATTCCGATGGTTGAAGCAGCTAAGGATAAATGTCCGAATTGCGCTACTATCGCCGAATTGAGCCACTTCTTGGTAAAACGTTCACAGTGGATTATCGGTGGTGACGGTGCTTCTTACGATATCGGTTATGGTGGTTTGGACCACGTGATTGCTTCCGGTAAGAATGTGAATATCCTGGTTCTGGATACTGAAGTTTATTCAAATACAGGCGGTCAGTCTTCAAAGGCTACTCCGGTCGGTGCAATCGCCAAGTTTGCTGCAGCCGGTAAGAGAGTCCGCAAGAAAGACTTGGGTTTGATGGCTACTACTTACGGTTACGTTTATGTCGCTCAGATCGCTATGGGTGCTGATCAGGCTCAGACTTTGAAGGCTATCCGCGAAGCTGAAGCTTATGACGGTCCTTCTTTGATTATCGCTTATGCTCCTTGTATCAACCACGGTTTGAAGAAGGGTATGGGCAAATCTCAGGCTGAAGAAAAAGAAGCTGTTGCATGTGGTTACTGGCACTTGTGGCGCTACAATCCTGCTCTGGAAGCTGAAGGCAAGAACCCGTTCACATTGGATTCCAAAGAACCGGATTGGAGTAAATTCCAAGACTTCCTGAAAGGTGAAGTTCGTTTCGCATCTGTTGCAAAACAGTATCCAGCTGAAGCTGCTGAATTGTTTGCTGCCGCAGAAGAAAACGCTAAGTGGCGTCTGCGTAGCTACAAACGTATGGCTGCTGAAAACTGGAGTGTAGAAGAATAATTTGATTATGATCATCTAAGGGTGGAAATCCTTTTTTCACCCGAATAAAATAGAAAGCGGAGTCTCACCATGAGATTCCGCTTTTTTTATTATTCCAATAAAGACCGGTAAAAGGCTTTTGTAATATGAAATTCATGTCCTTCTGGTTCTTCGGCAGAACAAAATGGAATATTTCTGTGTTTAATTAACATATATAGTAAAGATAAAAATATGAATGTAACATATGAAGATGTCCGCAATTCCGAAGAGATCCGGACTTATATCAAACAAGCGGACGAGTCGTTGAAAGCAATCGGCTACACGGAGCATAGCTTTGCCCATTGCACGAAGGTTGCGAAAGTAGCAGGGGATTTATTGGAGAAGTTAGGATATGATGCGCATGAGGTGGAACTGGCTCGTATCGCCGGTTTCATGCACGATATAGGCAATGTGGTGAACCGCATCGACCACGCCCAAAGTGGGGCTATGATGGCTTTTCGTATTTTGGATAAGATGGGAATGCCGCCTGAAGATGTGGCGACCGTTATTACAGCTATCGGAAACCATGACGAACAGACGGCTGCTGCTGTAAATGCCGTTGCAGCTGCTCTGATAATCGCTGATAAGACGGATGTGCGTCGCAGCCGTGTCCGTAACCGTTCCACGATTAATTTCGATATCCATGATCGGGTAAATTATGCAGCCGAAAAATCGGATGTTATATTGGAGCCGGATTCGAAAACGATCACTCTCGATTTAAAGATCAATACTGAAATTTGTGCCGTGATGGACTATTTCGAGATTTTTACCGGACGGATGCTACTTTGCAGGAAAGCAGCTGAATTTCTTGGCCTGCAGTTCAAGCTGGATATAAATGATGTCTATTTATTGTAATATCATTTGTTTCATATATTTTGGAAAAAGTTTATCTTTATCGCGTTTTAACGAAATAAAGGTCTAACTAATCTAATGAATATGAAACATTTTTTATGCCTTCTTTTTTGCTTATCTTTCCTTCTTTTCCCTGTTTATGCACAGGAATCGTATGAAACGTATAGTGGAGATACATTCAAAACCGGTGATGTGCTTACTCTCGGAGATTTCTATCTGAGTTCGACTAAGTATAGCCATTTGAAATACGCGTATACGGATACCTATGGAAAGGTTCGGTATGAGGCGTTCAATGGAAAGGATTTGCCTTTCTCCAAGGTAACAATCCGTGAGATTATCCGGCCGGAAGATAAGAATATGTTCCTGAACGAAGCTGTCGTGTTTGCCTTGGAAAGTGAGAAAGCTCCCGATAAGAAACTGTTCGTGGAGATTGATCGTGCGATCGAACAAGGCGAGATCGTCGTGAATATGCCTGAACCTGTTATAAAATGCGAGGAGATGACGCTCGAACAAATGTTTATTTGCTGTGTTCGTGTCAATAAATTACCGATAGACGACAAGGTGGTCTTGAATTATATCAGTGTCGTCAATAAAGAATTGGGGCAGGAATGCCGGCGCGATCAGTTTAAATTCCGTAAACTGAAAGGCGAATATCAGGCTCGCTTGGAAAAGGGAATGGCCGATTTTGATTTTACAAAAACTTATTTCATAAAAGTGAACAATAACCATAACGGTTATGATTTTGACCATAAAGGCTATCCATTGTCCTATCCGACACGTTCGGGCAGTTCTCCCAAACAATGTATTCCTTTCAACGGTTTCAATTTTATGCCGGTTAATCCGGATCAGGCGTTCTTTATCCCTGTGAGCATGGATGATGCGGAAAAATACGAGAAACGGAGCAGAGGAACCGGTCAGAACGGCTATGTCAGCCCGTTGGTATATACGGTTGTCTATTTGCAGCCCTTAGATAAGTATATGGAACTGCCAAAAGGAAAATACAATGTTCTCAACGTGGAGAACCTATATCGCTCGACACTGATCGGTGTCAAGGTTAAAGGCTTGGAGGTCTATGATAATAAAAATTTCCGGTATAATTTGATTGGATCGGCTTTGTTTGAATGATCCCTTGTAAATCTGTTCCTAAAAGACCATGGCAAAGGTATTTTGACACCCTCATTGTGATTTCATTTCTGGGAATAGAGGGTGGCAAAACTGCCTTGAAAGAGAAAGTTTAGAATACCGGAATCGAATAGACCAGCCCTAACGAAATACGATGCGTGTCGGGATCGACTGCTCCCATATCCAAGGCTGCTTTTTCAAGTTTTACGCCGCGATATGTATAAAGGAGAAAGATGAAAAGATCACTGTTCTTGATCGGGAAAAATTCGAGACTGCTCTGTGCATTCCAGGAACGGCGGTACATGCCTTTGGCAAATGGTCCGTTCGCCTTGTACACTTTTCCGGTTTCATAAGCACCTTTCACATAGAGGTTCCAGCGCGGGTGAATCCGGTAGTCGATATCGGCGATGACCGATAGATACTCGGTATTGCAAGCTGTCTGGGCTGTCTCTGGCAGACGGCTGATAACGCCGTGCTGGTCCAATCCCTGCCGGGTGTACATGATGTCCAGATAAGTCAGCAGAGGTCCTTTCTCGATCGTGTTGCCGCAGGTGAAGTAATAAGAATAACGTTTCTGTGTCTGTTGTCCTACGGAAGCGGCATAACGGAGTTGCAGGATGCGGTCGAAATAGTAGCTGTTCCAGTTTACCGTATACATGAAAGGAACTTTTGCTTCTCGTGTGTTGTCGGGCAATCCGGTCGGGTAGATTTCGTTGTCCTGTCCGCTTCGGTTGTTCACGATCTGGAAGCAAAGTTCGTGGTCAGGATTGATCTGCCAGTTACCTGAAATACCAGCCTGATAGCAGGTCAGTAGGTTGTTGAACTCACTGAACTCACGGACTTTTATCGAATTGACAAAATATTCGTATCCTCCGAAATTGACAAACTGCTTACCGATCGTAAAGCCGAACTTGTCATGTACTTTCAGGTTGACATAAGCCAATTCGAGCGAGGACGAAAGGTTGTCCAGCGAATAAGGGTCCGAATATTTATTAAACGACTGCCGGTAATGATAGGAAAGGTTTTTCCATACATTCCCTTTTATTTCCAATCGGACACGATTCAGCTTGAAGTTCATGCCGTCGAAATCGGAACCGATGAAATTGGCGTTTGCCGAAGTAAAAAGCTGAAAATTCATTTCTGCGCTTTCAATCACCTTTTTCCCTCCTGTAAGTCGTTCGACCAAAGTTGGTTCTTGTCCAGGAACGGTTTCTTTCTCAATCTCTTGTGCAAAGACGGATGGAACGGATATGAATAGTATTGTCAATAAGTAGAGATGTGTTTTCATGTTTGCAAATAAAATGTTTCAGCGTTCAAATATAGTGATTTTATATGACCTTTGGAAATCCGTAATTATTCTTACCTTTGTTGAGGTTTAAAAGGTAATGAGTTTAGGTTATGATTAAAGCAGTATTTTTTGATATTGATGGGACATTGGTCAGCTTTAAAACACATGTAGTCCCGAAATCTACCCTTCATGCGATCGAATTGTTGAAGAAGAAGGGGATAAAAGTATTTATAGCAACTGGTCGTCATCGCCGTTCGATTAACAATCTGGGCGATCTTGAGTTCGATGGATATGTAACTTTGAATGGTGGCTATGTGTTTGCCGGAAAGGACGATGTGATTTATAAGCATAGCATTCCCGATAAGGATATCGAAGCCTTGGTTCGTTACCAGGAAAAAGAAGGCGAATTCCCTTGTGCCTTTGTGCAGGAAGACGAGATTTTTATGAACTATACGGATAAGGCGGTCAATGATGTGTTTCATCTGTTGAACTTCCCGGCTCCTCCAATCCGTCCGATCGAGGATATTTATGGAAAGACGGTCTACCAGTTGATCGCCTTTTTTACGGCAGAGCAGGAGAAACGTATTATGAAGGTCTTGTCGCATTGTGAATCCACGCGGTGGAACCCTCTTTTTACAGATATCGTACCGCTTGGAAGCAGTAAACGGGTCGGGATTGACAAAATGCTGGAACATTACCATATCGGTCTGGACGAATGTATGGCCTTTGGTGATGGTGGTAATGATATTCAGATGCTTAGCCATGTCGGGATTGGGGTTGCTATGGGAAATGCGGCCGAAGACGTGATGAGTGCAGCTGGTTATGTGACCACCTCTGTCGACGAGAATGGTGTATACAATGCGTTGAAACATTTCAACATTATTTGATTTTGAACTGTTACATATATATAAGATAGTTATGATAGACGAGTTATTGAAATTTAATCGTGAATTTGTAAAGAGTAAAGGATACGAGAGGTTTATCACCAATAAATATCCTGATAAGAAAATTGCGATAGTGTCTTGTATGGATACGCGTCTTACGGAACTGCTGCCGGCAGCTTTGGGAATAAAGAACGGGGATGTCAAGATCATCAAGAATGCTGGGGCGATTATTTCCCATCCTTTCGGAAGTGTGATCCGGAGTCTGTTGGTTGCCATTTATGAATTAGGTGTGAACGAAGTCATGATTGTCGGTCATACCGATTGCGGTGCCAAGCATATGGACAGCGAACAGATGATTGAGGTAATGAAGAAGCGTGGTATCCCTTCGGAGCATATCGATATGATGCGTTACTGCGGCATTGATTTCAAATCGTGGTTGCGTGGGTTCGACACCCCGGAAGGTTCCGTTCGTGAAACAGTGGCTCAAGTACAAAAACATCCGTTGATCCCAAAAGATATAACGGTCCGCGGATTTGTAATCGACTCGACTACAGGTGAATTGGCTACTGTCGTTTAGATAAATCGAGATGAAAAGTATTTAATCAAAACCTAAATATAGTTAAATAGTAGACATTGAATATGTTTTACAGCATAAATTCAAATAAAATACTTATCTTTGCACTGTAAACAAAAAGAAAAAGAAAGTTTAGGTTTAGTTATTATTAATCGTTCTCCAAGCGTGGAGAACTTAAATGAGTAAAATTATGATGATGAGAGAAAACGAAAAAAGTATGCGTACTTTAGCGATGTTGCGTTATCAGGCTGATCGTTATCAGTCAGTAGGAAATGGTTCAATGTGCCAGCGAGTAAATGCTGAGATTCGCAGATTGGTGAGCCAAATGAGCGAAAGCTCTAAAAATTGAGTATTAAACAGTAAATAATTTGTTAGATGTAGTCTCTTCACCGTAGTCTTTTGAAAGACTGGTGAGAGATAAAAGGGGGAGGTATTCGACGCTTATGAGATAGCGGAGTTTGGCCTTTTTTTATTTTAATGAAGTCAGTCCTGCTCTTGTCTACAACCACACTAAAATCATATTTGTGTTCTGTCATTATAGTTCGAATGTATACAAATATCCGTATATTTGCATAATGTAGAAAACTATAATCTGTAAAACACAATATCGAAATGAGAAAAACGGGATTGTTTTTAGCCTCTATTGCACTAAGTGCTACGCTATGGGCCGAGTTGCCTGAAAAGAAAGGGCTGGATGTCATTAACAGGGCAAATGCCGAGGCCTATATCGGTTTTCTGGCAAGCGATGCATTGGAAGGGCGTGAAGCTGGTTTCCGTGGTGGGCGTATTGCCGGTGAATATATTGTATCTAATTTGAAAACGATGGGGATCGAACCTCTGTTCGAATCCTATTACCAACCTTTTGAGGCTTATAACAAGGAACGGCAGAAGAAGGGCCGTTTCCAGGTTCATCCGGATTCGATCGCGAAGTTGAAACAAGGTGTTCATCAGAAGTTGTCGATGAACAACATCTTGGGGAAGATCGAGGGTAAGAACCCGAACGAATATGTGATTATTGGCGCCCATTACGATCATCTCGGCTTTGACCCGATGCTGGACGGTGACCGGGTCTATAACGGGGCCGACGATAATGCTTCGGGTGTTTCAGCTGTCCTGCAGGTCGCTAAGGCGTTTTTAGCGACGGGGGTTCAACCGGAGCGAACCGTTATTTTCGCCTTCTGGGATGGTGAAGAGAAAGGCTTGTTAGGCTCCAAATATTTCGTGCAGACATTCTTGGAGATGGATAAGGTGAAGGGGTATCTGAATTACGACATGATTGGCCGTAATAAAGACGAGTCCAAGCCGATGCATGTCGTTTATTTCTATACGGAAGCGCATCCTGTGTTTGGCGATTGGTTGAAAAACGATATCAAGAAATATGGCTTGAATCTGACTCCTGATTATCGTCCGTGGGATAAGCCGGTAGGGGGGAGCGATAACGCTTCGTTCGCTCTTTTGGATATTCCGGTCATCTGGTACCATACGGATGGTCATCCTGACTATCATATGCCAAGCGACCATGTGGAAAAGATAAACTGGAATAAGATTGTCGACATAACGAAAGCCTCTTTTCTGAATATGTGGAATCTGGCGAATGAGAAAGACTATTGATGTGATCGTTTATATTTCTTATTTCAAAACACCTATGTTTCGAATTCAAAACATAGGTGTTTCGTTTTTAAAACATATATGTTTTGAACTCGATATCTTCTGGCTGTGAAAAGAAGTATTATCCATTTATAGAAAGATAGTTGTTTTGTGGAATAAGGTATACATCTTCTCTCTGTAGGTCAGTGCCTTTTCCTCGATAGCCAATAAGCTGTATGTATTTTTTTAAATCATATTGTATGATTACTGTCTCATTTAATAGACTTATAAGAAGGTAGCACTTACCTCTTTCACTTTCTTTGTAACTGATTAGATAGTTGTTTTGAACTATGTGAATTGTGTAGTCTTAAATCACTTCATATTCTTGGTATTTCAGTATTTATAGGGAGTTGATATATATGAATTGTTTGCTGAAGTTGTGAAGATGGACCTTAAAATCAAAAGCTATTGAAATAATGTGGATTTTTCAAATACAAGAAGGTCCACCCTTCTGTTATGAAGAGCAGACCTTTTGAAAAAAAATTATCAAAATATTTCAATTAATCCCATCCCGGATTTTGTTTTAAATTGGGATTTAATCCGATTTGGTTTGTCGGAATAGAGAACAAATAGTTCTTGGGATCTATAAAGTTTGGAACAGGATTTGTCATTCGTTTTGTATAAACATCAATGGCACCGTCTACGAAACCTAATCCGGATTTAATGGATTCATAATCTTTTGTATTATATCCATTTAAATCATTCTCACTTGTTGCTTTGTCTGGAATGATACCCAATTTCGGTTGGTTCAGGCGAATACCGCAGGCCCAACGCATTAAGTCGTGGTAACGATAACCTTCTGCCATTAGTTCAACACGACGTTCACGGCGGATTTCGCGGATCAAGTTGGCGTTCGGGCCTTTGATTGTTGGATATTCGGCAACCAATTTCGGGTCTTCAATCGGATTTGTTGTCAAATGGTGATTAAAACCAACCCGATCACGCAAAGCGTTGATTGTTTTATCTAATTCGGGATCTTGGCCAAGTTCGGCTCCTGCTTCTGCACGTATCAGAAGAATCTCTGCATAACGGAAGATTGGAGCGTCTAATGTTCCAATATGATGAGATGATGTGTATTCTGACGGATTGTAATATTTGATAACACCATATCCCGTAGATGTACTAACACTTCCACTGGTATATTTACCGATATCCGGACGTTTCCCTTCTAGGTAATAGGTGTATTCACCAGCTTCGGGAGTCGGTACTGTTTGTAGTAAACGCGGATCTCGATTCTTTAGTTCGGCGATTAATGTAGTATGATGAGAGTGGCCTTCGCAGCCGCACATAGAGATTGGTTTTCCTGTTGTTGCACACAAATAATCTTCAACAGCGTCACGACTCAAACCGATAGGAGATTCACCGACTGCAATTTGGCGGCTTAAGTTATTTCCTTTGCCGACAGTCGGATCATATTCCTTCGACAGAATAATTTCAGGATTGGAGTTGTAATCTGCTTGGATAAATAATTCATAATAGGCTTTACCAGGTTTTGAACCTTGGAACAATGAATAGCCATATTCGGATTTCATCAGTTCGCCTGCTGCTTCATAAGCGGCTTTGAGCAATTCGGTATCACCTTCCATATTATGATAACGGCGGAAAGTTCCTTCAAATAAACATATACGTGCCTTTAATGCAAGTGCAGCGTCTTTGCTGATGCGGTAGACACCTGTCGTTTCTTTTTTGGGTAACCATTCAATCGCTTGATCAATGTCTTTTATCATGTTTGCTACAACGGTAATACGGGAATCGCGGCCTTTGTATAGGTCTTCGTCTCCAGGAACCAATACTTTGTCATACCAAGGTACATCGCCAAAGCGTTTTACTTTATTAAAGTAATCTAATGTCTTGAAGAATAAAATTTCACCAGCATAACGATGTTTTACGGCCTCGGTTTCCGGGGATAGTTCGTAATCTTGCATAAAAGCATTACAAGCACGAATATTTTCCCATTTCCAATTGTCATTGTCTGCTGTAGAAATGCTGTGTTGACTGAAAGCTACAGAGTTTGCGTCCCACGGAAGTAGGTCATCAGACTGGAAATCAGTTTCCATCATCCCAAAATTATATTCGTTCGGATTTCCATGTCCGGTGATTAATTTGGGATATAAATCATTACAATATTGCTCTAATGCCTGTGCATTGGCATTTGCAAAGTATTGTTGTGTACTGATAGAGTCTAATGGCTCTTTATCCAGTACATCACAACTTTGGGTTGTGAGGAACAATAAACCACCAAATAATATAATTGACTTTTTCATGTTACTTTGTCTGTTTTTAGAATGTTACGTTGATACCAAATGAATAAGAACGGGTGAACGGGTAAACACTACCGTTGTCGTCAACTTTCAAGTTACCGTTATTGTCACGTCTGCCTACAGCATCCGGATCGAGGTATTTGTACAATCCTGTAGCTTCCCAAAGATTCTGACCGCTTACGAACACTTTTAGCTGACCAATGCCGTATTTATTGATGAGCGCTTTAGGAATAGTGTAGCTTAATGTAACATCTTTCAGACGGATAAAAGCACCGTTTTGCAGATATTTTGTCTGTGTTTGTTTACTTCTATCACTCCAAGTCGGAATAGGATAGTAAGCGTTCGTATTGGTTTCACTCCAAGAGTTATCGATGATGTAATCATTTAAGTTAGCCCACCAAATACCTGTCTTGTATCCCCAAAATACAGGAGAGTCCAACCATACGTCGCGTTTCATTGTACCTTGGAAGAACAGACGTAAGTCAAAACCTTTCCATGAACCACTCAAGTTGAGGTTGAAATTGTAGCGGGGAGTTGTATTACCAATGACTTTTTTGTCGCCCGAATCACCAACACGATTATTTCCACGGTCAATTTTTCCATCACCGTTCAAATCTGCATAACGAATATCTCCTGGTTTCCAAGTTGTGCTGATGAAAGCCTGTTTATTGGCCATTTCTTGGGCTTCAGCTTCATCTTTAATGAAGCCATCTGTTACATATCCCCAAATTTCGCCGATTTTCTTTCCCTGGTAATGAGTTTCATCCAAACTTAATGTCGGATTATCATATTTCGTGATCTCAGAAGTGTTGTCTGAGATGCCGATGCTGATAGAGTAATCCAAAGGACTGCCGGCCACGTCTTTAATCTGATCGTTCCACGTTAAAGATAATTCCATACCTTTGGTTCTCATATCTGCCAAGTTCTCTTTACCACCTGTCGTCCCTAATACAGCCGGGTAAGTTTTGTTTACGACCATTCCTTTTGTATCGCGGATGTAATAGTCAAAAGATCCAGTGAAACGGCCGTTCAGCATAGTCCAGTCTAAACCGATATTGGTTGTGTAAACTTTTTCCCATGTGATGTTTGTACTAGCCAATGTCGGAGCTTTCAAGCCACTAATGATACCGCCGTTCATCAGATAGGCCAAAGATTCGCTTGTCAAGAAACTTAAATATTGGAAATTGCCATCTGTAACTTGATTGCCTAATGAGCCATATGAAGCTCTGACTTTTAGGTTGTCGAAAATATTACGAGCTGGTTCGAAGAAACTTTCTTCAGAGATACGCCAACCTGCTGATACCGAGGGAAAGAATCCCCAACGATCACCAGACATATATTTGGATGAACCGTCATAGCGACCATTTACCTCAAGTAAATATTTTTGCATGTAATCATAATTCAAACGGAAGAACGCACCCTGTACAGCCCAGATTGTTGCTTCTTCACTTGGCATGTTATAAGTACTGGCCAAATCGGTGACAGGGAAATTGTTATCAAATAGATTACTAGTGCTTACGCTTAATTTAGTCGTCTTTTTGCTTTCTTGGTTGTAACCGACCATTACACCTAAATTGTGCTTGTCATTGAATGACTTCTTGTAGTCAGCCCATAAGTTCAATGCTTGATAAGTATCTCCGTAATTAGCTTTTGTTACACCTCCAGGTGTACCAACGGATAGCGGAGATAACGTACTTTCTTCTGGCATTGTCTGATACAGTATCTTGCCGTGCTGGGTTTGATCTTGATAGAATTTGTTTCCGGTATAATCTCCCTTGATTGATAAACCGGCTAACGGTGTCAGATTAAAGGCGGCAGTGTACCAAAAGTCATCCGAGTTGGTTTTGTCTCGCCCAGCTCCATCTAATAAACCAGCAAAGTTATAGTTGAAGTTGCTACCTGCTATACCAGCAAAATTATTACCATCTGGCAGGTAAACAGGAATAGTTGGGAATCCACGATAGATTTCGTAAAAAATGTTTCCTAAATTAAAATTGCTGGTGTAGGGATAATCACTTGTATTGCGGTTATATTTTGTACGGAAAGTTACTTCCAACCATTTTGTAATCTGAGTGGAAAAGTTGAAAGACATATTAATACGTTTGTATTTATCCGTACCATATTGCAAAATACCATCTTGTCCTTTATAACCAATAGAGCCGTAGTAAGTCGTCTTGTCTGAACCACCGCTGATACTTGCATTATGTTGTTGCATGAATGACGGTTTGTACATTACGTCGAACCAATCGGTGTTCCCAGCATAAGCCCATTGTCCGGCAGCAGTTATTGAATTGTCTGTTGTATAAAATGCAGAAAGACCTCTCCCCGCAATGAAATCATCTACAGCCTGAACGTGCTCATCTTTGAAATACTGTCCGCTGCCATTGTTCACGTTTGCCTGATTCATGGCACGAATCCACTTATCGGAAGAAACACCATCCGGTAAGCGAGAGGCCATCGACCAAGAAAAGTTGTTATTGTAGTTGATTTGAACTTTTTGTTCTTTTTTCCCTTTTTTAGTTGTGATCAATACAACGCCAAAAGCGGCACGGGCACCATAAATAGAAGCAGAGGCAGCATCTTTTAATACTGATACGCTTTCGATATCTTGTGGGTTAAGCAAAGACAAGTCTGATGTTTCGACTCCGTCGACTAACAATAGTGCTTGTCCTCCATTCAGTGAAGTTGCACCACGTACATTAAATGTAGTAGCTGCATTTGGATTACCACTGGCGAAATCAATATTCAAGTTTGGAATAGCTCCTTGCAAACCTTGTGCAATGTTTCCGATCGGACGATCTTCCAGAATTTCGCTATCTGCAATCCCTACAGCGCCGGTCAGGTTTACCTTCTTTTGTACGCCATAGCCAACGACTACGACTTCTTCCAGTTTTTGAGTGTCTTCCGCTAATTTGATTTGAAGAGTGGATTGTCCTGTGTATTTGATTTCTTGAGTTGTGTAACCAATGAAAGAGATCTGAATGATGTCTCCATTTTTTACACCTTCCAATGTGAAATTACCATCCATGTCGGTAATGTTTCCATTGGTTGTTCCTTTCACTACGACCGATGCTCCGGCAACAGGCCCTAGATCATCTACCACAGTACCTGTAACTTTTCCGTTCTGCTGGGAAATGTTCATACCTTGCTTGGAGGGCATTGTTTCTGCAAATATACTTGCTGGGAAACAAGTGGCACCTGCCAGCAAGATTAAGCTGATAGGTTTGAAATTTTTCAACATAATTTGTGTCTTATATTTAATTGAAAGAATGCTCTTTTAATTAAAATGATGGCGCTTATTATCGCTTTTCTACATCATATATACAAAATGTTAGAGTTTTTAGCTTTTGCGTATAAAGTTTATCTGTGTTTGTAATTAGTTCTAAAAGAACTCTGCACATTTCATATCGGTGTCAAAGATATGAAAATTTTCCGTTGTACTGTTATTTTTCTAAAAAAAATACGTAGAAGTTTCTTTTTTAACATTTTACTCTTTTGGTATTACACAGGTATTATTCTGTTTATCAGAATAATGTATCCATTGGAAATATGTAACTATATAAAAATAGATAAATAAAAAACATGGTCGTACTTCTGCTAATTTGTTAACAGAAGTAATTTAAAGAGACTTGTGTATTTTAAGTAATTATTGCATAATATATTTTACTTATTTAATTTATTGAAAATCATATTGTTATGAAGTTGTGTCAAAATGTATTAAAGCTAAAAATACCATAGTTCTTTTAGAACTAATATCATTTTAAACATTGAAAACACAAAGATGTGTGAGCCTGCTTGTTTCATTGAATAAGAAGTTATTATGAAAATCAGAGTAATTCTTTCAATATCATGGAACACAAATTATGATTCAAAAGAATCAGATCTATTAGCCTAATCCTGTTGCCGGAGCCTCTGTGATTGTTAAAAGGAACCACTAACGGCATCATGACGAATATGGATGATAATCTTCGTTCAGTGGTAGTCCATTGGTTTTGAACGATGGCATGGAAGGTGGTATCAACGCTGTCAACCCGCAGGATATTGAGAATATTTCTGCTTTGAAAGATGCTGCCGTTTCTTCCATTTGCAGGGTTTGTGTTCCTTTGGTGTAATTATTACAAAAAGCGGTAGAACAGGAAAACCAGTTGTAAACAACAATAATAGCTTTCGATGGAATGATTCGGTAAGAACCCAAACCAAATGGATTCATATTCAAAAATACAGCATTCGTTCCGAATGGTCCGGGATGGCCGGGAAAAGAAAAAGGAGCCTGCTAACCCATATATGGATATGTTCTTGGCTGTGGATATATCGTCTTATAGCGAAGTGCTGTATAGTAAAGGTCTCGGCTAGGTACATTGTGTCGGTGTAGGAGCGTGGTTAGGCGATTATGGTGTCGGTGTGACCCGTGGTATGGTCGATGGTTTTTTAATGGCAAACGGTCAGCCGATCGATGTTATACAAGGTTGGATTGACCAGTTGCCCAGCGTAATAAGTCTCTCCTCTCCCCAGTCATTTTTGGCCTCTTCGCTCATAACAGTAGCAGCGATTGTCTTATTATAATCTGTATCGGGATGAGCACGTTCGCGAAAAGCTCTCCAATAGCTCTGTGCTTTGGCATCCAGATTTCCATTCTTTTCATAACATGCTTCCATATAGTTTAATAAGGCATCTGATGCACGATTCGCAATCGTTTCATCACTCAGATAACCATTTCCTGCCGCATCCTTTTTTATTTTTTGTTCCCGAATCGAAAAAAAAGTTTCTTGTATTTCTCCATTTGTCTTTTCTTCTTGTTTCTCTGTCCTTGTGAAACAATTTGTCAATATGTTTTCGGATTACTTTTTCAGCATGATCTGCTTTTACCCGAAAGGTTAAATACAAAACAACTTCTCTTTTTTTGTGTTACATATATCAAAAAAGACGTTGGTTTCAGCCAAGACATGTATCATAATTTAAACAAAAAACATTAGTTATGTTGAAAAGAATTAAGCCTGTCAGCATGGTTTTGCTTGCGAGCACGTTATGTTTCTCCGGGAATATATACTCGGCTTCAAGTGCAGGTAATCCAGACACTGACATTTCCCAACAAAATGCAAAAGTAACGGGAACCGTCGAAGATGCTTTGGGACCGGTTGCCGGCGCGTCTGTTGTTATAAAAGGAACCACCAACGGGACAATGACCGATATGGATGGCAACTTTACGTTGGATGGGGTAAAAAATGGGGATATTATCCAAATATCCTTTATCGGTTACGCCACACAGGAGATTCCTTATGCAGGACAAGCCTCTTTGTCTGTACATCTTGAAGAGGACACGCAAAAATTGGATGAAGTAGTCGTGACTGCTTTGGGTATGAAGCGTGATAAAAAAGCGTTAGGTTACGCCATGCAGGAATTGAAGGGAGACGAGTTGTTGTCTTCCCGCGAACCAAATTTGGCCAATTCGTTGTCTGGTAAAGTTTCCGGTTTACAGATTGTACGCTCCAGTAACGGGGTGGGAGGTTCTTCGAAGATCGTGCTCCGTGGTAACAGTTCGCTGACCGGTAGCAATCAGCCATTGATCGTGGTGGACGGTACGCCGATGGATAATTTTACAGGCGGTGTGGATGATGTTTGGGGTAATTCCGGAGCCGATATGGGTAACGGCCTTTCTGATATTAACCCTGAAGATATCGAATCGATGACGGTCCTGAAAGGAGCTTCGGCAGCTGCACTTTACGGTTCGAGGGCCGGTAACGGCGTGATCCTGATCACGACCAAATCGGGACGGAAAAACGAAGGGCTGGGGATTACGGTGAATGCTGGTATCACGGCTGAATCCATTTTCTTGAAACCGGATATGCAAAACAGCTTCGGACAAGGATCGGTCGGAGTTTATGACAACCAGTCCCGTTTGAGTTGGGGACCGAAAGCTGAAGGCCAGACTGTGACGGATTGGCTCGGACGCCAAGTGCCTCTCCAGACATATGATAATATCGATGCTTTCTTCCATACAGGAACCTCTTTTAACGAAGGCGTCAGTTTCCAGCAGAATATTAACGGAACTTCTGTCTTCGCATCTATTAACCGTTCGGATGATGCCGGTATCACACCGGAATCGAAACTGAATAAGACGAACGTTACGTTGCGTGCCACCACATTCCTCGATAAGACGGAGAAATGGAAGGTGGATGCCAAAGTGAACTATATAAATATGAATGCCCATAACCGCCCGATCCAAGGCGTGAACCCGTCAAATGCGTTCAACACGATATACGGTCTGCCTCGTTCCTTGAATGTTAAGGAATTTAAGAGCAGCGTGGATGAAGAAGGCAATATGATCTGGTGGGATGCCTCCAAGAACCCGCAGGAAAACCCGTACTGGGTGACCAAATACCGGCAGAACAATGATACCCGTAACCGTCTGTTGGGTAACGTATCGTTGAAGTATGCGCCGACCAACTGGTTCGATATCGAACTGCGTGGGGGTACCGACTATTATACGACGACCAAAAATGAGAAAGTATATGCCGGCGGTAACACCTCGCCCCGCGGCCTGTATAATGAAGGTTCTGAGACATTCTACGAAAATAACTACAGCTTCCTGGCTACCGCACGCAAAGACAACCTGCTGGACCGCTTGGGCGGTTTCGTGACATTCGGAGGTAACCTGATGATGCAGCAGCGAACCAAGATGAACGCTTCGGCTGGTGAATTGCTGGTTCCGGACCTTTTCTCCTTGAACAACGGCATTAATAAACCGACCGTTACCTCCGAGTTGATCCGCCGGAAGATGAATTCCCTTTATGGATCATTGCAACTGAACTGGGACGGCTATCTGTTTTTAGACGTGACAGCCCGTAACGACTGGTCATCTACTATGTCCAAAGACAATCGCTCTTATTTCTATCCTTCGGTCAGTCTTTCTGGTGTGATCTCGGATATGTTACCTAAGATCGGCGGAAACATGCCGGAGTGGTTCACCTTTGCAAAGGTGAGGGCTTCTTATGCGGAAGTCGGTAATGATCTTGATCCCTATCAGTTGTACAATAATTACACGGTAGGAAAAGACGAAAACGGGAATACGACGGCTGCTCCCGGCCAAATCTTGTTTGATTCGAGCGTACGAAGCGAGTTGATCAAATCATGGGAAGCCGGTCTCGACGTGCGTTTCCTGCAGAACCGCTTGGGTTTGGATTTCGCCTGGTATAAGACGAATGCGACCCGCCAGTTGCTGAACCTGCCGCTCGACCCGTTTGCCGGGTATAGTTCCCGCAAGGTGAACGCCGGTAATATCCAGAACGAAGGTCTGGAAATCTCGTTGAACGGTGCCATTTTCCAGAGCCCGGACGTGCAGGGATTCAACTGGAATGCGACAGCCCAGTTCTCCTTGAATCGCAATAAGATCATCGACCTGTATCCGGGCGTGACGCTTTATGACATCAAGACATTGGATGCGATCCAGATCGTGGCGGCACAAGGCAGTTATTATGGTGATATTTACGGACAGACCTTTCTGCGTGTGACGGACAAGGACAGTCCGCATTATGGCAAAGTGATTGTGGGAGACGACGGCCTACCTCTGATCTCTGCTGAAAAGAGCAAGGTGGGTAACCAAAGTCCGGACTGGATGCTGGGTTTGACGAACAGTTTTTCATATAAAGGGTTTAACTTGAGTTTCCTGGTCGATTTCCGTATCGGTGGCGACATCTATTCGGCAACAGCTTCCAACCTATTTGTCCGTGGTAATGCAGCCGGAACGGTTGTGAACGGTGAACGTCAGGATTTTGTCGTGCCTAACACGGTTGTCAGGAAAGACGGAGGATATGTGGAAAACAATGTTCCGGTCACTCACCAGAACTATTGGGAGCGGATCGGATCGACCGGTAATTACGGTTTGCCGGAGGTTTTCACATATGACGCAACCAATATTCGTCTACGTAACATCACTTTAGGATATACGTTCAACAGAGCGATGCTGAAAAAGACGCCGTTCCAGCGTTTGAATCTGTCTGCTACCTGCAACAATGTATGGATGATCCATTACAATTTGCCAGGTATTGACCCCGAATCCGTTTCGGCAACCAACACGAATGCGACTGGTTTCGAAAACGGGGCCGCTCCGACGAGCCGTTCGTTCACGTTTAACGTAACGGTCGGGTTTTAAAAAGCTTACAAAACCTTTCCGGAAGACCGGATGGTCGGTTTTTGATAATTTGCAATCATTTTGTAAAGGATATAAAAAGAAACAACATAATATGAACACAAAAAATAAAATATTAGCAGGCCTATTCTCTATGGCGGCATTGTTTTCTTCCTGTAACGATTTTCAGGAGATAAATGAAGATCCGGACCAGGTGGATGAAAGCAAGGTAAAGCCTGAATGGTTCTTGAATGCCTCGATCGTCGGTGACCAGATGAATCCGGAGATCGCCGAACGTATGTTTATCCTGACTTGGAACCGGGCGTCTCGTTTCAATCGGGGAAGCGGTTTCACGATCGGTACGGATAATAATGATTATATCACGCGCTACCTGAGCAACGACTACGCCGTGAAATGGTTGAATCAGGCGACTAAAGCCGTTCAACTGGGCGAGAAGAAAGTGGCTGATGGTGAAGCTGATCTCTATCCGTATTATAAGAATGTGATCCAGATGGCGCGTATCTGGCGGGCTTACCTGAACTCGGAGGTCTCTGACGGGTTCGGGCCGATTCCGGCGTTGGATGCTTTTTCGGGCGTTCCGGGCGAGTACGACAGTGTAGAAGCGATTTATACTTTTATTCTCAAAGAACTAAAGGAGGCGGAAGCCGCGCTCGACCCGTCAATTGATATGTCTCCGATGTCGGCTGAAGACGCTTTCTATGCCGGAAATGTGAATATGTGGAAGAAATATGCCAATTCTCTGCGTATGCGCTTGGCAATGCGTATCGTGAATGCAAACCCGCAGCTGGCTGAAAGAGAGTTTGAAGATGCCGCTTCCAAAGGATATATTTCTTCACTTTCCGAACTTGCCGGTGTACAGGAAAAGGACGGATGGAGCGACCTGACCAGCGTTATGTCCCGTACCTGGAATGCACAGGCGATGTCCGTTACATTCAAGAATCTCGTGGTCGGCTTGGGAAGTAACGAATTTCCACTACCTGATTCATTGAAAGCACATCTGAAGAACCCGCATACTTACATGGGCTTGTATTTGGATAGGCATTTTCCGTTGACGACGAACGATCCGTGTGCCGGATTTTATTTCGACGGCGTTCCACAATATGTCGATCCACGTGCACCGAAGTTATTTAGTGTAGTAGGATGGAACGATGGTGTGGTTTATTCCGATTATATCGGGGCGGCCAGCGAGGTGAAACCGGTCTCCCTGTTCGATCCGGATGATAACACGAAGCCGATGCTGACAATCGATCCTAGATATACTTGGGGGACATGGGTGGCCGGTGAATGGGATGTGAAAGGTAGTTTGGCTACCGAATTGACCGGAAAAAACTATAACTATCCGTCCATGTCGAAGCAATACCGCATGAGTACTCAGAAACGTGTCTATTTCGGTCCTTGGGAAAGTTATTTCTTGCTGGCTGAAGCCGGCGTGCGTGGTTGGGATGTTCCGGGTTCTCCCAAATCGAACTACGAGAACGGAGTGACTGCGAGCTTCGAGTACCACGGCTTGTTGAGTGAAGTCGGTGCTTATCTGTCTTCTACCGAATATAATCGGATCGGGACATCTGTCAGTTTCGACCATACAACGGAGGCAAAGCCTTATATCGTAAACTATGTTGATCCGTACACAAAAGAGAACAAGACGATGACTTATACATATCCGAAAAATTCCATCTATCGTGGCGGTGCATATAATAACGATGCGATGACGAAGATCTTCACACAGAAATATATTGCTCAGGTTCCCTGGTTGCCCGAGGAAGTTTGGAGCGACCATCGCCGTATCGGTTTGCCTTTTTTCGAGAATCAGGCTGTCGAAAAAGACTATAACCCGTTGAACCAGGTTCCCTTGACAGTTGCCACTTCAAAAGAATGCCGTTTGGAGTTTTATCCGAAGCGTTATCGCTATCCGGCCAATATCCAGACGAACAACCTGGAAGGTTATAATAAAGCCCTCGAACTGTTGGGCGGACCGGATGTGGTGGAGACTGCCTTGTGGTGGAATCTGAAGTAGTGATATGAGAAAAGGTTGGTAGGTGTTCGATGAAGAACTTTCCTACCAACCTTTTTATATGAATGAAGCAAACTGTTTATTGCATGCCTTCTGTCGTTACTTCTTTATTGATCTTTTTCACTAATCCTTGAAGTACAGCGCCCGGACCTAGTTCGATGAAATGATCGGCACCGTCGGCAATCATGTTCTGAACGCTCTGTGTCCAACGGACCGGGGCAGTCAGCTGGGCAATCAGGTTAGCCTTGATTGTTTCAGGACAGGTTTCGCCTTTCGTGCTTACGTTTTGGTAAACAGGGCAAGACGGTTTGTGGATCGGAGTCGCTTCGATAGCGGCAGCCAGTTCTGCACGAGCCGGTTCCATCAGAGGGGAGTGGAATGCACCGCCGACTTTCAGTTTCAGTGCACGTTTTGCACCGGCAGCCAGCATCTTTTCACATGCGGCATCGATACCGGATACGGAGCCGGAGATGACAAGCTGTCCCGGACAGTTGTAATTTGCACATACGACGACTTCACCTTCGATGCTTGCGCAGATCTCTTCTACTTTTTCGTCCGGCAATGCCAGAACGGCAGCCATTGTCGAGGGGGTGGCTTCGCAGGCTTTCTGCATCGCCATAGCACGTTTGGATACCAGAACAAGTCCGTCTTCGAAAGACAAGGCTCCGGCTGCAACAAGCGCGGAGAATTCTCCTAAAGAGTGTCCGGCTGTCATATCCGGTTTGAACTGGTCACCTAATGTTTTTGCAAGAATGACAGAGTGTAAGAAAATGGCAGGCTGTGTCACTTTTGTCTGGCGCAGATCTTCGTCTGTTCCGGCGAACATCAGATCCGTGATGCGGAAACCGAGGATTTCGTTAGCCTTTTCAAACATCTCTTTTGCAAGAGGATTGTTTTCATAAAGGTCTTTTCCCATTCCGACAAACTGGGCACCCTGACCGGGAAATACATACGCTTTCATTTTTTCTAATCTTTTTCTAATTTTAGTTTTTTAAGATGGCGCAAAGGTAATAAATTTAGAATAATTGGGGTACTATTCATTACAAATTGTATCTTTGCCCCATCGATAACAGGAATATTAACGACTAATTTATACAATATCATGGATCAATTATTATTTCTTGGAAATTTAGGAACTGGCGAGATTATCATCATTGCCATTATTGTTTTGTTACTTTTCGGTGGTAAAAAAATACCTGAACTGATGAAAGGTATCGGTAAAGGTGTGAAAAACTTCAAAGACGGTGTAAAAGGATTAGAAGACGACATTAAGATAGACGATACCGATAAAAAGTAAAAGATGGCAGAATTAGAACAAGAAGAAATGTCCTTCTGGGACCACCTGGAGGCACTTCGTTGGACTCTGTTCCGTTCTTTTTTAGCGCTCTTTATCTTTGCGATAGGCAGTTTCGCCTTTATGCGTGGTAGCGATGGTATATTTGACCGCGTAGTATTGGCACCCTGTTATTCCGATTTTATCTTTTACAGATGGTTGTGCGATTTGAACCAGTGGTTGGTCAATGTCAGTCCGTGGTTTGATGTTCTGCCTGATTTCTGTAATGATAATTTTCATGTGGATGTGTTTAATATCAGATTGGCATCTCAGTTCTTTACTCACATGACCACCTCGTTCTGGTTGGCACTTGTGCTTACTTTCCCTTATCTGATGTGGGAAATCTGGAAGTTCATTAGTCCGGCTTTGTATGAGAATGAGAAGAAAAATGTCAAATGGGTATTTCTTTTGGGAACAATCATGTTCTTTATCGGATGTGCTGTCGGATATTTTATGGTATTCCCGATGACGCTGCGCTTTTTGGCAACTTATCAGTTGAGTGCCAATATAACGGAACAGGTCTCTTTGGATTCGTATATGGATAATTTCCTGATGCTGATCTTTGTGATGGGAATCGTTTTTGAAATGCCGTTGGTTTCGTGGCTGTTGTCGAAGATCGGTTTGTTGAAACGTTCGTTCTTCCACAAATACAGACGGCATGCTATCGTGGGGTTGTTGGTTGCTGCTGCATTTATCACCCCAAGTAGTGACCCGTTCACATTGGGTATCGTATTCTTCCCGCTGTATGGATTGTTCGAATTGAGTGCGTTCTTTGTGAAGAATGACACGAATGGAGATGCAGATGACGAGGATGAAGATAGTACGGAAATCGCACCGGCCTAAAACTACGGACATCGTAAAATAGTTATAGAAGAGACGTACAGTTTTTATTGTACGTCTCTTTTTTTATCTTTGTCAAGACTAAAACATAATGTAAACATGAGGCACATATCCTTATTGGCGGTCTCCTTGCTGGCTCTGGCAGCCTGCACGCCGGAAAAACAACAGGAGGCGGATGATTATACACAATATGTAAATCCTTTTATCGGGACAGACTTTACGGGTAATACCTATCCGGGAGCGCAAGTCCCTTTCGGAATGGTTCAGTTGAGTCCTGACAACGGGCTTCCCGGTTGGGACCGTATTTCCGGTTATTTTTATCCCGACACGACTATCGCCGGTTTCAGCCATACCCATTTGTCAGGGACAGGTGCGGGCGATTTGTACGATATCTCTTTCATGCCGGTGACTCGTCCGTATAAGGAGGCACCTGCTCCTTTGGGTGTCTATTCGACTTTTTCGCACAATGACGAGATGGCTTCGGCTGGCTATTACCGTGTGCTGCTGAAAGATTACAATATTAATGTCGAGTTGACCGCGACTGAACGTTGCGGTATTCAGCGTTATACGTTCCCCAAAGCAGAGGCATCCGTATTCTTGAACCTCAAAAAGGCGATGAACTGGGACTTCACGTTGGATTCGTATATAGAAGTGGTCGATTCGATGACGATCCGGGGATATCGTTTTTCGCAAGGCTGGTCTCCTTTGCAGCATGTTTATTTTGAGACTCGTTTCTCGAAACCTTTCATGGCTTGCCATATGGACACAACTTCTATCGTAACGAAAGATCGTGGCAGGATCGGTACGGCCTATATTGCCCGTTTCGATTTCAATACGGAGAAAGATGAGGAAATTTTAGTAACGACTGGTATATCCGGTGTCAGTATGGAAGGAGCAGGCAAGAACCTGCGTGCGGAGGTTTCGAAAGACGATTTCGATTATTATCAAGCGCAGGCTGCCAAAACATGGAACAAGCAGCTTTCTAAAATAGAGGTGAAAAGCTCGGATACTGATGACCTGGTGAAGTTCTATACTGCTTTGTACCATTCCATGATCGCTCCGACAATTTACAGTGATGTGGATGGTTCCTATTACGGCCCGGATCAGCAGATCCATAAAGCGGACGGATGGACGAACTATTCCACTTTCTCGTTGTGGGATACTTATCGCGCTTCTCATCCGCTATTTACCTATACCGAACCAGAACGTGCAAATGATATGATCAAAGGTTTCTTGAAATTCTATGAACAGAATGGGGCTTTGCCATTGTGGAATTTGTATGGCTGGGAAACCAATATGATGATCGGATATCATGCCGTTCCCGTAATTGTGGATGCGTATCTGAAAGGTATCGGCAATTTCGATCCGGAAAAAGCACTTGAGGCTTGTATTGCTACGGCCAACCGTGATGATTACCGGGGAATCGGTGATTACAAGAAGTTAGGGTATGTCCCGGCCTACGGCGATCCCAAGAAATGGGAGAACTGGTCGTTATCCAAGACATTGGAATATGCTTATGATGATTATTGTATTGCAACAATGGCAAAGAAGATGGGCAAGAAAGAGATCGCCGATGAATTCTACAAACGTGCTCAGAACTACCGGAATGTTTATAATCCGGCCACTTCTTTCATGCAGCCGCGTGACGAGAAAGGGAACTTCGCTGCAAACTTCAGCCCCGACGACTATACCGAAGATATCTGTGAAAGTAATGGCTGGCAATATTTCTGGTCTGTACCTCAGGATCTGGACGGTCTGGTCGGCCTGGTCGGAAGCAAGGAACGTTTCGCTGAGAAACTGGACAGTATGTTCACCTATGTTCCGAAATCGACAGAAGACCTGCCGATCTTCAGTACCGGTATGATCGGGCAATACGCACATGGCAACGAACCGAGCCATCATGTGATTTATTTATATAATAAAGTAGGACAGCCCTGGAAGACGCAGAAGTATGTGGCTGAGGTCCTGCACAACCTATATCAGAATGCTCCGGACGGTATTTGTGGGAATGAAGATTGCGGACAGATGTCGGCTTGGTTCGTATTCAGTTCGATGGGCTTCTATCCGGTTGATCCGATCAGTGGCAAGTATGAGATCGGAACTCCGATATTTCCAGAAGTGAAGATGCATTTGGCAAACGGCAAAACTTTTGTGGTCTTGGCTCCGGCTGTAAGCCGTGAAAATATCTATGTTCAATCTGTGAAGTTGAATGGCCGACCGTATGACAAGAGCTATATTACCCATGAGCAGATTATGAATGGTGACACATTGGAGTTTGAAATGGGTAACCGGCCGGGACCGGTATGGTATAATAATATGTAATTGCCATGACGAAGAATTCATGATGTTCATAAATCTCTATCACTCTATCACGCTTTTGCGTGTGTGCTTTGTTAATTAAAGCGTGAGATGTGTGATAGATGGCGTTTTCATCTATCACACATCTATCACAAAATCAAATAGTGTCTCGTCCTGATTTTGGTTGACTGTGTATTAAAAAAATCCTGTTATAGGTTGT